>Ga0308175_100000794_pt1 | contig 20787 bp, 21 predicted proteins | sample PhyCR1_3_FD_203893 | JGI IMG/M metagenome (GOLD analysis project Ga0308175, IMG submission 203893) | Soil microbial communities from UC Gill Tract Community Farm, Albany, California, United States - DLSLS.C.R1 | ecosystem: Environmental > Terrestrial > Soil > Agricultural land | place: USA...
CGCCCTGCCGGATCAGGTCGAGCAGCCGGCCCGGGGTCGCGACCAGCAGGTCGACGCCGCGCCGAAGCGCGGCGATCTGCCGCCCCATCGACGCGCCGCCGTAGACGGCGAGCACCCGCACGCCCATCGGCTGGCCGAGCGGGGCGAGCGCGTCCTGCACCTGGCCGGCCAGCTCCCGGGTCGGCACCAGCACCAGGCCGCCCGGAGTGCCGGCGGGGCGACCGGCTGCGCCGGCGAGCCGGGCCAGCATCGGCAACCCGAAGGCCAGTGTCTTGCCGGAGCCGGTCTCGGCCCGGCCGAGCAGGTCCCGGCCGGCGAGTGCGTCCGGCAGCGTCTTGGACTGGATCGGGAACGGCGTGCTGATGCCGCGTCGCTGCAGGCCGGTGAGCAGCGGTTGCGGTAGCCGGAGCGCGGCGAAGTCGGCCGGACCGGACGGGGCGTCGAGCGACGCGGTCAGCGCCAGCTCGAGCTCGCTGACCGGGGTCGGACGCGGCTCGCTGCGCGGTCGGGCGGGACGCCCGCCGGAACGTCGGCGGGCGGCACCGGAGGGCGGGTCGCCTAGGCCGTGCCGGGACGAGCTCGAACGCCCGCCCGGCGATCCGGACCGGTCGCCGGCCGGCACCCCGGCCTCGGCGGAGCCGTGCCGGGCCGAGCCGGAGCGGGCCCGAGCGGGCCCTCCGTCGCGGAAGCCGGACGAGCCAGAGCGGCCGGAGCCGGAGGATCCGGTACCGGCCGAGCTGAACGAGACGGGCGTGGACGAAATGAATGCAGCCGCACGAGGGCGGCGCGCCGAGCGGGACAAGCGGAGAACTCCAGGTGGGTCAGGGCCGCACCTGGGCGATCTATCCGCCGGACGGCCTGGCGGGCGACTCGCCCGCGGAGCGCGGCGGTGCTGACCGCCGATGTCACCCAGTGTACCCGTCCGCCGGATCGGACCAGAGCCCGGCACCCCAGACACCACCCGAGCGTGACCAGCACCAGTGCCCGGCCGGTCGCTCGCGCCCTCCGATGGTCGTACGCGCCGGATCCCGCGACCGGTTCCGCGTGGTGGGCGGTCGCTGCCGTGACGGTCGCAGGAACGCGACGCTAGCTGCGGAGCACGGCGCCGGTGCGGCGGCCGGCTTCGGCCACGGCGGCATCGCGCGCCGCCGCCGCCTCCTCGACGGTGAGCGTCCGGTCCGGCGCGCGGAACCGCAGCGCGTACGCCAGCGACCGCACGTCCGGCCCCAGTCGCTCGGGGTCGGCGTACACGTCGAACAGCCGCAGCGACTCCAGCAGCGACCCGGCCCCGGCCCGCAGCGCGTCGGCCACCGAAGCGGCCGGCACCTCGGCCGGCACCACCAGCGCCACGTCGAGCAGCGCCGGCGGGTAGCTCGACAGGGCCGGCGCGCGCACGATGCCGCCGATGCCCAGCGCGTCGAGGTCGAGCTCCATCGCGCAGGTCCGCTCCGGCAGCTCGAGCGCGGCCACGACCCGCGGGTGCAGCTCGCCCGCGTAGCCGACGACGGTCTCGCCGGCCAGCAACGCCGCGCACCGGCCGGGGTGCCACGGCGCCTGCCGGGCGGCCCGCACGGTCAGCGGCACGTTCGCCACCCTGGCCACCTCGCGGGCGGCCTCGATCGCGTCGGCCCAGCACGCCGCCCGACCCGGGCCCCACCAGCCGGGCGGCTCGAGGTTGCCCGCGAGCACGGCGCCGACGTGGGTCGGCTGGTCGGGTATCCCCACCGCCAGCGCGGCCAGCTCGTCGTCGGTCGGCCGCCGGGACACGCCGATCACCGGCAGCGGCGGCAGCGTCTCCGCCGGCAGGAAGACCAGGCCGGCCTCGAACAGCGCGACGTCCCGCTGGCCGCGCCCGACGTTGCGGCGCAGCGCGGCGAGCAGGCCGGGTAGCAGCGTGGTGCGCAGCTCCGGCTCGGCCTCGGACAGCGGGTTGACCAGTCGCAGCGTTCGCCGCCGCGGGTCGTCCTCGGCAAGGCCGAGGTCGTCCCAGACCGGAGCTCCCACGAACGGGTAGGTCAGCACCTCGACCAGGCCGAAGTCGGCCAGCGCCCGGCCGATCGACCGGCGTACCCGCTGCCGCTCGGTCAGCCCGGTGCCCGGCGGCGGGGTCGGCAGCACCGACGGGATCGCCTCGTATCCCTCCAGCCGGACGACCTCCTCGACCAGGTCGGCCGGGTCGACCAGGTCGTCGCGCCAGGACGGCGGCACGACCGTGAGCAGCCCGCCGGGCGCCGCGGTGACCGCGCAGCCGACCTGCTCCAGCCGCCGCTGCACGACCTCGGCCGGGATCGGGATGCCGGCCGTGCGCTCGGGCAGGTCGGCGGCCAGCGTCACGGTCACCGGCGCCGGGCCCGGACCGGCCACCGTCACCCCACGGTCGACGTCCGCCCCGCCGAGCGACGCCAGCAGCGCGCACGCCCGGGCCAGCGCCGGCCCGGCGACGAGCGGGTCGACTCCGCGCTCGAACCGCTTGGACGCCTCGCTGGGCAGCTTGTGCCGGCGGATGCCGCGGGAGATCGTGGCCGGCTGCCAGTGCGCCGCCTCCAGCACGACGTCGGTGGTCTCCGGTCCGATCTCGGTCGCGGCGCCGCCCATGATCCCGGCCAGCGCAATCGGCCCCGACGCGTCGGTGACCAGCAGGTCGTCCGGGTCGAGCGTGCGCAGGACTCCGTCCAGGGTCTCCAGCGTCTCCCCCGGCCGGGCCCGGCGCACGGTGATCGGGCCGGTGAGCCGGCCCCGGTCGAACGCGTGCATCGGCTGGCCGGTCTCCAGCATCACGTAGTTCGTCACGTCGACGGCCAGCGAGATCGACCGGATGCCGGACAGCGCGAGCCGGCGCTGGATCTCCAGCGGGGTCGGTGCGCTCGGGTCGAGCCCGGTGACCGTCCGGGCCGAGAACAGGTCACAGCCGACCAGGTCCTCGATCAGCACCGGCCAGCCGTCGGCGTCCGGCGCGGCCACGGCCACCGCCGCCGGATCCGTGTAGGGCGCGTCGAAGGCGTGCGAGAGCTCGCGCGCGATGCCGCGCACCGACATCTCGTAGCCGCGGTCGGGCGTGGTCTCCAGGTCGAACACGACGTCGCGCAGGTGCAGCAGCTCGACGGCGTCGGTGCCGATCGGGGCCAGGTCCGGCGGCAGCACGATGATCCCGGAGTGCTCGTCGCCCAGGCCGAGCTCGCGGGCCGAGCAGATCATCCCGTCGGACACGTGCCCATACGTCTGCCGCGCGGTGATCGCGAACCCGCCGGGCAGCACGGCGCCGGGCAGCGCGACCACGACCAGGTCGCCGGCGGCGAAGTTGCGCGCGCCGCAGATGATCCCCCGCGGGCCCGCCCCCACGTCGACCTGGCACCAGCGGATCGTCTTGCCGTTGCTGGCGGTGAACTCCTCGAACTCCAGCACCCGGCCGACCAGCACCGGCCCGACCAGGTCGGCACCGACCTCGTCGATCTCCTCGACCTCGACGCCGAGCCGGACCAGCCCGGCCGCGATCTCCCTGGCCGTCAGCGACGGCGGCAGCGCCACGTGCTCGCGCAGCCAGGACAGCGGCAGCCGCACGGCTCAGACCTCCGTTCCGAACGGCAGCATGAACCGCACGTCCCCCTCGAACACGTCCCGCAGGTCCGCCACGTCGTGCCGGGCCAGCAGGGTCCGCTCGATGCCCATGCCGAACGCGAAGCCGCTGTAGCGCTCCGGGTCGACCCCGCAGGCGATCAGCACCCGCGGGTTGACCATCCCGCAGCCGCCCCACTCGACCCAACCCTCGGACTTGCAGGTCCGGCACGGCCGGGACGGGTCGCCCACCGAGGCACCCCGGCACACCCAGCACTGCAGGTCGAACTCGGCCGACGGCTCGGTGAACGGGAAGAAGTGCGGCCGGAACCGGGTCCGCAGGCCGGAGCCGAACATCTGGACGGCGAAGTGGTCGAGCGTGCCGCGCAGGTGGGCCATCGTGATGCCCTCGGCCACCGCCAGTCCCTCGACCTGATGGAAGACCGGGCTGTGGGTCGCGTCGACCTCGTCGGTCCGGTAGGTCTTGCCGGGCACGACGACGTATACCGGCGGGGTGCGCTCGAGCAGCACCCTGGCCTGCACCGGTGACGTGTGGGTGCGCAGCAGCAGGCCCGGGTCGCCGTCGACGTAGAACGTGTCCATCGCGGCTCGGGCCGGGTGGTCCTTGCCGAAGTTGAGCGCGTCGAAGTTGAACCACTCGGACTCGACCTCGGGACCCTCGGCCACCTCGTAGCCCATCGCGACGAACACGTCGGCGATCCGGTCGGCCAGGCTGGTCAGCGGATGCCGAGCCCCCCGCGGGCGGCGGTCCCACGGCAGCGTGACGTCGACGCTCTCCTCGGCCAGCACCCGGGCGTCCCGCTCGGCCGCCAGCGCCGCCAGCCTGCCGTCGTAGGCGGCCTGGGCGGCGGACAGCGCCTCGTTGAGGCGGCGGCCCGCCGCACCCCGCGCCGGGCCGGGCAGCGCGCCGATGCCCCGGCGGGCCAGCCGCAGCGGCGACCGGTCGCCGAGGTGCGCCGGCTTGGCCCGGGACAGCGCGTCCAGGTCCGCGGCCTCGGCAAAGGCCTTCTCCGCCGAACGGACGGCGGAATCGAGGGCCTCGGCCGCCAGCCCGGCGGCGGGATCTCCTTCGGACACGCCAAAAGTGTAGTGAGCGAGCCCGGCCCGCCCCTACCGGGTTAGGGGTGCCCAGCGATCTTCGGTGGCCCGGTCCGGCGCCCGTACGGCCCGGAGCCGGCCACGCACCCACCGCGGCGAGATCCGGACCGGCTACCCGCCCGTCCCGTGCCGGACGCGTTGGCGGAGCCGACCGGGTACGACCCGGGTGCCGGCCGTTCCCCGCCACGCCGGGTGCCGGCTGGACGCCGTCCGCATCCACCTAGAGACGCCCTATTCGGTCTCGTACGGCGGAGCGCCGGCCGGGAGCAGCACCCGGAACCGGGCGCCCCCACCGGGTGCCTCGTCGACGCCGATCTCGCCGTGGTGCGCCTCGACCATCCCCTTGACGATGAACAGCCCGAGCCCGGTGCCGCCGGCCTGCCCCTGCCGCCAGAACCGGGAGAAGATCCGCGGCCGGCTGATCTCGTCGATGCCGGCGCCCTCGTCCGTCACGGTCAGCTCGATCGCGGCCGCGCCGGAGGCGGTCTTCGCTCTGACGGTCTCGATCGTGACGGTCCCGGCGCCGTGCCGGATCCCGTTCTCGACCAGGTTGGACACGATCTGGGTGACCCGGTCCGGGTCGAGCCAGGTCTCCGGCAGATCGCCGGCGGCCAGCATCAGGAAGCGGTCCGGCGGGTCGCCGGCCGCCACCCGGCCGCCGACGACCCGGCGGACGATCTGCGGCACGTCGACCAACTGTGGGCGCAGCCGCAGCCGGCCGGCATCGATCCGGGACACGTCGAGCAGCTCGGACAGCAGCCGGACCACGCGGTCGGCGTCGGCGTTGACCGCGGCCAGCATGGTGCGCTTCTGCGGGTCGGTCAGCCGGTCCCACTTGGCGATCAGGGTCGAGGTGAAGCCCTTGACCGTGGTCAGCGGTGAGCGGATCTCGTGCGCGACGGTGGAGACGAGGTCGGCCTGGTCCCTCTCCGCGCGCCGGCGGGCCCTGGTGTCCCGGAACGCGACGACCAGCCGCTGCACCGGCCCGCCCGGCCGGTCCCGCACGTACCGGGCCGTGACCAGGAACTCCCGGCCCGAGCCGGCCAGCTCCAGCTGCCGCTCGGGGTGGCCGGTCCGGCTGGCCAGCCCCCGGTACGGGGAGACGACGCTCCACCAGTCCGTGCCGGCCGAATCGACCAGCGGCAGCACCTCGCGGTAGTCGCGTCCGAGTGGGTCGCCGGTCGTGCCCAGCAACCGGCGGGCGGCACGGTTCAGCACGGTGACCCGGCCGTCCGGGCCGGCCACGAGCAGGCCGTCGGGCAGTTCGTCGTAGGTGTCCAGCAGGGCTTCCCCCCTCATGCCCTTGAGGACCTAGGGAATAGCACGCCGGCCCGAGACCGCGCCACCAAGGAGTTCCTGGGTGGACGCCGACGCGAACAGGCAGACGGCGGCGGCTGCGGCAAGGTTGAGGCTTTCGGCCCGGGGCGAGATCGGGATCCGGACCCTGGCGTCGGCCAGGGCACCGATCTCCGCCGGCAGGCCCCAGGCCTCGTTCCCGAACAGCCAGGCGGTCGGGCCGGCGAGTTCCGGCAGGCCGGTCAGCTCGCGCTCGCCCGCGCCGTCCGCGGCCAGCACCGCCAGGCCGGCGGCGCGGGCGGCGGCGAGCGCCTCGGGCAGCCGGGCGCCGCGGACGACGGGCAGGTGGAACAGCGAGCCGGCGCTGGCCCGTACGGTCTTGCCGTTGTACGGGTCGACGCTGTCGCCGGCCAGCACGACCGCGTCGGCGCCGGCGGCGTCGGCGCTGCGCAGCACGGTGCCGGCGTTGCCCGGGTCGCGGATGTCGGCGAGCACGGCGACCAGCCGCGGGGTGCCGGCCAGCGCGGTGGCCAGCGGAACGTCGAGCGCCGGGCAGACCGCGACGATGCCCTGCGGCGTGGCGGTCTCCGACAGCGCGGCCGCGGCCCGGGCGGTGACGGCGGAGACCGGTACGCCGGCGGCGTGCGCCCGCTCGACCAGCTCGGCGTGCCGGTCCGCGGCCGCTTCGGTGACGAACAGCTCGCCCGGCGGCGGGTCGTGGGCGAGTGCCTCCCGGACCGCCTGCGGCCCCTCGGCCAGGAACTGCCCGGCCGCGTCCCGCCCGGCCCGGCGGGTCAGCTTCCGCGCCGCGACGACCCGCGGCGTCCGCTCGGTGAACACCTCACCCACCCCTGGTGCTCGGCGGCGCCGCGGCCCGAGCCCGGCCGGACGGCCGGGGCCACTCCCCACTGTGCGGCACGGGAAGCGCGACGCCGCGCCGGCCCCGGACGGACGGCGGGGGGCGCTCCCCGGTGTGCCGCACCGAAAGCGCGACGCCGCGCCGGCCCCGGAGGGCTGGCGCGGCGTCGGACGTGAGCCGCAAGCTCAGGCGGCAGACTCGCCGGCCGGCAGCGCCGCCCGCGCGGTGCGCACGAGCGCGGCGAACGCGGTCGGGTCGGTGACCGCCAGGTCGGCGAGCACCTTCCGGTCGACCTCGACCCCGGCGGCCTTCAGCCCCTGCACGAACCGGTTGTACGTCATCCCGTTCGCCCGGGCCGCGGCGTTGATCCGGGTGATCCACAGCTGGCGGAAGTCGCCCTTGCGGGCCCGCCGGTCGCGGAAGGCGTAGTTGCCGGAGTGCAGGAGCTGCTCCTTGGCCTTCCGGTACAGCCGGGAGCGCTGCCCCCGGTAGCCGCTGGCCGCCTCCAGCGTCGTCCGCCGCTTCTTCTGGGCGTTGATTGCCCGCTTCACGCGTGCCACTGGTGATTCCTCGTCGTCGGGCGCCGCCCCGGGTCACGGGGTGGCGAGGGTGGTCAGGACGGTCAGCGACCGAGCAGCCTCCGCACGCGCTTGACGTCCGCGGGCGCGATCTCCGTCGTGCCGGCCAGCCGCCGGGTGCGGGTGCTCGGCTTGTGCTCGAGCTGGTGGCGGCGGTTGGTGTGCTGGCGCAGCAGCTTGCCGCCGCCGGTCACCCGGACACGCTTGGCGGTGCCGCTGTGCGTCTTGTTCTTCGGCATGGTGAAGTGGTTCTCCTCGCAGGGACGCGCCGGGACGCGTCAGGTGTCGGCCGACCCGGGATCGGGTCAGCCGGCGGTCTCGGGCTGGGGCGACGGCTCGCGCGAAGCGCGCACGATCTTGGCGTTCTTGTGCGGTGCCACGACCATCACCATGTTGCGACCGTCCTGCTTCGGCGACGACTCGACGAAGCCGAGCTCCTGGATGTCGTCCGCCAGCCGCTGCAGCAGCCGGAAGCCGAGCTCCGGCCGGGACTGCTCGCGACCGCGGAACATGATGGTGACCTTGACCTTGTCGCCCTGACGCAGGAACCGCTCGACGTGACCCTTCTTGGTCGAGTAGTCGTGCGGGTCGATCTTCGGCCGGAGCTTCATCTCCTTGATGACGGTGAGCGCCTGGTTGCGGCGGGCCTCACGCGCCTTCTGCGCGCTCTCGTACTTGAACTTGCCGTAGTCCATGAGCTTGGCGACCGGCGGCCGGGCCATCGGAGCGACCTCGACAAGGTCGAGCTCTGCTTCCTGGGCCAGCCGGAGCGCATCCTCGATGCGCACGATGCCGACCTGCTCCCCCTCTGGACCGACGAGCCGCACTTCGGGGACGCGGATCCGGTCGTTGATGCGGGGCTCAGTACTGATGGGGCCTCCTCGGTGAGCGGTCAGGGACGGTGCTCACGAAGGCCACGCTCGACCGGTCGCGAGGCGGATACGCCTCCACCGCCGCCGCGCCTCGGGCGCCGCGACAGGACCGGACCCGGCTGCCTCCCGGCGGCTCGGGTGGGAGCGTGAGCTCCGCTTGCACACCTCTGCACCGGGCAGAGGCTGGTCGTCCCCTTCAGGTTACCCCATGTCAACGCGTGGAGGGCCGGTGACCTTCCCCGGCGGCGTGCCGGGCGTGCAGCGCGCGCAGGGCCCGGACGGTCGCGACCGCACGCCGGCCGTCGGCCGCCTGCACCGCGAGCAGTGCGATCTGGTCGTCGTCGGCGAGGTCGAGCATCACCCACGGGGTGCCGTCCCGGAACGAGACGGCCCGGACGATCTCCCAGGGCACGTCCTTGGTGGTGAAGAGGTTCTGCACCCGCACGCCGTGCAGGTCGGCGACCACGGTCGGCCGGGCCAGCACCAGCACGCCGGCCGCGACCAGGACGCCGAGCAGCACCATCGCGACCTGGTCGCCGGGGCCGAACTCGACGCCCTCGCTGCTGCTGCGCCGGAGCAGCACCGCGAGCAGCACGAACAGCACCACCACGACGGCCGAGGTGGCGAACGCGACCCGGCGCAACCGCACCGGCCGCGCCCGCACCACGTCCCCGTCCTGATCCCCGGCGCGGGTGCGCCCGGCCGCACGCGGGCCCGGCCCGCCGGCGCCGGCGCCGGACGACTCGGCTGCGCGGGCGTGCTCCGCCGGAGCCGCGCCGGCGGGGCCGGGGTGCGGGGCGTCGTCGCGTCCGGGGTTCCGGCCGTCCGGTGCGTCCGCCACGGTTCCATGGTGGCCCCTCACGACCCGTCCTGACCCCGCGGGGTCAGGACGGGTCGGCCTGCAGCCCTGACTCGATGGCGAAGACCACCAGCTGGGCCCGGTCCCGGGCGCCGAGCTTGAGCATCGCCCGGCTCACGTGCGTGCGTACCGTCGCCGGGCTGACCACCAGCGCCTCGGCGATCTCGTCGTTGGACCGCCCGGTCGCCACCCAGGCGACCATCTCCCGCTCCCGGTCGGTCAGCTCCTTGATCCGCGGGTGCGGCGCTGCCCGCCGGCCGGTGGCGAACTCCGAGATCACCCGCCGGGTCACGCTCGGCGAGAGCAGCGAACCGCCGTCCGCGACCACCCGCACCGCCTGCAGCAACTGGCCCGGGTCGGCGTCCTTGAGCACGAACCCGCTCGCCCCGCCGGCGAGCGCCTCGAAGACGTACTCGTCCAGCTCGAACGTGGTCAGCACGATGACCTTGACCTTCGTCAGCCGCGGGTCGGCGGTGATCTCCCGCAGCGCGGACAGCCCGTCCAGCACCGGCATCCGCACGTCCATCAGCACGACGTCCGGGACGGTACGGCGGATCTCGGTCAGCCCGGACCTGCCGTCCTCGGCCTCGCCGACCAGGTCGGTGTCCGGCTCGGTCTCCAGCAGCGCGCGCAGGCCCATCCGGACCAGCGCCTGGTCGTCGACCACGACGACCCGGATCGGCGTCACGCCGGCAACTCCGCCCGCACCAGGAATCCTCCGCCCTCCCGTGGTCCGGCGGACAGCTGCCCGCCGACCGACTCGGCCCGCCGGCGCATGCCGGCGATGCCGCTGCCACCGTCGCCGCCGGCCGGCCCGTTCCCCCGGTCGGCCACCTCGACGTGCACCGCCCCGTCGACCGCCACCCGCACCGACGCCTCGCTGGTGCCCGCGTGCCGCAGCACGTTGGTCAGCGACTCCTGCACGATCCGGTACGCGACGGCGCCCACGTCCGGGGGCACCGCGTCGCCCGCGGGCAGCGTCACCGACAGCCGCAGACCGCCGTCGCGCATCCGGTCCAGCAGCAGCGGCAGGTCGGCCAGGCCGGGCGCCGGCCGGCGGGCGGCCTGCTCGGCCGGCGAGCGCATCCGCTCCAGGTCGGCCCGCAGGCCGTCGAGCGCCTCCCGGCTGGTCATGGCGACGGTCGACATCAGCTCGCGGGCCCGGGCCGGGTCGCGGTCGAGCACGTGCGCGGCGACCCCTGCCTGCATGGCGATGACCGCGAGGCTGTGCCCGACGCCGTCGTGCACGTCCTGGGCCATCGCCAGCCGCTCCTCGCTCACCGCGCGCCGGGCGATCTCGGCCCGCGCCGCCTCCTCCGAGCGCGCCCGGGCGGCCAGCGCGAACCCCACCGCGGCCCCGGCGGCGACGGCGGCGACCATGGCCGCGCCCCACACCAGCAGCGCGGCCCAGCCGTTGCGGTGCACGTGCCCGGGGCCGGCCCCGGCGAGCAGGGCGACCAGGAAGCCGACCAGCCACGGCACCGCCCGGCGCAGCGGCATGCTCGCGGCCAGGCACCAGGCCCAGATCGGCCCGACGAACAGGATCGGCCCGTACGGCTCGCCGGTGCCGAAGTAGACCCCGGTGGCGATCGCGGCGACGGAGATGCCGGCCAGCGGGGCGCGCCGGCGCAGCAGCAGGCTGAGCGCGGCGATCGAGACCAGCACGTAGCCCAGCGCGTCCGGGGGGTTGTCCTGGTTCGCTCCGGCCGGGTGGGTGCCGCCCAGGCAGACGACGAGCAGCGGCACCGCCGGGATGAGGATCCACAGGCGGCGCCAGCCGGTCCGGCCCGCGTCCACGTCCCGACCATAGGACCCCCGACCGCGCGGCGCGTCCACGCCCGGGTGCAGCGCGGATACGCGGATCTGCGTACCCGGGAGCCGTCCAGGGACCGACGACGGGACGGGCGCGGCGGCGAACGATCGACGGCATGGACGCGACGATCGTGAGCACGCAACGGCTCACCAAGACCTTCGGCCCGCGCACCGCGGTCGACGCGGTGGACCTCACCGTCCGCCGCGGCGAGGTGTACGGCTTCCTCGGCCCGAACGGCGCCGGGAAGACCACGACGCTGCGGATGCTGCTCGGCCTGGTCCGGCCCACCTCGGGCCGGGCCACGGTGCACGGCCTCCCGCCGGGCGATCCGGTGGCGGTGGCCAGGACGGGCTCGCTGGTCGAGGGACCGGGCTTCTACCCGTACCTGTCCGGCCGGGAGAACCTGCTGGTGCTGGCCCGCTACCGCGGCCTCGGCGACCGGGAGGTCGACCGGGTGCTGGAGCGGGTCGACCTGGCCGAGCGGGCCGGCGACCGGTTCAAGACCTATTCGCTCGGCATGAAGCAGCGGCTCGGCGTGGCCGCGGCGCTGCTCGGCGAGCCCGATCTGCTGGTGCTCGACGAGCCGACCAACGGCCTCGACCCGGCCGGCATGGCCGACATGCGCGCGCTGCTGGTCGATGTGGCCGCGGGTGGGCAGACCGTGCTGCTGTCCAGCCACCTGCTGGCCGAGGTGCAGGAGATCTGCGACCGGGTCGGGATCATCTCCGGCGGCCGGCTGCTGGTCGAGTCGACCGTGACCGAGCTGCGCGGCGCGACCGGGATCCGGCTGGTCGCCGAGCCTGTCGACCGCGCGCTGGCCGTCGCGATGACCGTCGCCGGCGACGACGCGGTCGAGGTCGACGGCGCGGCGCTGCGGGTGTCCGGCCCGGCCGCGCAGGCGCCCGAGCTGGCCCGAGCGCTGGTCGGCGCCGGTGTCGACATCACCGAGCTCACCCCGGTCGAGCGTTCGCTCGAGGACGTCTTCTTCGACCTGACCCGTACCGTTCCCGAGGAGGTGCCGGCATGACCGCGCTGGTGGAGGCGACCGCGACCGCGGCGCCCGCCCGGACCCGATCCCTGCCCCTGGTGGACGCCACCAGGGCCGAGCTGCGCCGCATCCTGCGCTGGCCGGCCACCTGGGTGCTCGCCGGCGTCTGGCTGTTGCTGAACGCCCTGTTCGGCTACGTCTTCGACTGGATCAGCTACCGCACCGGCGAGACGACCGGGCCGGCGGACGCGGGGGTGCAGCTGTCCAGCCTGCTGCCGGCGGCGATCCCGGACCGGTTCGCCGACGGCATGCCGATGTTCGGCGGCGCGATCGTGATGATCCTCGGCGCCCTCGCCGTGGGCAGCGGGTACGGCTGGGGCACCTGGAAGACCGTCTACACCCAGGGCCCGTCCCGGGCGGCCTCGTTCGGCGGCACACTGGTCGCACTGCTGGTGCTGGTGGGCGGTCTGGTGCTGGTCACGGTCGGGCTCGACCTCGGGCTCTCCGCGCTGGTCGCGGCCGTCGAGGGCGGTTCGGCGGCGCTGCCCGCGACCGGAGCGCTGGCCACCTCGTACGGCGGCGGCGTGCTGATCCTCGGCATGTGGGGCGCCGGCGGCGTGCTGCTCGGCGTGCTGGCCCGCGGGCCGGCGCTGGCGGTCGGGCTCGGCCTGGTCTGGTCGCTGGTGGTGGAGAACCTCCTGCGCGGTGTCGCGAACGCGTTGCCGGCGATCGAGGGGGTCACGAACCGGATGCCGGGCTCGGCGGCCGGCTCGGTGGCCGGCGCGCTCGGCGGTGCCGACGTGGCCGATGGCGGCGCCCCGGGCGTGCTGCACGTGCTGTCCGGGCCGGCCGCGGCCGGGCTGACGGCCGGCTACCTGGTGATCTTCGCCGCCGTGGCGCTGGCGCTGGTGATCCGGCGCGACCTGCTCTGACCGCGACCGGCGAGCAGCACCGCGGCCAGCGTGAGCACGACCGCCGCGTAGGTGGCGGCCCCGGGCGGACCCGTCCGCCCGGGGCTGACCAGGTCGATGACCACCCCGCCGGCCAGCTGCCCGGCGACGAGCAGCAGGCCGAGCCGCAGCACCCCGAGCGTGCCGACCGTCCAGATGCTCGACGCGATGTACGCGATGCCCAGCACGCCCCCGGCGTACAGCCACAGCGCCGGGGGCCACGGCGTGCCCGGGCCGTGGCCGGCGCCGAAGGCGATGGCGAACGCGGGCACCAGCAGCGCCATCCCGACGGAGAAGTTCACCGTGGCGGCGAGCAGCCCCTCGCCGGTGGCGCGCTGCACCCGGCCGTTGAGCGCCTGCTGGGCGGAGGCCATCGCGCCGCCGACCGCGGCCGCGACCAGCAGCCCGAGCAGCACGCCGCCGCTGACCGCGGCCTCCCGGCCGTGCCCGAGCCGCAGGATCGCCACCGCGACGATCGCGACCGCCGCGCCGGCGATCCGCCACCCCGACAGCGGCTGCGACCCACCGGGGCCGAGGCCGATCCGGTCCACGGCCAGCCCGCCGACGGCCTGGCCGGCGACGATCCCGACGGTGAACGTGGCGACGCCGACCCTTGGCACCGCCAGCGAGGAGAGCGCGACCACCGTGCCGCCGGCCAGGCCGCCGAGGTAGGTCCACCACGGCAGCCGGTTGCGGGTGGCCCTGGCCGCCGCCCGCCGCAACTGCGGCACCGCGGCCACCACCACCAGCAGCACGACCAGCCCGGAGCCGAACGAGACCAGCGCGGCCCACAACGGCGAGCCGGCCCGCTCGGCGAGCTCCCCGTTCACCCGGGTCTGCAGCCCGAACAGCGCGCCGCCGGCGAACGCGACGCCGGCCGCCGGTCCGGCACGGGCGAGCAGGCCCGGGCGGTGCGGGTGGTCGGCTCCGCCGTCCGGGCCGCCGCCCGGTCCGCTCACCCGACGATCTTGGAGATGGGCAGCTCGAGGATGTCCCGGGCGCCGGCCGAGCGCAGCGCCGGGATCAGGGTGTTCATGCCGCGCTTGGGCACCACCGACTCGACCGCCCGCATATCCCCGGAGGCGAGCGCGGTCACCGTCGGCGAGGACATCGCCGGCAGCACGGCCAGCACGTCGTCCAGCCGCTCGGCCGGCACGTTGAGCTTGACCAGCACCTGCCCGCGGGCCCGGATCGCGCCGGACAGCAGCAGCGCGACGTCGTCCATCACCGCGCGCTTGGCCGGCTCGTCGGACGCGGCCCGGTTGGCGACCAGCTCCGTGTACGAGCTGAGCAGCGTGTCGAGGATCCGCAGCCCGTTCTTGCGCAGCGACGAGCCCGTCTCGGTCAGGTCGACGATCGCGTCGACGATGTCGGGCACCTTCGCCTCGGTTGCCCCGTACGAGGGCACGACGACCGCCTTGACCCCGTGCCGGTCGAGGTAGCGGCGGGTCAGGTTGGGGAACTCGGTGGAGATCCGGATCCCCTCCGGCAGGTCGGCCGCGCTCTGCCAGGGCGCGTCCCGCGGGATCGCCAGCACCACCCGGACCGGGTCGCTGGTGGCCTTGGAGTACTGCAGCTCGCCGAGGGAGACGACGTCCGAGTCGGTCTCGGTGATCCAGTCCCGGCCGGTGATGCCGAGGTCGAACAGGCCCTGCTCGACGTACTCGGGGATCTCCTGCGGGCGCAGGAACCGCACCCGGTCGATGCCAGGGTGGTCGATCGAGGCGTGGTAGTCGCGGTCGGACCCGCGCCGGACGGCGAGGTCGGCCGCGTCGAACAGGTCGAGGGTCGCCTTCTCCAGCGAGCCCTTGGGCAGCACGAGCGAGAGCACCGGATCTCCAGGGATGTCAGGGTGGACTAGAGCGGAGGGCGGCCCGGCCTATGTCGCAGGCCGTTCAGCACCAGCGCCGCGTCCAGCGCCGCCACCGTCGCCTCGTAGCCCTTGTCCTCCGTGCTGCCCGCGGCGCCGGAACGCTGAATCGCCTGCTCCAGCGTGTCGCAGGTGAGCACGCCGTTGCCGACCGGCGTCCGCTCGTCCAGCGCGACCCGGGTCAGCCCGTCGACGGCGGCCCGGCAGACGTGCTCGAAATGCGGCGTGCCGCCGCGGATCACCGCACCAAGCGCCACCACCGCGTCGCACTTCCCGGCCAGCTCCTGCGCGGCGACCGGCAGCTCCAGCGCGCCGGCGACCTGCACCACCGTCGGGTCGGTGACCCCGCACTTCTCCGCGGCCAGCAGCGCGCGCTCCAGCATCGTGCCGACGACCTGGCCGTTCCACCGGGTGCAGACGATGCCGAGCCGCAACCCGGCGGCGTCGACGACCGAGTCCTCGGGCCGGCCCTGACCGCTCACCGTGCCGGCCTCCGTTCGCGTCGGCTCACCGGGCTCCCCGTTCGATCAGCCCGGGCAGGTCGTGGCCCATCCGGTCGCGCTTGGTCAGCAGGTAGGCCGTGTTGTCCCGGGTCTGGTGCACCGGCAGCGGAACCCGGCCGAGGATGCGCAGCCCGTAGCCCTCGAGGCCGGCCCGCTTGGCCGGGTTGTTGGTCAGCAGCCGCATGGTCCGCACGCCGAGGTCGACGAGGATCTGGGCGCCGGTGCCGTAGTCGCGGGCGTCGGCCGGCAGCCCGAGGCGCAGGTTGGCGTCGACCGTGTCGGCGCCCAGGTCCTGCAGCTGGTAGGCCTGCAGCTTGTGCAGCAGGCCGATCCCGCGGCCCTCGTGCCCGCGCATGTAGAGCACGACCCCGCGCCCCTCGGCCGCCACCGCGGCCAGCGACGCGTCCAGCTGCGGCCCGCAGTCGCACCGCTGGGAGCCGAACACGTCCCCGGTCAGGCACTCGGAGTGCACCCGGACCAGCACGTCCTCGCCGTCGCCGAGATCGCCGAGGACCAGCGCGACGTGATCGGTGTCGTCCAGGTCGGAGTCGTATCCCATCGCGGTGAACTCGGCGTGCCGGGTCGGCAGCCTGGCCTCGGCGACCCGGTGCACCTGCCGCTCGGTGCGCATCCGGTGCGCGACGAGGTCGGCGATCGAGATCAGCGTCAGCCCGTGCGCGGCGGCGAACTCCTCCAGCTCCGGCAGCCGTCGCATGCTGCCGTCGTCGTTGACCAGCTCGCCGATCGCCGCGGCCGGGCGCAGGCCGGCGAGCCGGGCCAGGTCGACCGCGGCCTCGGTGTGGCCGGGGCGGCGCAGCACGCCGCCCTCCTTCGCCCGCAGCGGGAACACGTGCCCGGGCCTGGTCAGGTCCTCGGCCTTCGCCTCCGGGTCGGCCAGCAGCCGGATCGTGCGGGCCCGCTCGGCGGCCGAGATCCCGGTCGTCACGCCGGCCCGCGCGTCGGCGGAGACCGTGTAGGCGGTCTGCTTGCGGTCCTCGTTGGTGTGGTGCATCGGCGGCAGCGCCAGCCGGTCGCAGTCGGTGCCGATCAGCGGCACGCACAGCACCCCGCTGGTCCAGCGGACGAAGAAGCCGATCAGCTCCGGGGTCGCCAACTCCGCGGCGATCACGAGGTCGCCCTCGTTCTCCCGGTCGGCGTCGTCGACCACGACCACCGGGCGGCCGGCGGCGACGTCGGCGACAGCCCGGTCGATGCTGCCGAACTGCCCGGTCACAGCTCGACGTTACCCGCTGGACATCAACACACGCTCGACGTACTTCGCGATCACGTCGACCTCGAGGTTGACCGGGTCGCCGACCGCGGTGCTGCCGAGCGTGGTGCGGGCCAGGGTGGTCGGGATCAGCGCGACGGTGAACGAGTCGGCCGCCGCCTCCACCACCGTGAGGCTGATCCCGTCGACCGTGACCGAGCCCTTCTCGACCAGGTATCGGGCGAGCCCAGCGGGAATGCCGATGCGGACGACCGCGTCCTCGCCGCGGTCGAGCAGGGTGCCGACGCCGTCCACGTGGCCCTGCACGAGGTGGCCGCCGAGCCGGGTCGCCGGGGTGGCCGCCCGCTCCAGGTTGACCACGGTCGCCCGGCCGAGCGAGGTGCGGGCGAGGGTCTCGGCGACCACGTCGACGGTGAACGTGTCGTTGCTCACTCCGGTCACGGTCAGGCAGACGCCGTTGACCGCGATCGAGTCGCCCTCCCGGGCGTCGCTGGTCACCAGCGGCCCGCGGATGGTCAGCCGGGTCACCTCGCCGGGCTCCCGCGCGACGATCTCCCCGAGCTCCTCGACGATGCCGGTGAACACTCAGGAGGCCTTCCGGGCCAGCTCGCGCAGCTCGCGGACGGCGCGGTCCGGGTCGTCGGCGTGGAAGACCGCCGAGCCGGCGACGAAGACGTCCGCGCCGGCCTCTGCGGCGGCCACGATGGTGTCCGCGTTGATCCCGCCGTCGACCTCGATCGCCAGCGTGAGGTGGCCGGACTCGACCCGCCGGCGGGCCTCGCGGACCTTCGGCAGCACGTCGGCGATGAACTCCTGGCCGCCGAAGCCGGGCTCGACGGTCATCACCAGCAGGGTGTCGTAGCCGCGCAGCAATTCGAGGCAGGGCTCCAGCGGGGTGCCGGGCTTGATCGCCAGGCCGGCCAGAGCGCCGGCGGCGCGCAGGTCGCGGGCGATCATCACCGGGTCGGCCGCGGCCTCGGCGTGCACGGTGACGTTGTGCGCGCCGGCCTCCTCCGCGTACGGCGGGGCCCACCGATCCGGGTCGTCGATCATGAGGTGGCAGTCGAGCGGGAGGTCGGTGGACGCCCGCAGCGCCTGCACGACCGGCAGCCCGATCGTCAGGTTCGGCACGAAGTGGTTGTCCATGACGTCGACGTGCAGCCAGTCCGACCCGGGCACGGCGGCCGCGGCCTCGGCGAGCCGGGCGAAGTCGGCCGACAGGAGGCTCGGGGCGATCCGGGGCTGCACCGCGTCAGCCTATCGGCGCCGGAGCAGCGCGCAGAACATCGCGTCGGTGCCGTGCCGGTGCGGCCAGAGCTGGACGGTCGGGCCGTCGGCCGGGAAGTAGGGGCCGGCGTCGAGCAGGTCGGCGGTGCCGTCGGCGAGGACCTCGTCGACCGCGTCGCGGGTCTCGGCCAGGTGCGGCGAGCACACGACGTACGCGATCACGCCGCCGGGGCGAGCCGCCTCGATGCCGCGGCGGAACAGGGCGCGCTGGGTGCGGATCAGCCCGGCCAGGTCGTCCGGGCTGCGCCGCCAGCGGGCCTCGGGGCGGCGGCGCAGGGCGCCGAGCCCGGTGCACGGCGCGTCGACGAGAACCCGGTCGGCCCAGCCCGGTCGCCAGGGTGGCACGGTCCCGTCCGCGCGCACCACGTCCACCGGCAGTCCCGCCGTCGTCGCCGCGACCAGCCGGGCCCGGTGCTCCGCCAGCTCCACGGCCACCACCCGCGGGGCCGGCGCGGGGCCGGCGTCAGGGCCGCTCCGGGCGCGGACGGCGGCGACCGAGCCGAGCAGGGCGGCCTTGCCGCCGGGGCCGGCGCAGAGGTCGAGCCAGCGGGTGTCCGGGCCGTCCAGCGGGACGCGAGCGAGCGCCAGCGCGCACAGCTGGCTGCCCTCGTCCTGCACGCCGGCCCGCCCGTCCCGGACCGCGGCGAGCGCGCCGGGATCGCCGCCGGACGGGAGCCGGACCGCGTACGGCGACCAGGGCCCGGGCTCGCCGCCGGCGCGCTCGGCCAGCCGGTCCCGGTCGATCTGCCCCGGCCGGGCCACCAGATGCGTCTGCGGCCGCGCGTCGTCGGCCGCCAGCGCGGCGTCGGTCTCGCCGAGGTCGCCGCCGAGCGCGTCGGCGAACGCGGCCGCGATCCAGCGCGGGTGCGCGTGCCGCAGCGCCAGCCCGCCGAGCTCGTCCGGCGGGGCGACCTCGGCCACCCACGCGTCCCAGTCCTGCCGGGCCAGCCGGCGCAGCACCGCGTTGACGAACCCGGCCGCGCGGCGCGGCGCCAGGTCCACGGTGGCTGAGACGGCGGCGTGCGGCGGCACCCGGGTGCGCAGCAGCTGGTACGCGCCCAGCCGCAGCGCCGCCCGCGCGGCCGGGTCCATCGCCCCGACCGGGCGGTCGGCGCAGCGGGCCAGGAACTCGTCCAGCGCACCGGCGGCCCGCAGCGTCCCGTACCCGAGCTCGGTCGCGAAAGCCGCGTCCCGGCCGGTCAGCCCGCGCTCGCGCAGCAGCGCCGGCAGGGTCAGGTTCGCGTACGCGTCCCGCTCGTCGACGGCACGCAGCAGGTCGTAGGCAACCCGCCGGGCCGGGTCGGCCTCCCGTCGCGGCGCCGGCCGCGCCGGTCCGGGCCGCCGCCCCGCGGGCTCACCGCGCCGCCGCGCCGGCGGCCGCCCGCTCACGCTGCCACCCCGACCCGGGCATCCGGCGGTGCGGCGGTACGGCTCATGCGGGGCCGCCGGGGGTGCCGAGGCGGCTGCCGGCGGCGGGACGGGCGCCGCGGGCCCAGTCGGGCGCCGGCATCGGCCGCTTGCCCGGCGCCTGCACGTCGCCGAGCTCGACCGGATGCGTCCCGGTGCCGACCAGCACCCGCCGCTTCTCGACCAGCAGCTCCCCCGGTCCCAGCGCCGGCCCGTCCGGCATCGGCAGCACCGGCCCGAGCTTGAGCCGGTCCGGCCCGTACGTGGTCCAGGCGCCCGGCGCCGGCGTGCACGCCCGGACCAGCCGGTCGACCCGGATCGCCGGCGCCGACCAGTCCACCGCCGCGACCTCGACCGTCACCTTGGGCGCGATCGAGACCCCGTCGGCGGGTTGCGGCACCGCGACCAGCGTGCCGTCCTCGATCCCGTCGAGCGTGCGGACCAGCAGCTCGGCCCCGCTGCGACTGAGCCGGTCGAGCAGGTCGCCCGCGGTGTCCCGGGGCCGGATCGCCTCGGTGACCACGCCGTACACCGGCCCGGTGTCGAGACCCTCCTCGATCTGGAAGGTCGAGGCCCCGGTGACCTCGTCGCCGTGCAGCACCGCGGCCGGCACCGGCGCCGCACCGCGCCAGGCCGGCAGCAGCGAGAAGTGCAGGTTGACCCAGCCGTGCCGGGGGATGTCGAGCGCGGCCCGCGGCACCAGCGCCCCGTACGCCACCACCGGGCAGCAGTCGGGCGCCAGCGCGGCCAGCGCGGCGAGGAAGTCGGGCTCCCTGGGCCGGACCGGTGCGAGCACCGGGATGCCCGCCTCCGCGGCGAGCACCGCGACCGGCGAGCGCCGCTCGTGCCGGCCCCGGCCGGCCGGCGCGTCCGGCCGCGTCACCACCGCGGCCACCTCGTGCCTGGACTCCAGCAGCGCGCGCAGCGACGGGAGCGCGACGGCTGGGGTGCCGGCGAAGACGACCTTCAGAGCGCCCGCCCGTAGGTCGGGTGCGGGCTCACCCGCACGGTGGCCGCCCACGGGGCCTCGCGGATCTCGGACAGCGCCCGGCGGCGGGTCTCCGGGTCGAGCCGGTCGACGAACAGGATCCCGTCGAGGTGGTCGGTCTCGTGCTGGACGCAGCGGGCCAGCAGGTCCGAGCCGGTCACCGTGACCGGCTCGCCGCGCAGGTCGAACCCGCGGGCGACGACGTTCCGGTGGCGCCGGCAGTCCCAGGACAGGCCGGGGATCGACAGGCAGCCCTCCTCGCCGAGCTGCTGCTCGTCGTCGGGGAAGCTCAGCGTGGGGTTGATCAGGTGGCCGTGCTCGTCGGCATCGACGTGGTAGGTGAACACGCGCAGCCCGACGCCGAGCTGCGGCGCTGCCAGGCCCCGGCCCGGCGCGTCGAGCATCGTCTCGAACAGGTCGTCGACGAGGGTGCGCAGCTCCTTGTCGAAGTCGACCACCGGCTCGGCCGGGGTGCGCAGCACCGGATCGCCGAACAGTCGGATCGGCCGTACGGCCACGGTCGGCTCTCCAGGTCTCGCGGGGCGGGGGAACCCCGCCACTCTACTTAGCCGGCGATCCGGACCACCTCCGAGTCGGGGTCGGCGTCGTCGGCGA
>Ga0308175_100000795_pt1 | contig 20754 bp, 14 predicted proteins | sample PhyCR1_3_FD_203893 | JGI IMG/M metagenome (GOLD analysis project Ga0308175, IMG submission 203893) | Soil microbial communities from UC Gill Tract Community Farm, Albany, California, United States - DLSLS.C.R1 | ecosystem: Environmental > Terrestrial > Soil > Agricultural land | place: USA...
GTGGACTTCAACTACATCCCCGAGCGCCAACTCCACCGCCGCCTCAACATTCTGGTCTACTTCAATAAGGATTGGAAGGAAGAATGGGGCGGGAACATCGAGTTGTGGGACAAGGACGTGAAGGTCTGTCACCACTCGTTCTCGCCCATCTTCAACCGCTGCGTGGTGTTCGAGACCAACGACATCAGCTTTCACGGCGTTTCGGCCGTCAACTGCCCGCCGGACCGCGCGCGCAAGAGCTTCGCGGCTTATTATTACACGAAGGAGGCGCCGGCCCACTGGACCGGCGAGGCGCACTCGACGATCTTCAAGGCCCGCCCAAACGAGGTGCTCAAGGGCAAGGTACTGATGCCCATGGAGAAGACCAAGCGGTGGATGCAGGGGACGATCCACTCGGCCAAGAACAAGCTCAAAGGCCGGTAGAGGCGGGCGATAGCGCGTCCGAGCCGCCGGGGCGTTGCCCGGCGGCGGACGGCGGCAGGAGGAAGGGAAAAAGAGCGGCCATGCGGATCACGTTCGTACTACCCGACGCCAACATGGGCGGCGGCACGCGGGTCATCGCGACGCACGCCGATCGCCTGCGGCGCCGCGGCCACAAGGTCGTGGTCGTCGCCACGCCGTCGGAGGTGCCGCCCCTGATCCGCAAGGTCAAGGCCCTGGTCAAAGGGTACGGCTGGCCGCGCATCCGCGCGATCGGTCCCAGCTATTTCGATTCGCTTAAAGACGTTGACCTGCGCCGTATCGAGTCGGTCCGGCCGATCACCGACGACGACGTGCCCGACGCGGACGTGGTCGTCGCAACGTGGTGGAGGACGGCCGAGTGGGTGCACGGGTTTTCCCCGTCGAAGGGCGCCAAGGCTTACTTCATCCAGGGGTACGAAACGTTCCAGCAAAGAGCCGACCGCCTCAAGGCGACCTGGTCGCTGCCGCTGCACAAGATCGTGGTGTCCCAGTGGCTCGTGGACATCGCCCGCGACGAGTACGGCGATGAAGACGTCTCGCTGGTGCCCAACAGCGTGGACCTGGGACAATTCCACGCCCCGCCACGCGGGCGGCAGCCGGTCCCGGCCGTCGGGCTCGTGTATTCGCAGCACTCCATCAAGGGGTGCGACGTCAGCCTCCGCGCCTTCGAACTGGCGGCGGGAAAAGTTGCGGGCCTGCGGCTCATCGCATTCGGGAACGAGCGCCCCAGCCCGCACCTGCCCCTCCCGCCCGCATCCGTTTACACGTTCGCCCCGCCGCAGGAGCGGATCCGCGACATTTACGCCAGTTGCGACGCCTGGCTCTTCGGCAGCCGCGCCGAAGGCTTTGGTTTGCCCGTGCTCGAGGCGATGGCCTGCCGCACACCGGTCATCGCCACGCCCGCGGGCGCCGCGCCGCAACTTCTGGCCGGCCGGGGCGGCATCCTCGTGCCCGGCGAAGACTCGCAGGCCATGGCCGACGCCATCGAGCGCGTCTGCACGACGCCCGACGCGAAGTGGCGGGAGATGTCCGACGCGGCCCTCCGCACCGCCACCGGCTATACTTGGGACGACGCGGCCGTGCGGTTCGAAGCGGCCCTGCGGACGGCGATCGAGCGGGCAGACGGGCGAGCCGTGCCCACGCTTCGCGGCGGCGGGGGGGAATCTCCGATTAACGTCCCAGCCGCCGCCACTGGTCCGACCGGCACATGAGTAAAGAAGTCAAAGCCCGCAAAGGATCCCGCGCGAGGCAGCGTGACGAGACAGATGTTAAACCGCACCGAAAACTCGACTCATACCGGTGAAGCCGCCGCACACGTCCCCGGCGCTCGCCCGGCGCTGCTGAGCATCGTCCTCCCCGCGTACAACGAGCAGGAGGTGCTGCCCAAGACGCACGCGCGGTTCAGCGCGATGGGACCCAAGCTGGCGGACTGGGGGCTGGATTACGAGCTGGTTTTCGTCAACGACGGCAGCCGCGACCGCACGCCGGAACTGCTGAATCAGCTCGCCGCGACCGACCCGCACGTGCGGGCCGTGCACCTGGCGCGCAACTTCGGTCATCAGGCGGCCATCACGGCGGGGATGACGGTGGCGCGCGGCGACGCTGTGGCCATCATGGACTGCGACCTCCAGGACCCCCCGGAGGTGCTGCCGCAGTTCCTGGCCAAGTGGCGCGAGGGGTTTCAGGTCGTCTATGCCGTGCGGAAGAAGCGCAAGGAGTGGTTCGGCAAGCGCTTGGCTTATTGGGCGTTTTACCGGCTGCTGGCCGCCATCAGCGACCTGGACATCCCGCTGGACAGCGGCGACTTCTGCGTCATGGACCGCTCGGCCTTGGACATGCTCAACACCCTGCCCGAGCGGCAGCGGTTCGTGCGCGGGCTGCGGACGTGGATCGGCCTGCGACAGGTGGGCGTGGAATACGAGCGCGACGCCCGGGCCGCGGGCGTGCCCCAGTACACCTTGGCCAAGCTGATCAAGCTGGCCATGGACGGCCTGGTAAGCTTCAGCAGCCTGCCTTTGAAGCTAGTGACGCGGCTCGGGGTCGTCGGCGTCATCCTGGCGCTGGTGCTGGGGACGTGGGTCATTCTGGACACGATCTTCATCCACAAGGCCCCGCGCGGCTGGGCGAGCCTGGCGTGCCTGGTGCTGCTGACCTCTTCGGTGCAGATGCTCTCGATGGGCATCTTCGGCGAGTACATGGCCCGCATCTTCCTGGAAGTGAAGGGCAGGCCGACCTTCCTGATCGCCTCGATCGTCGGGGGGCGGGCGGAAACGGGAAGGGCGCCCGTCGCGGCGGACGCATCGGGCGAATCGGCGGCCGCCCCGGCGGCGGGGGGGGCCAATGGGCGCTAGCCCCCTGCTGATCCTCGGGATCATGGCGCTCGCCGCCGCCGTGACGCTCATGGCCGGCGCGGCGGAGGCATTCGTCTTCGTGTGGATTCCCTCCGCGATGCTGCTGTTCCGCGTCCCCCTGATTGATATCGACTACCTGCCGGACCCGACGACGACCATCGGGTGCATGTACGGCATCCTCCTCGGGCTGGTCCTCAAGGCCGGCGAGGTTCCGCGCTTCCGCTGGAACGTGGTGGACACCATCGTCGTGCTGCTCAGCGTCGCGCACGTGATCAGCGCGGTCACGACCGAGGTCATCTATACCGGCGTGAGCGTCGGAGGCCAGGAGGTGCTGGCGTGGATGATGCCGTACTTCCTCGCGCGCCACGCGTTCTGTTCAGCCCAGCTCCGCCGCTCGGCGTTGTGGATCGTCGTGGGCTGCTTCATCGTAATCGGCGTCTTCGGGGTGATCGAGACGCGGCTGTGGCCGCACTTCTTCACCAACACCCTCTGGAAGATTCTGCAGGTCCCCGACCTCGTGCAGTCCGCCTTTAAACGCGGCGGCTTCTTCCGCTCGCACGTGTCGTTCTCCCACCCGCTTTACCTCGGCGACGCCGCCGTCGCCGCCGCCGGCATGATCGCGGCCCTGGCGGGGACGAGCGGCGTGTCGCTGCGCAACCCCTGGGTGCGCGCGGGGCTGGCCGCGACGGGGGTAGGCCTGATCGTGTGCCTGAGCTTCGGGCCCGTCACCGCGGCCGCCGCCGCCGTCCTGACGTACGTCGCCATGTCGCGCCTGTCCTTGGCCAGGCTGCTGGTGGTGCCGATGGTGGTCGGCGGGATCGTCATGCTGTACGCGTTCACCGTCGCGATCGTGCCCACGGACGTCAAGATTGACGATAACGCGCCGGAGTACGTGCGGAGCTACGAGGTGCGCAAGCTGATCGTCAAGAACTCCTGGAATCTGGTGAGCACCGCCGGGCTCTGGGGGCACGGGGCCAACATTCCCAAGGACGAGTTGAACCTGGACAGCGTGGACAACGCCTACCTGGTGTTCGCGATGACGCGCGGGTGGGTGTACCTGGGGCTGTTCCTGCTCATGATCGTCTGGGTGGCCCACCGCGTGAAGCAGGCGATGGCCAGGTGCCGCAGCAACGGGGAGCGGATGCCGCTGGCCGCGGCGTTCGCGTCGTTCATCGGCGTGCTCGTGGGAATGTACACCGTCTGGGCCGCCGAAGACTTCATTAACGTCTGGCTCCCCCTGACCGCGCTTCTGGTCACGCTCACGGAACTGGCCCTGACCCGGCCGCGCGCCGACCCGCGCCAGGTGGCGGCGGCGGCGGCATTCGCCCGGCGCCTCAGCGCGGAAATCGAGGCGGTGGAGGCGGGGCCCGTCGCCGCCGGAACCGCCGACGCTTAACACCATGATTGGCAGCAGGGATATGCGCGTGCCACGGCCCAACACGATCGCGGTGGATACCCCCGCCGGCGTCCCGCGCGCCTCGGCGGCGCTGGCGCACGCGAGCGTGCCCCCCGGCCATGCCGCCTCGCCCACGCACCGCGCCGGGCGCGGCCCGCTGCACGAAACGCCCTCCGGCCCGCGCCCGGATCGCATCAGGCGGTGGCTCATGGCCCTGGTGGTGCTGGCGCTGCTGCTGCGGGTGGGCGCGATCGTGGCGCTGCGCGCGTGGCAAAATCCCAATGCCATGGAGCACAAGGCGATCGCCCTGTTCCTCCTGGACCGCGGCCAGTTCCTCTTTTCGGACTGGAAGTACCTCGGCCCCTCGAGCGTGCAGTCGCCGCCTTACCCGCTGCTCCTGGCCGGCCTCTTCAAGCTCTTTCACCCCTTCGGACGACCGGAACCGGCGCCGGCGGCCTTCGCCGCGGCGATGGTCATCAACGCGCTGGCCGGGGCGGCAACCGTCTGGCTCACCTACCTCCTGGCACGCACCCTGGGCGGCTCCGCCGCCGTCGGGCTGGGGGCGGCGGCGGCGTGCGCCGTCTGGCCGACCCAGGTTTACTCCGTCACCCACGCGCAGGCGATCTGCCTGATCACCGCCGGCGTAACCGCCGTCATGGTCCTGTTCTACCGCTCGGTCCGCGGCGGGCGGCTGCGTCCGTGGCTCGGGTACAGCCTCGTCGGCACGCTCGCGGCGCTGACCGAGCCGGTGCTGCTGCCGGTCATGGCCTTAAGCGGATTACTCGTCCTCGGATGGCGTCGGCTGCCGCCGGCGGTGCGCGTGCGCAACGCCGCCGTGCTGCTCCTGGCTGCGCTGATCGTCATCGGGCCGTGGACGGTGCGCAACCGCCGGGTCCACGGCCAGTGGATCCCGATCAAGAGCACGTTCTGGGTCAACGTGTGGAAGGGGAACAACGAGAACGCCAGCGGGACCGACCGCCCGATCATGTCCGAGGAGCGGGCCAGGGCGCTCGAGCAGGAGATGTACACGCTGGACGACTCGCAACTTCGCGACCCCGAGGCCGACGCGATCCGCCAGTACGACCTGCTCCCCCCCGACAAGCAGGCCCGGCTGATCGGCCGCAGCGAGGCCGAGCGCGAAAGGGTCTTCAAGGAGTTCGCCACGACCTGGATCAAGGCCAACCCCGGGAAGTACGCGCGGCTCTGCCTCGTCCGCCTCGGCAAGACGCTGTGGATCGACTGGGACAACCCCAAGTCGCACAACGTGGTGTACGTCACGTCACACGCGCTGCTGCTTGGCCTCAGCGCCGCCGGGCTCGGGCTTGCGATCAGGCGCCGGTGGTCGCTGCTGTTCCCGCTGTTGATGGCCGGCTCGTGCCTCCTCACTTACACGCTGACGGTAACGGCGGCGCGGTTCTCGATCCCCTTCGAGCCGCTCCAGTTGTGCTTCGCCTCCCTGTGCGTGGTCGAGGCGTGGCGTCGGTTCGGCCCGCGGCCGGGGCGGGTGCGCCAATGAGCGACGACCGCCGAAACCGCGACGCCCTTTACGTGCTGCTGCCCCTGACCACGCGCCCCGACGAGTTCGGCCGCGTCGAGCTGACGCGCAAGCTGATCGAGGGCTCCCGGGAATACGTCAAGCACTGGCCCGGCCCGGTCGTGGTCGTGGTCGAACCCGGCGAGCACAAATACCGCAACCTCGACGTCGTCCGCGTCCACCCGTCCGAGCTGCCATTCGGCTTTCAGATCGTGCCGTTCACGTACGAGGTGCTGCCCGGCGCCATCCGCGGAGCCCGCGCGGTGCTGGCGTCCCTGGAACACCGGCAGATCCTGGTCAGCCGCGTGTGCCGCGACTCGGGCGTGCCGTGCGTTTACACGGCCGAGTACTCGCTGCGCACCCGCAGGCAGATCGTGCGGGCCAACACCCGCAACCCGCTCCTGCGGCTGCGCCGAAGTTCGTGGGAGGCGGGGACCGAACGCGCCTACCGCCGCGCCCTGCGCCTCGCCGCCGGCGTGCAGTGCAACGGCACACCGACCTACAGGGCGTACCGCCACATCAACCCGCGCCCGCTGCTGTTCTTCGACACGAGGGTGGACCGGACCCTCCTGGCTACCGACGCCGCGCTGGCTAAGCGCACCGCGGCGATGTTGTCCGGCCGCCCGCTGCGCCTGGCGTTCTCGGGGCGGCTCGTCCGCATGAAAGGGGCCCACCACCTGCCGCTGCTCGCCGCCGCCCTGGCGCGACTGCGCGTGCCCTTCGAAATGACGCTCTTCGGCGCCGGGGACCTCGAGGCCGACATCGCCTCGAAGGTGCGGGAGCTCGGCCTAAGCGCTAAGGTCAGGCTCGCCGGAAACAAGGACTTTCGCACCGAACTGGTGCCGGCCATGACGAGCGCGGTGGACCTGTTCGTCTGCTGCCACCCGCAAGGCGACCCCTCGTGCACCTACCTTGAGACCATGTCCTGCGGGACGCCGATCGTAGGCTACAAAAACGAAGCCTGGTCCGGGCTGGTGAAGCACTGCGGCGCCGGCTGGGTGACGCCGATGAATAACCCGCGGGCCATGGCAGCTAAAATCGCCGAGTTGCATCGCCACCGCCCGACGCTGGCCGAGGCGGCCACGCGCGCCCGCGATTTCGCCGCCGGCCACACGTTCGAGAAAACCTTCCGACTCCGCATCGATCACATTCTGGAATGCTCCGGGTCGCGCGACGCCATGCCGCACGTGGTTCCCGCAGGGGTGCAGGCCCCGCTGCATTCCCCCGCCGCATGACCCCGGACCGCGCCATTCTCGCCGGCCCGTTCACATCACCCGCCGTCGCGGTCGTGATCGTCAACTACCGCACGCCCGACCTGACCGTCGATTGCCTCCGCTCACTGGCGCCGGAGGTCGCCGCCACACCCGGCGGGGCGGCCGTCCTCGTCACCGACAACGCCTCCGGCGACGGTTCCGCCGAGCGCATCGCCGCCGCCATCCGCGACAACGGCTGGGCCGACTGGGCCTCGCTCATACCCCTGCCCCGCAACGGCGGCTTCGCCTACGGGAACAACGCCGCCATCCGCGAAGCCCTGTGTTGGCCGCAGCCCCCCCGCTACGTGCTGCTGTTGAATCCCGACACGCTCGTCCGCCCCGGCGCCGTCCGGGAACTGGCGGCGTTTCTCGACGCCCACCCCCGCGCGGGCATCGCCGGCAGCCGCCTCGAATTCCCCGACGCCACCCCGCAATCGGCGGCCTTCCGCTTCCCCTCGATCCTGAGCGAGCTCGACGCCGGCCTCCGCATCGGCCTCGTCACCCGGCTGCTGGCGAACGTAATCGTCGCCCCCCCGCCGCCGCCCGACGCCCGCCGCACCGACTGGGTCTCCGGGGCTTCGTTCATGGTCCGGCGCGAGGTGCTGGAATCGGTCGGGCTGCTGGACGAAGGCTATTTCATGTATTACGAAGAGCTGGACCTGTGCCTCCGCGCCTCCCGCGCCGGCTGGGAATGCTGGCACGTGCCGGCCTCGCGCGTGGTCCACCTGATCGGGCAAAGCTCCGGCATCAACACGCCCGATAAACCCAGGAAGCGAATGCCGGCGTACTGGTTCGAGTCGCGACGCCGATACTTCCTCAAGAACCACGGCTGGCCGTACGCCGCCGCCGCCGACGCCGCTCGGATCGCCACGTTCGCGGCCTGGCGGCTGGGGCGGGCGCTGCTCCGCAGGCCCGACCCCGACCCGCCGCACCTGCTCGGCGATTTCGTCCGACACAGCGTGCTGGGGCAATGGCCGGACGGCCCGCGCGACAAGGCAACTTCGATTCCGGCCGCTTCCGGTAAGCCCGCATGATGTCGAACCTGGCGCAAACCGAGCCGCAAACGCCGCAGCACGCCGACGCACGCTCCGGCACCGTCGCCGACGCGCTGGGCGTGGTGGTCATCGGCCGAAACGAAGGCGAACGCCTTCGCCGCTGCCTGGGCGCGTTGGCCGGGTGCGCGGCGAGCGTCGTTTACGTCGATTCGGGCTCGAGCGACGGCAGCCCCGCCCTGGCGCGGTCGCTCGGCGTCGACGTCGTCGAGCTGGACCGGTCCAGCCCTTTCACCGCCGCCCGCGGCAGGCAGGCGGGCCTCGATCACCTGCTGCGTATCCGACCGGCGCTGGAATTCATCCAGTTCATCGACGGCGATTGCACGCTCGCCCCCGGCTGGCTCGACGCCGCCGCCGCCTCGCTCCAATCCAACCCCCGCGCCGCCGCCGTCTGCGGCCGACTGCGGGAGGAACACTCCGAGCGATCCCTCTACAGCCGCATCGTGGACGTTCAGTGGGACGCCCCGCCGGTCACGGCGACCGGCGACCGGTCCTTCGCCGGAGCACAGGAAATCGGCCACTTCGGCGGAATCGCCATACTCCGCGTGGAGGCGATCACCGCCGCCGGCGGTTGGCCGCAGGACCTCATCGCCGGCGAAGAGCCGGACCTCTCTTTCCGCCTCCGCGGGCGCGGGTGGACCATCCTCCGCCTGCCCCGAGACATGGCCTTGCACGACATCGCCATGACCCGCCTCTCCCAATACTGGCGCCGCGCCGTGCGGACCGGCCACGCCTACGCCGAGGTCGCCGCCCGCCACGCCTCCGGGCCCAGCCGCGACGCCGCCCGCCCCTGGACGCGGCACGTGCTGAGCATCTCGGTTTACGGCCTGCTTTTGCCGCTGGGGATCATCACCTGCGTCGCCGCCGCGCTGCCGGTGCAACGCCTGCGCCTTCCCGCGGCCGCCGGACTGCTCGTGATCTTCTTTCTTTACGCCCGCATGTGGGCTTCAAACGTCCGCTTCTGCCTGCGGCACGGCCGGCGGTTTTCCTTCGCCGTCGCCTATGCCGCGGTGGAAACCGTCGGCAAGTTCGGCCAGGCCGCCGGCCTGCTCAAGTACTGGACCGGCCGCCTCCGCCGCCGGCGGTCGGGGATCATCGAATACAAACGCCCCGAGCCCCGCGCCACGTAATCACGTGACCATCGCCTACCTCGTCAACCAGTACCCGCAGTCCAGCCAGAGCTTCATCCGGCGGGAGATCGCCGCGATCGAGCAACTCGGCGCGCGCGTCGAACGGTTCACCGTGCGATCCTGGCCGACGCCCTTGGTAGACGAGCGCGACCGCGAGGAACAGCGGCGCACGCGCGTGCTCCTCAACGTCGGATACCCGGGCTTAGCGCTGGCGACGCTCCGCACACTCCTCTCGCGCCCCGCAGCCTTCTACCGTGCGCTGGCACTGGCGCTAGGCATCGGCTGGCGGTCCGATCGTGGCGTGTTCTACCACCTGATCTACCTCGCCGAGGCCTGCGTGCTGCTCAAATGGCTGGCGGATTGCGGCGCCGCCCACGTCCACGCCCATTTCGGCACCAACTCCACCGCCGTCGCCATGCTCTGCCGCGCCCTCGGCGGACCGCCGTACAGCTTCACCGCCCACGGCCCGGAAGAATTCGACGGACCCCGATCGCTTCGACTGGAGGAAAAGATCCGCCACGCCGCCTTCGTCGTCGCGATCAGCCAGTTCGGCCGCAGCCAGCTTTACCGCTGGTGCGCCCACGACCAGTGGCCGAAAATTCACGTCGTCCGCTGCGGCGTGGACGACCTGTTCCTCAGCGTGCGGCGCACCCCGCCGCTGGACGTCCCGCGCCTTGTCTGTGTGGGAAGGCTCACCGAGCAGAAGGGCCAGCTCCTGCTCGTCGAAGCCGCCGCCCGCCTCGCCGCCGATGGAATTCTCTTCGAGCTCGTCCTCGTCGGCGACGGCCCGATGCGCAAGGACGTCGAAGCGTGTATCAAACGCCACCACCTCTGCGACCGCGTCCGGATCACGGGGTGGATGAGCAACGAGCAGGTGCGGGAGCAGATCCAGCAGTCCCGCGCGATGGTCCTGCCCAGCTTCGCCGAAGGCCTGCCCGTCGTGATCATGGAGTCCCTCGCCCTCGGCCGCCCGGTGATCAGCACCACGGTCGCGGGCATCCCGGAACTCGTCCGGGACGGGACCTCCGGGTGGCTCGTGCCGCCGGGAGCCGTCGGGCCGCTGGCCGACGCGATGCGGGAGGCGCTGCGCGCATCGCCGCAGGAGCTCCAGCGCATGGGCGAGGCCGGCGCGGCGTTGGTGGCCGAGCGGCACAACGCCGCCACCGAGGCCGGCAAGCTTGCGACACTGTTCGAAAAAAGTCAGGCAAACGGCAGGTAGTCACGATCCAACCGGGGTCCTAGGATGCGTGCGGCGCTTCGGGGAATGTGGACGGGAGACGGGCTGATTGTGTGGCATCGCGGGAATCCTCGGGCGGATCGACGACGGCAACCGTGAGGCGCTGCGCCGCATGGCCGCCGCCATGGCCCACCGCGGGCCCGACGGCGAGCACTTCTGGGTCGGCAAGCCCGACAAGGACGGCTTCGGCTGCCTCCTCGCCCACCGCCGCCTCTCCATCCTCGACCTCTCCACCGCCGCCGACCAGCCCATGACCGACCCCGTCGGCGGCCAGACCATCATCTTCAACGGCGAAATCTACAACTTCCGCCAGCTCCGCGACGCGCTGCGCGACCGCGGCCAGAGCTTCCAATCCACCGGCGACACCGCCGTCATGCTCCGCGCCCTGGCGCTGGACGGCCCCGACGCCGTCGCCTCCTTCCGCGGCATGTTCGCCTTCGCCTTGTGGGACGAAAAGACCCGCGGCCTCACCATCGCCCGCGACCCGCTCGGTATTAAACCACTCTACATCTGCGCCAACGCCGACAACTCCCCCGGCGCCTCCTGGTCCCTGATTTTCGCCTCCGAAGTGCGCTCGATCCTCGCCTCCGGCCTTTTGCCCAAGCCGCGACTCAACCCCGCCGCCGTCGCCTCCTTCGTCTGGAACGGCTTCGTCATGGGCCCCGGCACCATCATCGCCGGCGTCGAACAGGTCCGCCCCGCCGAGGTCCGCACCTACGACGGCCGCGGCAACTCGCAGTCCACCCGCTTCTACTGGTCCCTCGCCGAACGCGAAGAACCGCAATCGATGGACGACGCCGCCGTCCGCGAGGCGCTGGACGAATCCGTCCGCCTGCACCTGGTCAGCGACGTGCCTCTGGGCGTGTTCCTCTCCTCCGGCGTCGATTCCACCGCCGTCGCCAACCTCGCGCAAAAAAGCTGCGACATACCGATCAACACCTTCACCCTCGCCTTCGAAGACCCCCAGCTCAACGAAGGCGCCCACGCCGCCCGCATCGCCGCCGCCATCGGCTCCCGCCACCGCGAGGTGCTGTTGACCGAATCCGATTTCGTCTCGTCCATCGAGCCGGCCCTGGAAAGCCTCGACCAGCCCACCTTCGACGGCATCAACTCCTACGTCATGTCCAAGGCGGTCCGCGCCGCGGGACTGAAGGTCGCGCTGGTCGGCACCGGCGGCGACGAGCTGTTCGGCGGCTACCGCACCTTCCGCGACCTGCCCCCCCTGCTTTCGTTCATCCGTCGTACCCCATTCTTGCCCGACCCCCTCAAAGCCGGTGCCGCCCGTTTATTCGCAACCCTGCTGCACCGCGCCTCCGGCGGCGCCGTCGGCCGCGTCGGGCCGCAAACCCGCTGGGCCAAGCTGTCAGACATGTTCCTCCGCGGGGACGACTTGATCGGCCTCTATCAGCTTTCCTACGCCCTTTTCCTCCCCGACTTCCAGAGCGCTCTGCTCGAAAAATCCCTCGCAAAGCGCGCCGATTTCGCCGATTGCCCCGCGCCTTCGTGCCCCGGATCGCTGGTTGATGGCCTGCCCAGGTCGATGTATGAACGTCTCAGTCAGGAGACCCAAGGCCACGCAGTGCTCTCGGCCATCAGCGTCCTGGAACAGCGCTGTTTCCTGGGAGAGCGCCTGCTGCGCGACTCCGACGCCGCCAGCATGGCCGTCTCGCTTGAGATGCGCCTCCCGCTGGTCGATCAGGTGCTTGTCGAGCAGGTGAACCGGGTCGGCGAGAACCGCCGCTATCAGCCGATCGGCCGCAAGGCCCTGCTTCGGAAGATCGGCCTCCGCGGCCTCGACCCGCGCCTGTTCCAGCGGCCCAAGAGCGGGTTCGTCCTCCCGTTCGACCGCTGGATCCGCCAGTCCCTCGGCCGCGCCATGGACCAGACCATGCGCGACCCGGCCCTGGCGACCGCGATCGGCCTGAACCCGCGCAGCGTCGAGCGGCTGTGGGACACCTTCCACTCCGGCTCGCCCGGAATGTACTGGTCGCGCGTCTGGGCCATTTACGTCCTCATCCGCTGGTGCCACCGCCACGGCGTGTTGCTCTAGCGAGTCGTTACAGGTCTTATGAACAACCGCCGCTATTGCCTGATCACCCCCTGCCGCGACGAGGCCCAGTACGCCCGCCGTACGCTCGACAGCGTCGTCGCCCAGACCGTCCGCCCCGCCTTATGGGTCATTGTGGACGACGGCTCGAAGGACCAGACACCGCAAATCCTCGACGAATACGCGCAAAAGCACGATTTTATCAAAATCATCCACCGCACCGACCGCGGCTTCCGCAAGCTCGGCGGCGGCGTCATCGACGCCTTCTACGAAGGCTACAACTCCATCGACCCGAGCCAATTCGACTACGTCTGCAAGTTCGACCTCGACCTCGACCTCCCCCCGCGCTATTTCGAAGCACTGATAGAGAAGATGGAAGCCGACCCCCGCCTCGGCACCGCCAGCGGAAAACCCTTCTTCCTCAGCAAAACCGGCCAGACCGTCTTCGAAATGTGCGGCGACGAAAACTCCGTCGGCATGATCAAGTTCTACCGCACCCGCTGCTTCCAGGAGATCGGCGGCTTCGTCCGCGAGCTCATGTGGGACGGCATCGACTGCCACCGCTGCCGCATGAAAGGCTGGATCGCCGCCAGCTTCAACGACCCCGACCTCCGCTTCGAACACCTCCGCCCCATGGGCACCAGCGACAAGAACTGGTGGACCGGCCGCGTGCGCCACGGCTACGGCCAATACTTCATGGGCACCCACGTCCCCTACTTCCTCGCCAGCGCGCTGCTCCGAATGTCCAAGCCCCCGGTGATCCGGGGCGGCTTCGCAATGCTCTGGGGCTATTTCCGGGCCATGCTCACCCGCAAGCCCCGCTACAACGACCCCGAGTTCCGCCGCTTCCTCCGCCGCTACCAATGGCGCTCCCTCTGCGTCGGCAAGCGGCGGGCAACCCAGTGGTTCAACGAACGGCAAAAGGACCGCTGGTCACCCCCGCAGAAATCGACCAAGGCCGATTCGGCCGAAATCGTCGCCGCTAGCAATCGCGCATCGGACAAATCCGCGATATCTGCTTGACCGCCAACAACTTGCCCACACTCTCGTTCACTTCAGTCCGCCCGTCGATGCGGCCGATATTCATCCTGTTATCGGCCATCAGCCAGACAGGGAGACTTTCCCGATTGGCTTGCGGCCGCGTCCGGTGATATTGTTTACGTTTCAGTGGGTAGGACCTGGGCCCCGTGTGGTGTATTCGCGCGTGAAATTCCCAGTTCCGCGTGTTATTGGACGAGGCGTACAATTCCGACCGTTGTGGGTGGGTCGGGGCCGAACGGCCTTGACCATGGGTTCGGCATCGCCGGGCTTGATCGGCCAACCGTTGGGTTATTCCCGGGCCACCTGGCAGACTCGTTCCCGATCAGCGGTCCGTCCTCGTCCTTTCCTGGCACCGCCGGAGAATGACGCCGGAAAACCGCAGCCGGGTCCGGCCTGTCGTATGCCCCCTCCGCGTGTCTATTGATCCCCCCGAACCAGGGGGCCGATAGGCACCGTAGGACGCTGTTTTGCATGGATATGTACCTCCGCCACGGCAACCTCTCGCCGGACCTCCTCGAAGTGCCCACCCCCCTGGCAGGCGCCGCGGCGGAGCCCTCACTCGATCCCGCGCGACTGTTAACCCCCTCACCGATCGGGCTCGACGACGCGCCCCCCGCGGCTTCGGCCAACGGGCGCACCAAGAACCTCCGCGCCCACGCCCCCAACACCCGCCACCTCCCCACCGTCACCTTGCACGGCGTCCGCCTTCACGCCGTGACCGAAGAGGGCTGCATCCGCCACGTGCTCGACGAACTGGACGCCGGCCGCGGCGGCGTCGTCGTCACACCCAACCTCGACCACCTGCGGCGCTGCGTCCACGACATGCGCTTCGGCGCCCTCGTCGCCGAGGCCGACCTGGTCGTCGCCGACGGCATGCCCCTGGTCTGGGCCAGCCGACTCCAGGGCAGCCCCCTCCCCGAGCGCGTCGCCGGCTCCGATCTGATCTCCAGCCTCTCCGCCGGCGCCGCCGAACGCGGCCGCAAGATCTTCATGCTCGGCGGCGCGCCGGGCACCGCCGAGAAGGCCGCACACGTCCTCCGCACCCGCCACCCCAATATCAAGATCGTCGGCACCTATTGCCCGCGCATGGGCTTCGAAAAGAGCGAGGAGGGGTGGCAGAAGATCATCGACGCCGTCGCCCCCTCCGCGGCGGACATCATCTACGTCGCCCTGGGCTCGCCAAAACAGGAACTGCTCATCGAGCGCGTCCGCAAGTACCTGCCCAACGCGTGGTGGCTCGGCGTCGGCAACAGCTTCAGCTTCCTCTGCGGCGAGGTGCGCCGCGCCCCACGCTGGATGCAGAAGCGCGGCCTCGAATGGATCCACCGCCTCGTGCAGGAGCCGCGGCGGCTCTTCCGCCGCTACATCGTCGTCGGCCTGCCCTTCGCCTGCTCCCTGATGGGCCGGGCCGCGCTCGTCGGAGTTCAACGGAAATTCAGGCACCCGGCGCCGCCACAGCTCAACGGCGATGCCGCCGTTGCGGTCAACGGCAACGGCAAGTCCAACGGCAACGGCGTCAAATCCGCCAACGGCTCCAACGGCTCGGAGGCGCGCAGACGAGCCCGTGAGCGCACGAGCGACGCCGACCCCGCGATCGAATCGCCCGCCATCATCCGCAGCCCCGGCGACGCGGCAACCCAGACCTTGGCGCGCCTCCGCGCTCTGGTCCTGCTCGGCGGGTCCGTCCGCCCCAATTCCCTGACCAGTTCCATCGGCCGCTCCGTCCTCGACCTGCCGCTCGAACAGTCCGCCACCCTCCTCGACCACTGGGTGGCCCACGCCCAGGAAGTGGCACGCTCCGCCGGACTGACAAACCTCCCGGTCCGCGTGATGGTCAACCGAAATTCCCCCGAGCCCAGCCTCCTGACCCCCGTCCCCGCGGATCAAAACAACACCGGCGCTTCGCCCGCCTCCGCCCCCGCGGCAAGCTGCGAGCGTTACCGGACCGTCCGAGTGGAACGCGACCTGTCCGAATACCGCGGCACCGGCGGCGTCCTCGGCGACCTCGCCATCGATTACGCCGACGACGACCTCATCCTCGTCGCCAACGCCGCCCAGGTCCTCATGGACCCCCTCCCCGCCATTGCCGCCGCCCTCGCAGAGACCCGCGGCGACGTAGGCCTCGTCTCCCACGCCGACGGAACCCCCAGCGGCGTCATGCTGATCACCTGCGGCGCCCTGCGCTTGATCCCCAAAAGCGGCTTCGTCGATATGAAGGAGCAGGCGCTGCCCTCCATCGCGTCGCGCTTCGACGTGACCGTGGTGCACCGCCGCCGGCCCACAGGCCTGCCGGTCCGCTCCCTGGCCGATTACGTCGGCGCCCTGCGGCACCTGCACCGCCGAAAGTCCGGTAAGTCTGCCGTAAGCGACCCCATGGCCGAAGATTGGCGTCCGTCCTTCGCGATTATCGAACCCGGCGCCGCGGTGGACCCCGCCGCACGCGTACACGACTCGGTCGTGCTCCGCGGCGGCCGCGTCGAGACCGGCGCGGTGCTGGTCCGCTCGGTCGTCTGCCCCGGCGGGACCGTCCGCCGCGATCGCTCCGCGGTCGATCAGTTTGTCACAGCCATCGACGGCAAACGCCGATGATTCAGAGAGATAGGCCGCATCCGCCGCCGTCTCGAATAGGCCTTGACATACTTTACGGTATAGAGTTAAACAGTATCACGACATCCGGCAGAATCACCGTTGTAACGCGTCGCCGATGCCTGTAGAGGGCAACGCTGGAATGATCTCCAAGACCATGACCCTTGACCCCTCGGGACCCTCCCCGGCGATCTCCGCCGCGGCCGACGCCCCCTCGACCCTCCCCTCCCCGCCGACGCGCCGAGCGGTCCGGCCAGCCCTGCGCCTCGACCGCTGGACCTGGTGGCACGTCCTCGCCGCCGCCGCCCTCGCGGCCCTGGGCGTCCTGGCCACGCGCACCGCCTGGACCGACATCTATCAGCTCGCCGTCACCGACGAGGAGTACAGCCACATTTTCCTCGTGCCCCTCGTCGCCGGCTGGATGGTGTGGGTGCGCCGCATGCGCGTGCGGCATTGCAAGCCCTCGATGACCCTCATCGGCCCCGTCCTGATCGCCGTCGGCTGGGCCGCCACCTCTTACGGCTTCTACCACGGCGTCCAATCCTTATGGCACGGCGGCGCCGTCGTCGTCGTCATCGGGTGCCTCCTGTCCGTCTTCGGTAAAAACGTATTCTTCCGCTTCCTCCCCGCCTTCGCGGTGCTCGTGTTCCTCGTGCCGGTCCCCGGCATGATCCGTCAGAGGATCGCACTGCCGCTGCAGTCTTGGACGGCTCAGATCGCCCAGATTCTGCTGGACATGATGGGCGTCGAGACCATCCGCTCCGGCAACCTGCTCAAGGTCAACGGCCGCCCCGTCACCGTCGCCGAAGCCTGCAACGGCATCCGCATGGTCTTCGCACTGATCCTGGTGAGTTACGCTTTCAGCTTCGGACTCCCGCTGCGGAATTTCGTCCGCTTCCTGGTCCTGCTGGCCAGCCCTTTGGCCGCCATCCTCTGCAACGTCATCCGCATCGTCCCCACCGCCCTGCTGATGGGCTACGCCCGATCGGGCATCGGCAACCGCTTCCACGACTACGCCGGCTGGGCGATGCTCCCCCTCGCCTTCCTCATGCTCTACGGAATTATCAAGCTGTTGCGCTGGGCCATGATTCCGGTCACGCGCTACACCCTGGCGCAATAACTTCCAACGCAGGGACGCGACTCGAGTAGCGGCCGATCGGCCGGCAATGGTTCGAACGTCAGATGTACACGACTGTCAAAAACATCGGACTGGCTTTGATCGCACCGGCGGTGTCGGTCGGGTTGCTCCTGCCCATGGCCGCTCAGGACGCCGGGCGTTCGCGCCCCCCCAACGTGGACGCCTACCACCGCCAGGTCAAGGCGGCCATCGAGAAGATCCCGCCGCACCTCGGGACCTGGGTCGGCGAGGACCAGGACGTCCCCACCGCCGCGCAGAAGCTGCTGCGCCCCAACATCATCCTCAGCCGCAACTACACCGACACCCTCACCGGCGCCCAGGTCAGCCTCCTGATCGTCCACTGCCGCGACCCCCGCGACATGCTCGGGCACTACCCCCCCATCTGCTACCCCGCCAACGGCGACCCGCAGTCCGGCGAAGGCGCGCCGCGCGACTGGGTCGTCCGCGAATCGCCTTCGAACGACGCCTCACCTTCCCGCACCATCAGCGGCATGGAATACGTATTCGAGCGGCAGTTCCGCGACCCGCGCGGCATGTCCTCGGTCACGCGCACCACCGTCGTGTACAACTTTTTGGTGGTTCCCGACCATCGCGACACCATTCGCGACATGGACGCACTGCAGCGCGCCGCTAAGGACTACAAGCGGCGCCCGTACGGCGCGGCCCAATTCCAGGTGGTCTTCAGCGGCGAAGACAACCACCCCGTCCCCTCGCGCGAGCAACGCGACAAGGTCTTCCAGGCCCTGATCGGCCCGAACCTGCCCGTGATCGACACGCTGATCAACGCCTCGCAGGCGACTTCCGCCCCCGGCGAAAATTCAACCGTAACCGACGCTTCCAACACGCCGGTAATTCCGGCAATGCCGGTAAACCCGGCAACCGCGGCCAACGGCTCCCAGGCCGGCAGCGATCTCACTGACGGCCCGCGCGGCCTTTGATGCGGAGGGATGAAATGCGATCCGAAATCCAGCTCTCGCGCCCGACCATGCTCCCGGCACACGCCGACGACCTCTGGGGCGGTTCCACCGCCCTGGCGCCCGGCGGCGAACCCCAGCAGCAGCCCCTCCGACGCATCCACCGCCTGATGCGCGGACGCTACCTCGTCGCCGGCCTGCTCGCCCTGCTCTGTGGCGCCGCCGGCGGCTACGCCGGCTGGAAGAGCCAGGTCCCCATGTACCGCAGCGACGGCGTCATCAACATCAAGCCCATCATCGACAGCCTCGACGTTGCCCCCGTCGTCGTCCCCATGTACCGCCAGTACGTCCTCGAGCAGATGGCCCGCATCCACAGCCAGCGGGTCATCGAGATGGCCATGACCAGCCAGCAGTGGCAGCAGTTCAACCGCGGCATGAGCCCCAAGGCCAAAGCCGAGTTCTTCAAAGAGCTCGACGTCACCATGCCGTACAACGACGCCGGCCTGATCTTCGTCTCCTTCACCGACGAGAACCCCGGCGCCGCCCAGACCGCCGTCAAGGAAATGATCCACGCCTTCCAGGTCGTCTCCGAGGAGGAGGGCGGCCAGCCGCTGAACAACCGCGTCGCCACTCTGACCGACGAGGCCAGCCGACTCCGCCAGCAGATTTCGGGGAAGGAGCAGGAAATCCGCCAGACCCTCCGCGACGCGCAGGAACGCGGGTCCGAGGACCTGGCTGCCATTTACAGCCGCTACCGCCAGCAGCTCATTGACCTGGAACTGATGCGCGCCCAGTCCGAAAGCGCCCTCATGATCGCCAACAGCTACGCCGCGGCCAACGACGGCAAGCAGCCGACGACCATGCCCAGCCTCACCGACGAGCAACTGGCGCGCGTGGACGCGACCATGGCCAGGCTCATCAACGAGCGCGACAATCTCGCGGCCGACATCGAGGCCAAGAACCAACTGTACGGCCCCAATCACCCGTCGGTGACCTCCTCACGCTCCGCTTACGAGCGCATCACCGCCAAGATCAAGACCTACGCCGACGGCATCCGGCACGAGTACCTCAGCACGATGCGCTTCGACAGCGGCGTCAACGGCGCGCCGGGGGAACCCTCCACGGCGATGACCATCCCCATGCTCACCCGCCGCAAGCAGGAGCTCGACAAGCAGTTCGAGACCATCCAGGCCAAGGCCAACAAGTACGGCACCGCCCAGGAAAAAATCATCCAGGCCCGCGCCGACATCGAGGAGCTCAAGCACAAGCTCGACGAAAACCAGGCCAACCTCAAGCACGCACAGGCCAGCCTCGCCCAGAACGGCAACGTCCAGATCCTGGACCCCGGCTCCACCCCCTACGTCCCGATCTTTGACAAGCGCAAGCAGTTCGCCGCCCTCGGCGGGCTCGGCGGCGCCATGCTCCCCATCGGCCTGTTCCTCCTCTTCGGCCTCTTCGACAAGCGCTACCGCTTCTCCGACGACACCTCCACCGACTTCTCCGGCGTCACCCTCCTGGGCATCCTCCCCAACCTCCCCGACCTCCTCACCGACCCCGAGCAGGCCGCCGTCGCCGCCCACTGCGTCCACCAGATCCGCACCATGCTCCAGATCAACGGCGTGGACGAGCGCCGCGTCTTCGCCCTCACCAGCGCCAGCCCCGGCGACGGAAAGACCAGCCTCACCCTCGCCCTGGGCCTCTCCTTCGCCGCCTCCGGCTCCCGCACCCTGCTGATCGACTGCGACCTCGTCGGCGCCGGCCTCACCGCGCGCCTCAACGTCACCAGCTCCGAAGGCGTCCTCGAAGCCATCGCCTCCCGCTCCGTGCAGGAATACGTGCGCCCCACCGAGGTCGCCGACCTCAGCGTCCTCCCCGTCGGCAGCGCCCACGCGTACCACGCGTCAACCCTCTCCCCCGCCGCCGTCCGACGCCTCGTCGCCGACGCCAAGAAACACTTCGACGTGGTCCTGGTGGACACCGGCCCGATCCTCGGCTCCATCGAGGCTTCCCCGGTCGCCGCCGCCGCCGACGGCGTCATCCTCACCGTCTCCCGCGGCCAGCAGCGGCCGCTGGTCGAAAAATCCCTCCAGCACCTGATCGGCATCGGCGCGAAGCTCGCCGGCGTCGTCTTTAACCGCGCACAGTCCCGCGACTTCGAGCAGTCCGTCAGCCGAATGTCCCTCCACTCCGTCCGTCGCCTCAACCGCGGAAACGGGAACGGCAACGGCAACGGCCGCAAAGAGCCCGCCGGCGACGGCGCCGCCGCCCCCAGCATGGGCCCCGTCGCCCGCGCCGTCGCCACCTCCTCGGGTAAGCCCAACGGTAGCTCGGACCGCTCGTAACCGCCGCGGCCGGCGGCGCGGTCCGGCAGCCGCCCGCGGGCAGCACCGCTTGAAACGGTGATTCGCCGCAGACATGACAGCCAACGCCGACTTTCTCGACACCCCATCCGCCGCGAGCGGCGCCACCGCGACCCTCGCCGCCGCGCCGCCGCCGCGCGCGGCCGAACCGCCCGCCCCCCCCCCCCGGGCCCCCCCCGGCCCCCCCCCGCCCCCCCCCCCCGGCGCCCCCCCCCCCCCGGGGCCCCCCCCCCCCCCCCCCCCCCCCCCGCCC
>Ga0308175_100000796_pt1 | contig 20746 bp, 24 predicted proteins | sample PhyCR1_3_FD_203893 | JGI IMG/M metagenome (GOLD analysis project Ga0308175, IMG submission 203893) | Soil microbial communities from UC Gill Tract Community Farm, Albany, California, United States - DLSLS.C.R1 | ecosystem: Environmental > Terrestrial > Soil > Agricultural land | place: USA...
ACCGACGCCGCCCTGATGGCGGAGCGGGTGACGACGGCGGGCTGCGTCTTCGTCGGCCGCCACGGCGCCACCGCCTTCGGCGACTACGTCGCCGGCTCCAACCACGTGTTGCCGACCGGCGGCGCCGGCCGCTTCTCGGGCCCGCTCGGCCCCGGGGCGTTCCGGCGACGGATCGCCAACGTGAGGATCGGCGCCCCCGCGGCGCGCGAGCTGGCGCCGGCGACGGACGCGCTCGCCCGGGCCGAGGGCTTCCCCGTGCACGGCGAGTCGGCGATGATTAGGCGATGAGCGGGAGGAGCCGAAGATGAGCAGGAGCGCAAGCAGGGAACGGGAGACCGCCGAGACGCGGATCCGACTGTCGCTGGACCTCGACGGCGGTGCGGCCGGCGCCGAGACCGGGGTCGGCTTCCTCGACCACATGCTCGACCTGCTCGCCCGGCACGGGCGTCTGGGCCTCGAGGTCGAGGCGCAGGGAGACCTGGAGACCGGTGCCCACCACACGGTCGAGGACGTCGGCATCGCCTTCGGGCAGGCGCTCGACGAGGCCCTCGGCGACCGTGCCGGCATCCGCCGCTATGGCTCGGCCCTGGTGCCGATGGACGAGTCGCTCGCCGAGTGCGCGATCGACATCTCCGGCCGGCCCTTCTGCGACTTCGCCGCCGAGTTGCCGGTGGTCTCGATCGCCGGCTTCGACAGCGAGCTGGCCGAGGAGTTTTTTCGCGCGGTCGCCAACAACGCCAAGCTGACCCTTCACATCTGGGTGCGGTCGGGGACCAATGCCCACCACATGATCGAGGCCTCCTTCAAGGCCTTCGCCAGGGCGCTGCGGGTCGCCGTCTCGATCGATCCCGAGGAGAGCGGCGTGCCCTCGACCAAGGGGACCCTGAGCCAGTGAGCGCGGTAGCGACCGAGCGTGCATCTCTGACTCTTCGCGAGGAAGCGAAGCGCGAGGATTTGTGGTGAGCGCGCGGATCGCGATCCTCGACTACGGCATGGGCAACCTGCGCTCGGTCGAGAAGGCGCTCGAGCACGTCGGCGCCACCGCTTCGATCAGCCGCGACCCGGCCGAGGTGCGGGCCGCCGACGGGGTGGTCCTGCCTGGCGTCGGCGCCTTCCCGCGGGCGATGGAGCGCATCCGCGAGCTGGGTCTCGACGAGCTGGTCGCCGAGCGGCGCCGGGAGGGCGCGCCGATCCTCGGCATCTGCCTCGGCCTGCAGCTGCTCTTCGAGTCGAGCTCGGAGCAGGGCGGCGCCCGCGGGCTTGGGCTGTTGGACGGGCCCGTGGGTGAGATCGACGCAGCCGGGCTGAAGGTCCCGCACATCGGCTGGGCGCCGGTGCGCTGGGAGCGGGAGTCCCGCCTCACCAAGGGCATCGCCAGCGAGACGCCGTTCTACTTCGTCCACTCCTTCATGCCGCGACCGGCCGCGGCGGATCTGCTCGGCACCGCCGAGTACGGGAGTCGCTTCGCCTGCGCCGCCGAGAGCGGCGACGTCTTCGGCGTCCAGTTCCACCCCGAGAAGTCGAGCGCCGCTGGGCTGCGGCTTCTCTCCAACTTCGCCGGGATCTGCGTCAGGCCCTCAGTCGCCGCGTGATCCTCTACCCGGCGATCGACATCCGGGGCGGCCAGGCGGTGCGGCTGCTGCAGGGCGATTACGCTCGCGAGACGGCCTATGACGCCGATCCGGTCGATGCGGCCGTGCGCTGGGCCGCCGAGGGGGCCGAGTTCCTCCACGTCGTCGACCTCGACGGGGCGAAGGCGGGAGAGCCCCGCAACCTCGAGGCGGTGGGACGCATCGCCGCCGCGGTCGAGTGCCCAATCCAGGTGGGCGGCGGCCTGCGCGACGCCGGCTCCTTGGCCGCGGTGCTTTCCGCCGGGGCCGAGCGGGTGGTGATCGGAACCGCCGCGTTGCGCGATCCCGATTTCTTGGCGGAGGCCCTGGAGGCGCACGGAGAGCGCGTCGTCGTCTCCGTGGACGCTCGCGAGGGCCGGGTCTCGCTCGCCGGTTGGACCGAGGCCAGCGACCTCGACGCCGCCGCCGCGGTGGCCGAGCTGAGCGCACGCGGCGCGAAGCGCTTCCTCTGCACTGCGATCGAGGTCGACGGGACGATGGAAGGGCCGGCGATCGGTGAGCTCAACCGGATCGCCGCAGCCACGGAGGCGCAGGTGATCGCCTCCGGCGGCGTCGGAGAGCTGGGTCACCTCGCAGCGCTCGCCCGCGAGGCGGCGCCCAACGTGGAGGGAGCGATCGTCGGCCGCGCGCTCTACGAGCGCCGCTTCACGGTCGCCGAGGCCGTGCAAGCGCTCGGACAAGCGCCTTCCTAGGGCCCATTTCGCGCGAGGCTGCGAAAACCGTCCCTGAGGGAATGTTTTTGCGGCCTCGCGATCTCTACGCTTATTTGGATGGCGCTGAAGCGGGTCATACCGTGCCTGGACGTCGACTCCGGGCGGGTGGTCAAGGGGACGAACTTCGTCGGTCTGCGCGATGCCGGGGACCCCGTCGAGCTGGCGGAGCGCTACGACGAGGAAGGCGCCGACGAGCTCGTCTTCCTCGACATCACCGCCTCGCACGAGAAGCGGGAGACGATCGTGGAGCTGGCGCGGCGGACGGCCGACAACGTCTTCATCCCGTTCACGATCGGCGGCGGCATCCGCTCGGTGCAGGACGCCCAGGCGGTGCTCGACGCCGGCGCCGACAAGGTCTCGGTGAACTCCGCGGCCCTGGTGCGGCCGCGGCTGCTCGGCGAGCTGGCCGAGCAGTTCGGCTCCCAGTGCGTGGTGATCGCGATCGACGCCAGGCGCGAGGCGGAGCCGCCCACCGCCTCGCCCACCTGCGCCGCCCCGGCCGGCTGGTACGGCGGCCAGTGGGGCGTCTACGTCAACGGCGGGCGCAAGCGGGTCGAGGGGCGCGACGCAGTCAGCTGGGCCGAAGAGGCGGTCGACCTCGGCGCGGGGGAGGTGCTGCTGACGAGCATGGACCGCGATGGGACCAACGACGGCTACGACATCGCTTTGACCCGCACCGTCGCCGAGGCGGTGCCGGTTCCGGTCATCGCCTCCGGGGGCGCCGGCGAGCTCTCGCACCTGAGCGAGGCGATCGCCGAGGGCGGCGCGGACGCGGTTCTCTGCGCCTCGATCTTCCACTACGGGAATTACCGGGTGCGGGAGGCTAAGGAGCGGATGGCTGCTGACGGGATCAGCGTGCGGTTGTGAGGCTGGTCATCCGGGCTCGGACGCAGATGACGCGGATATCCCTCGCCCGGACAAGCGTCGAGCCAATTGGCTCGACGCTTTGAGTATCCGCCCGTTCGAGGGATATCCGCGTCATCTGCGGAGGGCGGCGGCGAGGTCGGAGACTCCCCAGCTGCCGAGGACCTCGATCCGGGCAAGTTCGAAGGGGTGCTGGCGGGTCGCGTAGCCGGGGAGCTCCGTCGTCGCTCCCTCGTATCCGGCTGATTTGACGGCGGCGATTACGGCTTCGTCGAAGCGGCCGGAGGGGTAGCAGAAGTTCTTCACGGGGACGTGGTATTCGCGTTGGAGGATGTGGCGGGAGCCGGCTACTTCTTCATCCAGCGCTTCGGGGCCGAGGGTGGTGAGGTCGGGGTGGTGGATGGTGTGGGCGGCGAGCTCCCAGCCGGCGGCGAGCATTGCTTTGACGTTGCTTTCGTAGAGGTCGGACCCCTCGGCCTTCAGGTTCAAGACCCCTGGCCAGCCGTGCTTGCGCAGCTGCGGCAGCGCGAAGGTGTACTGGGGCCGGTAGCCGTCGTCGAAGGAGATGACGATCGGCTTGGGCGGCAGCGTGCCCCCGTGGTACCAGGCTTCCTCCACCTCCTCCAGCGTCACCGCCTGGTAGCCGTGGTCGTCGAGCCAGTCCATCTGCTTGCGGAAGGCCGCGCGGGGAACGTAGAGGTCGGGGTAGGGGACTTCCCCCTGCGGGCGTCCGAGCACGTGGTACTCGAGGATCGGGACCGGGCCGGTATGGGGGCCCCATCCCGGCTGCGGGGTGGCGTTGCGGACCTCGGCGCCGCCGCGGCTCCTCCGCTTGGCGCGGGAGCCCGGGGCCGGCGAGCGCCTGGCCGTGCTCCGGCTCGAGCCGCCGCCCCCGCCGCCGAGCGCCACCTCGGCGAGGACCGCCGCCGCGAGGACGAGCGCGGCGGCGGCGAGAGCGCGGCGGCGGCGCTGCCTCCTTCGGCGCAGCTGCCCGGCGCGCCTCGCGGCGAGATCCCCCCGGCCCAGTGGTTCTCTGCTGGAGTCGGCCATCCGCGCGAGCGGTCATGGTAGGGAAGGGAGCGATGCCGAGCCCGGAGCCATCCATCGAGAGCCTGCTCGCGGCGCTGCGCGAGGCCCATCCCGAGCTGCAGGAGGTCCTCGCGAGCGCCAGGGAGCCGGTTTTCGTGGTCGGCGGCGCGGTTCGCGACCTCTTGCTCGGACAGCCGCGCTCCGACCTGGACCTGGTGGTGGAGGGGGACGCCGACGCCCTCGCCGCGCGGCTGGGCGGCGGCACCTCCCACTCGCGCTTCGGCACCGCCAAGGTCGAGGTCGCGGGCCGCGAGGTGGACCTCGCCGCAGCCCGCACCGAGCGCTATCCGCATCCGGGCGCCCTGCCCCTGGTCGAGCCGGCCTGGAGCATCGAGGACGATCTGCGCCGCCGCGACTTCACGCTCAACGCGATGGCGATCCCGCTGCAGGGCGAGCCGCGCCTGATCGACCCCCACGGCGGGCGTGAGGACCTGCGACGCCGGCGCCTGCGCGTTCTGCATTCGCGCTCCTTCGCCGACGACCCCACCCGGGCGATCCGCGCCGCCCGCTACGCCGCGCGCCTCGGGCTGGAGCTGGAGGGGGAGACCGAGGATCTGCTGCGCCGGGCCGACCTGGGAACGGTCTCGGAGGAGCGCCGCCGGGCCGAGCTGGAGCGGCTTGCCGACGAAGCCACGGCCGTCCGCGGCTTGGCGCTGCTTGGCGAGTGGGGCGTAGTCGAGCTGCGCCACGGTGGGCTGGATCTGGCGCGGGCGGGGGAGGCGTTGCTGGGAGCCGAGCCCTGGGCCGGCCAGGTGCCGCGGGGGGCCCTGCTCCTCGCGGCCGCTCTGGGACCGCCGGGGGGCGAGGCCGAGCTGGCCGCGGTCGCGTCGCCCTCACCGGCCGAAGGAGTCGAGCTGACGCGGGGGCGCGACCCCGTCGAGCTCGCCCTCGCCCGGGCGATGGGCGCGGCCTGGCTGGACGAGTACCTGCGCTCCTGGCGCCACGTCGGGCTGGAGATCGGCGGTGAGGACCTGCTCGCCGCCGGCGTCCCGCCTGGGCCGGCGGTCGGGCGCGGGCTGCGGGCGGCGCTGGCCAAGCGCCTCAACGGCGAGGTCGAGGGGCGCGAGGACGAGCTGGCGGCGGCGCTGGAGGCGGCGCGCGCCGAATGAGGTCGCGGGTCTGCTTTGTTACCGCTGATGGAGTGGCGCGAAGCGGATGGGGTGAGGTGGCTTGCCGCCGAGCTCGGCGACGGTGGTCGGGCGGCGTTCACGACCCGCCTCGGAGGAGTGAGCGAGCCGCCGTTCGACCGGCTCAACCTCGGCGTCCTCACCGACGACGCCCCTGAGTCGGTCGAGGAGAACCGCCGCCGCCTCGCAGCCGCCCTCGGTCACCGGCCCGAGCAGATCGTCTTCGCCCTGCAGGTCCACGGCAGCGACCTGATCGACCACTCCGCGGCCAAGCCCGAGGATTCCTCCCCGTCGCGTGGTTCCTTTGTCAAGGGGAGCCCGACAAAGGAACCACGGAATGGGCTGGTGAAGGCCGACGGCCACGTCGTCCCGGGCTCGGGCCCGGTGCCGCTCGTCCTCGTCGCCGACTGCCTGCCGGTGGCGCTGCGGGGGCCGGGCGGGGTGGCGATGCTGCACGCCGGCTGGCGCGGGCTTGCCGGCGGCATCCTTGCCGCCGGGGCCGAGGCGGTCGGCGCCACCGAGGCCGCGGTCGGCCCCGGAATCGGCCCCTGTTGCTACGAGGTCGGCGAGGAGGTGATGGGCGCCTTTGCGGGGCTTGGGGCGGGGGTCTCGAGCGGGAGGATGCTCGACCTCCCCGAGGCCGCCCACCGGCTGCTGGAGCGCGCCGGAGTGGAGCGGATCCAGACGGCGGGTCTCTGCACCAGCTGCCACCCCGAGCTCTTCTTCTCCCACCGCCGCGACCGCGGGCGGACCGGGCGTCAGGCGGGCCTCGCCTGGATCGATCCCGGGGAGGGGACGGATGGCTGAGCTGATCCACGGCATCGAGCCCGAGCGGGTGGCCGCCCGCTTGGAGGCGGTCGAAGACGCCGTGGCGGGCCGGGCCGAGATCCTGGTGGCCACCAAGTACGTGCCGCTGGAGGAGATGGGGGCGCTTGCCGAGGCGGGGGTGCGGCTGGTGGGCGAGAACCGCCTGCAGGAGCTCGCGGCCAAGCGCGAGCGCTGGGGCGAGGCCTTCGAGTGGGACTTCATCGGCAACCTGCAGAGCCGCAAGGTCAGGCAGGTGCTGGCGCTCTGTCGGCTGATCCACTCGGTCGCCACCGACTCGGCTCTGGCCCAGCTGGAGCGCCACGCGCCCGCGGGCACCGAGGTGCTGGTCGAGGTCAACGTCTCCGGTGAGGCCGGCAAGGGCGGGGTCGAGCCGGGGGAGCTCTCCGCCTTCATCGAGCGCTGCCCGGTCGCTGTGGTCGGGTTGATGACGATGCCGCCTTACAGCGAAGACCCGGAGCGCTCGCGGCCCTACTTCGCACGCCTTGCCGAGCTGGCCGCCGAGAACGGCCTCCGCAGGCTCTCGATGGGCACCTCGCAGGACTGGCGGGTCGCCCTGGAGGAGGGAGCGACGACGATCCGCATGGGCCACGCGCTGTTCGTGTGATTCGCGTCGAAACGGGGAATAATCCGTAAAGGAGTCGGCGTCCGGAGGCCGAAACACGCGATACAGATGGCACTGAAAGACACCTGGCATAGAGCGCTGGTCTATTTCGGCCTCGCCGAGGACCACGACTACGGCCCGGAATACGAGGAAGACTTCGAGCCCGAGACGGGCTCCGAGGAAGCATTCGAAGCCCGCCGCGAGCGCGACTCGGCCCCGGTGCGGCGGCTGCCCACCTCGCGACGCCCCCGCCGCGACGAGATCGACGACATCTTCGCCGACGACGAGCCGATCGCCGCGAGCCGCACGCGGACGCTGCGCCCGGTCGACAACGGTGGAGGCGACATCCAGGTCCACCTCGTCATCCCCCGCAACTTCAACGACGCCCAGCAGGTCGCCGACCAGTTCAAACGCTCGGTGCCGGTGATCCTCAACCTGCAGACCGCCGACCACGAGCTGTCGAAGCGGATGATCGACTTCTGCTCCGGCCTCACCTACGCGCTCGACGGCGGCATGCAGCGGATCGCCGAGAAGATGTTCCTGCTGACGCCGCGCAACGTCGAGGTCTCCGCCGAGGAAAAGGCGAGGCTGATCGACAAGGGCTTCTTCAACCAGTCCTGAGCTTCCGCCCGGATAACCTCCGGGCCGTGATCGTCGGATTCGTCGGATCGGGAAGCATGGCCGCAGCGATGGCGCGCGGCTGGGCAGGGCTGGTCGACGGCATGCTCTTCTCCGACAGCGGCTCCGGCCGCGCCGCCAAGCTGGCGGCGGAGCTGGGCGGCGAGGCGGTGAGCAACTCCGAGATCGCCTCCCGGGCCGATTTCGTCCTCCTCGCCGTCAAGCCGGCGAAGCTGGAGGAGGTGGCGCCGCAGCTGGGCGAGGCCCGCCGCGTCGTGTCCGTGCTCGCGGCCGTGCCGGTGGCGCGCCTGCAGAGCGCCCTTCCGCGGGCCGAGGTGCTGCGCGTGATGCCCAACGTCGCCGTCGAGGTTCGCCGCGGCGTCCTCTGCGTCGCCGGCAGCGCTGCGCCGGAGGTGCGCGAGGCGCTCGCGGCGCTCGGTCACGTCGTCGAGCTGCCCGACGCGGAGTTCGACGCCGCCACCGCGGTGATGGGATGCGCCCCCGCCTACCTGGCGCTGGCCGTCGAGGCGATCGCCGATGCCGGCGCCGCCGACGGCCTCGACCCGGAGCTGGCGCGCGAGCTGGTGGTGGAGACCGCCGTGGGCACGGCGGAGCTGCTGCGCCACCGCGACCCGGCCGCGGTCCGCAGGGCAGTCGCCTCGCCGGGCGGCAGCACCGAGGCGGGCCTGGAGGCGCTCGAGCGCGCCGGCGGGCGGAGGGCCTTCGAAGCGGCCGTCGAGGCCTCGCTGGAGAGGATGCGGCGGTGATCCCGCTCGCCCTCGCCCGCGACGACGTCGCCGACTACGTCGCCGCCCTGTTCCTCGTCTACGTCGTCCTCATCTTCGCCCGGATCGTGATCTCCTTCGTGCCGCGGATGCCCTATCGGCCCTGGCTGCGGGTCGTGCTCGACTTCATCACCGAGACGACCGACCCCTACCTGAACTTCTTCCGCCGCTTCCTGCCGCCGATCGGGGGCGGCGGATTCGCGCTCGACCTCAGCCCGATGATCGGGATCGTCGTCCTCTACGTGGCGGAGGCGATCGTCGTTGGGCTGATCCGCGGGTGAGCCGCCCCATCGCCCGCGCTTGGGCGCTTGCGGGCGCGCTCTGCGCCCTCGTCGTGGCCGCCGACCAGGGGGCGAAGGCCGCGGTGGAGGCCCACCTCGTGGCGGGGCAGCACGTCGACGTCCTCGGGCCGCTCGGGCTGACCCTCTCCCACAACCGCGGGGTCGCCTTCGGGATCGCCGGAGGGGCCGGGGCGCCGCTGGTACTGGTGACGCTGGTCGCCCTGGCGGCGATCGGCCTCCTCTTCGCCCGACGCCCGACGCGGCCCGGGATGTGGGTCGCGGTCGGCCTCCTCGCCGGCGGGGCGCTCGGCAACCTCGCCGACCGCATCCGCGCCGACGCCGTAACCGACTTCGTCGACCTCCCCTCCTGGCCGCCGTTCAACCTCGCCGACGTCTCGATCACCGCCGGGGTCCTGCTGCTGGTCTTCATCTACATGCGGGACGGGGAGGGCGCCGGAGATGGATGACCGGCTCGCGCCGAGGATCGTCCACGTCGACGCCTCCCTGGCGGTGATCGACAAGCCGGCCGGCCTGGTCGTCCACCCGGCTCCCTCGCACCGGGGCCCGACCCTGGTGGACGAGCTCGGCGATCTGTTGGGGGGCGGCGCCGAGCCGGAGCGGCCCGGGATCGTCCACCGGCTCGACAAGGGGACCAGCGGCCTGCTGGTGGTCGCCCGCGACGAGGAGGCGCACGCGGCGCTGCAGCGACAGGTGCGCGAGCGCGAGGTGGAGCGCGTCTACCTGGCGCTGGCCGGGGGCAGGCTCGCCTCGCGCACCGGCACGATCGACGCGCCGATCGGCCGCGCCGCGCGCCAGCGGCACCGGATGGCCGTCTCGGGCGCCGCCTCCCGTCAGGCGCGCACCCATTTCGAGGTGCTGGAGCTGCTGCCGCGGGAGACCTACCTGGAGGCGCGGCTGGAGACCGGCAGGACCCACCAGATCCGCGCCCATTTCGCGGCCATCGGGCACCCGCTCACCGGCGACGAGACCTATGGCGGCGCATCTCGCTACGGCCTCAGGCGCCAGTTCCTGCACGCCCACCGGCTCGCCTTCCACCACCCGCGAAGCGGCGAGCGGCTGAGCTTCGCCTCGCCCCTGCCGCCGGACCTGGCTGCGGCGCTGGAGGCGGCCCGCGCCGGCTGAGCGCCCGCCTCTACAATCGCGGCACGGAAACCAACCCCCGTCAGGGGCAATCCGGGTCCTGCCCGGCGCGAACGCGCCGGGTCCCGGCAGCCGGACGGGGAGCATCGCCAAAACCACAAGGAGAAACGAATGCCAGAGGCTGACCTCAGAGCGCTGCTCGAGGCCGGAGTCCACTTCGGCCATCAGACGCGCCGCTGGAACCCGAACATGCGCCGCTTCATCTTCGGCGAGCTGGACGGGATCCACATCATCGACCTGCTGCAGACCGAGGCTCTGCTGGAGAACGCCCGCCGCTTCGCCGGAGAGCTCGCCAGCGGCGGCGGCACGGTCCTCTTCGTCGGCACCAAGAAGCAGGCCCGCGACACGGTGCAGGAATGGGCCGAACGCTGCCGCATGCCCTACGTGAACAAGCGCTGGCTCGGCGGGCTGCTGACCAACTTCAACACGATGTCGGGCCGGATCTCCCGGCTCCACGAGCTCACCGGCTGGAAAGAGGAGGGCAAACTCGACCTCCTGCCGACCAAGGAGCGGATGGGGATGGAGGCCGAACTGGCGAAGCTCGAGTTCAACCTCGGCGGCGTCCGCGACATGGACCGGCTGCCGGACGCGGTCTTCGTCGCCGACTTGAAAACGGAGGAGATCGCCGTCAACGAGGCGGCGCGGCTGCGGATCCCGATCATCGGCCTGGTTGACACCAACTGCGACCCGACCCCGGTCGACTACGTGATCCCCGGCAACGACGACGCGATCCGCTCCTGCGAGCTGGTGATCGGCACGATCGGCGGCGCGGTCGAGCAGGGCTCTTCCGCCTGGCGGGTGCAGGAGGAGAAACGCCTCGCCGAAGAGATGGAGCGGCGCAAACGCGAGGAGGAAGAGCGGCGCAAACGCGAGGAAGAGGAGAAAGCGCGGGTCGAGGCGCTGGAAGCCAAGCAGGCGGCTGAAGAGGCGGCCAAAGCGGCTCAGGCGACGGCTGCGGCGCAGCAGCAGGCGCAGAAAGCGGTGCCAGGCAAAGCGGCGCCAGGCAAAGCGCCCCGGGCTGCGGGTCCTGTCTCCGGTGCCACCCCCTCCTCCTCGCAGGCTGCGGGGGAGGGGGCGGCACCGTCGCCACCCGCAGCAGGGGCCGCTTCGGCTGGACAGGCTGAGGTGCCGGCCGCGCCGGCGAAAGCTCCTGCCGCTGAGCAGGCTCCGGCCGCTGAGGCAAAAGAGGCTGAGATGCCGGCCGCTGAGGAGAAAGCTCCGGCCGCTGAGGAGCAGAAAGCTGAGAGCGAGGGGGAGGGGAAATGAGCATCACGGCTGCTGACGTGAAGGCGCTTCGGGACCGGACCGGGGCGGCGATGATGGACGCCAAATCGGCGCTGGTCGAGGCCGACGGCGACGTCGAGCGCGCGGTCGAGCTGCTGCGGGTGAAGGGGCAGGCCTCGGCTGCCAAGCGCGAAGGCCGCGGCACCAACGAGGGGGTCGTCGCCTCCTACATCCACGCCAACGACAAGGTCGGGGCGATGGTCGAAGTCCAGTGCGAGACCGACTTCGTGGCTCGCAACGAGGAGTTCCGCGTCTTCGCCTACCAGGTCGCCCTGCACGCGGCGGCGACGGCCCCGCAGTACGTGTCCACCGACGAGATCCCCGCCGAGGAGCGCGAGGCCGAACGGCGCGTGTTCGAGGAGAAGGCGCGCGAAGAAGGCAAGCCGGACAACGTCGTCGAGAAAATCGTCGAGGGACAGCTGGCGAAGTGGGCGAGCGAGGTCGCGCTGCTCGACCAGACGCACGTCAACACCGAGAAGCACGGTTCGAAGACGATCGAGGAGCTGCGCCAGGAGCTGGCGGCGAAAACGGGGGAGAACATCCGCATCGCCCGTTTCGCCTACTTCCGCGTCGGTGGGGAATAGGCTCCTGCCGACGTGACCGAATCCGCCGAGCCGCGCTTCCGACGCATTCTCCTGAAGCTCTCCGGCGAGGCGCTGATGGGCCAGCTCGCCTTCGGCACCGACGGCGCCGAGGTCGACCGAATCGCCCGCCAGGTTGCGGCAGTGCGCGACCGTGGGGTCGAGATCGCGATCGTCGTCGGCGCCGGCAACATCTACCGCGGCCTCGACGGCGCCGCCAGCGGGATGGATCGCGCGACCGGCGACTACATGGGCATGCTGGCGACCGTGCTCAACGCCCTCACCCTGCAGGACGCCCTGGAGCGCCTCGGCCAGCACACCCGCGTGATGTCGGCGATCGACGTCAAGGAGGTCGCCGAGCCCTACATCCGCCGCCGTGCCATGCGCCATCTCGAGAAGGAGAGGGTGGTGATCTTCGCCGCCGGCACCGGCAACCCGTTCTTCACCACCGACACGGCGGCGGCGCTACGCGCGCTGGAGATCCACGCCGAGACGATCCTGATGGCCAAGAACGGCGTCGAGGGAGTTTTCGACTCCGATCCGGCGACCAACCCCGAGGCCAGGTTCATCCCCTCGATATCGCACCGCGAGGCGATCGAGCGAGGGCTCAAGGTGATGGACTCCACCGCGCTCTCGCTCTGCATGGACAACGACCTGCCGATCTACGTCTTCAACATGGGCGACGAGCGCAACATAGATAGGATCGTCTGCGGCGAGAAGGTGGGAACGCTGGTCTCGAACGCTCCCGCCGCCCAGGAGGACGGGAACCGGTGGAGCTGATCGACGAACTGCTCGAAGACGCCAAGGGGCGGATGACCAAGTCGGTGGACTCGACCCGTGGGGAGCTGACCACGGTCCGCACCGGCCGCGCCTCGCCGCACCTGCTGGACCGGATCGTCGTCGACTACTACGGCAACCCGACGCCGCTGAAGCAGCTCGCCAACGTCGCCGCTACCGACGCCCGGCTGCTGACCGTCACCCCCTTCGACAAAGGCGCCCTCGGCGGCATCGAGAAAGCGATCCAGGAGTCCGACGTCGGCCTCACCCCGAGCAACGACGGCAACCTGATCCGCCTCCAGGTCCCCGAGATGACCGAGGAGCGGCGGCGGGAGATGGTGAAGGTCGTGCACGGCGTCGCCGAGGAGGGGCGGGTCGCGATCCGCAACATCCGCCGCGACGTGATGCAGGACCTCCGCGACCTGAAGAAGGAGGGGGAAGTCGGCGAGGACGACGAGCGCCGCGCCGAGCAGGCCCTGCAGAAGGGGACGGACGAGGCCATCGCCGAGATCGATTCCCTGCTCAAGGCCAAGGAAGCCGAGATCCTCGAGGTCTGAGGCGGCCACCTCAGCGTGACCGCGCCCAGATACGTAGCGATCATCACCGACGGCAACGGCCGCTGGGCGCGGCAGCGGGAGCTGCCCGTCGTCGAGGGGCATCGCGCCGGTGCCGACGCGCTGAAGGCGCGGCTGCGCGACGCGGCCGAGCTGGGGGTCCGCGAGCTGACCGTCTTCTCCTTCTCGACCGAGAACTGGAGTCGCCCCGACGAGGAGGTGCGCGGCCTGATCGAGATGTTCGACGAGCGGATCGCCTCCGAAACGCCTGAGCTGCGCGAGGAAGGGGTGCGGATGCGGTTCATCGGCCGCCGTGAGGGGCTGCCGCCGGGATTGGTCGAGCGCATGGGATGGGCCGAAGCCGAGACGACGGGCAACGACCGGATCGTCCTCTACGTGGCCTTCAACTACGGCGGCAGGGCGGAGATCGTCGATGCAGCGCGAAGCTTCCAGGGGAGCTCCGAGGAGGAGTTCCGAGCCGGCCTCTACGCGCCCGAGATGCACGACCCAGACCTCCTGATACGAACCAGCGGCGAGGAGCGGGTCTCCAACTACCTGCTCTGGCAGTGCGCCTACTCCGAGCTGGTCTTCCGCGAGGAGCTCTGGCCCGACTTCGGCCGCGACTCGCTGGAAGCCTGCCTGCGGGAGTACGAGACCCGCCAGCGTCGCTTCGGGAGGCGGACGTGACGGTGGAACTCTTCGACGACGAGATGTTCGAGGACGAGGCGGAGGCGGCGAAACGGCCGCGGGAGCCCCGCCGGCGCCGCGGCCCGCGCGGCGAGACGGCCAAGCGCGTGCTCGTGGCCCTGCCCTGGATCGTCTTCGCGATCGCGATCACGGTCGCAGGCGGGATCGTCTTCGCGCTGGCGATGATCGCGATCGGGGTCGTCTGCCTGCGCGAGTACGTGACGATGGCGGCGCGCTACCGACCGCTGGCGATCCCGGCTTACGTTGCGGCGGCAGCTCTCGTCCTCGCCGCGCATTTCGGCACCGCCTTCGACGTGCTGCTGGTCCTCGCCGCCTCCTTCCCGCTGCTCTTCGCCTTCGACGTCGGCTCTCGTCACCGCCAGGGGGCCACCGTCTCGATGGCGGTGACGCTGCTGGGGGTCGTCTGGATCGGCATCCCGCTCGCCCACGCGGTTCTCCTCCGCGGCCTTCCGGATCACGGCGCCGCGCTGCTGATCGACGTCCTCGTCGGCACCTTCGTCTCCGACACCGCTGCCTACGCCACCGGGCGCATGTTCGGCAGCCACCGGATCGCCCCCAGCATCTCTCCGAACAAGACCGTCGAGGGCCTGGTCGGGGGCTTCGTGATCGGCACCATGGGGTTCTGGTTCGCCGGCCTCTACCAGGACTGGCTCTCCGGCGCCGACGCGCTGCTGATCGGCGCCGCGGTGGCGGCGGCCGCCCCGATCGGCGACCTCTTCGAGTCGATGCTCAAGCGGGATCTGGGCACCAAGGACACCGGCACCATCTTCGGACCCCACGGCGGCATCCTCGACCGACTCGACGCGCTGCTGTTCACGATCGTCGTCGGCTACTACCTGGCGAACGCGCTGGTCTACTGACGAGATGAACGGCGGGTGCCTCACGCCGAGGCCGCGCAAACCGTCCCTGAAGGGCGGTTTTTGCGGTCTCGCGAGCCGGGCTCGCCCTCTTCGTATCCTCTGAACGCATGAAGAAGGTCTTGGTACTCGGGTCGACGGGGTCGATCGGCACGCAGGCGCTGGAGGTCATCGGCGGCTCCGAGGAGCTGCAGGCGGTCGGCCTGGCCGCCGGGAGCGACTGGGAGACGGCCGTGGAGCAGGCGCGCGAGCACGGGGTGCCGCTGATCGCGCTCGCCGACGAGACGGCGGCCGAGCGGGCGCGCGGGGCATGGAGCGGTCGGGTCCTGGGGGGCGAGGAGGGCGTGCGGGAGCTGGTCGGCGTCGCCGGGGCCGACCTCGTCCTCAACGGGATCGTCGGCGCCGCCGGCCTCGGCCCCACCGTCGTCGCGCTCAGCCATGGCACCGACGTCGCGCTCGCCAACAAGGAGAGCCTGGTGCTCGGGGGGGAGCTGGTGACGGCGCTGGCCGAGGGCACGGGAGCGCGGCTGCTGCCGGTCGACTCCGAGCACTCCGCGCTCTTCCAGCTGATCGGCTCCGAGCGCCCCGGCACGGTCGAGCGGCTGGTCCTCACCGCCTCCGGCGGGCCCTTCCGCGGCAGGGAGGACCTCTCGGGGGTGAGCGTGGAGGACGCCCTCGCGCACCCGACCTGGCGCATGGGGGGGCGGATCACGATCGACTCGGCGACGCTGATGAACAAGGGCTTCGAGGCGATCGAGGCCCACCACCTCTTCGGCGTGCCCTACGAGCGGATCGAGGTGGTGGTGCACCCGCAGTCGCTGGTCCACTCGCTGGTCCACCTCGTCGACGGCTCCTCGCTCGCCCATCTCGGCTATCCGGACATGCGGGTGCCGATCTCCTACGCGCTGCACCACCCCGAGCGCGCCGACTGCGACGTCCCGCGGCTCGACCTCGCCGCGGTCGGCCAGCTGACCTTCGAGGAGCCCGATCTGGAGACCTTCGCCTGCCTGCGCCTCGCGCTGGAGGCGGGCGCCGCCGGCGGCACCGCGCCCTGCGTCCTCAACGCCGCCGACGAGGTCGCGGTGGGCGCGTTCCTCGGTGGCCGCATCCCCTTCACCGGCATCGCCGCGGTGGTCGAGCGGGTGCTGGAGGAGATGCCGTCCCGTCCCGTCGGCCACTTCGAGGACCTCTTCGCAGCCGACGCCGAGGCGCGCGAGCGCACCACCGAGCGCCTCCGGGGGTTGACTCCTGCATGAGCTGGCTTTGGGTCTTCCTCGGGTTCTGCCTGCTGATCGTCCTTCACGAGGCCGGTCACTTCCTCGCCGCCAAGGCGGTGGGGATGCGGGTGGAGCGGTTCTTCCTCTTCTTCGGGCCGACGATCTGGTCGTTCAAGCGCGGCGAGACCGAGTACGGGGTCAAATCGATTCCGATCGGCGGCTACGTGAAGATCACCGGCATGAACCCGGAGGAGGAGGTGCCTCCGGAGCACGAGGAGAACGCCTACTACCGCAAGCCGGTGTGGAAGCGGATCGTGGTCGTCGCGGCGGGCCCGGCGGTCAACATCGTCCTCTGCTTCGCGATCCTGGTCGGCGTCTACTCGTTCGGCACCGCCTACGAAACGACCGCGTCGGTCGGAAAGGTGATTCCGAAGACCGCGGCGAGCGGCGTGCTGCGCCCCGGCGACAGGATCCTCGCCGTCGACGGCAGCAGGTACCGCAAGCTCGGGGTAGGCGACCGGGTCCAGAGGTTCCGCGAAGAAATCGGCTCGCACGAATGTCCCGGGAAGCCGACGCCGGGGTGCGTCGCCAGCTCGCCGGTGAGGCTTACGGTCGAGCGAGGGGGGAAGACGCTGGTTCTCTCGGTGCGGCCGCGCTATGACCCGGCGGCGAGGCAGACCCTGGTCGGCTTCTCGTTCGGCGCGAGTTCATCCGAGCTGACCGTCGGCCAGTCCGCCGACCGGGCCGGTGACGCCATCTGGGAAGTCGCCAGCGGCACCTTCCACGTCTTCACGCACCTGTTCGAATCCCAACAGCGCCAGCAGGTGTCGGGGGTCGTCGGGATCAGCGACGTCGGTCACCAGGTGGTCGAAAAAGGGCTGGAACGGGCGCTGCTGCTGCTTGCCCTGGTCAGCCTCTCGCTGGGGCTCGTGAACCTGATTCCGATCCTGCCCCTCGACGGAGGCCACATCCTCTGGGCGCTGGTCGAGAAAGCCCGCGGCAGGCCCGTGTCCCTGCGCGTGATCGAGCGGGCGACGATGGTCGGAATCGCTCTGGTGGTGATGCTGTTCTTCCTCGGCCTCTCCAACGACATCGGCCGCATCACCGGGGAAGGCTTCGAAGTCCGCTAGCCGCTCCGGCGGGCGCTCTTGCGCTTCTTCTTCCCGGCGACCTTGAAGCTGCAGCTCGCTGGCGTCGGGTCGCTCAGCCCGCCGGCGAGTGCCGCGACCCGGATGGTGTGACGCCCCGGCTTCAGCGCCGGGGTGGTGAACGGCGACCTACAGCTCTTGAACGGCTTTCTGTCGATGCTGCACCGGAAGGTCGCCCCGGCCGCCGTCGCCGCGAACTTGACGGTCGGCGTGCGGTCCTTCGTCCTCGCAGGCGGCTTGGCGGTGATCATCGTGTCCACAGGGGCCGCGGCGGGGGCCGGCGTCGGCGAGGCGGCGACCAACGGGGGAGGCTGGAGGGCTGGCGGCGGCGGCGAGGGCTGGGTTGGGGGCGGCGGTTCAACGGCCGGAACGGCGGCGGTGGTGAACCCCTGATCCGCACCAGCCGTCGTCCCCGAGGGATTCATCGCGACCAGCTGGAAGTGGTAGACGGTTGCCGGTGCGAGGCCGGACAGGGTGGCCGTCACCGGGACGTTCCCGAGCCCGCTCCCGGCTGAAACCTGGGCCGTTTCCTGCCCGTAGGCAGTCGTCGTCCCGTAACGGAAGACGTAGGTGCTTGCCTGGCCTTGAGGGTTGACGATTCCCTGCAGGCTCGCGCCGGTCTGACCGATCGCCGTCGCGGCGCCGGTGGTGGCGAGCGGAGCGCCGAGGGTGGTGAAGGTCTGGTCGGCGCCCAGGACCGTGCCGGCGGAGTTCTTCGCGAGGAGGCGGAAGTGGTAGGTCGTTTCGGGCGCGAGGCCGCTGACGACCGCGGAGGCCGAGACGGGGCTCGTCCCGTTGCCGGCGCTGGTTTCACCGGTTTCCTGCCCATAGGCTTCGCTCGTCCCGTATTTGAAGAGGTAGGTGGTTGGCAGCCCACGCGGGTTGACCGTCCCGGCAAGGGTGGCCCCGGTGCCGCCGACGTTGGTCGCGGATTGCGTGGTCGGGCTGGGCGGCCCCGTAGTCGAGAAGGTGCGGTCGCCACCCAGGGTGGTTCCCGCGGCGCTCTTCGCGACGATGCGGAAGTGATAGGTGGTTGCCGGCGTCAGGCCGCTCACGATGGCTGATTTCGACGCCGCGGTGGTGCCTTCGCCGGCCGTTTCTTCGGAGGTTTCCTGCCCGTAGGCGTCGGTGGTCCCGTAATCGAAGTGGTAGGTCGTGGCCTGGCCGCTGGGGTTGACGGTTCCGTTCAGCGTCGCGCCCGTTTCGCCCACGGCGCTCGCCGCGCTGGTGCCGACGATCGGAGCGGCGGGACCGGTCACCGTGATCGTGCCCTTCATCTGCGCCGGGTGGACGGGGCAATAGAACTTGTAGGTCCCGACCTGGGCGAACGTGCAGGAGCCTTCCCATTCCCCCTGGCCCACGCTCGGCGTCCCCGTGCAGGTAGGGGTTTCGGGGCCGGCTTCCCATGCCAGCGCGTGCGGGGCCGCGGTCGGGTTCTTGAACTTCGCCGATTCGCCGCGGCCAACTTCGGCGGTCGACGGGCTCCAGGCGTAGGTCGCGAGCGAGGTGCCGCTGGCCTGGATCGTCGGTTCGGCCGCAAGCCCGCTGACCGCACTGATCCCGAGCAGCGTCGCCCCCAGCAGGGCGCCGCAGAGCAGCTGCGCGAGCCGTCGCCCGGCGGATCGGTCCGCCCACGACTCAGCCATGGAGCACCACCCTGCGCATCAGGTTCATCGGGTTGCCCTGCGGCGGCGCCACGGCGATCTTCAGGGTCAGGGGTAGGCGGTGGCGCTCGCGGAGCGCACGCCGCGCCGAGGTCCGCAGGCCGATGGCGAAGCGCTGCGGGCCCGGCTTCAGCTGCGAGCGCACGAGCCGGCCCACCAGCACCGTGCCGCCGCTGCGGGCGCCGAGCGAGCGCCGCCTCGCGCGCAGCTCGAGCGTGAGCCTGCCCCCGGAGGCGGCCGCCGCGAGCTCGAGCGAACCGCGCACCACGGGGCCATGCTGGACCCTGGCCAGGCGAAGCGCCTGGAGCGGGTTCCCTGCGGGGGGCTGTTCCGCCGGTGTCCCCGGCGCCGGCGTCGGGGACACCGGCTGCGGAGCCGGCGTCGTTTCCCGAGCGCTGACCGTGACCGTGGCCCGCATTTCGGGATGGACGGTGCAGACGAAGGCGTAGGTCCCGGCCTGGGCGAAGGTGCAGGTACCGCTCCAGTCGGTGCCCGAGCTGTCGACCGGGACGCCGCTGCAGCTCGGCTTCTCGGGGCCGCTCGTCCAGGCGACGCCGTGGGGCACGATTTTGCTCGGGTTGCGGATGGTCATCGCTTCACCGGCCGCGAGCGCCACGGCCGACGGGCTCCAGATGAACCCGGTCGTTCCTTCGGCGGGTTCGACCGCCTGGCTTTCAGCCGCCCCCACCGCGACGGGCTCCATAGCGGCCAGGCTCCCGAACGCGAGCGCCACCAAGAGCAGCCGCCGTCCCCGCGCGCGCCTCGCCTCTCCTCGTGCTGAGGTACCCATCTGCTTGCCGAATACGGCTGCACGGCCGGTCAGGTTCAAACGGGCCGCGATCGCCTACCGATACGCTCTCTACATGGCTTCCAAGCGGCAGATATTCGTCGGCAGCGTGCCAATCGGCGGCGGTGCCCCGGTCGCCGTGCAGACGATGACCAAGACCGAGACCGCCAACCTGGCGGCGACGATGGAGCAGATCCGCAAGGTCGCCGAGGCGGGGGCGGATCTGGTCCGCTGTGCGGTGCCGCGCGAGCAGGACGCCGAGGCGCTGAAGACGATCGTGCGCGAATCGCCGATCCCGGTCATCGCCGACATCCACTTCAACCACACCCTGGCGTTGAAGGCGATCGACGCCGGAGCCCATTGCATCAGGCTCAACCCCGGCAACATCGGCGGCCGCGACAAAGTCGCCGAGGTTGCTGAGCGGGCGAGTGCCGCCGGGGTGCCGATGCGGATCGGCGTCAACTCGGGCTCGCTGCCAAAGCACCTGCATGCGCTGGAGCGCGAATCGCCGGTGGAGGCCCTGGTGGCCGCGGCGATCGAGTTCGTCGAGCTGATGGAGGGCGTCGACTTCGAGAACTTCAAGGTCTCGATCAAGTCGACCAACGTGCCGAACACGATCGCCGCCAACCGCCTGCTCTCCGAGAAGATCCCCTACCCGCTGCACCTCGGGGTGACCGAGGCTGGAACCAAGTGGGGGGGGTCGCTCAAATCGGCGGTCGGGCTGGGGACGCTGCTGGCCGACGGGATCGGCGACACGATCCGGATCAGCCTCTCGACCTTCCATGCGGAGGAGGAGGTGAAGGTGGCGTGGGAGATCCTCAAGGCGCTGCAGCTGCGCGAGCGCGGTCCGGTCCTGATCGCCTGCCCTACCTGTGGCCGCCTGCAGTTCGACATGGACTCCGTCGTCGCCGACATCGAGCGGCGCCTGGAGGCCTACGAGGAGCCCGTCGAGGTGGCCGTCCTCGGCTGTGCGGTGAACGGGATCGGAGAGGCGAGCCACGCGGACTTCGGGATCGCCGGCGCCAAGAACGAGGGGCTGATCTTCGCTGGCGGCAAGCCGCTGCGGAAGGTCCCGCAGGCGAAGCTGGTCGACACCCTCTTCGAGGAGATCGACAAGTCGCTGGACCGCGGCGGCGAGGTCGAGTTCGACGAGCAGGAGTCGCGCGAGGGGGCCGAGTGGGTGGCCAACATCGAGCGGGAAAACGCGGGCGAGCTGACGCCGGAGAAGATCGCGGCGATGGAGGCGGAGGCGGTGCAGCGCGGCGAGTCCGACCGCGTGCTGCTCGACGAGGAGTCCTCGCCGACGGCGGGTCGCAGATTCACGCGCGCGTAAGCGGCTGAGGACGCTGAGGGACGGGGCGCTGCGGCGCGGCGGGTCCTGTCACCGCAGGGGCCCACCGCGCCTGCGGTAGCTAAAGCTTCCTCGGCGCGGTACCCCCTACGGTGCCACCCCCCGCGAGGGGCCGCTGTG
>Ga0308175_100000797_pt1 | contig 20738 bp, 17 predicted proteins | sample PhyCR1_3_FD_203893 | JGI IMG/M metagenome (GOLD analysis project Ga0308175, IMG submission 203893) | Soil microbial communities from UC Gill Tract Community Farm, Albany, California, United States - DLSLS.C.R1 | ecosystem: Environmental > Terrestrial > Soil > Agricultural land | place: USA...
CGCTTCGTTGAGGTTGTAGGAGCCGTACTGCTTATATTGCAGCGTTTGAGGGTCGAGCGGACGTCCTACCGCAATACTTGCCGCGCTGATTCTTCCCGTCAGCTGCCCATACAGATTTTGCGCATTAGTTAGAGCACTCGTTGGAGCGTTGGAGAATGCAGACGTAAATGTTGCCGCGAGCGGGTCCTGTCCGGCAATTCCGAATGTTAAATTCGGAAAACCACCGGGCCCGTTCCAATAATGGTCGTGTTCGCGATACCAGGAGGCACCCACAACAATCGAGTGATCGCCCTTCTGCCAACTCAGACTGTCGTTCGCACTCAGCAGGGGGTAGAAAGACGAGATCGCTGTTCGAGGATACGTGCCGGTCTGATACAAGCTTGTGCCATATTGCCAATTCTGCTGGGTGATGTTCGTGAGGTCGATCCCTAGGTTCTCCGGAACGAAAATGCTGTATTGATACATGTAACCGGCATGGAATTGGTTGATCAGAGTAGGCCTCATGGTCCAGTCCACGCCTAAGCCGGCGATCCGGTTGTTGCCGCCGCTTGAGGCATAATCGATCGGATCGACTCCGCCCGGATATAAAGGCGCATACCGGTCTGCGTTGGTTTGCTTGGTCTGGCCGTAGCTCACGTTCAAGCGGACGTTATCCGTTGCCGTGTAGTCAACTCGCACTGTCGGGTAGTAAGTGGTGATTTTAGACGGCACTTGGAAGGCGAGTAGATTGATGTTCGGATCAGACGTTGGAGTGAGCGAGCCGGAACTCAAAGAACTATTGATTGTTTGCAGTTGTGCCGCAATGCTCGGCAGAACCGTCTTACCCGCGCCTGCAACACCCGAATTGCCCGCCAGTTGAAGCAAATTGACCGTCTGCAAAGCCCCTGCATTGTTGCGATACGTGAAGAGTCCCTGCTGTGCTGCCGGGCTCAAAACGTTAGCGGTCGCGCTTGTCGAATAAGGCTGGATGGATTGAGCCCAAGTGCCGAAGAAAAAGAGCTTGTTTTTGATGATGGGGCCACCGACGCTCGCGCCGAAGTCGTTCAGCTTGAAGACAGCGCGCGGAAGGCCGCGCGCGTTGTTGCTCCAACTGTTCGCGTTAAGGTAGTCGTTCCTGAAATCCTCATATAGACGTCCGTGGAACTCGTTTGTCCCGTGCCGGCTAACGACGCTGATGCGCATGGCCGACGTGCCTGTTCCGCTCAGATCGAGTTGTGCGGTCGAGATCGTCATTTCACCAACGTTCTCCATGCGAGGCTGAACTGCTGTGGTCCCATAGTTAAAGCCTCCGCTTCGAAAGCGGTTGCTGATTCCGGGTGTTCCGTCGAAATCCACGCTCACGACCGCGCCCCCGGGCATGTTATTCCACGTACCAGCAGTGCTGCTTGCACCAGAGCTCCCCGTTGCTGTGCCTGAGCCGGTGCTTGACCAACCTGGGACAAGAAACGCAAGACTCATGACATTGCGGCCGATTACGGGAAGATTGACGACCTGTTTCGTGTCGATGGTGGTGGAGAGCGTACTCGCGCTTGCCTCCACAACGGGAGAGGCGCCGCTGACGTCAACACTCTGTGTCGTGCGACCCACAGACAATGTCGCTTTCACGTCTGTGATTCGAGATGTCTGAACCTGTACATTTTCAACCACAGCTGGTGCAAATCCGGCTTTGCTGACATTCAGGCGGTAGGTTCCAAATTGGAGTCCCTGGAAGGAGTACGCTCCTCCTGCCTGTGTCGCTGCGCGCCGAATGTCGTTGGTTGACGTATCTTGAAGCTCAAGCGTGGCGTCGGGTACAACCGCGCCGGACGCATCAACCACGGTCACGTTAACTACGCCTGTTGTGCTGGTCTGACTGAATAGAACCGGACAACAAAGAACGGAAAGATAGAGCAGCGCTCCCATCCGGCTGAGACTCATTTTGCACGCCCCTTTGCTGTGCCCGAGAGAGTCTCGGGCGCGATGTATTCAAGATTGTATCCATTTGAGCATTCCCGCCCTGTGAGCGCAAGAGAAAACAAAGAGCCTCATGCGCGGATCGATTCCCGGTGGTTGTGTTGCCTGCTGAGTACAGGCATTTGCGAATGCAAGGTAACCTTAGTGAGAATGCCCGGACCTGTTCACAAGCGCCGCACTGCCAAGTTGCAACGCGAACCCGAGCGAGGTAATAGCCTGCGACTGGCGTTTCAACAGCTTCGGCAGATGATTGTTACGGGCAGGCTTGCTCCGGGAACGTGGATCATCGAAGCAGATCTTGCGGCGCGGCTAGGGTTCAGCCGCACTCCCATTCGTGGCGCCCTGCACTGGCTGGAGCGCGAAGGGTATGTGAATGCGGCGGGCAGCGGCAGTAAAAGCCGGATGCTGGTATCACCTTTAACTCAGGATGATGCGCGCGAGCTGTACTCGATCATCGGCCACCTGGAAGGCTTGGGAGCGAGACTGGCGGCGAAGCTCGTGTCCGAAGATCGCGAAGAAGCAGTTCAGAAGCTGAGAGGTTTCAACAACGGTCTCGTCGAGCTGAAGCGGTCGCGTCACTCCGACGCCAACCGAATTTTCGAGCTCGATCTGAACTTTCACCGCGCGGTAATGGAGGCGGGCGCTGGTCCCCGATTACTCGAGCTCCACAACACCGTTCAGCCCCAGGCGGAACGATACTGGCGGCTCTACGCTGGCGCTATCGTCGACGAGCTCGACCAGTCCATCGCCGAGCACGAGGAGATCATCGACGCCATCCACAAGGGAGATCCGGACCGGGCTGAACTCCGAATCCAGGCGAATTGGGAGCACGGCGTTAAAAGACTCTCGCGTTTGATCGAAGATCTCGGTGAGCGCGGAAGCTGGTGAGTGCAGCCCGCTACTGCGCTGCGACTTCGCCCCGAAATTTCCAGATCGTCTTGTAGTCGCGCGTGAGCGGCTGCCTGGTTAAGTCGGCACGCATCATCTCGATCGGAATGTAATTTTCGCGCAGGATGGCGTCATGGAATTGGCGATTCGTCATTTTGCCCGTATCCACCAACTCTTTATGTAATGCGTATATTTGCATGCCGCCGAGCAGGTAACCGGCCTGATACAGCGGCCCGTAGCTGCCGTTGAAGGAGCGGCGGACTTCACCGACTGCGTTTTCCCGTTCGAAACCAACCCGATCGATCAGGAAGTTGATACATTCGGCCGGCGTCATCTTCCCCAGGTGGAAGCTCAGTGAAAAAATGATGCGGGCGCACCGATGCATGTGCCAGAACAGGGCGCCGACGCGTTCTTCGGGTGCGTTTTGAAACTTCATGTCCCACAACAGGAGCTCCAGGTAAAGAGACCAGCCTTCCGTGACGAAAGCACTGCGTCCCAAGGTAGCCCGGTACGGCTTGAAGCGCGCAGCCATGTAGCCCTGCAACTCATGCCCGGGAATCAGCTCATGAAACACGGTGGCCTTTGACATCGGGCGATTGTTGCCTCGCATGCTCATGAGCTTGTTTTCATAGGACATGGAGTCTGTCGGATAAGAAACGGAGATGGTCTCGCCGCCCGTAAAGAACGGATTCACGAGCTGTTGTTGCGGAGTCATCATCCGCATGCGCCAGGTCTCGCGAGCAATAGGCGGAACGGTCACCAGGTCGTGATTGTCGACGAACTTAATAGCCTCCAGCGCCAATTCGCGAATCATCGCCGGCTGCCGCCCGGGCTCGACGTACATGTTCTTCACCTTTTCTAGGGCTGCTTTCCAGTCATCGCCGAGGCCCATGTCGCGCGAGGCGCGCTTCATTTCCCCCTCACACCAGGCGAACTCCTTTTCGGCAATCGCCAGAAGCTGCTCGGGTGTGTACGGAACCATTTCGTAGTTGAGTTCATTCACGAGCGCATCGCGGCCGATCGGGTTCCCGACGATGTCATTCGTGTCGCCGGCCTGTGCGGTGGTAGAAGTGGGCGCACTATCGGTGCTGCGTGCGCCGTTACTGCCCCGTCCCACCGTGGGCGTAGGAACTCCGGAGCCCGCGGGGGCTGTCCCAGGTGCCGTTCGGAGGCCAAGGACGCGCTCGCTCAGAAAGCTGGTGTATGCCTGGAGCGCAGCGTCTGTCTTCCGGTAATCTTCGGCTGCCCACCAGGTAAACAGCGGGTCATAGCCGTTGTAAAACGTAAACCAGGTGCGGAGTGACGCTCGCAGCACACTAGCCATCGTCAAAGCCCGTGCCGCCTCCACCGTCCGCTGGCGAACAGCGTCCGTGCTCGTCTGTTCGCGAAATTCTCGGTCAAGCGCCTTTCTCGCTTCCTCGATTGACGTCTGCAGCTTTGAGAGTTTCGCTGCCGCTTCCTTCGGATCGAGCGGCTCCATCTTTTGCCGTGCTACTTCCAATTGCGTGATCTCGGCAGAGAAGGGAAGCAGCCGCCGTGCTTCAGCGTCTGACTTCTCGGAAAGTTCTAAAGCACGAAGGTCGTGTTCCAAAGAATTTCGGAACACGATGTAATCGACTTTGCCGTCTTGCCCCATGCGATCGAAATCCAAAGGAGCGAGGCGGGCAAGCCAGTCGGTATAGAACTTACGGAAGCGCTCCCGGCGTTCCGGTGAATCTTCGACGTTATAGAACCGAGCCAGAGTCTGCTGGTCGGCGGCGAAGCCTTGGATGAAGGGCCGCATCTCGCTCGATGAGAAGTCGAACTCGGAAGGAGCCGCTTTCTTGGAGGTAACTGGGCTTGCGCCTTTCTGAAATCCGGAAGTTTGCGCGGCCAGGAGCGCAGCGAGGGTGCAAGCGGAAGTGAATTGCCAAAGTTGAGCGCGCAACATCTATTTCCTGAGAGTTAGACCTTTACCACGAGCGGCCGGCCTTCGAACACCGTTTCCCGGCTAGTGTTCTGCCCGGCTACTTTCACGAGCATTCTGCGCTTGCCCGGTTCCAACATCTTCGAGCCTTTCGCGAGGCGCATCGAAAGCTGACGCCGGCTGTCGGTCCAGGTCATATCGATGCGGGTGAAATCGCCCTTGCGGAAGTTAAAGGTGTGGCCGTCGTCTTCGTACAGCGAAAATTGGCCATCGGCACCAGGGTGAACCCAGACCGTCATCGGCTCATCCACTTTCTCCGCGGTGTACTGCTTGACTGGACCCATCGGAAGCACCGCTCCGGCCCGGACGTATAGCGGGATGGTTTCGAGGTCCACAGTACGAGCGACCTCCCGTCCGCCTTCCGTGACATCCTTTGTCCAGAAATCGAACCATTTGCCCTGCGGAAGATATACCGAGCGGCTGCTGGCACCTTTCTCTACCACTGGCGCCACCAGGACGTTCCTTCCGTACAGGTATTGGTCTCCGCGCGCCACGGCAGTGTGATCGTCGGGATAGTGCAGCCAAAGAGCGCGCACAATCGGTAAGCCTGTTTCACAGGTTTGTTTGACCGCGGAGTAGAGATACGGCATGAACTGGTAGCGCAATTCAAGATATTTCTTGCAAATGGGTTCGATCGCCGGATTGTGAAGGTCTTTGGGATCGGGATGATAACTCGGCGTTTCCGGATAACCGATCTCGCCTACTGTCCAGCCCCAGGGCAGATGAAGTCTCCAGTCACGACCATGGGAGCGAAACAGCGGATTGAACGCTGCAAATTGAAACCAGCGTGCGAAGAGTTCACCCGTGTATTCCTGGGTGGGAACGAATCCGCCGATGTCGGTGCCCCAATACGGGATGCCGCTGATGCCGGTATTGATCGCCACCGGCACGTGCGTTTTCAGGGTTTCCCATGTTGACTGAATGTCGCCGGACCATAGAAATGCGGCGAACCGCTGCATGCCCGCGAATCCGTTACGGTGAAGCGCATAAACGCGCTCGTTTGGCTTATACATCTGCTGGCCGTCGAAATACATTCGGTTGCGAGCCAGCCGGGAGGGTGCATCCAGCCCATCGCCCTGGTCGGGCCACCAGCCGTCAATTCCAAGATCGAGGAGTGGCTTGTGGAATGGCCAGTAACAACTCACTTGCCGGTCTGGCGGCCAGTGGCCGTCCGGTGTTCGTCCGCTTGGAAGAGGCTGCGCGGTGCACGGGTCCTTGACCGTGCCCGTGAGTTTGTGTCCCTCGATCACGATGTGGAGAACAACTTTAAAGTGCTCGGCGTGTAATTCGTCGATCGTGCGTTTGGGGTCGGGAAACACCTTGCTGTTCCAAGTGAACTCCCCGTTGTGAGTGTTCCAACCTACAGGAGTGAAATCGGTCCCGAGATAGATCATGGCATCACACGGGAGCTTCTTCTCACGGAATGTTTTTGCTTCCTGTACGATCTCTTCCGGGGTGTTCAGCGTGCGATGCGACTGCTGATAACCGAAAGACCATAACGGCGCCATTTCCGGATGCCCGGTGATTTTGGCGTATTCGCCCATAATTGCGGCTGGATCGTTCGCGCCGATCACGAACACATCGACCGGAAGTAACGGCCGGGAGTTGATCGGTTTGAATATGCCCCGTTCACCGGTCAAATCGAACGATGCCACGGGTTCGTGCACAAACATGGCCCACCCGGATGTCCCGACAATAAATGGAACAGGCACCTTAGCGCCGTGTGTGCGCAATTGGTAACCGCCCTGGCCGCTGGTCATCCGATCGACCTTTCCCCTCCGATCGAACTGCGGCCCCCCTTGCCCTAAGCCGAGGAGAGGTCCGTCTCCAAGGGTGAAACTAATGTTGCCCCCGTCGTTTTCTTCCCGAAGCTCCTGGACAGTTCGGCCTGCTTTATCCAGAATGCGGATCGCAAGCGGGTTGGCCGTGACGGCAACGAAGAGATTGCCGCAACGGACACCCCTGCCTTTCATTTGCCCGCGCAAACGGGCGATTGGTTTGCCCCATTGTTCCTGTACGAGTGCCCCATCGGACGAAACAGGCGGCGTACTGGCATCAGACGCCGATACCTGAATCCGAACGGTACGTGGGCTCACCGAACTCAACCCGATCTCAACCGGCGTTCCGTGTAATTGCAACGTGTTTTCAGATGCGCCTCGAAGCTGCAAGTCGGCGATCGCACTTCCGGCGCCGGCTGCAAAGGTCTGAAGCGCTCGTCTACGTGTAAAGGAACCGTTAGCCATAGTGACTATCGCCTCGCATTGTATACAATATTGAATCCCGACGGTCTCGCGCACGCAGCGTGTGAGTAGTGAGCTACTTACTGCATGTGAGTGACTGACTCGGCGGATACACCGGAGAAAGGGCCGGGGCCACAGTAATCTCGCCGCCAGTAGTACCATGGCCGTCATGCAAGTTGATCTTGCCTTTGCGGAGAGCGGCATCACCGCAGACCTGCCCGAAGGCTTCCGGTATTGCATTCTGGAAGAGAAAACCGCAAGGCCGCTGGCCGACTGGCGAGCGGTTCTCGAAACGGCTTTAGATGAACCCATCGGCACCAGGCCGCTTGGAGAATTAGCACGCGGCAAAAGGACGGCCGCCATCTCGGTCTGCGACATCACACGGCCGGCTCCCAACGAGAAAGTCCTTCCACCTGTTCTGCGCAGACTGGAAGCGGCAGGCATCCCAAGGAACGGGATTACCATTCTGATCGCGACCGGGTTGCACCGTGCTGCTACGGACGAAGAGATCAGAAGGATTTGTGGCGAGGAAATAGCGTCGAAGTACAACGTCGTGAATCACGATGCCCGAGATTTGTCCTCACACCGCCATATCGGGGTGACTAAGTCAGGCACGACCGTCTACATCGACGAACGGTTCATGGCGGCAGATCTCCACCTGTCCCTCGGATTCATCGAGCCCCATCTGATGCTCGGGTTTTCGGGAGGGCGGAAACTCATCGCACCGGGACTTGCGGCGCAGGAGACCATTAAGGTCTTACACAGTCCCAAATTCATGCGCGATGATCGGACGAAAGAAGGTTCGATTGAAGATAACCCGCTGCACGACGAGCTGCTGGAGATCGCACGCATGGCCCGGCACGATTTCATCGTGGACGTCGCACTCGCTGAAGGCCGTGCAATCGCGGGAGTCTTTGCCGGCGATCCCGAACAGGCACATCGAACCGGATACCAGTTCATCTCGCGAGTGATGCTACAGAAGCTCGAGGAGCCTGTGGACGCTGTTATTACCAGTGCCGCCGGGTATCCGCTCGACCTCACCTTCTACCAGTGCATAAAAGGAGTCACCGCGGCGTCTCACATCGTCAAGGATGGGGGGCGCATCCTCCTGGCTGGCGCATGCACGGAAGGCGTCGGCGGCCCGGAGTTCGCAGAAATGCTGCGCTCCGGCTTATCGGACTCTGACTTCTTGCGGAGCATCGAAAGTCAGTCTGTTGTTCCGGATCAGTGGCAGCTCGAAAAGTTGGCAATGGTAACTACGCGCAAACAGGTTTGGTGGTACGTGCCGGGTCTTCCCCCCGAGTACCGCCGCAATCTTTGGGGCAAGTCGTGTCAATCGATTCAGACCGCCATATCGTCGCTACTCTCCGGTTTACCTGCCAATGCCCGAGTCGCAGTGATACCGGAAGGTCCATATGTCTTGGGTAGCGCTGAGCGCGCAGAGGTGGAAGCCGGACTGTCGACTGCCTAGCTGCCGTGGAAGAACCCAGGCGCGAGCGGCACGGTCGACTTGCCTGAATACAAAGAAATTGCGCGTCCGCCAGCTCGAGGCCGTTGGACGCGCAAAGAAGGATAGTTACTAGTCGGGTAGGTTGATTTAGTTAGTTCCGCAGGTGTCGCTTGAGGGATGGGCAGCGCAGTAGTTGCTGATCATCTGAGTAAGTTGGGCGCGCTTCTCTTCCCAGTCATCCGGATTAGTGGACCAGCTGATCGGACCGACGAAGTAAGTCGGATCTCCACCGGGTGCCTGATTCTCCCATAGTGCCTTCGGCATGGCCTGGTTCACGATGGCTTGCGTTGCAGCAGGATCGATCTGGCGGGCGAGCGCGAGGTAGTCCGTGTCCTGGATGCCGCGCCGCCATTCCTTTAGCCGAAGGCTGGCAAACGGTCCGTTCACTCCGTACGAATCGGAAGGATGGTTCACGTCCGTTCCCGGGTACACCAGAAGGCCATTGCCGTTCGATGTTCCGTTCCAACCATACTCGCCTAAAGACCCGTCGAAGTAAGAAACGGAACCCCAGGTAGTCGCATTCTGGAACCAGTCGGACGGCGTGTTGACGTTGGCATACCAGTAGTACCAACGGTCAACGCCCATCTTGTATTGCGTCCAGGGCAGCGTCCGCATCGAAACTCCATCGTCTTCAGTCAGGGCTGTTCCAGTGGCAGGCCGTCCGTCGTTGTAGCCCCAGAACTTACGTCCCGATGTGTTCTTGTAAAAGTCTGCCGCATTCGCCAAGGTGGATTGCGAATCACACCATGATGAAGTCGGGCAGGCGCCGATACCTGCAGCCGTTACCGGAATGTCGAGAGTAGGTATGTAGGCCTTCGCGGTTACGGCGTTCACGGTCGAAAGCGAGCGCATGTTTTTGCCGGGACCGGGATCTTGAGCGATCCATTGAGACCAGGTTTCCACCTGGTTGTAATCGGACGCGGAGGGTTCATCCGCCAGGTAAAGGAAGTAATCCGTGTTGGGCAGGTTCTGTGTAAACCAGGACGCGTAGTTGTCGATATGATTCTGGAACAAACCCCGGTCGTGTTTCCAGTCGGGTACTCCGTAGGTGGCCGCTCCCCAGGTCCCATATGTCCCGATGGAGTAAATGCCTTCCGGTGTGTTCACGCCGGGACCATCGTATCCGTTCTGGGCTGTGAAGAGACTGCCCGTCAGGCGGGGCAGTGCGGTGTCGCAGGGGCGATCGGTAGCAGGGCATTCATTCTCACCGATGACGCTGAGCTTGTGGCGGTGGAATAGTTCGAAGTACTTATCGGTAATCCCGGCAATCTTGTGTCCGTCGGCGCTGGCCCAGTTAGCGTACCCGCCCGGACCCGTTACGTATCGCCACATGATGTCCGTTGTATCGATGTTCACCATGGTCTTAGAAGAAGGCGTATCGGAGAGACTGAAGTTCTGCACGGTAAGCGTCACCGGCACTTCATGTGTTACTGTGCCGTTTTCGAGCACAGATATCTTGCCCGTGTACGTCCCGGCCGGAGAGTTTTTCGGCACATATACGTCGGACCAGATGCTCTGATTTTCTCCCTGTGCAATGTTGAAGTTCGGTGTCAGTTCAATGGGCACCATGATGTCGGGATAGAACTTGTCGTGATCCGGTCGATCGGTCCAACCGCCGCTCGCCTGTCCCTGGCCGCTCCATGGTCTTTGGAACCGAACGGGCACTTGGCGCTCATCACCCTTGAAGTAACCGAAGAAGCTTAAGCCTCTGATCTGAAGGTAGCGCACGTAGAAGAGCTCGATATTTCGCCCGACCCAATTGAAAACGCCATCGCCGCTGGTCGGTGTCGATGAGATCGTGGCACCGCCGGGTCCGGTCAGAGTGTCGAATTTCACTGAAACATTACTAGCGGCGGCGTTTGCTGCTTCAAGTACAAGGTTGAAACTGACAACCTCGTTGCGCGCGCCCGAAAGGACAACGGCTTGCCCGTCCCAAGAGCGATTCAGCACCGTACCGGTCAAGTTCTCCACATGCCGGGAAGCGCGAAGTTCATCACGCGTGACTTTGTCGCCGCCCTCATTTGCCCAGATCGCAGTGATGCTGGACGTTTGTGTCGCTTCAGGCGTTGATGTCGGCGCCGGTGTTGGTGTCGCATCTGGCGCTGGCGTAGGCGTCGGGTCTGGAGCTGGCGCTTGGGCCGGATCTTCTGTTGGAGCAGGCGTTGGGTCTGGTGTCGGCGTCGGTGCCGGCGCTGCCACTCCATTGCTGGTCAGTGCCAAAATGTGTGGCGACCCAGGCGCATTGTCTGTGATCGTAACGGTACCGCTGCGTATGCCGGTCCCACTCGGCCTTGTTGTTACTTGAATCGTGCAATTCGAACTTGCGGGCAAGGAAGAGCTGCAGGTCGTTGTTTGAGCGAAGTCGCCCGCCACTGCGATATTGCTAATCGAAAGAGGTGCGCCGCCGGTGTTGGAAAGCGTCACGCTTTGAGCGGCACTCTGGCTCTGAACGGTCACGTCGCCAAACTGAAGCGCACTCGGCGAAACCGTCGCCCGTGGACTCAACTGTGCACCGGTTCCGGTAAGAGAAACGTTGTGAGTTGATTGCGGAGAGTTGTCGGCGATAGTAATGCTTCCAGTTCGTGCACCGCCAAATTTAGGTGTGAAGCTGATCGAGATGGTGCAGCTCTCGTGTTTGTTCAAGCTGACGTTACACGTGTTGCTCTGTGCGAAGTCGCCCGAAATGGCGATGCTCGATATGACTAGCGCCGCGTTCCCTCCGTTAGAGACTGTCACCACCTGAGCTGCACTCGTGGAGCTCACCGCGACTGTTCCAAATGAAAGAGTGGATCTGGAAAGAGACAGGGAAGGGGTAGTCTTAGCGAGCAGCGCGGTTTGGGAGACGAGAACTCCTAGGTAGATTGCCAGTGATCGGGCAAGCTGCCCGTCCCGCTTTCGGTTGGTGCACATAACCGATAAGTCGGAACGTCAGCAAAGTCTCTGATCCAGATCATTCTTGAAAAAATTACCGGAGAAAGTGCGGGTAAGAATTTCCCACCCACGTGGTAGTAACGGTTTAGAGCGTCATAGGATGGTAGAAATTACCTTGCGTCCGGTCCCGCAGCTGAAGTGAGATGAGGCTTTCGAGACGCCGGTGCTGCAATACGGCTCATTCGTACGACCGGCGGGGCACTGAACTCGCCGCGTTTGTGAAGGCCGAAGTGGCACCGGAGGCAGAACTTCTCACCGGAAAAAACCCGGAGGAACAACAGCTGAAAATTGAGAGCACGCGAATAAGCCCGCCCGCACCGGAGCTTCCCTCTGAAGCTGTCCGCGCCGACGAACTAGCCCTCGACAGGCACACCACCGGACTTAAAATTTGTTCTTGGGAACGAGCAGAAATGCCACCCCGAAAAGGATGCCTACAAGCGAAGCGTTGAACAGCGTCGGATAATACTGGTGAACGCAATTCACGACCGAGCCATCGATCGGGCAGGCCCCAACAAACATGTCACCCGGTCCACTTCCAACAGCGCTTCCCACCGACCGCGCTGCGTAGTCAAGAGACGCCTGCGCATGTGCGAACGTCGCGAAGACGCCGGCATAAAGAATTGCCAGAACCGCCCGGGAAGAACCCATTCAGCACTCCTCAGTCTTGGGCTGAATTGTACTACAGAGTCGACCAGAACCCTTTAGGCAGAACGTCCTCCGTTCGTCGGTACGCACAAAACTGTTTACCGTCTTTAAAACGGCTTAAGTACGGACTAAAATAGGCAAACCTTTTATGGATTTCATCCCTTGTCCGGACGGGTATCTGCTGGATTCGAAGTCGGCCCTTGCCGCCGGTCATCACACCTTGAACGACTATCTAGTTGCGGTGGAGCAGACGGGATGGAAAGCAGCCCTGAAAGACATCAACGGAATCAGGGATAAGTCACGGAAACTGCTTGCCTGGAAAGCGCTGCTCGAGCGTATGCAATGGCTTCAAATCAACAATCCGAGCAGTCCGGCGTTGAGTCCTTTCCGCGGTCTTGCTGAAGCGGTCGAGAAATGGAAATTATCCCCCAGGGAGGATGATTTAATCGAGGTTCTGGAACGAACTGCTGCGATCGTATCCTTTTTAGCCCCGTACACGCCCATTCCCCACTTGCTGACCTATCTGGAGGAGAACGGTCTCACCGAAAGGTTAGCCGCGGCAATCAGACAATTTCGCGCTGGTGTGTGGGATCAAAGCCTTCGGGTGAACCAAGTGAGTCTTCAGTTGTTCCGCTCGAGGCTGGACATGCTCGCCTGGCGAGACGAGTGGACCGCGATCGATTTGAAGCGTTGTTGGAGCGAGCAAATCCGCGCCGATTTCCGCGGTATGCGCGGCACGGACAAGGAAAACTGGCGAAGACTTCTATATGGGACCCATGGTGACGAGGGTACGCGCCCGGCTGCTTCCTGGTTAGCCCAATCAAGGAGGCACATTGAGGCTATTGGTTGCGCAGAGTTTAACAGCCGCATGGCAGGCTGGTTCAGCCCACTGCGCTCGATGTCTACTCAACGACTCTCGAGAGAAGGTAGTTACCTACTTCGCTCGTTGGTGTGGCTCGCGGCCGATTCGAAATCGCCTGACATGTTGGCCCAGATACGTGAACTTAGGGCAGTGAATTTCAAACCCGCAAGCAACGGCGAAAAGGTCGTTCGCGCAGCCAGGGAGGCAATCGGGGAGCCGAATCCTCCCGCGAAGGCGGCCGCGCATCCTCCCAGCCTTGATTCACTCATCGCGCGAGCGTTGACGGCCGTTCTTTCGCCCGGAACCAGCTTTGGACTTGGCGACCTCACTTCGCGAATACACGTCGATGGCGAAGTTGTGCAAGTTCGTGGTGACCTCGATTCCTATCGAGTTCACATCTCAACGGGCGCCATCTTTCGGAACAGCGACGGCCAGAGGGTGATCGTCACGGATCTGCGTTCGCGATTTGCCAGGGTAGACGTTCTCGATTTCGGAGGCACCAAAGAACTCTTGCAGCACATCCTTGTGTTAGCCGAGGATGCACAAAATCGTGCGGCTTTGTCCTTCTACAAAGAATAGATTTGTCGTCGTAGCGAGAGCGTTGCTTCGCACATGGCGCTCGATCGGTGTCGAGACTGGTCCATAATCCGGCGTTGATCGTGCCGTCGCTGGCGGCGGTCAACTGCACAGCAGCCCGCTCACCAACAGTGAGGCGCAAGTTCACGTCCGAATGCGACAGATCTCACCCTCATTCTTTCGGCGTGAATTTGTTGCACCAACCACTTGGGCTGATTTTTCCATCGACGATTTGGCAGGCGTTCGGCGGTTGGAAAAGGCTACACGCATCACATCGCTGGCCATCTTTCGGCGTGTCCTGATACGCAACGTCCTTTTGGGCCGCCTTTGTCTGTGTTGCGGCAGGACTCGGATTCAAACCGAGGAGTACTACAGGAGTGAGTGAAGCGGCGGCTGAAAGGTGGCAAAAAGTGCGACGTGAATGCGTTTGCTTTGTGGTTGACAAGGGATGGCCTCTTCCTACAGATCTCAACTGTCTAAATTAACGACTGATTTAGGACGTGAGGCCTTGTAAACGTTTAGTAAATTCAGGGGGCCGCCGTGCGCCTCAGGGCTTCCAATGGATCAGAGCCGGAATCCAAAGCTTGCGCCATGGAAAGGCTCGCGATCCTCGGCAACTTCTGATCGGTCAAGCACCGCCAGCACGAACCTGGTACGCATCTGAGGTCCGCGGTTCTCGTGTGGCGTCCCGATCATCATCGGGCTAAGTTTAGCTGCAATCAATTTCCTGCCTGTGGATTCGGTTTCGTCCTGGCCGGGCGCGTCAGGTGTTGGCACAGCCGGGCCTTCATGATTGGATTGCTGAGAGCAGAGTCGGCGGGCGAAAAGACCGCCTAAGGTGCTGATTTGCTTGTGAATCGTTGGAGGCGCGGGGCGGGATCGAACCGCCGAATAAAGGTTTTGCAGACCTTTATCCGATCTACATAAGTCCTTTTATTTCCGTCTGCAACGTGCCATCGGTACTGTATGGTCCGGTTTCGGTCCGGCTCGGTGCATCTTTGCTGAGCCGCTCCATAGCGCGGTCCTGTTCATCTTGCGACGGGTGAACATACCGCATGACGCTTCGCAAACTGCCGTGTCCGAGAATGTCTTTTAGCGTCGCGAGAGACATACCTTCGTTGGCCGCCCTCGTGGCGAACGTGTGTCGCCAATCGTAAATCACACACGGAATGCCGGTCGATTGCCGAACCTTCACATGCCAGTTCTCACAGCTCGAAAGGCTTAACTTCGTCAGTGGATTGCGTTCGCTGCAAAAGAGGTATCGCCCCTTCGCCTCACGGACCATCCGGGCATAGTCGGCAAACACTCTGGTCTAATCCGCACATCCCTTCTAGCGTTTCTCGTCTTTCCGCCGTCGATGTGCAGATATCGCCGTTCTAGATCGACATCCGGCAACTTGACTGCCAATAATTCCTCTGGGCGACAACCCTGGTACAGCATTAGCGTTGCTAGGTCACGTAATTTTGGATGTCGTTCCGCCGCTGAAAGGTACGTCTTCTCCTCCCTATCCGTGAACACGTGCATACGAACGGCACCCTCATCTGAAGGAATATCCTCGGTTGCCACCGGATTGTCTCTGCACCAGTTGTGCTTTAGGGCGTATTTGAAGAACTTGCTCAGGCTGTGCAGGTCGTGCCGGATAGTCACGTCTTTGACGTGGTGCTCGTTAGCTCTCCATGCCGCATAATCCGCAACATCGCCCTGTGTGACTGCGTTTACGGGCTTTCTGCCGAAGTAGACCACAAGAGAAGCGAAGCTCGTTTTGACACGCCTCCAAGTGTTCGGTTTGTTGCGGTGTGCCGACTCGCACCAACTAAGGAACTTATCTGCTGCCTCGGTAAACGGTACCGCTTGAACGTTCAGGATATGAGACCTGCCCTGTTCGATTGCCTGTTTAGCTTCCAGTTCAATTCGTTCTGCTGGCTTCCGATTGCGTTCGCTTGCCACCAAACCGGTGCTTCCTGTCCATTCGTGGCCGTTGATCTCGAATCGGTAATGCCACTTGCCGCGTCGTACCCGTAATGCCATGCTCTCCCTCTGTTCTGATCTCGGTCCAGCTTTGTAAATGTGTCTCAGAATAGCGAACACATCGCCCAAACCGCGATACTGGTGGTCCCACTCCCTTCGATCTCCAATTTGCAAGCGTTTTCGGGGAAACGCGAAGCAGTTCTGCGGCCTCGGCCTCCTTCAGAAAGCGCACAATTCCACCAACTCAACACAACTGCACACGGCCTTGTCTGCGCTACCGGTGATTGCGCCACAGCAAACGCTTTGTGCCACGAGGCTCAGGATCAACGTCCCAAGCCTCGTTTCAGCCTCGGAGAGCACCGCTCATGCTCGGTCGTCAGCACAATACGCGAACCATCACGGTGCTCAAGCTTCAGGTTCTTGTCCGACTACGCCTTCGTCGCGACCCCTTCAGAGAACCATCCGCATTTCTTTCCACGACCGTCAGGAACCCGTCTTTAACGGCGATCTTCTGAAATTGCAGCCCGCTCAATAGTCTGCCGTTATATTCAATGAGAAGCTTGCCACGTTGTTCCAGGCTCTGGGTCTTCTTATCCGCCCAGAGGCACGTACTCGGTCCGTAGTTAGCGGTGGGCGGAGTTCGGTGAATAGAGTGCTTAGCGGAGGGTCTTGGTCCCATGTCGGATAGGAATCTCTCGAATCCATCGGGTGTCATGGCCCAATCCGGATGTATTTTTAACCCAAGTCCTCCGTAGCGTGGATAATTCGGGTGTTTAGGATCAGATACCCTCCGGTGCATGTTCTCAAAAGCTCTGTACTCGCAACTGATGACGCCATTCGCCTGTCGTAGACCGTGCCAGTCGTGCCGTTTATACGCCAGTTCGACGAGATTGTCTGGCAATTGAACGCTGAGGGCGCTGGCAAGCTTCTCCAGAGTTTTCAACTCTGCAGTCTGAGCCTCTAGCAGCTTGCGCACTGTCCTCTGCGAGACACCGGCCATCGAAGCAACCTTGCCGCGAGATAGTCCGCTCCTTTCGATCTGTTCCCTTGGCCAGCGGGCCGCCTGCGAACGGGCTTCACTGGCCCGTTCACCGCTGTTCCTCCTGTGCTTACTTGTTTCTGCAGTTGTGGTCAACATGTATCCATAGTTCACGTCATTCCACTTCTGCACAGACATTTCCGGGTGATGTTAGGCCGTGTCTTTTGTCTGCGACAGGTCACTGGTTCACAGTTATGGACTAACTTACTGCCCGGCTTTGATCAATCCTTAACGACGAGTTATCCTGTGTGCGTATATGCCCATTTCCGGCCATGGAGCTTAGAGTGAAACCTCATATCTATGAGCCTGAGAACTTAGTCTGCGTCGCACGTTTTAAGCGTCTGCTTGAGACCGAAGGAGGCCGAGCCGCGAACAATGCACTTCAACGAATAAAAGCGCTAGCTGCACAAAGGAATGCGGACCCCGTCGGATTCGACAACCTTCTCTACTTCGGAATGGAGGAGATTCTATCTCGACGCAATCTCCGAAAGGGGTCCGAGCCGGAGCTAAAACTGGAGGTCAGCAACATTGAAAGCCGTATCCGCCGATTAGAAAAGGTCAGGGATGAACAGTTTCCGATCGACCCTTATATACCGCTAGAGATGATCTCAGACAGCCCGGCCCTGGTTCTCAATTTAGAGGGTAGAAATGTCATAGATCGAAAGGTTACCTTACTCAAGCAACAACTGCGATGGGCACAACGTAGACTCGCTGCTCATTACTCACAACGAAAGAAATACGCGGTGCGCGATACGTTCGCCATCGCACGGTTGCGAACAGCATTGTTTATGTTCACTGGAGCAACTCACGATGCTGATCTGCCTAGGATTCTTAACCTGTTTTCGACGGCAGCAAATAAGGATGCTGATTGGACTGCAGGCGTGTTACAGAAGGCTACAGAGCGATTTTCCAACGAGTATGAAGGAGAGCTGCCGGCCTTACTTCTAGACGCGGCTTGTCTAATGGGTCTGCAAGTATATCCATGGGACGAGGATTCAGCTTGGGAGGAACGCCTGAGGGTTGTCTCTTTTATCCTGCGCATCTGCAAGCGGCGAGTGACGTTCGACAAATAGCAGGTGCCATCTATCGCCGCATTTGTCTGCACACTTTCTCATTGAAAGCCAACCTCCCTTCGTATGAACTATCTCTACTGTCCACCTATTACGGTAGGACACGCACAGAAACGGGAGCGAACATCGACCGACACTTCCGTGGACCTTAAGTCTGCAGGTCTCGTTGTGGATATTTCTCAAACGCTGGGTGTTGGTTTCGTCCCCGGCCGAGATGACAACCGGAGGGTCTACGGTGTTTGAAAAACTCCTCACCGCGCTCAATGCGAAGCCGTCTGGAAAGGGCTACAAAGCAATGTGCCCGGCCCACGAGGATACGAAGGCTTCGCTTTCATTAGTGGAGAGCGAATCCGGAAAGGTGCTATTTCATTGCTTCGCCGGATGCGCACAAAGCGAAGTGCTCCGCGCTCTACGACAATTGGGCCTCTGGCCTACAGCACGTAAACGTAAAAGGAGCTGCAGATGAAAGTAATCTCACATGTGTACGATTACGTCGACGAGCTGGGCGTCATCCTCTATCAGCAAGTTCGTTACTTGCCGAAGGAGTTCAAGGCTCGGAGGCCCGACCCCATTTACCCGAGCCAGTATATCGGAAAGTTGAGGAACCCTGACGGCAGCTACGCAGTTCGCCTCGTTCTTTATCGACTCAACGAAGTGATTGCCAATAAAACGGTGCACATCGTCGAAGGTGAGAAAGACGCAGACACCCTGCACAAGCATGGACTCTGCGGCACAACCAACGCCTTTGGTGCGGAGAGCTGGCGAGACGAGTTCAACCCGTACTTCCAGCGCAAGCGGGTCTTTATCATCCCGGACAACGACAAAGCGGGCTGGAAGCGAGCCGTACGGATTGCAGCGGGCGTTGCACCGTTCGCGTCAGAGCTAAGCGTGTTGGCACTTCCTGCCGAGGTGAAGGACATCACGGAGTGGTTCGAGCAAGGCCACTCTGCGGATGCGTTGTCCGAGATCACCGAGCGGAGGTGCGGCAATGACTAGGCTTGACCTTATTGGCACGGAAGCTGTCCAGCAGCTCAAGGCTCTGGCGGTCCAGTTTGGCGTGGCAGAGACGAACACTACCGGCGCTGCAGAGGACTTGTATGGTGCGGGTATCCAGAGCATCAGCGATCTCCCCTGTCTCTCAAGCATGCCCCATAACCCAATCGACTACGTAATGGAGGGAGTGATTGCCTATGGCGCTATCACTCTTTTCGTTGGTCCTTCAGGGTGCGGGAAGACCACGCTCCTCACCGCAATGTCCGGTGCAATCTCGCAAGGTCAGCCTTTTGCTGGGTTGAGTACGAAGCAAGCGCCTGTGCTTCATCTGGATCGAGAAAACGGCCAGGCTGTCGTACAAGAGCGGTTGAGGCGAGTTCACGTACGAACAAGCCCAATGTATAGGATTTGGGGTGGTTGGGCTGGTAACGGACCTCCCCACGTCGATGCCGAGATCCTTGAGCGCTACGTACGAGAGTGCAATCCTAAGCCTGTCATCATTATCGATTCTCTGGTCGCGTTTCACCCTGGGAACGAGAACGATGCACGAGAAACGCGAGCATACTTTAACGTTCTGCGTCGCCTGGTTAGCCTTGGTGCTGCGGTCATTCTAATACACCACAACGGCAAAGCTGAGAGCGCACAGAAGTACCGGGGTTCATCCGATATCGAAGCTGCAGCCGATATCGCTTACTCAGTAAAGAACAATGCTGGGACACGGTTGGACAAGGTTCAGATCGAACCCTTCAAGGCACGTTTCACTGTCATCGATGAGCTGACACTCCAGTACGTGGATGGCGTATTCTCATCTACTGACGAGAGGATTTTGTCTTCTGCTGATCATAAACTTGAAGAGTTGCTCAAGGCCAATCCAGGCATTACAGGACCGGCGTGTGAGCTGAAGGCTAGGGATATAGACGTAACTCGAACTGCTGCACATAAGTTTCTTAAATGCAACCAACACGTCGCGGAGAACGGCACCAAAAATAAGGGTTTCACCTAGGTGCGATGATCCCGATATCCGTGGCGGAATATGATTCCACTCGACATCTCTGGTACTCCACTCTGTTCGCCATCGCCCACCCTATAGGGGTGTGGCGAGCGGCGAGCGAGACTGGGTTGTACTGTTTCAATTAACTCACCAGTTGTGTTGGGCAGTTACGGCGAGCGGCGAGCGAGCAATATAACGTTCCGCCGCCCTTTCTCGACCTACAGAGGCGTGAAAGAGGAACTCCGATACGAACGGCTGAGGTGCAGGTAACCAACAGAAGAGCAAAGGCTTAGGCCCAAAGCGTTAGCGCGTATTCGTTATTGTTGTGCCAATAACCAGGCTCTGTACTGCGAAGGAGCGATGTTCCCGACCATGTTCCCGCGTTCCTCAAAGCGCGGCCAGACTGAGCTTGACGTGAGACATTTGGAACGTCATGACTATTGAAGAACCGCAGAACGCAGTTGGAAATACGTGTCGACTACGATCCCACACGGAGATTTTCCCAGCGGATGTCGCTGGATAGTTCGGCAAGTAATTACAGGCTCCTACGCTCGCGTTGTAATATGCCATGCTCTGATCCGAGAAGCGTCGCGAGGAGAGATGACCACCAGCTACATCTACTGAGAACTGAAGACATGGCAAATAGGTCTAATCGTGTACTGCGATTTGTTATAGCGCGTTTCTGCACGATTGGCGGGCACTTTACGCCGTGTAATCGCCTGGATATTCAAGCTGCCGGATGGGTGCACGATAGCGTCAAGCCACGCTCCAGCCCCGTCCCAACATCGCAAGAGCCGAGCAATAACGTGCTGCATCAAAGACTAGAGCAGTTTGGGTGTGGCTCAGCAACGCTGCACAAGGCTTTGGCGGGTCTGGAGCCAAGCTGGCATTAGAGTCTAAGAGATAGGTCCTTCGCGCGCCGTATCGAACCGAAGCCGTGTCGCACTGGCCGGGCTTATTCGTCCTTCCGGCAATATTCATTCGCTATGGCTCGTCTAATCGCGAACTCCGAGCAATGCACGAACGACAGCGGCTTGGCGACTGCCTTGTGAGAGACAAAACTGCACAGGGTATAAGGTGATTCCGGGAACGACGGCCGACAGGTT
>Ga0308175_100000799_pt1 | contig 20704 bp, 22 predicted proteins | sample PhyCR1_3_FD_203893 | JGI IMG/M metagenome (GOLD analysis project Ga0308175, IMG submission 203893) | Soil microbial communities from UC Gill Tract Community Farm, Albany, California, United States - DLSLS.C.R1 | ecosystem: Environmental > Terrestrial > Soil > Agricultural land | place: USA...
ACCACCACCCCCGCCGACCACCTCCAACTCGACACCCAACCCCCGACTCGCACACCGCCGCCACGACCGGCCTGGCCGCCACAGCCGGCGCGGGTAGCGAGGAACTGCGCACCGAGCTGCCGTCGCTGCTCGAGGACGACCTCGAGCACGTCCACGACCACCACCTCATCACCCTCGCCTGCCGCCCCACCACCGCGACCTGGCGCACCCGCAAAGCCCTGCACACCGGCTCCCGCATCAACACCAACCAGACCGCCGCCCAGCTGCACACCACCACCCGGGCCGGCATCCAGCACCTCACCACCCCCCGACCCATGCAGCTCGACCCAAGCGCCTTACACCCAGGCCACGCTTCCAAGCGGTCCACCTCGGCGACGGCAGGACCCGACGACGACCCACCCTTCTGAGTGGCGCGGCCTATGTGCCGTCCACGGCAGTCGCGGCTGCGTGCTTGGTGCGGAGCTCGATGTAGACCTCGGCGTTGTACCGCACACCCGCGCGCTCCTCGTCGGTCAGCTCCCGGCGCACCTTTCCCGGCAGGCCGGCCACCAGCGAACCAGGCGGGATCTCAGTTCCTGCAAGCACCACCGTGCCTGCCGCGACCAGCGAACCGGCACCAATCGTGGCGCCATTGAGCACCGTCGCACCCATCCCGACGAGTACGTCGTCGCCGATCGTGCAGCCGTGCAGGGTGGCGTTGTGGCCGATGGTCACCCCGGTGCCGACGGTCAACGGAGAACCTGGGTCGGCGTGCAGGACCGTACCGTCCTGCACGTTCGAACGCGCCCCAACCTCGATGCGCTCGACGTCGCCGCGGATCGTTGCGGAGTACCAGACGCCGACCTCCCCGGCGAGGACGACGTCACCGACGACGGTGGCGTTGGGAGCGACCCAAGCGGATTCGGCGACGCGCGGCGAGCGGCCTTCCAGGGAAATCATCATGCTGCCGATCCTGCCGCACGTCCGGGTCAGAGCTCGATGAGGCCAGCCCTGTATGCCGCCGTGACGGCTGCCGTACGGTCAGCCACCCCGAGCTTCTCGAAGGCCCGCAGCAGGTGCGTCTTCACCGTGGCCTCGCCGATGTGCAGCTCCCGACCCACCTCGGCGTTGGACATTCCGCGTGCGACCTCCCGCAGCACCTCCACCTCGCGGTCGGTCAACGCCGGCGCCACCGGGGTACGCAGCCGGCTGGCGAGGCGCGCCACCACCGGGGGCGCCAGCACGGTCTCGCCACGGGCCGCCCGCCGGATGGCGTCGGCGAGCGTCTCGCGGGGCGCGTCCTTGAGCAGGTAGCCCGTCGCGCCGGCCTCCACAGCGCGCACGATGTCGGCGTCGGTGTCGTAGGTGGTCAGCACGAGGACGGCGGGCCCGTCGCCACCGGCTCGCAGCCTGGCGGTCGCCTCCGCCCCGTCCAAGCCGGGCATCCGCAGGTCCATCAGCACGACGTCGGGCGAGCTCCGGGCAGCCATCGTGACCGCTTCAGCACCGTCGGCGGCCTCGGCGACCACCTCGAAGTCCTCGTGCTCGGAGAGCATCGCGACGAGCCCGGCGCGCACCACTGGGTGGTCGTCGACCACCAGCAACCGCAAGGTCATCGGGGCACCTCCACCCGCAGGCGCGCGCCCGTGCCCGGCTCGCTCGACACCTCGAAGGAACCTCCCACCTCGGCGGCCCTCGCGGTGGCGCCGTCGAGCCCGTAGCCGCGCGACGCGGCGTCGGGGGCGAACCCGACCCCGTCGTCGGTGACGGTCATCGCAACCGGTCCGTCGGCGGCATACGACAAGAACACCTCGAACGAACGCGCCCCGGAATGGCGACGCACGTTGGCCAGCCCCTCCTGCGCCGTGCGCAGGAGCACGACCTCCGAGTTGGCGGGCAGCACCACCGGGTCGCCCTCGACCCGGAGCCGGCCCGTCATGCCGCTCTCCGCGGCCACCGCATCGACCAGCCGCTGCAGGGCCTCGGACAGGGTGCGCGACTGGAGGTGACCGGGGGTCAGCTCGGCGACGATGAGCCGGGCCTCGGAGAGGTTGTCCGACGCCGTCTGCTCGATCAGGCGCAGGCGTGCACGCGCCACCTCGAGGTCACCGCGCTCCAACGCGGAATCGGTGGCCCGAGCCAGCGTGACCACCGAGGTGAACCCCTGCGCCAAGGTGTCGTGGATCTCGCGCGAGATGCGCTCGCGCTCCGCGGCTACGCCCTGGTCGCGCTCGGCTGCTGCCAGCTGGGCCTGCGTCCTGCGCAGCTCGTCGATGGTCGTCGCGCGGGTGTCCGCCTCACGGATGATCCGGTCGATGAACAGCCCGAGGGTCAGCGACAGCACCAGCATGATGACGGTGCTGATCGCGATACCGACGAACTCGTCCGTCGTCCGCGGGCTCTGCCAGATCCGCACCAGCGCAATGCCGACCACGGCAAGGATGACGGTCAGCGCCGCCTTGTTGCGCGGCAGGATCGCCCAGGTCTGCGGGAACAGCCCGAACGTGAGGATCCAGGCCGTCCCGGTGCCGTCGAGCGCCATCAGGACGATCATCAGACCCCAGGCCACGGCCAGGTAGACGACGCCGGCCACCGGCGATCGCTCACCCATGCCCCGCCGTCCCCAGACCGCGTACGCGACACCGATACCGGCCACGATCGCGAGCCGCCACGCAAGGTACGGCTTGTCCTCGGCGACCATCACGACCGCCGTCGTCACCACCAGCACGGCGAACAGCGCGTGCCACCAGCGCAGCTGGCCGCGCCACATCTCGTCCAGCGCGTGCGCGGACGGCCCCAGCGGAGGGCAGTCCGACTCGGGAGTCGCGCTCACGGGACCATCATGTCGTGCCGCGCTTGGTCCAGCGGAAGGTCCGGGCGCAGATGAGCAGGCCGGCGACCGCCCACGCCGCGATCACGAGCGCCGTGCGCCCGTGCTCCCACGTGCCCGCCATCTCCTGCGTCTGCCAGCTGTCGGGGAAGAACACCGAGCGCATGCCCTGCGCGATCCACTTCAGGGGGAACAGCGACGCCACCTGCTTGAGCCAGTCCGGCAGGTCGGTGAAGGCGAAGTAGACGCCCGAGATGAACTGCAGGATCAGCGCCGGCGCGATGACGATGGCACCGACCGAGCGTGAGGAGGTGGCCAGCGACGAGTAGGCGATGCCCAGCACGGTGCCCGACGCCACACCCAGCAGGAACACCCACACGAAGCTCACCCAGCGCCCGGCATCGCTCGGCAGCTGCACCCCGAACGCGAAGCGTGCCACCGCGATCAGCAGCAGGAACTGTGCCAGCGACGTGATCGCGACCAGGCCGACCTTGCCCAGGAAGTACGACACTGGCGGCATCGGCGTGGCTCGCAGCCGCTTGAGCGTGCCGTCATCACGTTCCACCGCAACACTCAGCGCCATCGACTGGAAGCTCGTGAGCATCACACCCGCGGCAACCATGCCCGGCAGGAAGAAGCGCGCCGCGTTGACGCCCGCATCGGCCGCATCGCCCTGGCCGAAGCTGTCGCTGAAGATCATCGCGAACATCGCCAGCATGATGATCGGGAAGGCGAACGAGAAGAACACCGCCTCCTTCTCACGGAAGTACATCTTCAGCTCCAGGACCGTGCGGTCCCAGCCGATCGCGAGCGTCTTCACGCCGTCACCTCCTCGAGCTTGAGGTCCTCGGTCGGGGTGTCGAGGTGCGGTGCGATCAGGGACAGGTAGGTGTCCTCCAAGGAGGGCCTCGTCACCGTCAGCTTGGGCACCTCCCCGCCGTGCCGAGCGGCGAGCTGTGCGACGAGCTGCGTTGGGGTGCTTGTTCTTTCGGTATGCCGCGTGCCCGCCTCGTCCTCCCACGTCACCGTGGCCCGTGACGAGGCCCGCCCCCCGAGGTTGGCAGGCGTGTCCAGGGCGAGCATGCGCCCGGCGGCGATGACCCCGACCCGGTCCGCCAGGTGCTCGGCCTCGTCGAGGTAGTGCGTGGTGAGCAGGATCGTCGTGCCGCTCCCGGCGAGGGACTGGATCAGCTCCCAGAAGTCCCGCCTCGCCTGCGGGTCGAAGCCGGTGGTCGGCTCGTCGAGGAACAGCAGCTCCGGGCTGCCGACGATGCCGAGGGCGACGTCGACCCGACGTCGCTGCCCGCCGCTCAGCTTGCCGATCCGGTCGTCGGCCTTGTCGGACAGGCCAACCGCGGCGATGACCTCGTCGACGTCGCGGGCCCTGCTGTAGACCTTGGCCGTGGTGGCGAGCGCCTCGCGCGGGGTGACAATGTCGAGACCGGTCGAGGACTGCAGGACGATTCCGAGCCGGTCGCGCCAACGCAGCCCCGCGGTCCGTGGGTCCTCCCCCAGGACGCTCACCTCGCCGGCGTCGCGCTCGCGGAAGCCCTCGAGGATCTCCACGGTGGTGGTCTTACCGGCCCCGTTGGGACCGAGCAGGGCAAACACCTCGCCGCTGTGGATGTCGAGGTCGATGCCGTCGACGGCGGCCCTGGTCCGGTATGCCTTGCGCAGGCCGGAGACGTGGATGGGTGTTTCCATGCAACCCAGCCTGCCGCTGTCGATGTGCGGCCGTCAGCCCCGCCCGGTTGAACCGGTGTCCACCGACCGGTGGACGCCCTGGGCGTCGAGCCGCCGCTGGTGGACGGCGAGCCGCGCCGCGAAGCCGTCCCACGCGCCCTCGCCCGGCGGCGGCGACCACGCCCGCTCGGCGAGTGCGGACAGGCGGGGGAAGGCCATCTCCTCGACCCGCCGTGGTGTCGCCATGAACTCGGTCCACAGCTGGCCCTGGGTGCCCAGCACCCTGCCGCGCGGGTCTTCGGAACCGCCCACCGGCTCGACGTCCGGGTCCCACTCGACCACCTGGCGCACGGTGGTCACCCACGGCTGGGCGATGGGCTGCCCCGGCGAGTCATCGGCATACCAGTCGAAGTAGGTGCGCTCCTGGGGCGCCATGACCACATCCCAGCCGCGCGCCACGGCGTCGGCCCCGCGGTCCGCACCACGCCAGGCCATCACAACGGCGCGCGGGTCGAGAGCCGGCGTCGCGGCCTCGTCCCACACCACCGGTCGGCGGCCACGCTCGATGAGGAAGGCGCACATGCGTGCGGTGAACCACGGCTGGATCCCGCCCGGGCCGTCGATGCCCAGCTCACGCTTGCGCTCCTGCACGCGCGCGTCGGCCTCCCACTCGGTCGTCGGGCACTCATCGCCGCCGATGTGGATGAACGGGGAAGGGAAGACGTCGAGCAGCTCCTCGAGGACCTGCTCGACGAAGGTCATCGTCGACTCCTCGATGTTGAGGACCGACGTGAAGATGCCCCAGTCGCGGGCGACCTCGTGGGGTCGGCCGTCGACGCCGAGCTCGGGGTAGGCGGCGAGCGCCGCGGTCACGTGGCCGGGCAGGTCGATCTCCGGCACGACCAGCACGCCACGCCGGTCGGCGAAGGTCACGAGCTCGCGCAGGTCGTCCTGGGAGTACCACCCGCCGTGCGGTGTGCCGTCGTAGTCGCCCGTCCCGGCGAGTCCACGCTCGGACTCGGCGCGCCAGGCACCGACCTCGGTGAGCCGCGGGTAGCGCCTCACCTCGAACCGCCACCCCTGGTCCTCGGTGAGGTGCAGGTGGAGGCGGTTGAGCTTGTGCTGGGCGAGCAGCTCGACGTAGCGGTGCAGGAAGTCCAGCGGCATGAAGTGCCGGCCGACGTCGAGGTGCGACCCGCGCCAGGAGAACCGTGGCCGGTCTGCCACCCGCACGCCGGGAACGGCCCACGTCACCCCGGGCGACGCAGTGGTGTCGAAGACCTCGGGTGGCAGCAGCTGCCGCAGCGTCTGGATGCCGTGGCGCAGGCCGGCTGGCGCTGCGGCCTCCACCCGCACCCCGCCCGGCCCACTGGTGAGCCGGTAGGCCTCGTCGCCACCGTCGCCAGTCAACCGGAGCTGGATGCCGCCCTGCTGGTCGTCGACGCGGACCGGCAGCGGCAGGCCGGTCACCGCGAGGTACTCCCGCAGCAGCTCGGCGGCCTCTCGCGCGCCCACATCGCACGCGATGACGGTGCCGGGTCCCAGCAGGTAGCCCTCACCCACGGTTTCAAGCTCGGCCGGCTCGGGGACCAGTGCGGGCTGGGTCACGACTCCTCCTCGGTGACGTGCTTCTCAAGGGTCAGGAACACCCTGCGGCAGCGTGCGCCGACGGTGCGGTGGTAGAACGCCATGGGTCCGATCCAGCTGATCTGCGCGACCTCGGTGCCAGCGGCGGCGAGGTCCTCGAGGCACAGCCGCAGCAGCGCCTCGCCGAGCCCGTTGCCGCGCTCCGCCGGGTCGACGCCGGTCGGTCCGAACCACCCGTCGCGGTAGACGCCGTGGCAGGCGAAGCCCACCACCCGGCCCTGGCGGAGGGCGAGGAACGCCGTGGGCCGGTGGCGCTGCACGGCGCGTGCTGCCTCGTCGGCCCACCCGTCGGAGAAGCCGCGGGCAAAGCCGATCAGCGCCGCCGCGTCCGAGGGGGTCGCACGTCGCAGCTCGACATCGGTTCCGTTGCGACGCAAGGCATCCGGCGTGAGGCCCGGCTGCCACACCGACAGGGGGACGTCCATGTTCAGCAGCGTGTCCGTCCGTGAGTAGCCGCGCCGCTCCAGCAGCGCCAGCGCGGCGGTGTAGCCCGGGTCGAGACCCGGCCACGCGTAGCACCACGTGTTGCCCCCGACGGAGAGCGAGGTGGCGCCCTCCGCGACAAGAGCACGCTCGCACCCACGCAGGAGGCCACTTCCGACCCCGTCGTGCCGCGAGGCCGGCTCGACCCCCCAGCCGTCGACGAAACCCGTTGTGCCACGGACGGACCCGAAGACGAAGCCCACGACTCGTCCGTCCACCTCCGCCACCAGCCGCACCACCGGAGTCCCGCCGCCACGGTCGTGGAGGAGGTCGACGAGCTGCGCGCGGTCTCCCGGCTCGAGGTCGAACGCCGCGCCCGCCACGGCCCGCACCGCCGGCAGGTCGGCGTCGACAGCGGAACGGATCAACGGTGCTCGCGTCTACGGCTCGGTCGGCGGCTGCGGGGCGGCAGCCTCGGGTGCCGGCCCGGCGGCGGACGCCTCACCGGCGGACGGGGCCGCAGGCGGCGGTGACGCCGGGGCGCCGGCTGGCGTGCCCCCGGCATACCCACTGGGCGGTGGGATGGTGGCGTCGCGCTGACCGAAGTCGACCTTCACGGGATCGCGCTCCTCACCCTCCACCTCGAAGTACTCGGCCCGGCCGATGTTGAACATGCCGGCCACGATGTTGGACGGCACCGTCTCGACCCTGGTGTTGAGCTCGCGCACGTTGGCGTTGTAGTAGCGGCGAGCGGAGGCGATGCGGTCCTCGGTCTCGGTGAGCTCGTTCTGCAGGGCCATGAAGTTCTGGTTCGCCTTGAGGTCGGGGTACGCCTCCGCAACCGCGATCAGGCGGCCGAGCGCCTGGCTCAGCAGGCCCTCGGACTGTGCCTGCTGGGCCGGGCCCTGCCCACCGGCCATGGCAGCAGAGCGGGCCTTCATGACGTCCTCGAGGGTGCCCCGCTCGTGGGCGGCGTAGCCCTTGACCGTCTCGACGAGGTTGCCGATCAGGTCGTGCCGGCGCTTGAGCTCGACGTCGATCTGTCGCCAGGCCTCCTGCACGAGGTTGCGCAGCTTGATGAGGCCGTTGTAGACGCCGACTGCCCACAGGACGAGCAGCACGACGATGACTGCGATGACGATCAAGACCCACATGGGACTCCCCTGTCTGTCGGTTGGGCCGATCCTAGTGGGAAGGGTGTGCGAGGCCCGGGGCAGCGACCAGCGCCCCGGAACCGGGTGGTTCCGGGGCGCTGGCCACAAGGTCCTGCTGCTACTGACTGCTCTCGCGTACGGCGCCGGCGGCGTCGCTCGCAGACTCCTGCATGTCCTGGGCGGTGGATCGGCCCTCCTCCTTGACGGTCTGGACCGACTCGGTGGCCGACTGCTTGACCGCCTGCGCGGCCTCCTGCGCCGGCTGCTTGAGGTCCTGGGCAGTCTCCTGGGCCACGCTCTTGGCCTCCTCGACGAGCGGCTGGGCCTTGTCCTTGAGCTGCTCGGCCGCCCGCCGCTCCGGCTCGCTCGCCGGAAGCATCGAGCCCACGAGCCAGCCGACGCCGAGGGCGACCAGGCCAGCAGCCAGAGGGTTGCCCCGGGTCTGCCGACGGGCCAGGCGGGGCACCTCGCCCGCCTTGTCGCCGAGCTCGGAAGCCTTGTCACCCATGGACGACGCAGCATCGCCTGCCTGGCCCCGCGCGTCATCAGCAACGCCCATCACGTGGTCCTTGAGGGCCGACGCCCGGCCGGTGACCTTGCCCGCCTGCCGACGGGCGACGTTGCTCGGTCGGACGGTCTCGGTGAGGACGTCGACGTCGTCGCTCAGGCGCCCCCGCGTGACCTCGATCTCTTCTCTAATCTGCTCTGGGTTCTCGCTCACGGGTTGTCCCTTCCTTTCAACGCATCCGGAATCTCCTTGGTCGTCTCCACGGTTCGCGGGACTCCCTTCACCTGCTGGACCTTGCTGCGGCCCAGCACGGCCAGGATCGCCGCGATGACCGCCCAGACGGCGGCCACGACGAGCGCCGACCAGCCCAGTCCCCAGTCCGCGCCCTCTCCCAGCGCCCACCACAGGGCCAGCGACAGGAAGAGCAGGACGAAGTGGGCGCCGACGGCCGCGCCACCGAGCAGGCCCGCGCCGGTCCCGGCACTGCGCGCCGACTCGCGCACCTCGGCCTTGGCCAGCGCGACCTCCTGCCGCATCAGGGTCGAGATGTCGCGACTGATGTCGCCCAACAGCTCACCCACCGAGCCCAAGGGTCGGCCCTCGACAGGCTCCCCCCTGGCGTCGTACTCAGTGCTCATGGCCGCGTCGCCCAACCGCCTGGCTCCACGTCGTGCGGCGGGGCGCCCGAGGGTCCGCCCACGTGGTCGTCGTCGTCGTGCTCGGGCATCATGCCGCGGCTGAGCCGGCCAGCGGCCACACCCACCCCGGCGGCCACGGCCAGGAAGGTGCCCGGCCGGTTGCGGGCGAAGCGCCTGACCTCCTCCAGGAGCGACCCGGGCTCACGCTCGTCGAGGTACCGCGCCATCCTGTGCGCCTGCTCGGCGCCACGGTCGGCCAACTCGCTCGCCAAGCCCTGCTCCTGCGAGCTGCGCGCCATCGACGACAGCTCATCGGCGAGGGAGCGCAGCCCGCTCGCAACCCGGTCCTGCTGCTGCGAGGACTGGTCCACCAGCTCCGAGCGCGTCTGCTGCCACAGGTCGCGGGCCTGGTTCTTCGCCTCGCCGGCGACGTTGCGCGTCTCCTCCTTGGCGACGCCGGCGACGTGGCGACCACCCTCCGTGGCGTCGGCGCCGACGGAGCGGGTCTGCTCCTTGGCCACCTCGGTGGTCGACGCGGGTTCCGCGTCTGGAGTGGGCCCCGCGGTAGCGGGCGTGAGCGGCAGGTCGTCCGCCGTCGGCGGTGGGATCTCGCTGCTTTGGTTCTGGGTCATGTCTGTCCTCCCTCGGCTCGGGTGCCGACCCGCGTGGTAGCGGATCGGGCGTGCCCGCGACATACCCGACGGCTGGGTGAGGACAAACCTTCTCCGGCCCCTCAATCGGGGGCCGGTGTGTGCAGTGGCTGCCTAGGCGAGCCCGAGGTCCTTGAGCCCGTAGACGAAGCGGTACTCCAGCCCCGCCTCGGCGAACTTCTCGGCGGCACCAGTGTTCCTGTCGGCGATCGACGCGACCGCGACGACCTCGCCGCCCGCCTCGCGCACCGCCTCGACGGCCTCGAGGGCCGAGGCGCCCGACGTGGACGTGTCCTCGACCACGACCACTCGGCGGCCCTCGACCGAGGGACCCTCGATCCGCTGCTGCAGGCCGTGCGCCTTGCCCGACTTGCGCACCACGAAGGCGTCCTTTCGGAAGCCGGCGGCCCCGCTGGCGTGCAGCACGGCGGTGGCCACCGGGTCCGCACCGAGGGTGAGGCCGCCGATCGCGTCGTAGTCCAGGTCGTCGACGAGGTCGCGCACGACCACCCCGACCAGTGGCGAGGCCTCGGCGTCGAGGGTGATCCGGCGCAGGTCGACGTAGTAGTCGGCTTCCTTGCCCGACGACAGCGTGACCCGGCCGTGCACGATCGCCTTGGCCTTGATGATCTCGAGCAGGCGGGCGCGGGCGGCGGCGATGTCGGTCACGGCCTCACCCTAGCCATCGCCGGACAACCGGCTTGAGCCAGAAGGCATCCTGCGGGAGGTTGGAGGTCATGGCAGCGACCGGTACCACCCAGCGCGTCACCACCATGCGCGGTGCGGCCACCGCCTTCGTCGCGGCGCTCGAGGAGAGCCAACGCGTGGAGCTGGGTGCGCGGCTCGAAGACCCGGGTTACCGGCGGTGGAGCTACCTGCCGGGCCCGCGCGACGGGCTGCCGCTCGCGGCGATGTCGCCCGAGCAGCGCCACCTCGCCCTGGCCCTGCTGGACGCGGGGTGCAGCGCCGGCGGCGCCCGGACCGCGCGCGCCGTCATCGAGCTCGACTTCATCCGGCGCGAGCTGGGTGGGGGGAACCCGCAGCCGGGCGACGACCGGTTCTGGTTCCGGGTGTTCGGCTCGCCCGGTGACCACGCCTGGGCCTGGCGGGTCAACGGTCACCACCTCGCCGTCCAGGTGGCAGTGGTCGGCGCCGAGGTGGCCGTGACACCGAGCTTCTTCGGCACCGAGCCGGCGACCGTGCTCTCCGGCCCTCACGAGGGGCTGCGGGTGCTGCCCGTCGAGGAGGACCTGGCGCGCGAGCTGCTCGCCGCCCTGGACGACGGCCAGCGCCGGCTGGCTGTCACGTCGGGCACCGCTCCGTCCGACATCCTCACTCGCCACGACCCGGTCGCCGACCCGTCCGTCGTGGTCGGCGGCATCCGGCACGGCGACCTCGACGGCGGTCAGCAGGGACTGCTCCAGCGGCTGGTGCGCCACTACTTCGGCCGCGTGGCCGAGCCAGCCGGGCGTGCGGCCTGGGCGGATGCCCGAGAGGCCGGGCTGGACGAGATCCGGTTCGCCTGGGCCGGGGGCGCGCGCCGGCGCGAAGGGCACTACTACTCGGTGCTCGGGCCGACGTTCCTGCTCGAGTACGACAACACCCAGGACGATGCGAACCACATCCACAGCGTCTGGCGCGACCTGCGCCACGACTGGGGCGACGACCTGCTGGCCCAGCACTACGCCGCCAGTCGGCACCGGGACTGAGCGGCCTACTCGTCGCCGCGGAGGGTGAACGAGCGGAGCCGGTCACCTGCGAACCACAACGTTGCAGCAGTGACCACTGCGGCGGCAACGAGTGCGTAGCCGGCGCCGATGCCGGACCCGTCCACGCGAGGACTCACCGCGGCGGCCACAGCCTCTCCCCACGGCCCGATCGCGACCCACTTCACGCCGGCCAGCACCTGGCCGAGGAGCCCCTCCCAGAGCAGCGCGAAGACCAGCCCGATCACGACGGCGTGGCGCGTCAGGGCGGCGAGGCCGAGGAAGAGCGCCGTGTATGCCGTGCCGGCAACTGCCGCACCAAGGGTCCAGGCGAGCGCGCGGCGGGCATCACCGGCGTCCAGCACCAGGCCGCAGACCAGTAGCGGCACCGCGCCGAGGCTCATGGTCGCGACCCACGCGGCGGCATACTTGCTCTGCGCCACCGCGTGCCGGCTCACCGGCTTCGCGAGCAGGTAGACGATCGACCCGTCGTCGATCTCCGGCCCGAGGACGGCGGAGGCCGCGAGCAGCGCCACGATCGGCAGGGCCAGCGTGAACCCCAGCCCGATGACCGCGTCGTACCCCGAGCCGGCGCCGGCCACGAGGCGCACCACCACCGCCAGCACCACCAGCAGCGCCGGGATGAGCAGGAGCAGCACACCGCGGCGGCGTCCGAACAGTGCCTGGGTCGACAGGCGCAGGATCGTCGGGTTCACGGTCAGGCTCCCACCAGGTAGGCGAACACGCTCTCGAGCGACTCGTCGGTGGGCACCAGCTCGAGGATCCGCACCCCGCGGTCGCGGGCCAGCCGCGGCAGCCGGTGCGCAAAGGCCCCGAAGTCGCTCACCGCCACGTCCAGCCCCCCACCCCGGCGCAAGGACACCGCGACCACCGACGGCTCGGTGATGAGCGCGCTCGCGAGGTTGCGGTCGTCGTCGCTGACGACGACGTACTGCACGGGGCGGTCGGTCATGAGCCGGCGGATCTGCCCGAAGTCCCCGGACGCCGCGTGCCGGCCGGAGACCACCACCTCGATCTGCCGGGCGACCTGCTCCACCTCCTCGAGGATGTGTGAGCTGAACAGCACCGTCCGGCCCTCGGCGCCCATCCGGCGCAGCAGCGACATGAGGTGGAGTCGCTGGCGTGGGTCGACACCGTTGAACGGCTCGTCGAGCAGCAGCACGCCCGGGTCGTGGACCAGGGCGGAGGCCAGCTTCACGCGCTGCCGCATCCCCTTGGAGTACGTGCCGATCCGGCGCTCGGCAGGGTCGACCATCTCGACGACGGTGAGCGCCCGCTCGGTCGCGGCGCCGGGGTCGGCGAGGCCGTGGAGCTCGGCGTTGGCCCGGACGAACTGGCGGCCCGTGAGGTAGCCGAAGCTCACCTCGCGCTCGGGCACCAGGCCGATCGAGCGGTAGACGTCGGTGTTGCGCCAGATCTGCCTGCCCTCCAGCGTCGCGGACCCGGCCGACGGTGCGAGGAAGCCGGCCATCATCGCGATGAGGGTGGTCTTGCCCGCGCCGTTCGGGCCGAGCAACCCCGTGATGCCCGGCCCCACGGTCATCGAGATCCCGTTGACGGCGACGACGTTGCCATACCAGCGGGACACGGTCTCGAGGGTGATGGTGCTCATCGCTCGGCCACCTTCCGGTAGCGCCACAGGAGCGCGGCGACACAGGCCAGCGAGATGCCGAGGAAGACGACCAGGTATGCCGTCTGCATCGCCCCGCCCGTGGGTGGCGCGAGCGGCTCCCTGCCATCGCCGAGGACGAAGGCGAGTCCGCGGTAGAGCGAGTACGGCGAGAAGAGGCCGGCCCACTCACCGACGGAGACAGCTCCCTGCTCGGAGGCGATGCCCTGGACCGCGGTGACGATGCCGTTGCCGATGAGCAGCACGGCGATGGTGGCGACGACGGCGAAGCCGCGACGGGTGGACCAGCTGGCGATGAGCCCGGCGATGCCGGTGAGGCCCGTGGCGAGCAGGACGGCCAGCAGCAGCGCCTTGCCGGCATTGGTCGTCTGGTCGCTCACGTCCAGCTCCACCAGCAACGCGGCGGCCCACATGATGACGATCGGGATGAGCAGGAACACGAGGGTCGCCATCAGCAGCGAGGTCCACCTGGCGAGGGCGTAGGTGCCGGCGCGGAGCGGTCGGGCGAGGTAGAGCGCGATGGTGCCGTGCCGCAGGTCCCGCGAGAACAGCACCGGAGCCTGGGCCGCGACGAAGATGCCGAGCAGGACCTGGGTGGTGGACGCGTACTGTGCGTAGCCGATCGGCAGCTCCTTCGCACCGGTCAGGGCCATCACCCCCGCGATGATGACCGCGGGGAGGACGTTGAGGGCCAGCAGGATGAAGGGCAGCACCTTCGACTTGCCGGAGCGGCCCAGCCCGAACGCGTTGCGGAACCCGGTGAGCACCAGGGCCCTGGCGATCGGCCCCTCGCCGAGCCGCGGACCGGTGTAGGGGCGGTAGCCGAGGTCGTGGATGACGCTGCGGCCGACAGGGGTGGCAGACGTGGGGTCAGTCATGGGCCGCCCCCTCAGCGAGCTCGACAAGGTCTGCGGGGTCGGCGAAGACGTCCTCGATGCGGCGGTGGTCGGCATGGATCCGGACCAGGCCGAGGCCGAGGTCAGCGACCGTGTCGCGGACCAGGTCGTGCAGGTCCTCGTGGTCGGCCGTGTCGATGGACAGCATGCCGGCCCTCGGCGTGGAGTCGACGCCTGCGAGCGCCAGCGCCTCCGCCATCCGTCGCGGGGCGTCCTCGCCCATCACCTCGACCAGCAGGGCACCGGTCGCGTCGAGGAACTCGTCGGTTCGCCGGGAGTGCAGCAGCCGTCCGCCGTCCAGGACGACGACGTGGTCGCTGACCCGTTCCAGCTCGCCGAGCAGGTGCGAGGTGACGATGACGGCGATGCCGAAGTCGCGCCCGATCCGCTGGACCAGGCCGAGCATCTCGTCGCGCGCGGCGGGGTCCAGCCCGTTGGTGGGCTCGTCGAGCAGCACCAGCTGCGGGTCGTGTGCCAGGGCCTGTGCCAGCTTGGCCTTCTGCCGCATGCCGGTGGAGTAGCCGCCCATCGGCCGGTAGCGCTCCTCCGCCAGACCGACGTGCCGCAGCACCTCGGCGGCACGCTCCCGGGCCGCCACCCGCGGCAGGCCGGACATCATTGCCAGGTGCACCAGGAAGTCGCTGGCGCTCACGTCCGGCGGCAGGCAGTCGTGCTCGGGCAGGTACCCCACGGCCGAGCGGATGGCGCCGCCGTCGGTGGCGATGTCGTGCCCCAGGACGTGCGCGGTGCCGCTGGTCGGCGGGATGAGGCCGAGCAGGAGCTTGATGAGGGTGGACTTGCCGGCGCCGTTGGCGCCCACCAGGCCGGTGATGCCGGTGCCGACGTCGACGGTGAGGGCGTCGAGGGCGAGGACCTGGCCGTAGTCCTTGGTCAGGCCCTCGGTGCGCACGACGGTGTCCACGGCGCCCACGCTAACCCGGCCGCCCACCGAGGCGAGGCAGGTTCGGTGAACGTCAGGGGGAGATCAGGGACATCCCCGGGCCCGACCACGCGGCATACGGCTCACTTGGCCCTGGGGCGGTGGACGGTCCTGGCGCGGGCGCGCACGACCGAGCGGGGGAGGACGCGCAGCCCGGCGACGATCGCCTTGTACTGCGGGCTCGGCACCGAGATGACCCTGCCCTTCGCGACGTCGTCGAGGCAGTCGCGCACCAGGCGGTCGGCGTCCAGCCACATGAACCGCGGGATCGAGGACATGTCGACCCCGGCGCGCTGGTGGAACTCGGTGTGCGTGAACCCGGGCAGCAGCGCCGTCGCGGTGACCCCGGTCCCCTTGAGCTCGGTCGCCAGGCCCTCGGTGAAGACGGTGACGAAGGACTTGACCGCCGAGTAGGTGCCCGAGCTGATCTGGCCGGCCACGCTGGACACGTTGACGATGGCGCCGTTGCCGCGCCGGCGCATGGCATTCGCCGCGGCGTGGGACAGGACGAGGACGGCCCGGCCGAGGACGTCGAACGCCGTCTCCTCGAACTCGATGTCGTTGTCCAGGAACCGCTTTCGCAGCGAGAAGCCGGCGTTGTTCACGAGGAGGTCGACCGGGCGGGCCTGCTCGGCGAGCCGCTCTGCCACCTTGCCGGTCTCGGCGCGGTCGGACAGGTCGGCCTGGAGGATCTCGGTGCTGACGCCGTAGGTCGCCCGGAGCTCGTCGGAGACGTTCTCGAGTCGCGCCCGGTCCCGGGCGACGAGGATGACGTCGTGTCCGCGCTCGGCGAGCTGGTGGGCGAAGGACAGGCCGATTCCGGAGGTGGCGCCGGTGACCAGGGCGGTGCTCATTGGCCCACCATACGGCGCCGTGTCTAGGGTTGCCTGCGTGCGTATTGCCACCTGGAACGTCAACTCCATCCGCTCCCGCATCGACCGGGTCGAGGCGTGGCTGCGGGGCGCGGACGTCGACGTGCTCGCCGTCCAGGAGACCAAGGCGACCGACGCGCAGTTCCCGTTCGACCGGCTGCGGGCGCTCGGCTACGAGGTGGCCCACCACGGGTTCAACCACTGGAACGGCGTGGCGATCCTGTCCCGGGTCGGGCTTTCGGACGTGACGCCTTCGTTCGAGGGCGCGCCCGCCTGGGGTGAGCCGCCGGTCGTCGAGGCGCGCGCCCTCTCGGCAGTCTGCGGCGGCGTCCACGTCACCTCGGTCTACGTCCCCAACGGGCGGCACCTCGAGGACCCGCACATGGTCTACAAGCTCGAGTGGCTCGCCCGGCTCCAGGGGCAGGCGCGGCAGTGGGTGGCGAACGGCGAAGCGGCCGCCATCATGGGCGACTGGAACATCGCGCCCCAGGACGACGACGTGTGGTCGATGGAGTACTACCTCGACAAGAGCCACGTCTCCCCCGGCGAGCGGGCGGGGTTCCAGGGGATCCTGGACGCCGGCTACGTGGACGTCGTGCGACCCCACACGCCCGGCCCGGGCGTCTACACCTACTGGGACTACACCCGGCTCGCCTTCCAGAAGCGCCGTGGCATGCGGATCGACTTCATCCTCGGCTCACCGGCGTTCGCGGCGCGCGTCAGCGGCGCGGCGATCGACCGCGAGGAGCGCAAGGGCAAGGGCGCCTCCGACCACGCGCCCGTCGTGGTCCAGCTCGACGACTAACGCGTGCGGCGCAGTCCCAGGCCGACTGACACCAACGCGCCGAGCAGGGCGGCGACTGCCGCTCCCGCGAACACCGTCTGCACCTGCACCAGCCCGGCATCGACGAGGGCGCGGGTGTCGGTCGGATCCGGCAGCGCCGCAACGGTCTCGTAGTAGCGGCGCAGCCCGATCGAGGTGAGCAGCGCCAGCCCGACGACCATGCCGACCATGCGCGAGACGACGACCAGCGCGCTCGCCAAGCCATGGGCATCGGCGGGCGAGCCCGCGAGTGCCGCGTTGTTCACCGGCGCGATGGCGAGCCCGATGCCGAGGCCGACGGCGACCAGCACCGCCGTCGCCGACGGCTGGTCGAGCGACCCGTCAGCCCAGCGGCTCATGGCAAGGAGCCCGACACAGGCCAGCAGCAGCCCTGTCCCGCTCACCAGGCCGTCGGGGAGCCGCCGCAGCGACCAGCCGCCCAGCAGCGCACCAACCGGCACCGCGACGAGGAACCGCACCAGGACGAACGCCGCGCCCGTCTCCGAGCTGGTCAGGGTGAGCCGCGCGAGCACCGGCACGTCCACGACCACCGCGACCAGGGCCGCCCCCGCGAACAGGCTCACCACGAGCGCGGACCCGGTCCTGCCCCGCACCACCCCGCGGGCCACCAGCGGCTCGGCGACCACGCGGTGCCGCCACACGTACAGACCGAGCGCCGCCGCCCCGACCGGCAACGCGGCATACCCCAGCGGTCCCACGACCTCACGCTCCGGGTCGCTCGCCGCGAAGGTGAGGACCACGCTGCCGAGCGCCACCCCGAGCAGCACGGCGCCCACGACGTCTGCACGCCGCAGCAGCGCCCACCAGCGGGGCGCCTCCAGGGCCAGCCACCCGAGCGTCAGCGCGGCCGCGACGACCCCTATGGGGGTGAGCACCCGAGACGTCGAGTCCCCGAGGGGCACGAACGGAGTGCCCAGGGTCACGCTGCTGGTCAGCCGGGCGGGCGCGGCGAGGGTGAGCGCGCCGGTCACCAGTGCCAGCAACCCCACGACGGTCGGTATGCCGCGTGGTCGCCGCGGTCGTGCGCCGCCGAGTGCCAGGACGGCCGCCGCCAACCCGACGCCCGCGATGGCGTTGAGCCAGAAGATCATCCGCCAGTCGGCCACGGCCAGCACCACCGCACCGAGGACCGGGCCGAGCACGCTGCCCAGCTCCTGCACGGCCCCCACCACACCCAGTGGGGTGCCACGCCGGCCCGCCGGCCACAGGTCGGCGACCAGGGCCAGCGTCGCCGGCACCAGTCCTCCGCCGCCGATGCCCTGGAGCAGGCGCCCGCCGATGAGGACCGGCAGGTCCACCGCGAGCGCCGTGATGGTCGACCCGATGACGAAGACCAAGAGGCAGGCCAGCAGGATCCGTTGCCTGACAACGAGATCCGCCAACCGGCCGATGAGCGGGAGCACCGCCACGTAGCCGAGCAGGAAGCCGGAGATGATGGGCGTCGCCTTCTGGAGCGCGTCGATGCCCAGGCCGACGCCGGTCATCATGTCGGTCAGCGCCAGGACGACGACATAGGTGTCCGCAGCGGCCAGCGCGACGGCCACCGAGGCGGTCGCGAGCAGCGCCCTAGGGGCGGGTGATCGCAACGGCCTGGTCGAGCGCCTTCAGGCGCAGCGTGTAGGTCGAGGTCGTGCTCGCGTAGAAGGGGCCCTTGAGGACGAGGGTGCGCAGGTCCCCACTGTCATGGGTGATGCCGTAGGTGATGTCGAAGGTGCCGTTGCGGTCGCCGATGACGAACAGGTCGGCGACTGCGCTGCCCGGGACCGTGCCGGTGATGGTGTCGAGCACCGCCGCGCCGTCGCGCGTCCGCTGACCCTTGGCCGGGTCGGTCGTCTTGGCGATGAGGCTGGTGATGCCGGTCTGGGGGTTGAAGAGCTGCGCGGGGTTGGGGGCGCCGTAGTCGGAGGGGTCGACCTTGTTGTAGCCCGGTGTGAAGAGCTTGAGGTAGACGTCCTGCTCGACCGCGATGACCTCCACCGTCCCGGTGACACCGTTGACGGTGGCGTTCAGGGTGCCCTTGAACGAGGGCGGCTTGAACAGGCCCGTGCCCTTTGCACCGGACACCCCGACCGCCTTGCCCGGCAGGCCGGCCGAGGTGAGCTCGAAGTCGACGGCCGGGCTGGCCTCGAGCTCGGCCCTGGCGGCGGCCAGCCGCTGGGCTGGCGTCTGCTCGGTGGTCCCGGTCGGTGTGGGCGAGCCTCCGCCGGTGCAGCCCGACAGTCCGACGACGCACGCGAGCAGGGCCACCAGGACGACGCGCGCTGTGGGCTGGGCCCGGGGCGACCGCGTCCGTGTGCGCATGGGCACACGGTAACGGCGTCAGCGCACGCGTGTGGTGACCGGGTGCAGGCGCGCCCACCGATAGCCGTATCCCTCGAGCGCCACCTCGACGACGCCCTTCTCGTCGGTCTTGCGCACGCCCTGGCCGAGCACGTCCTCGAGCCGGACCTGGGTGTCGGCGACCTGCAGGTCGACGGTCACCGGCTCCGAGCTGAGGTTGTGCACCGCAATCACGACTGCACCGTCCTTCTCGCAGGCGTGCGCCATCACGGCCTCGTGAGGCTGCTCCAGCAGTCGGAACTCGCCCCAGCCCAGCTCGGGGCACATCCGGTAGGACTGGATGAGCTGGCGCATGAAGTTCCACAGCGAGCCGTCCTCGCGCCGCTGGTCCGCGACGTTGACGTGCTCGGGCCCGTACCCGCCGGGCACGACGCGGGAGCGCAGCCGGCGCGGACTGGCGTCGCTGAAGCCGCCGTTGGGGCCGTCGTTCCACTGCATGGGGGTCCGCACCGCCATCCGGCCGTCCGCCTCGAGGTCCTCGCCCATGCCGATCTCCTCGCCGTAGTAGATCGTCGGGGTCCCGGGCAGGGAGAACAACAGGCTGTAGGCCATCCGGATGCGGCGCGGGTCGCCGTCGAGCATGGTGGGCAGCCGCCGCTTGAGCCCGCGTCCGTAGAGCTGCATCTCCGGCTCGGGGCCGAAGGCCTGGAAGACCTCTTGGCGCTCCTCGTCGCTGAGCTTGTCGAGGGTCAGCTCGTCGTGGTTGCGCAGGAAGGTCGCCCACTGGCAGGCGGGGTGGATGAGAGGCCGCGAAAGGATGGCCTCGACCAGCGGCTGGGCGCTGGCGCGCGCCATCGCGAGGTAGGTCGCCTGCATGGTGATGAAGTCGAACTGCATGTGCAGCTCGTCGCCCGCCTCCTCGCCGAAGTACTGGTACTGCTGGTCGAAGGGGACGTTCACCTCGCCGAGCATGATGGCGTTGCCCTTGCGCCGGTTGAGGAAGGCGCGCAGGTCCTTGAGGTGCTGGTGCGGGTCGGCCGGCACGTCCTGCCGGGTGGGGTCCTCGCCCTTCTCCTCGACGTCGGCCACGAAGAACGGGACGGCGTCCACGCGGAAGCCGTCGAGGCCCAGCTGCAGCCAGAAGCCGACGGTGCGGGCGACCTCGTCGCGGACCTTGGGGTTCGCGATGTTGAGGTCGGGCTGGTAGTGGTAGAAGTGGTGGAGGTACCACTCCCCTGTCTTCTCGTCGAGCTGCCAGATGCTGTCCTCGACATCCGGGAAGACCACCTGGCTGGAGGTGTCCGGGGGCTTCGCCGACCGCCAGACGTACCAGTCGCGGTACTTGCTGTCCTTGCTCTTGCGGGCGTCCTTGAACCATGGGTGCTGGTCCGAGGTGTGGTTGACGACGAGGTCGGCGATGACGCGGATCCCCCGGTCGTTGGCCGTGCGGATCAGCTCGACGAGCTCGCCGTGGCTCCCGTAGTGCGGGTCCACGCCGTAGAGGTCGGTCACGTCATAGCCGTCGTCGCGGTCGGGCGTGGGATAGAACGGCATCAGCCACAAGCAGGTGATGCCCAGCTCGGCGAGGTAGTCGATGCGGTCCGCCAGCCCACTGAGGTCCCCCCACCCGTCCCCGTCCGAGTCGAGGAACGTCTCGATGTCGACGCAGTAGATGACGGCGGTCTTCCACCACAGGTCACTGGTGTCGGTGATCTTCACGCCCTCCACTGTGCCCCGCCCACTGCGCGTCCACACATCAAGGGGCCTGCCCTGCGGCGAGGCCGCACTGGTCGCCGTCCCGATGGGTCGCGGCGGTCGCCGCCAACGCCAGCGACGCAGCCCACGGCACCGTCAACACGGCCGGCGCACCACTGACCTCCGCGCCCACGCCGACCTCGGTCTCGTCGCACCCCTCTGCAAGGGCAGCACGACGCCCCCGACCGCCTTCCACAAGGGCGCCCAGGTCTCGCTCACGAGTACCTCCGGCAACGGCAAGATCGTCG
>Ga0308175_100000800_pt1 | contig 20700 bp, 20 predicted proteins | sample PhyCR1_3_FD_203893 | JGI IMG/M metagenome (GOLD analysis project Ga0308175, IMG submission 203893) | Soil microbial communities from UC Gill Tract Community Farm, Albany, California, United States - DLSLS.C.R1 | ecosystem: Environmental > Terrestrial > Soil > Agricultural land | place: USA...
AGCGCCGGGGCGACCGAGGTGCATATGCGGATATCGAGCCCGCCGACCAACAACTCCTGCTTCTATGGCATCGCGACGCCGGAGCGCGACAAGCTGCTGGCCGCACGCTTCGACGTGCCGTCGATGGCGCAGTTCATCGGTGTCGACACCCTCGCCTTCGTCTCGATCGATGGGCTCTACCGTGCCATGGGCACGCCGGGCCGCGATCCCGCGGCGCCGCGCTTCTGCGACGCCTGCTTCACCGGCGATTACCCGATCCCGCTGATCGACCACGACGCCGGCCAGGTCTCGACGCAGCTCTCGTTGCTCGCCGAGACGGCCTGACCGTCCTTCGCATGCGCAAGATTCTCGTCGATCGGGTCGCACTGATCACCGGCGCCTCGCGCGGCATCGGCGCCGCCGTCGCCCGACGCTACGCCGCGGAGGGCGCGCACGTTATCCTGATCGCGCGCACCGTGGGCGGTCTGGAAGAGGTCGACGACGCGGTGAAATCGGTGGGCGGCAGCGCCACGCTCCTGCCGCTCGATCTCGCGGACGGCGCCCGGATCGACCAGATCGGCCCGTCGATCCACCAACGCTTCGGCCGTCTCGACATCTTCGTCGGCAACGCCGCCACGCTCGGCCCGCTGTCGCCGATGGGGCACGTCGACGCCAAGGATTGGGATCGGATCATCGCTGTCAACCTCAGCGCCAACTGGCGTCTGGTGCGCACTCTCGATCCGCTGCTGCGCAATGCCGATGCGGGGCGCGCGATCTTCGTCACCTGCGCCGTGACGACGGCGGTGTTCCCCTATTGGGGCGCCTATGCCGCCAGCAAGGCAGGGGTGGAGACGCTGGCCCGCACCTATGCCGGCGAGGTCAGCAAGACCGCATTGCGTGTCAACCTGCTCGACCCCGGCATCGTGCGGACGAAGCTGCGCGCCGCCGCCTTCCCGCTCGAGGATCCGGAGAAGTTGAGAGCGCCAGACGACGTCACCGATCCCTTTGTCGAGCTTGGCGCCGCGGCGTGCGGGCGGCATGGCGAGATCGTACGCTACTTCTCCGCGTAGGGGTTCTTGCCCTTGCGCAGCATCATGCGGATCGGCACGCTCGGCAGGTCGAAATCGGCGCGCAGCAGATTGATCAGGTAGCGCCGATAGGAATCCGGCAGCTCGCCGGGCTTCGAGGCGAAGAGAGCGAAGGTCGGCGGCCTGATATTCGCCTGGCTCATGAAGCGCAAGCGCAGCCGGCGCCCGGCGACCAGCGGCGGCGGGTGGCGCTCCTGGACGTCGGCCAGCCAGCGGTTGAGCACAGGCGTCGATATGTGCTTGCGCCAGATCGCATGCGTCTTCAGCACGGTTTCCATCAGCCGGTCGAGCCCGGCGCCCGTCTTGCCCGAGACCGGCACGCAGGCGATGCCCTGCAATTGCGGCAGCGAGCGCATCGTGCGGTCGGCGAGGAGCTGCAGCGTCGCCTTCTTGTCCTTGACGGCATCCCATTTGCTGGCCGCGAGGACGAGCGCCCGCCCCTCCTCCTCGACCATGCGGGCGATCGTCAGGTCCTGCTTCTCGAAGGGCTGCTCGGCATCGAGGACGAGAACGACCACTTCGGCGAAGCGGATGGCGCGCAGCGTATCGCCAACCGAGAGCTTCTCGAGTTTGCCCTCGACGCGCGGCCGCCGCCGCATGCCCGCGGTGTCGATGATGCGGAACCAGTGCTCGCGCCAGCGCCAGTCGATGGCGATGGCGTCGCGCGTGATGCCGGCTTCCGGCCCGGTGAGCAGACGCTCCTCGCCGATCAGCCGGTTCACCAGGGTGGATTTGCCGACGTTGGGACGGCCGACGATGGCGAGTTGAATGCGGTGCTCGCCGGCATCCGCCATCGCCTCCGGCGTCGCCACGACCAGGGCGGCCGCGTCGGCGAACGGAGCGAGCGCGCCGTGCAGATCGGCGAGCCCCTCGCCATGCTCGGCCGAGATGGCAATTGGGTCGCCGAGGCCCAGTTCGAACGCCTCGTAGGAGCCGCTGCTGCCGGCCCGGCCTTCCGCCTTGTTGGCGAGGAGCACGACAGGGGTCCGTCCGCGACGCAGCCAGTCAGCGAAATGCTTGTCGCGCGGCGTCACCCCGGCGCGCGCATCGATGACGAAGAGCACGACATCGGCTTCTGAGACGGCGCGATCGGTCTGCCGCCGCATGCGCCCCGACAGGCTGTCGTCATCGAGTTCTTCGAGCCCGGCGGTGTCGATGACGCGAAAGCTGAGATCGCCGAGCCGCGCCTCGCCCTCGCGGCGGTCGCGCGTCACGCCCGGCGTGTCGTCGACCAGCGCCAGCCGTTGTCCGACCAGCCGGTTGAACAGCGTCGATTTCCCGACATTCGGCCGGCCGATGATGGCGGCGGTGAAGCTCATCCCTACCGCAGCGCGATGAGATCGGCCTCGTCGGTCAGGACGTAGAGCGTCTCGTTGGCGATGATCGGCGTGAGGAAGGTGCCGTCCGGCAAGGTCACGCGCCCGAGCGCCACGCCGGTGTACGGCGAGAACGACATCGCCTCGCCGTTCGAGGCGACGACGATCAGCCGGTCGCCGCCGAGAATCGGCCCCGCCCATTCCAGGGCGCCCTTCTTCTTCTTCAGGTTCTCATAGCGCGGCAGCTCGGCGACCCAGCGAGCCCGGCCGTCGCGCCTGGTCAGGCAGATCAGCTCGCTGTCGTTGCTGATGACGAAAATGAAATCGCCGGCGACCCACGGCGTCTCGGTGCCGCCGATATCCTGTTCCCAGATACGCTCGCCGGTGCGCAAATCGATTGCCACCATGCGGCCGCTATGGCTGATCGCGTAGACGCGGCCGCGATCGATGACCGGCCGGCCGCGGATATCGGCGAGGGCTGACAGCGCGTCGGTGCGCCGCGCCGCCGCGAGGTTGTCGGTCCAGAGCTGGCGGCCGTTCTCGACGCGCAGGGCAAAGAGCTCGCCCGAGGAATACGCGACGACGACGACGTCGCCCTCGACCGCCGGGCTGGCGCCGCCGAGGAGCCCGGCGGTTTCCGGCGTGCCTGCCTGGTTCCACAGCTTGCGCCCGTCGCTCGTCGCCAGCACCTCGAGCTGGTTGTCGACGGTGACCGCGAAGATGCGTCCGTCGGACACGGTGGGCGCGCTGCGCAGCGGCGCGACGACGCCTTGCCGCCAGACCTCCTTGCCGGTCTTGGCATCGAGCGCGACGATCTGCGCATAGCCAGTGGTCACGAAGATGCGATCCTCGGCGTAGGCGATGCCGCCGCCGAAGGCCGGACCGGAATCCTCCGGCTTGACGTTGGTATCCCAGAGCTCGTTGCCCGATTTGCGGTCGAAGGCGCTGACCGTGGAATCGGCATCCATGGTGTAGACGCGGTCGCCGAAGGCGACGGGCGTCGCGAGGATGCGGCCGGTGCGCGAGGACCCGTCGCCGATGCTGGTCCGCCAGGCGGTCTCGATGTCGTCGCCGAGCGCGACGTGCTGCATCACGTGATTGGGATAGCCGCCCGCTTCCGGCCAGTCGCTGTTGACGACGGGGCGCGGCAACCTGACTTCGAGGTTGGCGATCTCCGAATCCGGCTCGATCTGCTTGTCGAGGCGGAGCACCGAGAGCCGCTTGCCCGGCAGCGGCGGCTTTGTCGACTCGCAGGCGATCAGCGTCAACGCCGGAATGAGGACGAGCAGCGCGCGCAAACCAGCCTTCATGACAGACCTCAGTTGGGCAATCGTCAATTCGAGAGAGCGGCGCTCATCTCCGCCGCCCGCGCGCGCAGCCCTTGCGGAGCGGCGAGATCGTCCGCCAGCCCCTTGTAGATCTCATGCGCCTTTTCGCGCTCGCCGGCGCGCAGATGCGCCAGAGCGGTGATCTCCAGGGCGGAGGCGTGCCATGGGTTGGTCGTATTGGTCAGTCCGGCGACCTCGTCGATGATGGCCTTCGGCTCGCTCGACGCCAGCCCATGGAGCGCCGCAAGCAGGGTCGCCAGGTCGCGATAGACGGTATCGATCGTGCCATCCTGGGCAATCGTCTTATAGGTCGCTATCGCCGCCTTCTCGTCGCCCGCGCGGGCACGCAGGGCCGCTTCCTGCAGGCGCGCCAGGGCCGCCTGCCCGCCGCCGGAATCGCGCGCCAGCGCGGCGAAATCGTCCGCCGCGCGCGCCAGCTCGTTCTTCTGCGCGAGCTCCATGGCCGCCGCGTAGCGCACGCTCTCGGCGCGCTGCGTCCGCGCCTGGTATTCGCGCCAGCCGACGACGGCGCCGGTGGCGAGCACGATGACGATGGCGAGCCCGACCAGATATTGGCCGTAGCGCTCCCACAGCTTGCCGAAATTCTCGCGCCGCAGTTCCTCGTCGATTTCGCGAAAAATGTCGCTCATGATTTCACGCCATGCCTATCATCTGCTGCCGGCGTGGACCGCTCGGCGGGTGGGCCGAGCTCGGCGCTTCGAACTGGGACAAGGGACCGCATTCCTCCATTTCACCCCGCCGGCGGCCGGCTGGCTGCGTCGCGCAAGGCTTCCAGGCTTGAGATACCCTGTACGACCCCGCGCGGCAAGCGGCGTCTGCCGTCCCGGAAGCCCCGACGAACGGCTTGGAAGGCTGGACGAACGGGCCGAAATCGGGAAAACTACGCGCATGGGAATTCGCTGACGGCATAGAAGGCCACCGGACTCATGAACCGGCAGACCACCGAGCTGTTCCGCCTCGCCGACTACCGGGCAAAGCGGAAGACCGTCTATTTCAATCGTCTCGAGCTCAACCAGCTTCTCGCCGTCTACAGCCGTCACGTCATCCGCGGCGAATGGCGCGACTACGCCATCGACCATCGCGACGGTTTTGCCCTCTTCTCGGTATTTCGCCATTCGCAGGAAAGCCCGGCCTTCAGCATCATGAAATGCGCCGGAGGCGGCGGCCGCCCGGGCGATTTCGTCGTCCATAGCGGGCGTCAGCGGTTATGCGCCGGGAAGTCGCTGAGCGAGGTGCTCGCCGTTTTCCAGCGCAAGCCTTCCCTGGTCCGGGGCGCCTTCTGATCGTCAGCCCGCCGGCGGTTGCGACGGACCGGCGGCGCCGGGATAGGTCTTGGCGAGTTGGGCGATCGTGTCGCTTGCGCCGTAATCGCCGGCACCCAGCGACTGCAAGAGCGCGATATCGAAGACGATCTCGGTCTGCACGTAGAGATAGGGGCTCGGCCCGCCATAGGGCCCCCAATACGGCCCGACACCTCGCCAGCCCCACGGCCGATGAAACGGCGAATAATCGGGACCGTAGAGCGGGTCGTAGCTGTCATCGGCCAGCGTGTCGACATTGGTGCGGACATTGCTGACGCGGAATCCGACGAATCCCTGGGCCTGCGCTATCTGCGCCGCGTGCCAGAGCGCGAAGTCGTAGGCCTGCGTGTGCTCCGCCGCGGCCGTTTGCTGGCGTGCGCCGGGCGAGCGCAAGCTGCGTTGGCTCGGGCCACGGTAGCTGATCTGGTAACGGTTGTCGCCGAGCGCGGTATCGGCATAGCCATACGTGCCGGCGATCTCGATCGGCGAGAGCAAGGGCGGCGGCGGCCGGATCTGGCACGCCGACAGCGCGCCGGCGATCGCCGCGCCGGCAAGCAGGGGACGCCATCGCGAAATCACGCCTGCCCAAGCCGCTCTTGCCATGACGTTCTCGCATCGGTTCGTCAGCCTGATAACGCGAATGGCAGGCCGGCGGTTCCGCCGGCGACCCTGGCGTCCTCTATCCGCGGAGAACCGCCTCGACGCCGCCGGCAATCGCGAAGATCGCCCTGTCGCTGCCGCGATTGCCAGCCAGGGTGAGGCCGACCGGCGCCTCGCCCTGGCGCTGGATCGGCAGAGTGATGGCGCAGCCGTCGAGCTGGTTGATGACCGTCGTGTTGCGCAGCAGGAGGAGGTTGAGCCGTGTGTATTCGGCGTCGTTGGCGAAGGCGGCGATCGGCGGCGCCGTGATCGGCAGGGTCGGCATGAGCATGGCATGAAAGCCCGCGGTCGCGCGGGCGACGGCGGCGATGAGACCTGCGCGGCGCTCGCCGATCTCGATATAGTGCACGGCGCTCATCGTGCGGCCGCGCGCGAGCCGGCCGCTCACCCGCGGATCGTATTCGTCGCCGCGCCGGGCGAGCAGCGCCGCATGCCAGCGATAGGCCTCGGCGGCCGCGAAGCCGCCCTCGGCGTTGAGCGACGGCAATTCGCCGAATTCGCGCAACGGCAGATCGACGAGGCGGGCGCCCGCGCGGCTCAGCGCCGAGCAGGCGCGGGTGAAGGCGGTGGCGACGGCGCTGTCCAAGCCATCGAGCATCTGCGTCTGCGGCACGGCAAGGCACAGCCGGTCGACCGGAACGGCGTCGGTCGCGGAGGGCTCCTCGCCGGCGAGAACGCCGTCGACGAGGGCGCAGTCGGCGGCGCTGCGCGCCAGCGGTCCGATCGAGTCGAGCGTCGTCGACAGCGGCACCGCGCCGGCCCGCGTGATGCGCGCCTGGGTCGGCTTGAAGCCGGCGAGACCGCAGAGCGCCGCCGGGATGCGCACGGAACCGCCGGTGTCGGAGCCGATCGCCGCGGCGGCAAAGCCGTCCGCCACCGAGACCGCCGCTCCCGAGGACGAGCCGCCCGGAACGCATGCCCGGTCGTGCGGATTGCCCGGCGTGCCGTAATGCGGGTTGATGCCGACCGCCGAATAGGCGAACTCGGTCATGTTGGTCTTGCCGACGATGACGGCGCCGGCGGCGCGCAGGCGCGCGACGATCGGCGCATCGTGCTGCGCCGGCGGCGCGTCGCGCAGCGCCTTCGATCCCGCCGTCGTCGGCTCGCCGGCGACGTCGAAGAGGTCCTTGATCGAGATCGGCAGGCCGGCGAGCGGCCCGCCGGGGATCCCGGCGCGGCGCAGATTGTCCTGCGCATCGGCGGCGGCGCGCGCCTGTTCGGCATAGACGCGCAGGAAGGCGCGCTTGCCCTCGCCCGCCGGATCGGCAATCCGCGCCAGTGCTTCATCCGTGAGCGCTCGGCTGGTCGTTCGCCCGTCGCGAAGCGCGGCGGCGAGCTCGACGAGCGTCGGGTGATGATAGAAGGGCTGCGTGCTCATCGGATCCAGCTTTCCGCGAAGGCGAGGAAGGCGGTGGTGATCTGACGCCCCACCATGTCGCGCGGCACGGCGTGGCCGGGCAGGCGCTTTCCGTCGATCGTGATGATGCCGTCCCTGGCGCCGGCGAAGACGCTGAGCATGCGGTGCTTGCCGGTCGCCGATTTGTCGGGCGGCAGCTGGAGCGCGAAGGCTTCGCCGATCCCTTCCCAGGTCATGCGCAGCTCGATGCCGTCACCGCGGGCGATCTCGCTGTAGCGCGACGTGGCATCGCCCTCGCGCGCGCAGCTGCGCAGCGGCCGGTAGGCGAGATCGGCGAGCGCCGGCAGGTCCTTGAAAGCCGCGAAATGGGCGACATAGTCGGCGACCAGCCAGCGCGCCAGCTTCTCGTTGTCGGTCAGGCAGAAATTGCGCTCGGGCGCTGCCTTCGTCTGCGGCGCCTGGATGACGACGGCGGCGTGCCCGCTGCCATGCGGCGACAGCACGACGCGGAAAAAGCTGGCAATGGTGGCGAAGGGACCGTCGACGCTCTCCTTGAGGTAGATGCCGGGGTTCTCGCCCGTCCAATCGATGGTGCCCGGGAAAATCAGTTGCTCTGCCATGTCGTCGTCCTTCGCGGTGAGAGTGACGCGTCCCTATCGGCCAGTGAATACCGGTGGGCGCTTTTCCAGAAAGGCGCGTTGGCCCTCGCGGTAGTCCTCGCTCAGCATCGCCCGCTCGATGACCTCGTGCGCCTTGCTGAAATCGAGCGCGCCGGTGCCCTGCGCCAGGCCGTTGAGGATCGTCTTGGCGCCGGCGATCGACAGCGGCGCGTTCCTGGCGAGGAGTGCGGCGAAATCGTGCGCCGCCGCGATCGGATCGTCCGCGATGCGGTCGAGAAAGCCGATGCGCAACGCCTCGTCGGTATCGAACCGCTCGGCCGAAAACAGGATCTTCTTGGCATTGCTGATCCCCACCAGCGCCAACAGGTTCTGCGTCTCGCGCATGCCATAGACGATGCTGAGCTTGGCCGCCGTGATGGCGAACACGGCGGAGGGCGCGGCGAAGCGGAAATCGCAGGCGAGCGCCAGGCCGCTGCCGCCGCCGATGCAGAAGCCGCGTATGGCGGCGATCGTCGGCTTCGCGATATGCAGTATGGCGTCCGAGCAGATATCGACCGCACGATCATAGGCGTGGCCGGATTCGACGCTGTTGCGGACGGTGGCGAACTCGGCGATATCGGCGCCGGCGCAGAAATGCTCGCCCGTCCCGGTAAGGATGACGGCGCGCACGCCGTCGTCCGTGGCAAAACGACCGAACAATTCGCCGAGACCGTTCCACATCGCCAGGGTTACGGCATTGCGGCGCTGCGGGCGGTTGAGGGTGACGGTGGCGACGCCGTCTTGCACGGCGACGACGAGATCGCCCGCTCGCGGATAGGGCATGGGTCGGCGGCCTCTCAGTATGAACGCGGCAGGCCGAGCACGTGCTCGGCGAGATATGCCAGGATGAGATTGGTCGAGATCGGGGCGGTCTGATAGAGCCGCGTCTCGCGGAACTTGCGCTCGACGTCGTATTCCTCGGCGAAGCCGAAGCCGCCATGCGTCTGCATGCAGGCATCCGCCGCCTGCCACGCCGCCTCGGAGGCAAGCAGCTTCGCCAAGTTGGCCTCCTTGCCGGCCGGCTCGCCCGCCTCGTAGAGCGACGCGGCGCGCTGCACCATGAGGTCGGCCGCCTCGGATGCGGCATAGGCACGGGCGATGGGGAACTGGATGCCCTGGTTCTGGCCGATCGGGCGGCCGAAGACGACGCGCTCCTTGGCGTAGGCGGCCGCCTTGGCGATGAACCAGCGCGCGTCGCCGATCGCCTCGGCGGCGATCAGGATGCGCTCGGCGTTCATGCCGTCGAGGATGTAGCGGAAGCCCCTGCCCTCCTCGCCGATCAGGTTCTCCGCCGGCACTTCCAGATTGTCGAAGAAGATCTCCGTCGTCGCGTGGTTGATCATCGTGCGGATCGGCCGGATGGTCAGGCCATGACCCCGCGCCTTGCGCATGTCGACGAGGAAGACCGAGATGCCGTCCGTCTTCTTCTTGACCTGGTCGCGCGGCGTCGTGCGCGCCAGCAGCAGCATGAGGTCGGAATGCTCGGCGCGCGAGGTCCACACCTTCTGGCCGTTGACGACATAGGTGCTGTTGCCTTTCAGCACCGCCGTGGTGCTGATCGCCGTCGTGTCGGTTCCCGCGGTCGGCTCGGTGACGCCGAAGGCCTGCAGGCGGAGCTCGCCGCTGGCGATCTTCGGCAGGTATTGAGTCTTTTGTGCCGGGCTGCCGTGCCGCAGCACGGTTCCCATGATGTACATCTGGGCGTGGCAGGCGCCGCCATTGCTGCCGCTCTTGTGGATCTCCTCGAGGATGGCTGCGGCGGCGCCGATGCCGAGGCCGCTGCCGCCGTATTCCTCGGGAATGAGGCAGGCGAGATAACCGGCCTCGGTCAGGGCCTGGACGAACTCGCCCGGGTAGGCGCGCTCGCGATCCTTGGCGCGCCAGTACTCGCCGGGAAAGCGGGCGCAGAGGGCCTTGACGCCGTCGCGGATCGCCGCGATCTCGGCGGGCTGAGTTGTCTGGTGATGGCTTGGTGTATTCATCGTGCGAGGATGCCATTGGCCGGCGGCGAATACAAACTAGGATCGTGTCAGGCGGGCCAATCCGACCAGCCGTTCGATGGCGAGGATGAGGACGAGGATCAAGCCGACCTGCAGCGCCGAGGCGGCGGCGATGACGAGCTGGCTGCCCTGGAACTGCAGATAGGAAAATATTTCGATCGGCAGGGTCGTCTGTCCCGGCCCGGTGAGGAAGAGCGCGGTGTTGAGCTCGCCGAAGGAGACGATGAGGGCGAAGAACCAGCCGGCGAGCACGCCCGGCCAGATCTGCGGCAGGGTGATCAGGAAGAAGGTGCGGAACGGACCGGCGCCGAGGCTCTGCCCGGCCTCCTCCTGGGCGAAATCGAAGACCTGCAGGCTGGTCAGCACGGCGCGGAAGCAATAGGGCGTGCCGACCAGCACATGGGCGAGGATCAGCCCCGGCAGGATGCCGATGCCGAGACTCTTGTAGAACAGCAGCAGGGCGAGGCCGAGGATGATCGTCGGAAAGACGAGCGGTGCCAGGAACAGCGATTGCAGCAGGCCGGCGGCAAGGCCGCGCCGGCGCACCACGGCAAGCGCCGCCATGGTGGCGAGAACCGTCGCGCAGGTCGCGGCGGACAGCGCGAGCTCGAGGCTGAGCGTGAAGGCGTCGCGCATGTTGTCGAGGCGGAAGAACTCGAAGAACCAGCGCAGCGACAGGCCGGGCGGCGGGAAGGTGAAGAACTCGGTCGGCGAGAAGGCCGCGAGGACGACGATTGCGATCGGGCCGATGATGACCAGGAAGGCCAGCACGGTGATCGCCGGCAGGATAAAACCGAGCGCCTTCACCGCCCGCGCCCGCTGACCCGTTGCGGACGCAGCAGGGCCTGGATGAGGGCGGCGGCCGCCAGCGCGACGGCGGGGAGGACGAAGGCGAGCGCCGCCGCGCGCGGCCACTGGAAGGCGACCACGCCGTCATAGACGAGGCTCACCAGCATCTTCGCTTGCGGCCCGCCGAGCAGCGTCACCGTCACATAGGCGCTCAGCGTCAAGAGGAAGACGAGAAGCGCCCCCGAGGCGACGCCGGGGCTCGACAGCGGCAGCGTGACATGGAGGAAGGTTCGGATCGGGCCGGCGCCGAGCGCCTGCGCCGCCTCGTGATAGGAGCGGTCGATGGCGGCGAGCGAATTGGCGATCGAGATGATCATGTAGGGCAGCAGGATGGTGAGCAGGCCGATGACCACGGCATCCGAGGTGTAGAGGATGGTCAGCGGCGCATCGATGATGCCGGCGCCGCGCAGCGCCGTGCTGAGCACGCCGCGCCGCCCGAGCAGCGCCACCCAGCCATAGGCGCGCACCACGTTGCTGACCATCAGCGGGAAGAGCAGCAGGACGAGGCAGAGAATGCGCCAGCGCGGCGTCATGCGGGCGATGGTGAAGGCGGCGGCATAGCCGAAGACGAGCGCGAGGCCGAGTATGATCGCCGCCGTCCTCAGCGTCCGCAGGATGATGGTGGCATAGAAGGGATCGCGCAGGATCGCCGCATAGCTGGCAAAGCTGACCGTCGTGCCGTAGAGCTCGCTCTGCGAGGCGTCGTGCAGGCTGACATAGAACAGATAGACGAGCGGACAGACGAAAAACACCAGAAAGACGAGGAGCGGCGGCAGCAGCAGGGCCGCGCCGGCGAGCCGCCTCATCGGTCCCTCGGATCCGGCGCAGGGTCTCCTGCGGCGATGTCGCTTCTCACGCGTCGAACGCGCATTGAAAACGACACGCCCCGACTCGACGACCGCATCCGGGCGCCGCAGAATCGCGGGAACCATGAGAGAGGTGACAAATGACGTCCACCTATCGATTGACCGAAGCGGAGCAGATCGCCGAGACATTCGGCGTCGTTCTCGGGGCCGCATCTCATTGCGAGCAAGTGACGGACGAGCGGCTCGGCGCTGTCGCCGCCAAGGTTAAGAGCGTCGTTCTCTCGCGCGCCGCCGATGACGCCGACGCGGAAGCCGCCAGCGACCGGCTTTCGGCCGCGGTCGAAGCGGGCAGGAGCGTCGTCGAGAGCGGGCGCATCGATCCCGACGCGGCGGAAAATGCCTTCAGCGAAATGGAACAACGCCTCGCGATATAGCGGCGATTGACGGTGGCGGCCGTTCATCGGGTTTCTTCCAGCACCACGGCGCTCGCCGGCGCCCATGAACAGGTCGCCTCATCGCCCACTCGCCAGGCGGCGGCATCCGGCGCCACGTTCTGCAGATAGGCGATCACCGGGCCGGCGGCGCTCTCGAGGTAGAGATGCGTGGTCGCGCCGCGATAGACGATCTCGCGCAGCCGCGCCGGCAGGCCGATGGCGGTGGACGACGCGGCGAGACCGATCTTCTCGGGGCGGACGGCGAGCCGGACCGACGTGCCGGCCGGCAGGTCGGCGGCGACAGGCAAACGCGAGCCGGCGATTTCCACGATCGCGGCGCCGTTCTCGTGTCCGCAGACGGTTCCGACGAAAAAATTGCTGGCGCCGAGGAACCCGGCGACGAACGCGGTGGCCGGCTGCTCGTAGAGCGCGCGCGGCGCGCCGCGCTGCTCGATGACCCCGTCGCGCATCACCGCGACCTCGTCGGACAGTGTCAGCGCCTCCTCCTGGTCGTGGGTGACGAAGACAGTGGTGATGCCGAGCGTGCGCTGAAGCTGGCGCAGCTCCACCTGCATGTCCTCGCGCAGGCTCTTGTCGAGGGCGCCGAGCGGCTCGTCGAGCAGCAGCACCGCCGGGCGCACGATGATGGCGCGGGCGAGCGCGACGCGCTGCTGCTGGCCGCCCGAGAGCTGCTTGGGGTAGCGCTCGTCAAAGCCGGCGAGCTTGACCAGCGCGAGCGCCTCCTTGACCCGGTTGGCGCGCTCGGTGCCGCCAATCCGCCGCATGCGCAGTCCGAAGGCGACGTTCTCGGCGACGCTGAGATGCGGGAAGAGCGCGAAATTCTGGAACACCATCGCGAAGTCGCGACGATAGGGCGGCACCGCCGTGACGTCGCGGTCGCGGATGAAGACGGCGCCCGCGCTCGGCTGCTCGAAGCCGGCGATGAGGCGCAGCGTCGTCGTCTTGCCGCAGCCCGAGGGGCCGAGCAGCGAGAAGAACACGCCGCGCGCGATCGTCAGGTCGAGATCGCGGATGGCGGGGACGCTGCCGTAGCTTTTGCTGACCGAAGCGAGGCGAACGTCGATGTCGTTCGGTTCGCTCACCCGCCGGCGACGATGCGGTTCCAGCGATCGGTCCAGGCGGCGCGCTGATCGCTCATGAATTCATGATCGAGCTGGATGATGCGCGCCAGCTCGGCATCGCTCACCCGCGCGCGCTCCTGCAGCTCGGGCGGCAGCAGGTCGACCATCTTGCGGTTGGTCCCGGGGTAGTTGAAATTCTTCGTGGCGATCCCCTGCAGATGGGGGTCGAGCGTCATGTTGAGATACTGCTCGGCGAGCGCGCGGTTCCTGGTGTTCTTGGCGATCGCCGTGCCCGACGAATAGAGGATCGCACCCTCCTTGGGGAAGACCCATTCAGCCGGCGTGCCCCAACCCTGTACCGTGTAGCTCTGCGATTTGTAGAGCAGGCCAATCACCGCCTCCTCGTCGCGCAGGGCGTTCATGATCGAATCCGTGTCCTTGGCCCAGATCGGTTTCAGATCGGTCATCTTCTTCAGCATGGCGAAGCCGGTCTCGGCGTCCTTCGGCGACTTGCCCTCAGCCATCGCGCCGATCGGGATGATGTAGGGGCCGATCGAGTGCGAGATCTCCGGCAGCACGATCCGTCCCTTGAATTCCGGGCGCCACAGATCGGCGAAGCCGGTCGGCGGGTTCTTCACCAGCTTGGTGTTGTAGACGACCCCGAGCGGCGAGAAGATCATCGCCACCCAGTGGCTGCCGACGAATTGCGGGTAGACGTCCTTCAGATTGGTAAGGCGCGGCGAGTTGCGGTCGATCGGCTCGAAGACGCCTTGCTTGACGGCGAGCGGCACCAGCCCGTCATGGATCTGGACGACGTCGATGGTCTGATTGTCGAGACCGATCTTGAGCTTGGTGATGCGCTCGACCGGCGAGGCGCTGCGATCCTGCACGACCTTGACGCCGGTCGCCTTCTCGAAGGCGGTGTCGACCCCGGCGCGCATCGAATCGCCCCACAGCCCGCCCCATGTCATCATGACGATCCTGTCGGGCTTGGCCGCGGCCTGCGCCTGGGCGCCGCCGATGCTGGCAAAAGGAGCGCCGACGATCGCCGCGCCCGCCGTGGTCAGGAAATCCCGTCGTTTCATCGTCGCCTCCCGTCGTGTTTTCGTTATCCCGCCCGCTCAGATTAGCAGCCCTTCGCTCAGAGCGGAAATTCCAGGCGAATCGGTCCAAGGCCGCCGAAATCGGCGATCACCGCCGCGCCCGGCTTGGCGAAGGTGACGCCGGTGATCGAGCCCGTCGTGATCATGTCGCCGGCGCGCAGCCCGCCGGTGCGCCCGGTGCAGTGATTGACGAGGGCGGTCAGCAGGCGCAGCGGATCGCCGCCGCTATTGCCGGTCGTCTCGGCCGCGATCTTGCCGTCGATCGTCACGGCGATCGGCGGTCGCGCCAGGTCGAGGCCGAGCGTCGGCCAATCGGCTACCGCCGTCCCATGGATTAGCGCGCCGTTCGACTGATTGTCGGCAAGCTTGGAGGCCGCATCGACCTTGGTAAAATCGGCAAAGCGCGAATCGACGAGCTCGACGGCGGGATGCATGCTGGCGATGGCGGCAATGGTCTCGTCGCGCGTGTATGGCCGGTCGCGCTTCGGCAGATCGCGGGCGAGGCGAAAGGCGATTTCCGCCTCGATGCCGAAGAGGCGCTGCGTCTTGGCGGGAAAGCTTCCCGGCGCGGGGAGCACGGTGAAGATGGGCGCGTAAGCCGGCTCGGTTTCGGGCGTGGCGGCGCCGGTCTTCCAGCCGCGTATGGCACCGATGCTGCGCGCCACCGCATCCTGGATCGCATAGGCCTCGGCATCGTTGCGCGGCCGGCAATCGGCCGGCAGCTCGGCAAGCCCCTGCCCTGTCTTCCGTGCCTCGACGAGAAGCACCGCGGCGCGTGTCGCGCGATCGTCCACCATGTCCTGTTTCCCTTGTCTACCGTATCGTTCAGATGCCGAGCAGCACGGCGCGCTCTGCCGCCAGAGCAGCGATCTCGGCGGCGGAATAGCCGTGCTCGGCGAGAATGTCGCGGCTGTGCTCGCCGAGCACCGGCGCCGCATGGGCGACCTTGCCCGGCGTTGCAGAGAACTTCACCGGCAACCCGATGGTCTTCACTTTGCCGGCCTTGCGATGCTCGACCTCGACGAGCATGTCGCGCGCCGCGGTTTGCGGGTCGCGGTGCATCTGCTTGATGTCGAGCACCGGCCCGGCCGGCACGCCGACCCTGGCGAAGCGCCGCAGCCATTCTGCCGTGTCGTGCTCGGCGAAGCGCGCGGCCAGCACGGCGACGAGCGCATCGAGATGCTTCATGCGCGCGGCGTTGTCGGCGAAACGCGAATCGTCGGCGAGCGCGCGCAGCTCCATCGCCTCGAGCATGCGCAGCCAGTTCGCCTGGTTGCCGGCGCCGACCGTGAGCCAGCCGTCGGTGGCCTTGAATGCTTGATAAGGGCCGTTGAGTGGATGCGCCGAGCCCATAGGACCCGGGGCGATGCCGGTGGCCAGCGCGATCGCCGATTGCCAATAGGTATGGGTGATCCCGGCCTCGAAAAGCGAGGTGTCGACCATCTGGCCCTCGCCGGTCTTGAGGCGGTGGACATAGGCGGCGAGAACGCCCATTGCGGCCAGGATGCCGGCGGTAATGTCGGTCACCGGCGCGCCGGATTTCACCGGCTGGCGCCCCGGCCCCTCGCCGGTGATGCTCATCAGCCCGCTCATGCCCTGGGCGATGAGATCGAAGCCGCCGAGCTCGGCATAAGGGCCGGTGCGGCCGAAACCGGAGAGCGCGCAATAGATCAGCCCGGGATTGCTCTTGCGCAGATCCTCGTAGCCGAAGCCGAGCTTCGCCATGGTGTCGCTGCGGTAGTTCTCGATCAGCACGTCGGCATCGGCGAGCAGGCGGCGCAGCACGTCCTTGCCCGACGGATGCTTGAGGTCGAGGGCGATGCCGCGCTTGTTGCGGTTCATCATCATGAAGGCGGCGGATTCGCCCGCGATCGCCGGCGGCAGGAAGCGCCGGGAATCATCGCCGCCCGGGATCTTCTCGACCTTGATGACGCTGGCGCCCATGTCGGCGAGCATCAGCCCGCAAACCGGCCCGGCCATGATATGCGCGAGCTCGATCACCTTGAGCCCGGCGAGCGGGCCTTGTGATGGCGATGTCATCATGCGCGGACGCCTCTCCCTCTCCCGCTTGCGGGAGAGGGTCGGGGTGAGGGTTGCCCGCCCAATTTCTCGGCGTCTGCGAAGGCTGATATCGCCCTCACCCTGCCCTCTCCCGCAAGCGGGAGAGGGTTCTCAATATGACGATTCCGCATTCTCACTTTCCCTCGAATTTTGGCTTCGATTTCTCCAGGAAGGCCTTGTAGCCGATTTGAAAATCCTTGGTGTCGAAACACAGGAACCCTTCGTCGATCTCGCTCGCGGTGAGCGGGTCCCCCTGCTCCAGCCGGGCGACGAATTTCTTGTGCCAGCGCGCGACGAGCGGCGCGCCGTCGGCGATCCGCCGCGCCGTCGCATAAGCCTCCTCGGCGACCTTGTCGTCCGCCACCACCCGCGTCACCAGCCCCTTCTCCTTCGCCTCGGCGGCGCCGAAGATGCGGCCCTCGAGGAGAATTTCCAGGGCGACGGCACGGCCGACGAGCTTGTAGAGCGCGCCGAGCTCGTCATAGGCCATGACGAGGCCGAGCCGGTTGATCGGCGCGCCGAAGCGGCTGCCCTCGCCGCAGATACGCAAATCGCACAGCGCCGCGAGTTCCAGCCCGCCACCGACGCAGATCCCCTCGATGAGCGCGACCAGCGGATGGCGGCAGGCGACGAGAGCGCTCAGCGTGCCGTGCATGATCTTGCCGTAGGCGCGCGCCTGATCGGCGTTCGAGCGCTCAGTGGTGAACTCGCTGATGTCATTGCCGGGGCTGAACGCCTTGCCGCCGGCACCGCGCAGGACGATGCAGCGTACCGTCTCGTCTGCGTCGAGCCGCCGCACCGTCGCGCCGAGGAGTTGCCATAGCGGCTTCGTCATTGCATTGAGCTTCGCCGGACGGTTGAGCGTCAATGTGACGATACCGCCGTCGCGTTGTTCCAATAACTCGCTTGTCATCGCAGGATCTCCACTCGAGGTCACAGCCAGCCGCGGCGCTTGAAGTAAAGATAGGGCAGGATCGCCGAGACGATCATCAATGTCAGGGCGACGGGATAGCCGAAGCTCCAGTCGAGCTCCGGCATCGCCTTAAAGTTCATGCCGTAGATGCTGGCGATCAGGGTCGGCGGCATGAGCGCGACCGCGGCGACGGAGAAGATCTTGATGATGCCGTTCTGCTCGACATTGATCATGCCGAGCAAGGCATCGAGCTGGAAATTGATGATGCTCGCGATCGAGCCGCCGTGCTGGGTCAGCGACGAGACGTCGCGCGTCAGGCTTTCGACATGAGGCTGCAAGCCCTTGTGATGACTCTCCTCGCGCGGCAGGGCAAGAAAGCTCAGCAACCGGCTCAGGCTGACCAGGCTGTCCCGCACCTTCGCCGTGCGTCCCTGGTTCTGCCCGACCCGGCGCAGCAATTCCTGGAAATCCAGCCCGGAAAGCCGGCCGCTATTTTTGGGGTCGCGATCGAAGATGGCGGTCGAGACATTGTCGATGTCGCGGCCGACATATTCGAGGATGTCGGCGATGCGGTCGACAATGGCCTCGAGCAGCCCGGCGAGGGCGGCCGAGCCGGTGGCGCAGGCGGAGGGATGGCGCTCGGCATGGGCGAGGAAGGTGGTGAAGGATCTCGGCTCGTCGTAGCGCAGCGTGACCAGGCGATCGCCGGCCAGGATGAAGGTCACCGGGCTGATCTCGGGCTTGTCGGAAGCGAAGCGGACGATGACGCTGATCGTCATGAACAGCGCGTCCTTCTCGTGATAGAGGCGGCTGGTGTCCTCGATCTCCTGCATCTCCTCGCGCGTCGGGATGTCGATGTCGAGCGTGCGCTCGACGAGCGCTTCCTCGGCCTCGGTCGGCTGCGCGAGATCGATCCAGACGGCGTCTTCCGGCAGCGCCGCAGCGGCGGAATCGGCGTCGATGGCAACCGGACGGCCGTCATGGGGAACGAGCGCACGCAGCATTGGTACTACCCGCCCAAGTGACGGTTCATGCTGCCCGATTGCCGGCGAGATAGTCGAGCGCCGCGTTGATGCCGCCGCGCCGATGCGGCACGCCGGCGATGCCCAGCCCCATCTCGATGCCGCTCAGCGTGCCCGCCAGCATAAGGTCGTTGAAATCGCCGAGATGGCCGATGCGGAAGACCTTGTCGGCGAGCCGGCCGAGGCCGGAGCCGAGCGACATGTCGAAACGCTCGAGGATGGTCTTGCGGAGCCCGTCGGCGCTGTGACCCGCCGGCATCTGCACGGCGGTCAGCGAGCTCGAATATTCGCGCGGCTCCAGGCACAGCACCTCGAGGCCCCACGCCGAGACGGCGCGCCGCGTCGCCTCGGCGTGGCGGTCGTGGCGGGCGAAGACATTGGCAAGCCCCTCCTCTTCCAGCATGGCGAGCGCCTCCTTCAGCCCGTAAAGCAGGTTGGTCGCCGGCGTGTAGGGAAAGAACCCCTTGTCGTTGGCCTGCAGCATGGGTTGCCAGTCCCAATAGGCGCGCGGCAGGCGCGCCGTCTTGGCGGCGGCGAGCGCCTTGGCCGAGATGGCGTTGAAGCCGAGCCCCGGCGGCAGCATCAGACCCTTTTGCGAGCCGGCGACAGTGACGTCGACCCGCCATTCCTCGTGCTTGTATTCGATCGAGGCGAGCGAGGAGATCGTATCCACCATGAACAGCGCCGGGTGCTTGGCCCGGTCGATCGCGGCACGGACCTCCTCGATGCGGCTGGCGACGCCGGTCGAGGTCTCGTTGTGGACGACGCACACCGCCTTGAAGCGATGCGCCGCGTCGGCGGCGAGGCGTTGCTCGACCAGCATGGGATCGACGCCGTGGCGCCAGTCGCCGGCGACGAACTCGACCTCGATGCCGAGCTTCTTCGCCATCTCGCGCCACAGCGTCGCGAAATGCCCGGTCTCAACCATCAGCACCTGGTCGCCCGGCGACAGCGTGTTGACGAGCGCCGCCTCCCACGCGCCGGTGCCCGAGGATGGCAGCACGATGACCGGGCCGGTCGTTCCGAACACCGGTTTCAGCCCGGCGAGCACGGCACGGCCGAGTTCACCGAAATCCTGGCTGCGATGGTCCATCGTCGCGCGGTCGATGGCGCGCAGCACGCGATCCGGCACGTTGGTCGGCCCCGGAATCTGAAGAAAATGCCGCCCGCTCCGATGCTTCATCGCTCGCTCCCTAGGAAGAGCGGTCAGATTGAATGCAAAATTCGAAAGACGCAAGAGATTGGACAGGCAGGTTGCGTCCTTCGAGACGGCGCTGCGCGTCTCCTCAGGATGAGGAAAGTTACTATTCCATCAGCTAACTATTTGTTGCAACGTCAACTTGACCCATCCTGAGGAGCGCCATCGGCGCGTCTCGAAGGACGCACAATGGAGCTATAGCGCGCTATCGCCAGACGAATTTCTTGCATGCAATCGGAACCACCTTCATCCTGATACCATGACGCTGTCGTCCAATCGTGCCGGTGATCCGGCCCTTGCCGCCCGCCTGCGCAAGAGCCTGCGCGGCGAGGTGATGTTCGACGCCTTCAGCCGCGGCCGCTACAGCACCGACGCCTCGATCTATCAGATCGAGCCGGTCGGGGTCGTGGTGCCGCGCGACCGCGACGACGTCGCCGCCGCCCTCGCCGTTGCGCGCGAGGAAGGCGTCACGGTGCTGCCGCGCGGCGGCGGCACCTCGCAATGCGGCCAGACCGTCGGCCCGTCGCTCGTCCTCGATTGCAGCAAGTACATGAGCGGCGTCATCTCGGTCGATGCCGCGAACCGGCGCGCTGTCGTGCAGCCCGGCCTCGTCCTCGATCGGTTCAACAAGATACTGCGCAAGGACGGGCTGTTCTTCCCCGTCGACGTTTCGACCAGCAGCCGGGCGACGCTCGGCGGCATGGCGGCGAACAACAGCTGCGGCTCGCGCTCGCTGCGCTACGGCAACATGGTGCACAACGTGCGCGCCATCGACGCCATCCTCGCCGACGGCACGGCGGCGCATTTCGGCGAGGCGGCGGGGAATTTCGGTGACGATCCCGCGATGCCGGAGCGCACGCGCGACCTCGTCCAGCGGATGCGGGCGCTGTACCGCCGCGAAGCCGCCGAGATCGACGCGCGCATCCCCAAGCTCCTGCGCAAGGTCGGCGGCTACAACATCGACATGATCGACGATGCCGGTCACAACATGGCGCATCTCCTGGTCGGCTCCGAAGGCACCCTCGCCTTCTTCGACGCCATCGAGCTCGACCTGCAGCCGATCCCGCGCAACCGCGTCCTCGGCATCTGCCACTTTCCGACCTTCTACAAGGCGATGGACGCGACGCAGCACATCGTCAGGCTGGGACCCGCCGCCGTCGAGCTCATCGACAGCACGATGATCGGCCTGTCGCGCGATATCGCGATGTATCGGCCGACCGTCGAGCGCTTCGTCAAGGGCGAGCCGGCCGCCCTCCTCCTCGTCGAGTTCGCCGGCGACGATGCCGCCGACAATCGGCGCCGCCTCGGGCAGCTCGGTGAGCTAATGGGCGAGCTCGGCTTCCCTGATGCCGTCGTCGAGGCGACCGATCCCGCCTTCCAGAGCGCGGTGTGGGACGTCCGCCGCGCCGGGCTCAACATCATGATGTCGATGAAGGGCGACGGGAAGCCGATCTCCTTCATCGAGGATTGCGCCGTCGCGTTGGAAGATCTCGCCGACTACACGGACCGGCTCGAAGCCGTCT
>Ga0308175_100000801_pt1 | contig 20685 bp, 21 predicted proteins | sample PhyCR1_3_FD_203893 | JGI IMG/M metagenome (GOLD analysis project Ga0308175, IMG submission 203893) | Soil microbial communities from UC Gill Tract Community Farm, Albany, California, United States - DLSLS.C.R1 | ecosystem: Environmental > Terrestrial > Soil > Agricultural land | place: USA...
CGCTTCCAGCGCAGATGCGGAGCGGTGGCCGAGTGGTCGAAGGCGCTCGCCTGGAAAGTGAGTATACGGCAAAACCGTATCGAGGGTTCGAATCCCTCCCGCTCCGCCACCTAAACAAGTTGGTGATGAATTTCGTCGCCGTCCAGACATCGAGGTAGGGTCGCATGTCGGAGCCAAGGATCTCTCCTTCGTCGTCTACGGCGCGCCAGAGATACATTTTCCTCCTCCCGATCGTGCAGACGATTTCATCCAGGTGATATCGAGGAGAAGGATCGGGCCGTTTGAGTTTTAGGTTCGCCGCGATCTGCGGCCCGAACTTCAGCGTCCACAAGCGGATGGTCTCAGAACTGACGTCGCGGAGACTGAGCGTGAAGCAGAACAGAACCAGACGGCGTGACGGATCACATCGGGTGGAAATCGGTGCCGCTTGAACGCGAGAGGCTTCATTTGTGTCTCCCCCAAGGGGGCGCCGAGGCCGCGAGGGGAGACTAGTTAGCGTTAGACTGACAGCACCCCTGCGCCATCAACCTGCATTCGGCGTAATCGAATCGGGCGGAGGTTTTGGCCTTCGCCTCTCCGCGCGGGATGGCCAGTCCATGGTCCGATTCGCGAACCATGGCTCGAGGAGTGCGAATGCGCAGGAAGGCAACAACAATAATCTTGATCGCCGGCCTGGGTGCCCCTGCTGGCAATCGGCCTGCGGAAGGCCGATCGAGCCAACGGAGCGGCGTTCGACTGTTACGCCGATGGGTCTGGTCCCTCGACGCCGACTATTTGCGGTTAGCCTTCTCACCGCGCGAAAGGATCTACGCGTCGGGACTGTCCCGAACGAGAGAGGCAACATCGTCGATTTCCTCGCCGGTCTCCGCTTCCTCAGAGAGACTGTCTTGAAGCCCATCTCGCGCAGCTCGCGGACTTTGTAATACGCTATACCGCACCCAGCGGACTTTTCACTCCCATGGCCATCTCTGACTGGGGAACGTGGACTGTGTAACGCGCCATGTAGCCTTCATGCTTCGCTCCAAGCCTTACAGGAGGGTGTTTGCCCGGTTTAATCTCCTCAACAGATGGAGAGCGGACTCAGTCTTCAATTTTTACCGCATCGCGGAAGCGCACCGTGCCAAGCACGGAGCCTTTTTCATCTTCGATGTCGATACGATGATGGAGCACCACGCGGCCCTCGTCTTTGGCCGTTTCAGCGAAGGTGACGCGGGCTTGTCGAATGGCGTGCTCACGCTGCCTCAAAGTGAGGAAGGTCAATACCTTCGTCATCCGGCGCATCGACGTCGTTGTGCAGATGAAAGTAGAATCTTGGCACGACCTCAAAGCGCCAAATGGCTCCGCTCGTTCCGATCTGACCTGTGTCCGGCTCCCCTAATGTCTGCTTTGGGTCGAAAGCTGACACTTGCGTTGCGACGGAGGTTGTCGGGTGAGTGCGCCAACTGCGACCGTCAATCAGCGGCCGCTACGGTGACGGCCAGACCGTCGAGGGCGTCGGTGACCGGGATCTGGCACGACAGCCGGCTGTCCGCGCGGCGCTCATCGGAGCTGTCGAGCAGATCATCCTCGTCAGCGCTCATCGGCGGGAGGCGGTCGAGCCAATCTTGCGCGACGTGAACGTGGCAGGTCGCGCAGCTGCAATTGCCGCCGCACAGCGCGAGGATCTCGTCGATCCCGCCGTCGCGCAGATTTTCCATCAGCGACCTGCCGCTGGCCGCATCGACCGTCCGCTGCTCACCTTCGCGTGTCGTGACGTGAACAATCGGCATGGCTACTCCTGCGCCGCCAGCGCTTTCAGCGGTGTCTCGGGATCGGTCAGAAGGGACGGCTCGATCATCGCGCGGCACTCGACCAGCGCGCGGCCCTGGACATAGTCCTTGACCATGTTGACGCAGTCGAGCGCGACGATTTGGCCGGCCCTGAGGTAAATGACGGAGAAGCGGCCGCTCGACGGATCGCCGCGGACCAGCGCCTGGTCGTAACCGGAGTTGAGGCCGACGGTCTGAAGTTTGATGTCGTACTGGTTCGACCAGAACCAGGGCGTCGCGGCGTAGGCGGCGGGAGTGCCGCAGATGTGATGCGCGGCGACCGTGCCCTGGTCGGCGGCGTTCTGCACGGATTCGAGGCGCACCGGATGATCGGGTGCGAAGGCATTGCGGTGCAGTGCGCAATCGCCGACGGCATAAATGTCGGGGAGCGTGGTCCGGCAATGCCCGTCGACCGCGACGCCGTTGGACACGTCTGCGCCCGCCGCGGCGAGCGGGCGCACGTGGGGCTGGATGCCGATGCCGACGATGACGATGTCGGCGGCGAGCGAGATCCCGTCGGCGAGCCGGACAGCCGAGACGCGGCCATCGACACCCTCGATACAGGAGACGGCGGCGCCGAGCCGGACATCGACTCCGTGCTCGCGATGCTGGCCAAGGAAGAAGTCCGAGATGGCGGGGCCGGCGACGCGGGTGAGCAATCGATCGAGCGCTTCGACGACGGTCACGTGCTTGCCCAGCTTCGTCAGCGAAGCGGCGGCTTCGAGGCCGATGTAGCCGCCGCCGATGACGACGATGCGCGAGGCGCCGCCAAGCTCGGTGAGGAGAGCCTCGACATCGGCGCGGCTGCGGATCGTGTGCAGGCCCGCGAGCTCCGCGCCCTCGCAGCTCAGGCGCCGCGGCTCGCCCCCCGCGGCCCAGACCAGCTTGCCATAGCCGAACGTCTTGCCCGACGCGGTCGTGACGCGATGGAGCGGCGCGTCGATCGAAGCGACGGTCTCGCCGAGAATGAGTTGAATCTGCTTCTCGTCCCAAAAGGCGGGGCCGCGCAGGTGAATGCTGTGCGCGTCCTTGTCGCCGGTCAAAAAATCCTTCGACAGCGGCGGGCGTTCGTAGGGCTCGTCCCGGTCGGCGCTGAGGATCGCGATGGTGCCCTCGTAGCCGAGTTGGCGAAGCGTGCTCGCGGCCGAGACGCCGCCATGGCCGCTGCCGATGACGAGGACGTCATGGTCGCTCAATGCAGCGCCTCGATGATCGTCGCGTTGGCGATTCCTCCGCCCTCGCACATCGTCTGGAGGCCGAAGCGTTTGCCTCGCCGGTGCAGCGAGTGGACGAGCGTTGCCATCAGCTTGGCACCCGTCGCGCCGAGGGGATGCCCGAGCGCGATTGCGCCGCCGTTGACATTGAGGCGCTCGGGGTCCGCGTGAACCTCCGCGAGCCAGGCGAGGGGGATCGGGGCAAAGGCCTCATTGACCTCGAACAGGTCGATGTCGGCCAGGGCGCGGCCGGCGCGCTCGAGAATCTTCCGGGTCGCGGGGATCGGCTCCATCAGCATGATCACCGGGTCGCCGGCGGTGACGGCGAGCGCGTCGATCCGGGCGATGGGGGTCAGGCCGTGGTCCCTCAGCGCTCGCTCGCTGACGACGAGGATGGCGGCGGCGCCATCGCAAATCTGGCTGGCGTTGCCGGCGGTGACCACGCCCTCGGGCGCGATCGTCTTCAGCGAGGCGAGGCCTTCCAGGGTCGCATCGTAGCGGATGCCTTCGTCCGTCACGTGCGAATGCTCCTCACCGTCCTCGCCGCGAACGGTGATGGGCACGATCTCGTTGGCGAAGGCACAGGCTTTGGTCGCGGCGGCGGCTTTGCGATGGCTTTCGAGGGCGTAAGCATCGAGCGCCTCGCGAGTCATGCCATAGTTGCGGGCGATCATCTCGGCGCCCGTGAACTGGCTGAACCCGGTGAGGCCATAGCTTTTCTGGATGCGGCGGCTCCAGGGGCCCTCGCCAATCCCCGCGTCCATCGCCAGACGGGTCGGAGTGCCCATGGGCACGCGCGTCATGCTCTCGACGCCCGCTGCGATGACCACGTCCTGGGTGCCGCTCATCACCGCCTGGGCGGCGAAATGGAGCGATTGCTGTGAGCTGCCACACTGGCGGTCGATGGTCACAGCCGGGACGCTGTCGGGCAGATTCGAGGCGAGCACGATGTTGCGGCCGACGTGGAAGCTCTGCTCCCCGACCTGGCTGACGCAGCCCACGATCACGTCCTCGACCGCGGAAGGGTCGATGCCGCTGCGAGCGAGAATCGCGTTCAGGACTTCGCCGCCGAGGTCGGCCGGATGCCAGTCCTTAAGCGCTCCGCCGCGCCGCCCCCCGGCCGTGCGCACCGCCTCGACGATATAGGCCTCACTCATGATCGTTCCTCATCGTCATGCCGATCGGGCGAAGATCGCCGTCGCCTGGCTAGACAGCGAACCGCCGTTGGTGTGCGCGAGCGCGACCTCCGCACCCGAAATCTGGTTGGCGGCCGTGCCGCGCAGCTGCCGTACGCATTCGACGATCGCGAACAGTCCGTACATTCCCGGGTGCACGCAGGAGAGGCCGCCGCCATTGGTGTTGACCGGCAGGCTTCCGTCGGGCGCGATGGCGCCGCTGGCGACGAAGCGACCGCCTTCGCCCTTCGCGCAGAAGCCGAGATCCTCGAGAAACAGGATCGTGTTGATGGTGAAGGCATCGTAGAGCTGGACGACGTCGACATCGGCCGGGGAGAGCTTCGCCTGGGCGAAGGCTCGCGGTCCCGACTCGCTTGCCGCGGTGACGGTGAGGTCGGGCATGGCGCTGATGTCATGATGCCAGGTCGACGCCGCTGCTCCCAACAGCGCGATCGGGGTTTGCGCAGTGTCGCGCGCCCGGTCGGCGCGGGTGAGGGCGATCGCCGCGGCGCCGTCCGTCACCAGGCAGAAGTCGGACTTGGCCAGCGGTTCGCTGATCATGCGCGAATTGAGGCAATCCTCGATCGTCAGCTCGCCATGCGCGAAGGCTTCGGGGTTGCCGTTGGCCCATTCGCGCGCAGCGACCGCGACGGATGCGAGCTGTTCGCGCGTCGTTCCGTATTGATGCATGTGCCGTGCCGCGGCCAGCGCATAGCCGCTCGCGGGGAAGAGAGGCCGGTATGGTGCTTCATAGGGGCCTGGCCGAGCGGGCGTCGAGAGTTTGCCGCCGCTGCTCAGCTGGTTCGACCCGTAGGCAAGCACCGCGACGTCGATCTCGCCCGAAGCGAGCAGGCTCGACGCCGTGATGAGATGGCTCACAGGCGAAGAGCCGCCGGTGCGGTTGCAATCGGTGAACTTCGGCCGGATGCCGAGCTGCTCGGCGAGGCTGAGGCCGGCGAACATGTCGTCTGGAAGGCAGGCGAACAGCCCGTCGACTTCGCCGAGGCCAATTGGGCCGTCGTCGAGCGCGAGCAGCGCGGCCTCGGCGGCCATCTCGAGCGAGGAGTGGCCGGGGCATCGCCCGATCCCGTAGGTCGCGGCGCCGACCACGGCCGTCTTGCCGCCGGTCACTTCGGCGCCCATAGTTTTGGCCGATGGGACCCGAGCAGGCCTGGCGAGCAGCATTGGCTGACGGTGAGCTCCGGCTGCAGCGGGCGCGGGCAAGCGGTCGCTGCTTCTTCCCGCCACGGATCGCCGAGCCGGGCACGGGCGATCGCGAATGGGAGTGGGTCGCGGCAACCGGCGAGGGGACCATCTATTCCATGACCGTGATCCACCCCCGACCGCCGGCCAAGGCTTACACCGTCCTGCTGGTCGACCTCGCCGAGGGGGTGCGGATCATGGGCCGGGGAGTGGGGCCGAACGAACTCGGCATCGGCATGGCGGTTCGCGCCCGGATCGACCGCGATGGCGACGAGCACTTGCTGGTCTTCGAGCCGGCCTAGCATCCGACCAGCGCTCCCGACGCCTTGAGTGAGTCCACCGCCTCCCGGCTGAGCCCGGCACCGAGCAAGACCGTCTCGCCATCGGCGCCGTGGGCGGGTCCGGGTTCGCCGATCTCGCCCGGAGTGCCCGAAAATTCCGTCGGGATGCCGGGGTAGCGGACCGCGCCGACTGCCGTTTGCCGACGGACCCAGAATCCGGCGTCGGCAAGGTGCGGGTCGTCCAGCAAGGCGGACAGGCCCATCACCGGCATTGCCGGCACCTGCGCCGCGGTCAGCGCAGTCATCCATTCCCCATTGGTCCGCGTTGCCAACACATCCGATAGCCGGCCGAGCACCGCGCCGATGTTGCGGGTTCGGCTGGTGATCGTCTCGAACATCGGGTCCTTCGACCATTTGGGATTGCCGATGGCGTCGAAAAAGGCGCGCCAATGCTGGTCGGTGTAGATCATCACGGCGAGATGCCCGTCGCGGGTCCGGTAGGGGCGCCGCTCCGGCGAGACGACGCGGGGATATTCGGGAGGACCGAGAGAGGGTTCGAACAGGCTGCCGCAGAGATGTTCGGTGAAGGCAAAACTCGCCAGGGTCTCGAACATCGGGACTTCGATTTCCTGGCCCCCGGCGCCGCGCTCCCGCGCGAAGAGCGCCGCGGCAATGGCGTAGGCGGCGGTGAGGCCCGCGACCTTGTCGGCGACGACGGTCGCGATATAGGCGGGCTCGCCCCCGTTCAGCCGCGCCTGCAGGTCGGTCAGGCCCGACGCCGCCTGAACGATGTCGTCATAGGCCGGGTAATCGCGATAGCGGCCGGCCCGGCCGAAGCCGTAGAGATTGGCGTAGATGATGTCAGGGTTCGCATCGCGAAGCGCGGCATAATCAAGGCCGAGGCGCTTGATCGCGCCGGCGCGCATCGAATGAACGAACAGGTCGGCATCTTTCGCGAGCGTCATGAGCGCCTGGCGCGCGGCCGGCTGCTTGAGGTCGAGAGCAAGGCTGCGCTTGCCGCGATTGAGGTTGACGAACATCGCGCCGCGCCGGGCTTCCGGTCCCGGCGGAAGGAAACGCGTGGTGTCGCCGCGCGGGTCTTCGACCTTGATCACGTCGGCGCCGAGGTCGGCGAAAATCTGCGTCGCGTACGGGCCCATGAGGACGCTCGTCAGGTCGAGAACCCGGACCCCGGCGAGCGGCCCCTTGCCGCGGCCACCCATCAGCCTAGTCTCGCGCGCAAGGAGGGCCGATGCCGACCGCCGTCGACGTTCACCTGATTGCCGCCGGCAAATATCACGACATCGACTTCGCTCGGCTCGAGCTGCTGAAGCTGCTCGCGGAGAAGCCCGAGCTCCGGACCAGCGTCGCGACGGATTATTCCAACGTGGACCGGCTGGCCGAATGCGCTCTTCTGATCACCTACACTTGCGACCTTCTGCCGACGCGCAGCGAGGTCGAGGCGCTGAAGGCGTTCCTTGAGCGCGGAGGGCGCTGGCTGGCGCTGCACGGGACCAACTCGATCCTCCGCTTCGACGAGGTCGGCAAGGTGGTGACGCCCGACGAGGCGCCGGAGCTGATGAGCCTGCTGGGCACGCGTTTCACCGGTCATCCGCCGATCGGGCAGTTCAAGATCCGGGTGGGCAAGGAGCATCCGCTCACCCAAGGGTTGCGCGATTTCGCGACGACCGACGAGCTGTACCTGTGCGACGTGACCGCGGACATCGACGTGCTTCTGCACAGCCATTTCGAAGGCGGCGAATGCCCCGATTTCGCGCGCGGGGAATTTCCCGCGCAGGAGGTGCCGATCCTGTACCTGCGCACGCTTGGCGCGGGGGCGGTCCTCTATTGCTCGCTCGGTCACTGCAGGGGCCATTACGACCTTCGCCCCGTTGCAAATTTCTGGCCGCACCCGCAGCGCTGCAGCTGGGATTATCCGGTTTTCCGCGACGTCCTTCGCCGCGGCATCGGCTGGGGCGTCGGCGGGCACGCTTAGCCTCTCGGCTTCGGCCTGAGCGCGACGATCTCCGCCTCGAGGTTGTCCAGGACCGAATCGATCATCCCCTCGTCGCAGCCGTGGATCAGGCGATTGATCGCCATCCCTTCAACCGTGTTCTGCGTCAGAGCCAGCGCGAGGTCGAACGCCTTGCGGTCCTTCTGCCAGGCCGGGAAAAGCTGGACCGCAAGCTCATACCAGCGCTCGCGGAATTCGGCCTGTGCGGGCTCCAGGATGCGGGCGAGGCTCTTGTCGGTGCGAGCGGCGATGGCGAGCTCGATGAACGCGACGAAGGACGGGCTCAGCAGCTGCTTCCAATAGGTGCGCACCAGGGTCCGGACATCGCTCGTCGGGCTGACCACGGCGCGGCGGAACGCGCGCAGCCGCCGGTCGAGAAGCTCGGCGATGGTCGCCTGCATCAGCGCGCCGCCATTTTCAAAATGGTGGAGCATGGCGCCCCGAGAAAGGCCCGCTTCGCTGGCGACCTTTGGCGTCGTCGTCCCGGCGTAGCCGAACTTGACCAGGCACCGGATGGTCGATTCGATCAGCCGCGCGCGGGTCTGGGCGCTCTTCAGGGCCTGCTGGGTGGGCTCTCCGGTTGCGCGCGAGGCGGCGATAGAAAGCGCGTTGCGCCGCATTCATAGGTCTCCCAACGCTCTAAAAAAACAAACATGATTGTTTTTACTTTGACAAGTCAAGCGCGCTTTGCCCCTAATAGATGGGCGTATCAGGCAAGGGAAGTTGGCATATGGGTCGCCTCGAGGGAAAGATCGCGCTCGTGACGGGCGGAGGTTCCGGATTGGGCGCCGCCGACTGTCGCCGTTTCGCCGAAGAGGGCGCGCGGGTCATCGTCAGCGACATCAACGAGGATGCGGCGCGGACTGTGGCCGCCGAGATTGGTGAGGCAGCGGTCGCGCTGCGGCACGACGTTTCGTCCGAGGACAGCTGGAAGGCCGCGATCGCCGAAGCCGAGCAGCGCTTCGGCGCGCTTCACGTCCTCGTCAACAATGCCGGGATCGTCGTGATCGCGGACCCCGAGGAGACGACGCTAGAGCAGTTCCGCAAAGTGCAGGCGGTGATGAGCGAGGGCGTCTTCCTGGGTTGCAAATATGCGATCCCGCTGATGGCGCGATCGGGTGGCGGATCGATCGTCAACATGAGCTCGACCGCGAGCCACCTCGGTTATCCGGTGTTCTTCGCTTATTCCGCGGCGAAGGGCGCGGTCCGCAGCCTGACGAAGTCGGTCGCGATCCACTGCCAGCAGAAGGGCTACAAGATCCGCTGCAATTCGGTGCACCCCGGCTCGATTGAAACGCCGATGGTCCAGGGGGCGATGGGCCGGCCAGGCGAGGAGCAGGAGGTGCCCGACGGCGTGCTTGCCGCAGGCGCGATCGGCCATCCGCGCGATGTCGCCAACCTCATCCTGTACCTGGCGTCGGATGAATCGCGGTTCGTCACCGGCGCGGAGTTCGTGATCGACAACGGGCTGACCATAACGCCGGCCGGATAAAAAACAGTCATGTTTGTTTGTTTTCGATTGTGCCGACGCGGCGGTCTGCGGTAGCAGCAGGGTATGGCGGGAGGCGGCAAAAGAGCTTTGGTGCTGGGCGCCTCGAGCCCCGGCGGGATTGGCGAAGCGGTCGCGCAGCGCTTGGTCGATGACGGCTATGAGCTGACAGTCGCCAGCCGCCGCCGCGAGCCACTGGAGGTCTTGGCCGAGAGGATTGGCGGCGCCGCGATCACCTGCGACGTGACCGACGAGGACAGCATTGCCGCGATGTTCGAAAGCGCCGGGCCGGTCGACGTTGCGATCAATGTCGCCGGGACGACCGACGTCGGCTCCATCGCCAAAATCAAGCGCGAGCGCGTCGAAGCGCAGTTCGGGATGCATGTTACCGGCAATTTGCTCTTCATGAAGCATGCCGTCGCGCAAATGCCCGCGGGCGGCTCGATCATCCTCTTCTCCTCGCTGACTGCGCGGGTGCCGGGGGCGGGTCTCGCGGCTTATGGCGGAGCGAAAGCGGCGCTCGAGCATATCGTGAGGATCGCCGCGCTCGAATTCGGTCCGCGCGGCATTCGCGTCAACGCAGTCGCGCCGGGGTTCACGCGCACGCCGATGACCGAGGCCTTCCTCGCCGACGAGCGGATCGCCGAGATCTACCGGAAGGAAACCGCTCTGGGCGCGCTGACCGAGCCGGGACAGGTCGCGGCGGCGGTGGCGTGGCTGGCCGCGGACGATTGCTTCACCACCGGCGAGACAATTGCTGTATCGGGCGGGGCGCAGTTGCTGCGCTTGCCGACGGGCGCTGAGCTTAGGGGATAGGCATGGACTTGGGTCTCGCAGGCAAGAAAGCGATCATCGTCGGGGGGGCGCGCGGCATCGGCTATGCCATCGCCGAAGTCCTGGCGCGCGAAGGATGCGACCTGGCGATCAGCGCTCGCGGCGCCGACGCGGTCAAGGACGGGGCCGCCAACCTCAAGCGCTACGACACGCGGGTGGTCGGCGGGGCCGTCGACGTGAAGAAGCCCGACTCCTATCGCAAATGGCTTGAAAAGGCAGTCGAACAGCTCGACGGCTGCGATATTCTAATCCCGGTCACGTCCGCGGGCGGCGGGCTGGGCAGCGAGAAATATTGGGAGAAGGCGTTCGAAGTCGACGTCATGGGGCCGGTTCGGGCCGCCGACGCCGTTCTTCCGCATATGGTCAAGCGCCAGAGCGGGTCGATCGTCCTCATCGCGACGACCTCGGCCGGCGAAGCGATGGGCGGCCCGCAGCCCTATAATGCGATGAAGGCGTCGCTCGTCACCTGGGGCAAGCAAATGGCGCTGGCCCACGGCAAGGACGGCATCCGGGTCAATGTCATCTCGCCGGGCCCGGTCGAGTTCGAGGGCGGAAACTGGGAGATGATCAAGGACACGATGACCAAATTCTACGACGCGACCTTGCGCCAGCAGCCGCAGGGCCGCTTCGGGACGCCCGAGGAGATCGCGCGCTGCGTGGCGTTCATCGCCTCGCCGGCGGCGAGCTGGGTCAACGGCTCGCACCTGATCGTCGACGGCGGCTTCACCAACCGGACCCATTTCTAGGCAAAGAAATGGACGTGAAGCGCCAAGTCACGATCGAGCGGGTCGATCCGGCCGTTGCCGGCAACGGCACTCCGGTCGCGAAGGCGCCCAACCCCGAGCTCGGGCATGATCTGATAGCGGCCGAACGCTACACCTCGCGCGAGTTCATGCAGCTCGAATGGGACCGCGTGTGGACCAAGGTCTGGCTGCTCGGCGGGCGCTCGGACGATATTCCCAACCCCGGCGATTATATCTGCACCGACATCGGCAAGGAGAGCGTGCTGATCGTCCGCCAGCCCGACGGGTCGGTGAAGGCATTCTATAATGTATGCCAGCATCGCGGGAATCGCCTGCGCCCTGAGGGGCTCGGAAGCGTCGAGAATTTCCAATGCATGTACCATCACTGGCGCTACGCACTCGACGGCAGCATCGAGCATATCCCGGACCTGTCGAGCTTTCCACAGGGCTGCCCGCCGGGCGGAAGAATTCCCGCGCTGCCGGCGGCGGAATGGGGCAGCTTCGTCTGGTTCTCGCTCAACCCCGGCGTCGAGCCGCTGTCAGCCTATCTCGACCCGCTTCCCGCCCATCTCGCGCCCTATCATTTCGACCGGATGCGGTGGGTGCGCGACATCACCGTCGAATGGAAATGCAACTGGAAGGCGAGCGTGGATGCCTTCAACGAGAGCTACCACGTCCAAGGCATCCACCCGCAGCTGATGTGGTACCTCGACGACGTCAATCTACAGATCGACTGCTACGGCAAGCACAACCGCTACCTCATCCCCTTCGCCACCATTTCACCGCGCAAGGACCTGCCGTCGCAGATCCCGCCGCCGATTCAGTTCGTGATGGAGAAGGCGGGAATGGACCCGGCCGAATATGACGGCCCGATGACCGGCATTCGCAAGGCCGTCCAGCACCACATGCGCGAGCACGGCCACAAGAAGGGCCGGGATTATTCGGAGCTCAACGACGACCAGCTGACCGACGACTATCACTATCTCATCTTCCCGAACGTCACGTTGAATACGCACGCCGACGACCTGATGCTGTTCCGGCAGCGCCCTCACCCCGACGATCCCGACAAGATGCTCTACGACATCTGGGTGTTCGAGCTTCCGGACGCGGAGAAAGACGATCCGGGCGACGAATACCGCCGGCCGAAGCACCAGCATTTCCGCCACGGCGACAAGTCGATCGGATTGGTGCTCGATCAGGACGCGTTCAACCTGCCGAACGTCCAGAAAGGCATGCATTCGGCCGGCTTCCCCGGGCTTTGGCTGGGGGAGCAGGAGCTGCGCATTCGCCACTTCCACAAGGTCCTGAACGACTATCTCGCACAGGGAGGCGCGCAATGAGCCAGCTGGGCCGCGACGACATGCTTCGCGCCTACCGCCAGATGGCGACGATCCGCGCGTTCGAGGAGCGGCTGCACGACGAGATCAAGACCGGCGAAATCGCCGGCTTCACGCACCTTTACGCCGGGCAGGAGGCCGCGGCGGTCGGAGTGTGCGAGCATCTGGCCGACGACGACTACATCGTCTCGACGCACCGCGGGCACGGCCACTGCATCGCCAAGGGCTGCGACGTCAAAGCCATGATGAAGGAGATTTACGGGCGCGCGGACGGCCTGTGCAAAGGCAAGGGCGGATCGATGCACATCGCCGACGTGTCGATCGGAATGCTCGGCGCGAACGGCATCGTCGGCGCCGGAGCGCCGCTTGCGGTGGGAGCAGCGATCAGCGCCAAGCTCGACGGCAAGGGCAAGGTGTCCGTCGCTTTTTCGGGCGACGGCGCATGCAACCAGGGAACAACGTTCGAAGCGATGAACCTCGCGGTCGTGCTTCAGGTGCCGGCGATCTTCGTCTTCGAGAACAATCATTATTCCGAGCACACGGGGGTCGAATATTCGGTCGGCACGGCGAACGATATCGCGAGCCGGGCCGAAGCGTTCGGGATGAAGGCCTGGCGCGCAAACGGCTGCGACTTCTTTTCTACCTTCGAAGCCATGCGCGAGGTCCTCGAGCATGTCCGGAGCGGCGGCGGGCCGGCCGCGATCGAGCTCGATACCGAACGCTTCTATGGCCATTTCGAAGGCGACCCGCAGCGCTATCGCGGTCCCGGCGAGCTCGACCGCATCCGTGAGCAGCGCGATTGCCTCAAGGCCTTCCGGGAGCGCGTCGGCGAATATGGGAATGTCACCTCGGACGAGCTCGATGCGGTCGATTCCGAGGTTGCGCAGCTCATCGAGGAAGCGGTCTCGGAAGCAAAATCGGCTCCGCCGCCGCCGCCCGAGCAAGTGCTCGAAGACGTGTACGTGAGCTACTGATGGTGGTGATGTCGATCCGCGAGGCGATCAACCGCACCATCGCCGAGGAGATGGAACGGGACGCAGACGTCATCGCGCTTGGCGAGGACATCGTCGGCGGGATGGGGACCGCCGGCGGACCCGAGGCCATCGGCGGAATCTGGGGCGCGACCGGCGGGCTGTACGCCAGGTTCGGACCGGGCCGAGTCATCGATACGCCGATCAGTGAAAGCGCCATCGTCGGCGCGGCCGCCGGCGCGGCGCTCGCCGGCAAGCGACCCATCGCCGAGCTGATGTTCGCCGATTTCGTCGGAGTCAGCCTCGACCAGCTGTGGAATCAGATGGCGAAGTTCCGCTATATGTTCGGCGGCAAGACGCGCTGCCCGGCGGTGATTCGCCTGATCTACGGCGCCGGCATGAACGCGGCGGCGCAGCACAGCCAGTCGGTCTATGCCATGATGACGGCGATCCCGGGCCTCAAGATCGCTCTCCCGGCGACTCCGGCGGATGCCAAGGGGTTGCTGACCGAGGCGATCCGCGGCGACGATCCGGTACTGTTCTTCGAGCACAAGGCGATGTTCGGAGTGAAGGGCGAAGTGCCCGAGGGCGAGCATCGCGTTCCGTTCGGCCATGCGCGCCTGACCCGCGAGGGTGGCGACGTGACGATCGTGACCTGCGGGCGGATGGTCGGCTTCTCCGAAAAGGCGGCGGACAAACTCGCCGAGGACGGCATCGGCTGTGACGTCATCGACCTGCGGACGACAAGCCCGCTCGACGAGGAGGCGATCCTCGACAGCGTCGAGCTGACCGGCCGGCTGGTGGTCGTCGACGAAAGCCCGCCGCGGTGCAGCCTGGCGGCGGATATCGCGGCGCTGGTCGCGGCGAAAGCCTTCACCGCGCTGAAGGCCCCGCCGCAAATGGTGACCGCGCCGCACACGCCGATCCCGTTCGCCCGGGAGCTCGAGAGGGCATGGCTGCCGTCGCCGGCAAAGATCGAGGCGGCCGCGCGCGCAGCGCTCGCCTTCCGGAGCTGAAGCGGATGCCGCTCAAGGCCTTCACCATGCCCAAATGGGGCATTGAGATGTCCGAGGGCACGCTTGCCGAATGGATGACCGAGGAAGGCGCGCCGTTCGCGCGCGGCCAGGTCATCGCGCTCATCGAAACCGACAAGATTACCAACGAGGTCGAGGCCGAAGCGGACGGTAAGCTGGTGCGCATTCTCGCCCGAGCCGGCGAGACCTTGCCGGTCGGCGCTCTCCTCGCGGTGTTCGGCGGCGACCAGCCCGCCGCGGAAGTGGATGCCTTCGTCGCCGCGTTCCGGCCCGCCGATGCGCGCATGGCCGCCAGCGATACCGAAGACATGATCGCCGATGCGGCCGCGGAAACGGCCATCCCATCTGAACCGGAGCCGGAAGCGTTCGACGATCGCATATCCATCAGCCCGGCGGCGCGAGCGCGGGCGACGGAGGCGCGAGTCGATGTCGCTGCGATGGCGGGGAGCGGGCGGGGGGGCCGGATCATGCTGCAGGATGTCGAGCAGGCGCTGAGGCCTGCCGCGGAGCCTCGGCTGAACGGGCCCTTTGCGCCGGTTCCGGAAACGACCGCATTCGCATCGCCGGTCGCGCGGCGGCTGGCGCTGCGGCACGGGATCGACCTTGCTTCATTGAGCGGGACAGGGCCGCGCGGGCGCATCTGCAAGGAGGACGTGCTGGCCGCCGCGGGCTCCGTTGCACCCAGTGACGGGGCGGTCGAGGTCGTCGCGATGACCCCGATGCGGAAGGCGATCGCGAGGCGGTTGACCGAGGCCAAGCAACAGATCCCGCATTTCTACCTTCGTCGCCACGTCCGCGCCGATCGCCTGCTTGCGGCGCGCGAAAAGGCGGGAAAGCTCGCCAGCATCAACGACTATCTGCTGCGCGCCGTCGCTATTGCGCTGCGCGAAGTGCCGGCAGTCAACATCCAGGTCCATGGCGCCGCAATCCATCGGATGCCGAGCGCCGACATCGCCATCGCCGTCGCGACTGACAAAGGTCTGCTGACGCCGGTGCTGCGCGCTGCCGAGACCCTGTCGCTCCAGGAGATCGCGGCTGCGTCGGCCGAGCTTGCTGCCCGCGCGCGGTCGTCGAAGCTCAAGCAGGAGGATATCCAAGGCGGAAGCTTTTCGGTATCGAATCTCGGCCCGTTCGGTGTCGAGCAGTTCGACGCGATCATCAATCCGCCGCAGGGCGCGATCCTCGCCGTGGGCGCGGCGCGTCCCGAACCGATCGACGATCATGGCGCAGTCCGTATCGTCCCGGTGCTGCACCTGTCGCTGTCGTGCGATCACCGCGCAATCGACGGCGCCGACGGCGCTCGGTTCCTCGCCGCGCTTGCCAAGCTGATCGAGGAGCCGGAGCGTCTATGATCCTTCCCGGAGCGCGCGTGGTGCAGATGGCCTGGGTCGTCGACGACCTCGAGCAAGCGGCCGAGCGCCTGTCCAAGGCGATGCAGGTCGGCCCGTTCCTGATGATCCGCCATATCCAGCTCGACGAGCCGCATCATCGCGGGAAGCCCCAGCGGACCGACTTCAGCCTGTGCCTGGCGCAGGCCGGCGAGGTCCAGATCGAGCTGGTCGAGCAACACGATGTGAGCCCGTCGGTCTATCGCGACATCTATCCCGACGGCCCGCCGGGCGGCATGGCCTTCCATCACGTCGCGGTCGTCGTTCCCGACGTGTTTGCCGAAACCGCGCGCTACAATGCGCTGGGCTTCCCGACTGCCTCGAGCGGGCGTTTCGGGATGATCGACTTCACTTATGTCGACACGACCGCGGCCGGCGGCTTCATGGTCGAGGTCCTGCCCGACCGGCCCGAAATGCACCGCTTCTTCGGCGCGGTCAGGAGTGCCGCGGAGGAATGGGACGGGGCGACCCCGTGGCGGGAGTTCGGCTAGCTAAGCGAGCGGTAGAAGCTAAGCTCCATGTCTTGCGCCAGGCAGTCCAGAATCGGCGGCACGAGCCGGTCGTGGAAATCGATACCCATGTGATGATCGAAGGCCGCCTGGTCCTTGAAGGTTGCGACGCAATAAAAGATGGTACGATCCTCGTCCGACTGGAGGAGCTCATAGACCCACGCTTCGGGCTCCTGCTCGTGCACCAAGGATTTGAGCTCGGTCTGGAGCCGGACGAATTCGTCGATCCGCTCCGGCTTCACCACCAGCTTGGCGACGAACGATCGGGCTTCACTCATGCGACGGCTCCTTGCTCGAGTTCCTCGACCAGCTGATCGCGCAGGCGGAACTTCTGGATCTTGCTCGTCGACATCGGCCAGCTGGCGACGAAGCGGACGTGACGCGGCACCTTGAAGCGCGCGAGCTTGCCCTCGCAATGGGCGATCAGTTCGGCCTCGGTCGCCGCCGCGCCGTCGGCAAGCTCGACGAACGCCGCCGGCACCTCAACGTAGCGGGGATGCGGCACGCCGACGACCTGCGCCAACTTCACCGCCGGATGAGTCTGGAGGATCGCTTCGATCTCGGCGGCGGCGACATTCTCGCCGCCGACCTTCAGCATGTCCTTGGTGCGGCCATGAAACATGATGTGGCCGCTTTCATCGAAGCTGCCGATGTCGCCCGTATGAAGCCATCCGCCGCGGATGGATTCGGCATTCTTTTCCGGCGCGTTGTAATAGCCGGCGAGCATGTTCGGGCCGCGCGCGACGATCTCGCCTTTCTCCCCCGTTGCGCACTCAAGGCCGGATTCGGGGTCGACGATCCTCACTTCCCAGTCGTCGAGCGGCACGCCGAGGCGGCCGGTGCGGAGCTCGTAAGGGTCTTGCGGGCGGCTGGTGCAGATCGTCCCCGATCCTTCAGTCAGCCCATAGGTGCCGACCTGGATGGTGTGCGGCATCGCCTTCATCATCTTCTCCCGGATCCAATCCGGCTGAACCGCGAAATTGCTGTTCATCAGGCGGACGCTGGAGAGGTCGGTGGTGGCGAAGCGCGGATGCTCGATCAGGTCCTGCATGATGGTGACAAAGCATGGATATGCGTGCGTCGCTTTCTCGCGCTCGAGCATTTCGAGAGCAACTCCGGCATCGAAGCTCGGGATCGTCAGATAGCTCCCCCCGAGGTCGAGCACGGCGACCATCGGCAGGATTCCGGCGATGTGGAAAATCGGCAGGGGCGACCAGAAGCGATCGCGCGGCTGCATCTGGTAGCGGCGGCCGAGGTTGCGGCTGTTCTCGACGATCCCGCGATTGCGGATCATGCAGCCTTTGGGATTGGCTGTCGTGCCCGACGTGTACAGGATCAGCGCGATATCCTCGGGGCGAGTGTCGTCGATGCGCTTGTCGACCTCTTCGTCGGCGACCGCCTTGCCGGCGCCGAGCGCGGCTGCCCTGCCGACGAGTTGCCCGGGGCACGGCTCGTCGATGCACACGATGTGCCGCAGATGCGGCGCCTCGCGCAGCGCCAGACGCATCGGGTCAACTGCCGAGCCGAGCGACGGAATCGCCTTGAACAGGCGATCGGCGAAATCGAGGTTGTCGGCGACTTTACCCGTCGTGATCAGGGCGACGAGGTCGGCGTCCCTGACGAGATAGGCGAGCTCGCCGGGCTGGTAGCGGGCGTTGACCGGGACGGCGACGGCGCCCGCCATGGCGATACCGAACATGATCTCGACGAACTCGGGCCGCGTGGTAAGCAATATGCCGACATGGTCGCGTGGCCGGACCCCGAGCGCGATCAGCGCCTTGGCCCAGGTCCGCGCCGCGCCGTAGAGGGCGGAATGGGACTCGCGCCGGTCGGGAAAGACCAATGCATCGCCGTCGGGGTGATCGGCAGCGCTCCGGCGCAGCATCGCGCCGAGGGTCCGTACGGCCTCCGTCACCCGGGGGTCACGTCGTGGAGGATTTCGCGATGATAGCCCCCGTCGATGATCTCGATCATCCTTGCGATGGTCGGCGCCGTCTTCGGATTGGTTTGGTGCGCCTTGTCGGCCGCCTCGTCGGTGAAGCTCTCGAGCACTGCGTACCCGCCCGACTGGTCGAGGCGATAGAATTTGTACGCCAACGTATCGGGCTCTTCGGCGGCGTGGCCCTCCATCTCCGCGATCAACGCGACGAACTCGGCATCGCGCTCGGGCTTTATGCGGAAGCGGGAAAGGAACGTGAAGGGCATCACTTCTCTCCCGCGATGTAGCGATCGAGCTCGGTGTGGAAATGGCGGAGGCGGCCCTCCTGATAGCTCCACAACGGCCCGCGGAAGCCGCGCGAGCGGGCGCCCTTCTGGACGATCGGCAGCAGCTCCGAGTCCTGGTCGAGCACTTCGCCAAGCTCCGGCGGAACTCCCAGGGGCACGCGGCCGATTTCGGGGCGGATCATGCCGGTCGTATCGACTTCAGGACCGACGCCCATCCACGCGGGGGGCCTGTACCCCGGGGCGTCGAGATCACGAAAGCTGATCACATTGTCGTAGGTGAATTGGTCGGGCTCGGTCGGATGCGGCAGGAAGCGGTGGATGAACACGGCTTCGGGGTGGCATCCGATCTGAACGTTGGGGAAGATGCCGTAGATGGTGGAATCGCTGAGCTGGGTGTCGCTGAACTTGTCATAGTCGAGGCCGAACTCGCGGGCGCGCTTGCGTTTCGCCGCCTGGATCGCGGCGCGACTTTCCTTTGCCGTGCCGCTAAAGCCATCGGGATCGATGCCGGCGTCGGACAGCATCATCCGAATCCCCGGGTTGATGCTGGTTTGATCGGGAAAGCGCGGGCTCGGCTGCGCGAAGGGCACGAACTGCCGGCTCATGCCGTTGGGATAGAGGTCGATCTGGGTCCGGTCGTCCATCACCGCCTGGGTTTGCGGATGGACGGAATGCAAATGGTAGAGCTCGTAAAAGGCGTCGACCCCACCCTTCCAGTTGGCGCCCCATTCGGACTGCTTGTGATGGATGACGTTCATCGATTCGATGTCGTAGGTCTCCAGTTGCGCGACGAGCGGGCCGAGGAAGTCGCGAAGCGTCGGCGCTTCGGGATTCATAGTGAGGAACACGAGGCCGGCGGCGCTTTCGACGCGGACGCTGGTCATGTTGGTGCCGTGGCACAGCACCGCAGGGTCGAAGGTATATTCGTCGGTGATCCGCGTGCATTGCCCGTCCAGCGCGAATTGCCAGCTGTGAAACGGGCAAGTGAATTGACCGATCGAACCGAAGTCCGCGAGCACGATCTGGCTGCCGCGGTGCGGACAAACATTATAGTGGGCGCGCAGCGCTCCGCCTGAATCGCGGACGACGATGAAGCTCTCGTCGCCGATGTCGAACTTCACGAAATCGCCAGCCTCGCGGAGGTCGGATTCGACGGCGGCGAGCAGCCAGGTGCGGGTCCACAGACGCTGCCATTCCAGCTGCTTGTAGGCGGGATCGTAAAAACGACTCGGATCGACTCGCTCGGCGCCGTTGTCGATCTTCGGCGAGCGGTCGTTGAATGGATGCGGCTCGCCAACGTGGATGTCCCATCCGTTGAAGTCGAAACCCATTGGAATCTCCTTTTGCGCCCGCCCGCCGGTGGGTACTAAAAAACAATCATGACTGTTTTTCAATAGCCTCCCCGATGCAGATTTGATGGTGCAGCGCAGCATCGTGAGCAGGACGCCTTTCGAGCCGACGGCCAAGCTACCTTCGGAGCGCTCGAAAGTGCTGCAAAAAAAACAAACATGATTGATTGTTAGTTTGAGCTGTGCCAGCTTCGGATCGGGACGGTGCCCGGCTCGGAATGGCACAGTAGATGCCGCGGAGCTGGTCGATAAGGGGAGACCACACTCATGCGCTCTGTTCGTTTTGCGGCTTCAAGTGCAACGTTCGCATTGGCAATCGCGCTGGCCAGCCCGGCGGTCGCTCAGACCGCGCCCGCCGCGGACGATCAGGCGGCACCCCCTTCCGGGCCCCCGGCGGGTTCGGCAACCTCGGCCGTGGATCAGCAGAAAGGGCAAAATACATCGGACCATCTGGGTGAGATCCTGATCACCGCGACTCGGCGCGAGACGCGCTTGCAACGCACGCCGGTCGCGGTGTCCGCCATCGACCAGAGCCTGATCAAGCAGGCCAATCCCGACAATATCGGGAAGCTCGCGCTTTATGTGCCGAACTTCTCCGCGGAAACGATCACCGGCTTCAACGCGGCGAGCTTCGCGATGCGGGGCGTCGGGCAGAACAACATCATCGTCTATTTCGAACCGCCCGTGGTCGTGCTGGTCGACGACTTCGTCATGCCTTCGGTGCAGACGCAGTTGCTCGACACATTCGACGTGTCGCAAGTCGAAGTGCTGCGCGGCCCGCAAGGGACGTTGTTCGGCAAGAATTCATCGGGCGGCGCAGTCACGGTGCGGACCAAGCGGCCGGAGCTCGGCCAGATCTTCGGCGACGCGCGCTTGACCTATGGAAGCTTCGGCACGCGGGAGGCGAAGGCCGCGGTCAACATCCCGCTCGGCGACATTGCCGCGCTACGGATCGTCGGCGGTTATGAAAAAAGCGACGGCTATTACAAGAACCAGGCCTGTTACGGACCGGTGCTCAATTTCTCGACCACTCCGTCAATCTTCGATGGCGTGACCGGCTGCCTCGACGACGGCCGCGTCGGCGGCAAGGACGTATTCAACGGCAGGGCG
>Ga0308175_100000802_pt1 | contig 20683 bp, 20 predicted proteins | sample PhyCR1_3_FD_203893 | JGI IMG/M metagenome (GOLD analysis project Ga0308175, IMG submission 203893) | Soil microbial communities from UC Gill Tract Community Farm, Albany, California, United States - DLSLS.C.R1 | ecosystem: Environmental > Terrestrial > Soil > Agricultural land | place: USA...
CGGTCGTCTACGGCTACCCCGCGCTCGCCGCCGCGCTCGATCGCGGCGTCACCATGGCGCCGGTCCCGACCCCCGCCGGTGGCCCGCTGCGGCTCGACCTCCGGGCGTGGGACCTCGCGGTCGCCGCCGGCGACGATCACCCGGTCGGCAAGTCGCTCGCCGCGATCGCCGACGCGCTCGCCGCGGGGCGGCCCCCGCTCTCGCTGATCGGCGACGCGCAGGTTCCGCCGGGCGCCGGCCTCGGCTCGTCGGCGGCCCTCGCCGTTGCCGTCGCACGCGCCTTGCTCACGCACGCCAGGCGGCCGATCGACGTCGCCACCCTGACCCACGCGGCCGGCGCGAGCGAGACCCTCGTGCACGGCCGGCCCAGCGGCGTCGACGTCGCCCTCGCGATCGCCGGCGGCACCGGCGTGTTCCGCAAGAGCACCGGGCTCGCCCCGCTCGGCGGCGTCCCTCCCCTGCGCGTCCTCGTGGGCCCGAGCGGCGCCCCGCGCTCGACCGCCGCGATGATCGAGCGCGTCGCCCAGGCCACCAGCTCCCTGCGCGACGACCCGCGGCTCCGCGAGCTCGGCGCGCTCACCGACGCCGGCACCGCCGCCCTCCTGGCCGCCGATCTCCCGACCCTCGGCGGCGCGATGAACCGCGCGCACACCCTGCTCGCCGACCTCGGCGTCTCGACCTCGCAGCTCGACGCGCTGTGCGGCGCCGCGCGGCAGGCCGGCGCCCACGGCGCCAAGCTCACCGGGGCCGGCGGCGGTGGCGCCGTGATCGCCATCGCCCCGCGCGACCGCGAGCCCGCGGTCCTCGCCGCGTGGAAGCTCGCCGGCGTCGACGGCTTCGTCGCGACCGTCCGCTGAGTCGATCGCAGCCCGGGCATGTCATCGGCGGGCCGAGAGCCGTTCGCGTGCTCGAGATCTGACGCTCGTCAACCCCCTTCCGCGCGTCGAAAACCAGCTCGCCCCCACGTGGGGACGATACCGGACGCCCGGTGGCACCGGTTCCACCTGCGGCTCTGGGTCACTTGGCAACTTGCGCTAGCTTGCAGCGGGGCCAACTCACAGCCCTCGGAGCGCCATGAACCTTGTCAACGTCGCGCGTCGCAGATGCCCAGCTGAAGATCTTCAGGCTGCAGAAGTCTTCGAGCGGCATGAGCGATCGGCCGGAGCGCGATGTGGACGCAAGCCGGCTTCCAGGGCCGCGTCACTGCGTTCGTCGATGACATCACGCAGGATCGTCGTCAGCGCCTGACACGCATCGACCGCCGTGAAGATGCCCTCGATGCCATCGCGGCCCATGACGATGACCGAACCGTATTTGTGCTCGGCCATGATCTCGGTGACCTCGTCGAGTGCCGTATCACCGGTCACGATGAACGGATTCGGGGTCATCGCCTGTTCGACGAGAACAAGGTCGGGATCGAACTGGGCCGAGCTCTCGAGCAGTCGAACATCTTGTTCGGACACGATCCCGACGAGACGGCCGTCGCCCACGACCGGCAGGTGACGGATCTCGTGCGTTTGCATCAAGTAACGGGCGACCGTGAGGGTCGACGCGTGATTGACCGTGACCGGGTGTGTCGTCATGAACTGCGAGACAGAGGGCATCAGCATGTTCGGCTTCGCTGCATCGCACGTGCCGTCGAACTCCCGGCTCGGCGACGTCGGAAACGCGCCGATCCAGGCGTTGTTTCCGAGCCCGCGTTCGATGACCTACGCACCGATTGCACGGCGCCCGCGGCGCGGCGCAGGATTTGCGCGCTCGGAGCAGCCAGAGCCGCCACCTGGCCGTGCAGCCGCGCTGCCTCGAACAGCTGCGTCGATGTCAAGAGCCGAGTCGCGAACAAGGCGAGGCCGCCCAGCAAAGGCGGCGCTGCCTGGGATGAATCGCCAGCCCCGACCCGTGGCCGGAGCACGGCGAGGCTGACCCTCGGTTCCAGGGTCGAACCGGCAACGGCCAGCTCCATGCGCCTTCCACGAACCGCATGTCCGGGACCACGACGTGACCCGTTGCCTTCGAGGTAACCTGTCGAAGTCAGCGAGGTCGCCGGTAACACGGCCGGCGTGGAAGCTCGCCTGGGTGATCGCCGGGACCCGCCTTCGGAGGTCACGCAGGCTCGTGAGTCGCTCGGGCGCTCCCGGGACGCTCGCCCCGCGCTCGCGGTATGGTGCGCGCGGTGTCGATCACGACTGCACGCGCCTGTGCGAACATCGCGCTGGTCAAGTACTGGGGCAAGCGCTGTGCCCGGCTCAACCTGCCCGCCGCGGGCAGCCTGTCGCTGACGCTCGACGCGCTGGTCACGACGACCCAGGTGGCGTTCGACGCCGGGCTGGCCGGTGACGAGCTCGTGCTCGACGGCGCCCCGGCCAGGCCCGCCGAGCTCGCGCGGACCAGCGAGTTCCTCGATCTCGTGCGGGCCGCCGCCGGCATCACGACGCGCGCCCGCGTGGTCAGCAAGAACGAGTTTCCGACCGCGTCGGGGCTCGCGTCGTCGGCCTCGGGTTATGCGGCGCTCGCCGTCGCCGCGACCGGGGCCGCCGGGCTGGCGATGTCCCCGCGCCAGCTGTCGATCCTGGCGCGCCGCGGCTCGGGGTCGGCCGCGCGCTCGGTGTTCGGCGGGTTCGTGCGGATGCACGCGGGGCACCCCGCAGATGGTCGAGCCGATAGCCCCGACGATGGCAGCGCTGCATTCGCCGAGCCGATCGCCTCGCCGCTCACCGGCCGGGTGCGCATGGTGATCGCGATCATCGGCGGGGGCGCCCCCAAGTCGCACGGCTCGCGCGACGCGATGGACCACACCGCGGCGACCTCGCCCCTGTACCGCGCCTGGATCGAGCTCGTGCCGCGCGACCTCGCGGCCGCCGAGGCGGCGCTCGCCGCCGGTGACCTCGAGCAGCTGGGCACGATCGCGGAGGGCAACGCGCTCGCGATGCATGCCTCGGCGATCGCCGCGCGCCCCGCGGTGATCTACTGGCAGCCGGCCACGCTGGCCGCGTTCGCGGAGGTCCGCGCGCAACGGGCCGCGGGCCACGCCGCGTGGGCGACCATGGACGCCGGACCGCACGTCAAGGTCCTGACCACGGCAGGCGAGGCCGCCGCCATCGCCGGCGCGCTCCGCAGCGTGGCCGGGGTGACCGACGTCTCGATCGCCGCCGCGGGCGCCCCCGCCATGATCATCGAGGGAGGCCGCCCCTCGTGACGCTCCCCAGGACCTCCACAGCGCCTGCACACCACCTGCACATCGCACGGCCATGCTGGTCCGGAAGGAGCGACGACCGCCCATGATCGCGACCGCCCCCGGCAAGCTGATCATCACCGGCGAGTACGCGGTGCTCGACGGCGCGCCCGCGATCGTGCTGGCCGTCGATCGGCGCGCGATCGCCCGGCGCAACGGCACCCCGCGCGGCAGCTCGCCGTTCCTCATCGCGGTCGCCGACGAGATCGCGGCGCGGCGCGGCGCGGCGGACCCGGCGGCGCATGCGGCGCTCGAGATCAGCGTCGATAGCCGCGCGTTCTATCACCGGATCACCAAGCTCGGCCTCGGCTCGAGCGCCGCGGTGACGGTGGCCGCGGCCGCGCTCGCGCTCGGCACCGCCGATCCGCAGGAGGTCCTGCCGATCGCGCTCGCCGCCCACGCGCGGGCGCAGGGTCCGCGCGGCGCGCGCGGCTCGGGAGCCGACATCGCGTCGGCGGTCCACGGCGGCACGATTGTCTTCTCGCGCGGCTCGCCCGAAGGCGCCGAGCCCCGCGTCGAGCGCCAGCGCTGGCCGGCCTCGGTGACCCTGCTGCCGTTCTTCACCGGGGTCGCGGCGGACACCGCCCAGCTCGTCGCGCGCGTCCACGCCGCACGCGACGCCCGCCGCGCCGCGGTCGAGGCCGCGCTCGGCGTGATCGCCGAGGCCTCGCGCGCAGCCTGTGCGGCGCTCGCCGCGCCTCCCGACCTCGCGCCGCTGGCGTTGATCGGGGCGCTCGCGCTCGGAGCCAGCGCCATGGATCGCCTCGCGACCGCGACCGGGATCGACCTCGTCCCCGCGTGCGTCACCGCGGCGCGTTCGTCGCTCGCGCGGCTCGGCGGCACCGCGAAGACCACCGGCGCCGGGGGCGGAGATATCGGCATCGCCGTCCTACCCGCCGGCGTCGATGAAGCGATCGCGACCCGATTGCTCATCGAAGCAGGGTGCCACCCCCTGCGAATCTCGCTTGATGAGGCCGGCGTGGACTTGCGCGCCGACGCATCGTAAACACCGAGGGCCCCGTGTCTTCCAGCTCATCGCGAATCACCGGCTTCTACCGCATGCCGCCCACCGAGCGCCGCCGCAAGTTGCTCGAGCTCGCCGCGCTCCCCGCCGAAGGCTTCGCCGCCTTCGATCCCGGTGCCCTGACGCTCGAGATCGCCGACGGCATGATCGAGAACGTCATCGGGGTCTACGCCCTGCCGTTCGGGGTCGCCGTCAACTTCACGATCGACGGGATCGACACGCTGGTGCCGATGGCGATCGAGGAGCCGTCGGTCGTCGCGGCATCGTCGAACGCCGCGCGCATGGTCCGACCGGGTGGGTTTTCGACGGTCGTCTCGGCGCCGGTGATGATCGGGCAGATCCAGGTCACCGATCTCGCCGACGTCGACGCCGCCGCCAGCATCTTGCGGGCCCACGCCGCGGAGCTGCTCGAGGATGCCCGGCGGCTCGTGCCCCGGCTCGCCGAGCGCGGCGGCGGCCCGATCGCGCTCGACGTCCGTCCGCTGGCCCGGAGCGGCCCCGACGGCGGGGTGCTCGTCGTTCACCTCCACATCGACTGCCGCGACGCGATGGGCGCGAACCTGGTCAACACGCTGTGCGAGGCGCTCGCCACCAAGGTCGCCGATCTCGCCGATGGCCGCCCCGGGCTGCGCATCCTGTCGAACCTCACCGATGGGCGCACCGTCACGGTGCGGTGCTCGATCGACGACGCGCTGCTCGCCAGCGACGCGGTCACCGGCGCCGACGTGCGCGCCGCGATCGCCGCGGCCTCGCGGTTCGCCGAGCTCGATCCGTATCGCGCGGCGACCCACAACAAGGGCATCATGAACGGCGTCGACGCCGTGCTCGTGGCGACCGGCCAGGACTGGCGCGCCGTCGAGGCGGGAGCCCATGCGTTCGCGGCGCGGACCGGGGCCTACCGCCCGCTCGCGGTCTGGCGCGAGCGCGCCCATGGGCTCGAAGGCGAGCTCGTCATGCCGATGGCGGTCGGCACCGTGGGAGGCGCGTTACACGTCCACCCCGGCGCCCGGCTCGCGCTCGATCTCGCCGGCGCCCACACCGCCGATCGCCTCGCGGCGGTCGCAGGTGCCGCCGGGCTCGCCACGAACCTCGCCGCGCTGCGCGCGCTCGCGACCGAAGGTATCCAGCGCGGCCACATGGCGCTCCACGCCCGCCGGTTGGCCCGCGCCGCCGGGGCCACCGGCGAGCTGCTCGATCGGGTCGCCGACGAGCTCGCCGCGACCGGCGACGTCAAGGCCGACCGTGCCCGCGAAGTCCTCGCGCGCTTGTGTTCCCCGCACATGGTAAAAGACGCCCCGTGATCCAACGCATCGGAGCCGCTCGCATCCCCGCGCTCGCCGTGCCGCTGCCGGCGTCGCTCGAGCAAGGCGCCTGCTACCGCTACTGCGAGGCGCTGGTGCGCGCCCGCCACCACAACTACCCGGTCGCCTCGATGTTCGCGCGCGCGGAGCTGCGCAAGCACATCTTCGCGCTGTTCGCGTTCGCGCGCGTCGCCGACGACTTCGCGGACGAGAAGGCCTACGAGGGCCGCCGCGCCCGCGAGCTCGATCGCTGGGAGGAGCAGCTGCACGGCGCGTACCGCGGCAACGCCGAGCACCCGGTGTTCGTCGCGCTCGCCGATACCGTCGACAAGTTCGAGCTGCCGATCACCGAGTTCACCGAGCTCATGTCCGGCTTCCGGACCGATCTCGAGCGCCGCCGCTACGCGACGTTCGACGAGCTGCGCGGCTACACGCGGCAGGCCACCGAGCCGATCGGCCGCCTCCTGCTCTACATCGCCGGCTATCGCGCCCCCGAGCTCCACGCCTACGCCGACGACCTGTCGACCGCGGTCGCCGTCGCGCGGCTCATCCAGGACGTCCCCGCGGACTGGCAGCGCGGCCGGGTCTACCTCCCCGCCGAGGATCTCCGGCATTTCGGGGTGACCGAGGCCGACATCGCGTCGCGCCGGGTCACCCCGGCGGTGGGCGCGCTGGTGCGCTACGAGGTCGCGCGGACCCGGGCATTGTTCGAGCGCGCCCGGCCGCTCGTCGAGATCGCCGGCCCCGATCTCGCGGTCGAGCTCGCGCTCACCTGGCACGGCGGCATGCGGATCCTGGACAAGATCGAGTCCACGGGCGCGCGGTTGTTTGCCCAGCAGCCCCAGCTCGACACCTTCGACAAGGCGCTGGTCGTCGCCCGCTCGGTCGCCTGGCGTGGCGAGACCCTGCCGCCGCGCACGCTGCACCTGCTCAGCCGGCTCGTGGGCCGCGAGGATCGCTGATCGTTACCTGAACTGATGCTCAGGCCGCGGCGGCGATGCGATCGATGACGTCGGCTTCGTGCCGGCTCACGGTCACGGTGTGGAGGCAGACCGGCATGCCGATCAGCGCGAGGCCGACCTTGTAGTCATCGCCGTCGTCCTTCGCCCATACGCCCTCGGCGTGGAAGCGATAGCTCTTGTCGCCGGCGTCCATCACGATCTCGACCTGCTCGCCATGGGCGACGAACGGTGCGTTCCGCACGACCACGCCGCCTGGGCCAATCTCGACCACGTCGACCCGGTCATTGAGCCGATCGCCGCGCAGGAGCGCGGTCAGCTTGGTGGCTTCGCGGCGGAACCGCCGACCCGCCTTCATGCGACGATCGTCGGTGGTCGGCTCGAACGCCGACTCGATGGCCGTCACTTGCTCGATCTCATCCCAATCGAGGCCAACACCCAGGTCGCACTTCCCGATCAGGGTGCGATACTGAAAGACGACTTCGACGACCATGCTCGGGGAAGAAGCAGCTGGCGTGCCACGTAACCGAGCGCGGTCCTCTGTGATAACAGTCCGAAACATGGACGGAGACACGGGCGGTGATCGCTCATGTAGCCGGGTGTAGCGTCACCATGCCCTGGGACGCTGCTCCGTACGACAAATCCTGCACACCTCCTCCAAGGTCGCGCGATTCATCGGGTTGGGGTATCCACAGGCGGCATGGACTTGTTTGCCGCAAGCGCGAAGAAACGCCAGGTCGGTCAGCCGCTTGCCGAGCGAATGCGGCCACGTAGCCTCGATGAGCTCGTCGGGCAGCGCCACCTGGTGGGGCCGGGGCGCATCCTGTCTAACCTGGCCCCAGGCCGGACCATCCCTTCGCTGCTCCTGTGGGGCCCGCCGGGGAGTGGGAAGACCACCCTCGCCCGCCTGCTCGGGGAGACTCTGAAGACGGAGCTGATCACCCTTTCAGCGGTCGACGCCGGCGTGAAGGATGTTCGCGAGGCCGTCGCCAAGGCTGCCGAACGCCGTGATCAGTTTGGCTCGCGCACCCTCCTCTTCATTGACGAGATCCACCGGTTCTCGAAGACCCAGCAGGACGCACTGTTGCCGCACGTCGAGGCCGGCACGATCACCCTGATCGGCGCGACCACCGAGAACCCCAGCTTCGGGGTGGTGGCCGCGCTCCTGTCGCGCTGCCGGGTCGTACGCCTCGAGGCGCTGTCGGATCCCGAGCTGGCCGCGCTCGCGGCGCGCGCCGTTACCGAACGGGAACGCGGGCTTGGGCTGCTCGACGTCACGCTCGACGCCGAGGTCTCGGCGCAGCTCGTGGCCGCGGCCGGCGGAGATGCTCGCCGGTTGTACTCGGTGCTCGAGGTCGCCGCGGACCTCGCGCGCCGCGCTGCCGGGGACGCACCGGCCACCCCGATCACGGCCGAGCACATCGCCGAGGCCGCCCAGGGCCGCAACCTCCTGTACGACAAGGCCGGCGACGAGCACTACGGCGTGGTGTCGGTGTTCATCAAGAGCATGCGCGGCTCCGATCCGGACGCGGCGGTGTACTGGATGACGCGGATGATCGAGGCCGGCGAGGACCCGCGGTTCGTCCTGCGCCGCATGGTGATCTTCGCCGCCGAAGACATCGGCAACGCCGATCCGCAGGCGCTCGCCGTGGCGGTCTCCGCGCTCCAGGCCGTCGAGCTGGTCGGGCTCCCCGAGGGCGTCTTGCCGATGACCCAGGCGGTGACCTACCTGGCGCTGGCGCCGAAATCGAACGCCGCGCTCACCGCGTATGCCGCGGCGCGCAAGCTGGTCACCGAGCGCGGGGCGTTGCCGGTGCCGGCCCGCTACCGCCCCGGATCGACGGCGCTCGACCGCTCGATGGGCCACGGCAAGGGCTACAAGTACCCGCACGACTTCGCCGGCCACTACACCCCCGAGGACTACCTCCCCGACGAGCTGATCGCCGAGAAGATCTATCAGCCGTCCGACTCCGGGTTCGAGGCCGAGCTCGCCAGGCGCCTCGCGGCGATCGAGGCCCACAAGCGCTCACGTTGACGGCGACACCCGGCGTTGGATCGACAGCTACGCCAGGCGGATCCAGCGCGCCTTCGCGCCTTCGATCTTGGGCGTGAATGTCGGCGGAAAGTGGCGCTGCACGTACGCGAATGCCTGGCTTATCAGCTCGCGATCGATCTCAGGCGGCACTTCCATGTTCTGATCATTGGGGTCAGGCCGGATCCCGAGCCTGACGACCTCGGTCAGCCGCAGCACGTGCAGGCGATTCACGAACAGCGCATGCGCAATCCCCAGGAACAGCTCTTCGATACCGGGATCCAGGGTCATGTGAGGCAACGTACCTACCACAGCCGTCGGGGCGGTTCTAGCCTGAACGATTCACCGACCGTGGGAAGCACGGCGGCACAGGTCGCAGAAAACGTCGCAGCTTCCGCCGGGAATTCGATCGTTTGCTCAGGCTCACGGTCGCTTGGTGACATCCCGGAGCCCGATCAGGCGGGCATTGGGTGTGATCGTGTACCCCTGTATGTCGATGTTGGACAGGACGACGTTGTCCTCGTGCCACAGCGGGACGATCGGGACATCTTCGGCGACCACGCGCTGGACCTCGGCGTAGATCCGAATGCGCTTGTCGCGATCGAGCGCCTCGCGGCCGTCCTTGGTGAGCCGATCGACCTCCGCGTTACGGTAGCGCCAGCGGTTGAACCCGTCGGGGTTGTCCGGCGTCGGGATCCACGATGAGTGGAAATACATGAAGTAAAAGTCGGGCTCGGTGATGTCGGTGGTCTGCATCGTCGCGATCTGGTAGGCGCCCTTCTTGACGTCGGCGAAGAACGTCGCGAACTCGAACGAGCGGACCTCGACGGCGATGCCGACCTCCGCGAGCTGAGCGGCGATCACCCGCGCGATCGCCACGCGGAACGCGTCGGCCGAGGTCTTGTAGACCAGGTGGAAGCGCGGCAGGGGGCCGTCGCCGTCGGGATCGGGATAGCCGGCCTCGTCGAGCAGCCGCCTGGCGGCCGCGAGGTCGTGGTCCCAGCGCGGCACCTCGCCCCAGTACGCCCAGTGGCTCGGCGGCAGGAGGCCGGTCGCGGGCACCGCGAGGCCCCCCAGCTTCGCGGCGATGATCGCGGGGCGATCGAGCGCGAGCGCGAGCGCGCGGCGGACCCGGCGGTCGGCGAGCAGCTTGTCGTCGTTGTTCATCATCAGGTAGGTGAGCAGCACGCTCGAGCTCGTCGAGACGTGCACGCGCGGCCGGTCCCGGATGGCGGCGACCAGATCGAGCCTCACCCCGTTCTCGATCAGATCGGCCGAGCCACCGACCAGCATCAGGAGGCGCGCCGCGGCATCCTGCACGAACTTGATCTCGACGTTCGGCAGCTTGGGCTTGGCCCCGAAGTAGTACGGGTTGGGCTCGAGGAAGGCGGCGGCCTGGGTCAGCTCGCGCAGCCGGTACGGTCCGGCGCCGATCGCTTGCCCCGACGTCGACGCGCCGCCATGAAACGAGACGATGCCGAACTCGATGTCGCTGCGAAACGTCGCCAGCGGCGCCTTCAGGTGAAACCGTGCCACCCGGGGGCTCGTCGCCTCGACCGAGTCGAACCGATCGGACAGGGTCTTGTGCGACGCGCTCGTCGACTCGGGGGAGAGCACGCTCATGTAGGTCCCGGCGACATCCGCGGCGGTCACCGGCGAGCCATCGGAGAACCGCGCGTCGTCGCGCAGCGTGACATCGATCGTGCGGTCGTCGACCTCCACGATGTTCGAGGCCAGCTCGAGCCGCGGGATCATGTCCGGCGTGTCGACCGCGGTCAGCCCCGACGCCACGATCCGCGCCAGCTTGCTGTCGTAGTTGGTGACCGCGGCGCGCGGGTCCGCCGTCGTCATCGGAGACTGGATCACGACCACGACCGTGTCGTCGGGCGTCCGCCGGGTCCGCGGCGCGCAGCCGATCGCCGTGGCGGCGAGGGCCACCAGCAGGAGGGCCGTGTTAGTGTGATGTCGTGGGTCCATCTCGGTTGCGGCTCGCCGTGGCGACCGTGCTCCTGGCAACGAGTATCCGCGCGGCACCAGCGTACTCGCAAGGTGCCGGATCGGCCGCGCCGGAAGCGGCGCGCGATCCCGAGGACGAAGATACCGCCGGCAGCGGCGCTGCCAAGCAGCTCGTCGCACCCGCCGACCCCAAGGCGCGGCTCCCGTGGCTGCGCGAGCGGGTCACCGCCGCGGTCGCGGCCCAGCCCAAGCTCGCCCGGGCGAAGTTCGCGGTGTCGGTGATCGATCTCGCGACCGGCGCCGAGCTCGTCGCGCACGACGCCGACCGCGGCATGAGCCTGGCATCGACCGCCAAGCTCCTGACCTCGACCGCCGCGCTGTCGGCGCTGGGCGGCGGGTTTCGCTGGCGGACCGGCGTGTTCGGCGCCGAGCCCGACGACAAGGGCGTGATCGCCGGCGATCTGTACGTGAAGGGCAAGGGGGATCCGATGCTCGGCGTCGCCGAGCTGCGCGCCCTCGCCGCCGAGGTGGCCGCCCGCGGAGTCCGCACCGTCGATCGCCTGGTGATCGACGGCAGCTACTTCGACGATGTAGTCGATCCACCGCACTTCGATGACCAGAAGACCGAGACCGCCGGGTTTCGCGCGCCGGTCGCCAGCTTCGGGGTCGCGCGCAGCACGGTCACCGTGGTCGTCGTCGCCGATCCGGGCGGCGCGGCGACCGTCACCCTGGATCCGGATCCGGGCCCGGTCCCCGGCGCGTCCATCAAGCTGGTGAACAAAGGGGTCACCAGCGTCACGACTGGTCGGACCCGTATCGAGGTCGACGTCAAGCCCAAGCCCGGCCACCTCGAGATCGCGGTTTCCGGCCAGATCCGGTGGGGCGAGGGCAGCTGGGAGGTGCGCAAGCGAGTCGCCGATCCGGCGCGGTTCGCCGGCGAGGTGTTTCGCCGCGCGCTCCTCGAGCACGGCGTCAAGGTCAAGGCGCGCACGATCGCCAGCGGGGCCGTTCCGGCGACGGCCAGGTTGCTCGCGTCCCACGAGAGTGCGCCGCTCTCGGAGGTCCTGCGCCACATGAACAAGCTCTCGGACAACTACCTGGCCGAGTGCGTCCTCAAGACCCTGGGTGCCGAGACCAAGACCACCCCGGGCCCGGCGACCTGGGCCGACGGGCGCGCCGCGCTCCACGGCTACCTCGCCAAGCTCGGCATACCCGAGGCCGGCTATCGCGCCGACAATGGTTCCGGCCTGTTCGATGCCACCGAGGTCTCGGCGAAGCAGCTCACGCTGGTCCTTGGCGCGGCCCACCGAGACTTCCGGGTGGGACCCGATCTGGTCGCGTCGCTGCCGGTCGGCGGGATCGACGGGACGCTCGCGAAGCGCTGGCATGGCCACCCCGCCAGAGGTCGCGTGCGAGCCAAGACCGGCACGCTCGACAAGGTCACCGCCCTCGCCGGCTACCTGGCGATCGACGGCCAGCACCCGCTCGGCTTCGCGATCCTCGTGAACGACATCCCCCCAGGTCAGCGCGCGGGTGCGAGAACCGCCGCTGACGACATCATAGATGCACTGGCAGCATATCTCGGGCCGCCGTGATCATCGTCGACGGAACGTAGCTTGTTGCCGCAGTTGCTGCCGCGATGCGGCGGTGGTACGAACGCCCCCACAAAAGGAGTGCGCTCATGGCCGATCTCAAGGGCAGCAAGACCCATGGAAATCTCAAGGACGCGTTCGCCGGTGAATCCCAGGCGAACCGTCGCTACCTCTACTTTGCCAAGGTCGCCGACGTCGAAGGTCACCCCGACCTCGCCGGTCTGTTCCGCGACACGGCGGAAGGCGAAACCGGTCACGCTCATGGCCACCTCGATTACTTGAAGCGCGTCGGTGACCCGGCGACGGGCGAGCCGATCGGTGACAGCGTCAAGAACCTCAAGGCGTCGATCGCGGGCGAGACCTACGAGTACACGCAGATGTACCCGGGGTTCGCCAAGACGGCACGCGAGGAAGGCTTCGAGGAGATCGCCGAATGGTTCGAGACCCTGGCGCGCGCCGAGCGCTCGCACGCCGGCCGGTTCCAGAAGGGCCTCGACGGCCTCACGGGAAAGTAACGGGCAAAGCCGCCGGCGCCCCGTGCTGACGAGCGACGCCTGATCGCGGCGCTCGTTGTCGTTTCGGGGGTGTCGGCGTACCATCGCGTCGTGAGTCTGGTGCGTCCCATCACCCGCCGGGATATCAAGGGCCCTGTGCTGTACGGCCCGATCCGCGACGACTATCGCAAGCGCGTGATCGAGCTCAAGCGGTCGCGTCGCGTCCTGATCGGCGACCGCGTCTCCCTCGTGTTCGAGAATCGCCACACGCTCTCGGTGCAGATCGAAGAGATCTGTCGCGCCGAGAACCTGACACGCGACGAGCAGATCGAGTCCGAGATCGCCGTCTACAACCAGCTGATGCCGACCCAGGACTCGCTGTCGGCCACGCTGTTCATCGAGCTGCCGCAAGAGGTCGATCCGTACGTCGCGCTGAAAGATCTGGTCGGGCTGGACGAACACGTCGTGCTCCACATCGGACCGCACGCGATCCGCGCGGCGTTCGAGCCGGGGCGCTCGACCGACGACAAGATCTCGGCCGTGCAGTACACCCGCTACCCGCTGTCGCCCGAGGCGCGCGCCGCGCTGTTGACGCCGGGCACCCCGATCGCCGTCGAGATCGATCACCCGAACTATCGCCATCGCGTCGAATGCCCGGAGGACACGCGCGCCTCCCTCGCCGCCGACTATGCGTGAGCTCCTGCGCGCCGCGACGGTCCTCGCAGGACCTTGGCTCGGGCTGTGGGCAGGTGCATGCGGCGGCGCCCCGCACGAGCAGGTCGCCCGCGAGGTCCCGACGTTCGCGTGCCGGGGCCGGATCGCCGGCTATGCCGTGGCACACCACATGGCCGGCGACCAGATCGGCGTCCAGGTCGATTGCACCGAGGCCGGCCCGCGCATCAAGCGATGGCGGACCGACGTCGCCGGCAATCGCCAGGAAGACGCCCACAGCCTGACCCCCGGCGAGTTCGACAACATCTGGAAGGAGATCGACGGCACCGGGTGGCCCAACCTGCGCGACTGCACCAACGGCACCGGCGGCAAGCAGGATCCGATCTACAGGTTCGACATCAAGGACGACCAGAACCAGGCGTCGTTTCAGTGTCAGTCGCAGTCGATGCCCTATCCGTACAACGACATCGTCGACCCGCTCGACATGGCGGCGCAGGGCGGCCGCGGTCAGCTCGGCGACGACGAGCCCGCCGATGTCAAGGGGCCCAGGCCGGCCAAGCCGGCCCCCGCCAAGGCCAAGCCGAAATGACCGAGGTCGCGCCGCGAGGGGTCCGAGCTGGATCGATCGATTCCGGTCCGCAGCGAAGCAAGGCTCGGAGTCACCCTACAGCGAGAGCTCTCCTGGTGAGGCTCCGGTGACCGGCCCGCTGGCAGGAGGGACGGCCGTCGTCACGGGGGCCAGCCGTGGCATCGGGCGTGCCATCGCGCTCCGCCTCGCGGAGGCCGGGGCCGACGTCGCGCTGTGGGCACGCGAGGTCCCCCCCTTGCAACGGGTCGCCGACGAGGTCACCGCGCTCGGCGCGCGGGCGCAGGTGGCCTCGTGCGACGTCGCCGATCCGGCCGCGGTTCACCGCGCCGCCGAGCTCGTCCGGGCAAACCTGGCGCCGGTGACGATCGTCGTCAACAACGCGGGTATAGTGGTACGCAAGCCGACGGTGGTGCTCAGCGACGCCGAATGGCGCCGCGTCCTGGCGGTCAACCTCGACGGGTCGTTCTACGTCACGCGCGCGTTCCTCCCCGATCTGATCCGTGCGAGCGGTCGCGTCATCAACATCTCTTCGATCTCCGGGCGGGAAGGCACCGCGCTCCTGTCCGCTTATTGCGCGGCCAAACATGGCGTCATCGGCCTGACGCGGGCCCTTGCCGAGGAACTCCGCGCTGCTAAGGTCTCCGTGAATGCGATCTGTCCTGGCAGCGTCGACACGGCTATGCTGCGTGAAGGCATGCCGGGAGCGAGCTCGGATATGAGTCCGGACGATATCGCCCGCACGGCGTTGTTCTTGGCCCACGCAGCGCCGTCGGCACTGACCGGTGCCTGCATCGACGTTTACGGTTGAGAAACCACACGGAGGATGCGAGGACCATGCGCGAATTTGGATTGGACAGTCCCGCCGCGCTGGCATCGTTACCCATCTTTCCGCTCGCCAACTGCGTGCTGCTGCCGGGCGGCCTCTTGCCGCTGCACGTGTTCGAGCCCCGCTACCGCGAGCTGACCCGCGACTGCCTCGCCGGCAGTCAGCTGATGGGCATCGCGCGGCTCCGCCCGGGGTACGAGACCACGTACTACGGCCGCCCCCCGGTGTACGAGAAGTGCGGCGTCGGCCGCATCATCTGTTCCGAGGAGCTCCCCGACGGCCGGTTCGCGCTCCTGCTCCGCGGCATCGCGCGGGCCGAGATCGCGCGCGAGCTGCCGAGCCAGCACAACTATCGGCTGGTCGAGGCGCACACGCTCGACGACGATTTCTATGATCCGCAGGACGCCCACGACCACCACCGCCGCCTGATCCTCCTGTGCGATCGGCTCGCCGAGGTGATCGAGCAAGGCGGCGCGCAGCTGCGCGATCTGGTCCGCAGCTTCGACTCGCCCGGCGCCTGCGCCGACGCCGTGGCCGCCGCGCTGATCATGGACGCCGACGCCCGCCAGGAGCTGCTCGAGGCGCGCGATCCGATGGTCCGCCTGCAGCGCACCCTCGGCCACGTCAGCCACCTCCTGTGCGAGCTCGCGCCCTGTCAGGGCGCCGTCAACTAGGCGCGCCCGGCCGCACACGGCTCACGCCGATATCTGCGACACGCACCGCGGAAGCGCAGCATGAAGCGCTCGCAAATAAATGTCGGGATCCGAGCGCCTCGTTCGCCGACAGGTAGTGTGCTCTCCATCCCGCTATTTCGGTGAAGCCTTCTGTTCCGGTGTCAACGCCCGGTGCGAGCGCGGCGAAGCGGCTTGCCAACCTTGCGGCGCTGCAAGGCGCGCCTCCTCCTCGAGCTCCGCGGGGCGCAGATGAAGGACGCCGAAGACCGCGTCGACGACGAGGCCCTCGCGCTGGCGGTGACCCACGGTGATACGCGGGCGTTTCGCGCGCTCTCTGTGATCGTGCCGGCTCGACTGTTTCGTCGGCCCACCTGCCGTCGAACAATCAGCGGACCTCCACGAGGTCGCGCGCGGTCCTGGCAATCCCCGCGCGCCTCGCGGCCTCGAGATCACCGTCGAGACCTCTCGACGCCTCCCCGAGCGGCGCCGCAAACAGGACCGCACGCAGCGCGCCAAGTGCGCGCAACGGCATCGTGAGCTGGATCGTCGTACGCTGGTCCGCGCGATCGACCGTACAGCCCGGTGTAGGCGCCGAGCAGCGCGCCTGCTCGACCCCGGCAGCGTCGTAGATACGCAACTCTCCTGGTCCTTCAATCACGCCGCGCACGATCAGCGTATCGCCGACGCGGCGCTCTGCGCCACGATACAGACGACTGCCCGACTGGACCTCGAACGCGATGGTGGGCACCGTGGCTCCCCCGCGATCGCGGTGCAACGCGAGCAGGATCGCCACGACGGCAGCGATCCCGATGCTGACCGCAGCCGCCGCCCAGCGCCGCGACCTGGACCTCACTCGCTTCGGCGTCGCGCGGTCGACCGGCGGGCCCGGCGCCGGATTGCGCGAGGCCTCGGATTCCGCTTCCGCCTTGTCGATCGCCGCGAAGACGTCTTGCTCCCAGCCCACGCGCGAAGCGACGCCTGCCGGCGTGGCCGGCAAGTCCTTGATCAGCGATTGCAGCTGCGCGTACCTCCTCACGGTCTCATCGGAAACGGCCGGCCCCGGCTGGCCACGCTCCCGCGCGAGCAGCCAGTCGTCCTCGTCATCGGGTTCGTCATCGTGTTCGTCACCCTGCGCCTTGCTACTCACCGGTCCACCCCTTCCTCTCCAGGCATCGCCGCAACTTCCGAAGCGCGCGAGCGACACGTACCTGCAGGGTGTCCGCGGTCGCGGCGAGCAGCGCCGCCATCTCTTCGTAGGTAGCTTCGGTCTGGAACCGCATGAGCACCGTCGCGCGTATGTCGGGCGGCAGCTTGTTCAAACATTGTTCGAGCGCCGCGATGAGGAGCACACGATCGACGTGTTCGAGCGGCCCCGGACCGGGGTCCTCGAAGCCAGCCACGGCTTGCTCGCCGGGATCGATGAGCTTCAAGTGCCGTTGCATGGCCTTGATCGCGTCCAGGCAGCGGTGATTGGCGATCCCGAATAACCAGGCGCGCGGCGGCGAGTGCCCCTTGAAGCGGTCGAGATCGCGGTACGCCTCCAGGAATATCTGCTGCTTCAGGTCCTCGGCGAGCGTCTTCGTGCGGACCATGCGCATGCAGAACCCGAGAACCTCTTCGCCGTGCGCCTTCATCAACTCGGCCAGCATGACCCGGTGATTCCGCGGCGGCCCCCCATCGGGCGGCTCCCCATCGTGTACACCCCCACCGGGAGGGGCCCCGCCCTGGAGCGTGGGCTCGGCTTGCGCCGGACTTGCGCTCTCGGGCGGATCCCCGTCGGGGGGCTCCCCATCCTTGAGAGCTGCCGCAAGATGGCCATCCTTCACGCGAAGTCACGTTACCCGCTCCATGTTTCCAGATCCAGCTCCCACCGATAAGGCGACTGCCGCCGGGCAGATCCAACACATAATTTCGCAGGTCGGATTCGCGGCCGGTCGAACGCCTATATCGATGGGTTACCGAACCGGGATCACCGGGGGCCGGACCAGCACCGAGAACGCGGGCCACGATTGTGGCTTGCTGGCCTCATCTGATGGGGCACCGGGGGTATCGGCCTGCGCGGCGAGCGCCTGCTGCACCCGTGCCAGCGCCCGAGCCGGATCGGTGCGCCAATCGGGCTGGCCATAGAAGCCGCGCATCACGGTCAGCGACGGTTCATCGTCCACGCTCCGATCGGTCGCGATCACCACGGCCGTTCCGGACTCGAGCAGCGCCGCGGCGATCGAGCCCCAACCCTCTTCATCCAGCGCCGCCGCAGACCCGCAGCCGGCCAGCACCGCGAGGCGAGGCGCGAGACGCTGCCGGACCATCTCCGAGGGTTCAACGTCACCATCGGCCATGCGAAGCGCACTCCAGCGCCCCCGCCAGCCTACATGGCCCGCAATGTGAAGTAACGCGGCATCACGCGCCGCCCACAATCGATCCTGGGTCGCCAGGATCGACGTGCTCGATCCGGACACCAGCGCTCCCGAGCCGAGGGCGTTGGCCACCATCGATCCCTCGGCCGCGGCGCTGGGCAGGTTCCCGCGCGCATCGGCGATGATGACCGCGGGCGCCGGTCCCGCGCGACTCCGGACCGTTCGCGCGCAGCCCCAGCACGCGCACGAGCGGGCGCCTGGCGATGCTCGGCGCACCATCGTCGTCGCGCAGCGCGGCGAGCGGCGCCTTGCCCAGCGCGCCGATCGCCAGCACGTGGAGCGTGGCTGGGGTCGGGTCCGGTGGGACGATCATCCGCCCCAGCGCCCGCGCGGCGTCGCGGTTCCCCGGATCCCTGAACAAGGCGCCGGCCCACGTGAGCGCCGGGCTCGCCTCGCCCACATCTTCGCCGGTGACCTGACCATCGCTGATCCGCAGCCGATAGGCGCGCTCGTGACCTGCCCCGAGCTGGCGCTGCGACGGCGCGATCACGATGACCAGGTCACGGCCTCGCCACGCCGACCGCACGTCGTCCACGCTCGCCGGAACCACCGCGGCCGAGCTCGGTGGTGGTGCCACGACGTCCGGCGCGTCGTGCTCGCGACGGACCTCGCCCGCGGTGGCCCGCAGCATGTCGCTCGCGTCGAGCTCGAGCACGACTTCGAGGACGTCGCGCCAGCGGCTGTGCCGCGCCAGCAGCGCGATCAGCCCGTCGTAGGCGCCGCGGTGGCTCGCGACGAAGTACGCCGACCGTGCGCGAGAGGTGGTGCGCAACGCGGTGATCATCGCGATCGCGCGGCGGTAATGCGCCTCGGCAGCCTCGTCGCCCGACGGCCCCCCTCGCATCTCCGTGACCTCGGCGCGGAGACGCTCGATCTCCCACGGCCAATCGGCATCGGGCGGATCGAGGCGCTCCGCCTGGGTGATGTACCCGTCCGCCTCTCCCAGCGCGCCGCGCCCCGCCGCGAGGTAGCCGCGCAGGAGCAGGGTCTCGACCGAATCGCCGTCGGGCTTCGTGACCTCGTTCAGCCTGGCCAGCGCCGCCGCAGGCTCCTTGTCATACAGGAGCCAGGCCTCGTTGAGCGCGATCGAGTTCGCTAGATCCCGCGAGCCGCAACGCAGGTTGGCCTGGGTGGCGGCATCGAACTCGATCAACGCCAGGCCCGCTTGCTGGGCCTCCATCTGGCACATGCCGCTCTTGAAGTGAGCCCACGCCTGGTCGCACGGCGCGGTCGCCAGCTCGCTCGCTCGCGCTGCGGCGTCGGCGGCCCCGCGGTCGTCCCCCATCCGGCGAAGCGCATCGGCCCGTGCCATCTGGGCCCCGCCCTCGACGGTGGGCTCTCCCAGCCGGCGGGACATCCTCAGCGCTTCGTCGGCCGCCGCCAGCGACGCCGTGAAGTCACCGAGCTGCCACGCCACCTTCGCCAGCGACACGACATCGCTCGCCTGACCCGTCTCGTCGCCGCCGAGCGTATGCGCGACAAGGGCGATGGTGGCGTGAAGCCGCGCGTCACTGCCAGCGCCTCGTCGCAGCGCGACGTAACTCAGGATCGCGTGCGCATCGCCATAGCGCGGTCCAGCGAAGAGCTGATGGGCGAGCTCGTCGGCCTTATCGAACTCGGGCACGCGTAGATACCCCTTCGCGGCCCAAACAAGATCGCGCGGGTCCTTGCTCTGTTGGTAGCTCGCGAGACAGGTCTGGATACCACGTTGCAGATCACCGGCACGGACCTCCTTCTCACACGCCGGCGCCTGCCCGTGCAGGAACCACCAGAGGAGCACTCCCGCGAGCGCGCATGCCACACTGCTCAGCGCGACGATTACGCCCCATCTACAAACTCCGCACTCACGGTGTACCAGTGACCGATCCATTCAACGGCTCCTTGCTTTGCGACAGCAAGGCAAAAATACCACGCGCGGTATAATCGGGCCGAGGTTGACCTGGCGATTATCGGCGCCTAGTGTGCGCATGTGCAAGAAGGCCCCCCGGTTGGTAGCCCGACCATCGGGAGTAACGATCCTTCGACCATCGAGACTCCCGCCTGGCAACCGCCGAAATCGCGCGTCGATCGCGCGGCCGAACAGGCCGCCCTTGCGTACGTACGCCGCGGAGACCACGCTGAAGCGCTGAACATCCTGATGGACACCTATGGCGATCCCGTCATGGCATTCGCCATCCGGACCGTCCGCAACCGCGAGCTTGCCAAGGACATCCGCCAGCAGGTATTTCTCGAAGCATTTCAGGGATTCGACGGCTTCGCGGCACGCAGCACGCTGTGGAGCTGGCTGTGCGGCATCGCCTATCATCGTTGCCTCGATGAGCTGAGGCGCCTCCGTCGCGCAAGTGCCGCGGACGACCTGGCGGCGCTGGACGATCTCGCCGTAGCTCCGGACCTGACGATGGAGGTGGATCGAGCCACCAAGCGGCGCGCCCTCGAGCAATGTCTGGGGACCCTGTCCGTTCCCACGCGAACCCAGCTGCTCATGCGGTGTCTCCTCGGCCTGAGCCACACCGAAATCGGCGAGATCGTCGGCGCCCCTCACAGCACTGTACAGGTGCGCATCTCTCGAGCCTTGCCGCGCCTGCGACAGTGCCTGCGAGGTGAAGGGCTCGCTCGATGAGCAAGCTCGACGATCCCGCCGAGGCGCAATCTCTGCCCGACGCGATGCGTGCCGAGTCCGAGTGGCTGCTGGCGCGCGAAACCGATCCGAGCGCCCCGGCCCCATCACCGGAGATCGCCGCCGACTACGCCGAGCTCGAAGCCCTGCTCGGGAGCTTGCCGTCCGGTTGTGCCGGCGAGCGCTGGCAGGCGGAGGTCCTGCGGGCCGCCACCGCCCTGCGATCACGACCGTGGTGGCGCACTCCCGTGTTCAGGTGGGTGACCACAGGCGCGCTCGCCACGGCGGCCTCTGTCGT
>Ga0308175_100000804_pt1 | contig 20648 bp, 32 predicted proteins | sample PhyCR1_3_FD_203893 | JGI IMG/M metagenome (GOLD analysis project Ga0308175, IMG submission 203893) | Soil microbial communities from UC Gill Tract Community Farm, Albany, California, United States - DLSLS.C.R1 | ecosystem: Environmental > Terrestrial > Soil > Agricultural land | place: USA...
GGGCGGGGTCACGGTGCTCCTACGGTGATCTCGTCGGTGACCGTGGTCCGGGCGCCGTCAACGGTGCGCAGGGACGCGGCCAGGTCGTACACGCCTGCCGGGAGTGACACGTCGAGCACGCCCCCGGAGATGGCCACGTTCACGGCGACGGCGGGGATCGTCAACTCGCCGGCCTGGGTGCTCGAGCGGCCGGTGAGGGTGACCGAGCCCGTGAGCGGTCGGCCGAGTGGGTCGCGGTACTCGCGGCGGACACGTGCGGTGCCCGGCAGCGGCTGCGGATACGGCTGCGGGAGCGCGTCGGCGGGCATTCTAAGCGCCGTCCAAATCGGCCAGGACGTCCACCGTGTGATAGGTGAGCGTCGGGAACGTCTGCTTCTTGCCGCTGCCCCAGGTGACTTCCCATTCAGCCTGGTAGCTGCCTGCGGTGTCGGTGTCGATGGCGGCCCAGTCATAGCGGACGACACCGGACGTGGGGGTCACGATGACGGCGGTCGCGTTGACCTTGACGGTGCCGCCAGCGATCGGGCGCATGATGAACTTGACCGACGTCGCGGAGGTCAGGTCGACGGGCGCGCCCGCGCTGGTGAACGTGGCCTGGATGCTGGGCAATCTGTCGTGGCTCTTGATTGTGAAGTCCGCGGCCATGGGCTGCCTCTCAGGTCGTGGTCTGTAGGGCTGCGAGGGCGGCCGTGTTGGCGAGCGCGGCCGTGCTGGTGCCGTCGCCGTTGAGGGATGCCGTGCTGGTGCCGTCCGAGCTGAGGGCGGCCAGGGACGGCGGTACCGCGAGGAGCGCGGCCAGTCCGGGCGGGGTGACGGCGAGGACGGCGACGCTGGTCCCGTCGGTGGCGAGAGCAGCCGTCCCGGCGTTGCCGAGCAGCGTGGCAGTGACGTAGGTGTGGGTGACGTTGTCCACGACCGATGGCGCGGCGGTGACAGTGTCATTCGCCGTAGCGGAATCGGTGAGCCCGACGAGTGCCGTGGTGGCTACAGCATCGGCTGCGGTGGCTAGGTCGGTGAGAGTGACGCGGACGAGCACAGTGAACGTCTCGGCCGCCGCGCCGGCATCAGAGAGGGGCGCCGCGGCCTTGACCGAGAGCGTGTCCGCACCGGTGGCGGTTTCCGGGAGTGTGACGGGAACGCCGCCGACCCCCAGGAGGTCCGCACCGGTCGCGGTGTCGGCGAGGGGTACAACGGCGGTGACGGCGAGCCCGTCCGTGGCGGCACCCGCGTCGGCCATAGGCGCGGTCGCCTTGACCGTGACCGCGTCCGCGGCGGCACCGGTATCGGCGAGCGGAATCGAGGCGGAAACCGAGGCGGCATCGCTGGCCGTCGCGGAATCGGCGAGAGCAGCGGCGACGGCAACAGTGACACCGTCACCAGCAGTCCCCACGTCTCCCAGCGGGGCCGAGGCCGTGACGGTTACATCGTCCGCCGCCGTGCCGGTGTCCGAGACGGCAAGGGTCGTCGTGCCGCCACCGGACGAGGGGAAGGCAATCGCGTAGACCAGACCGGTCTGGTTGGTCCCGGACGTGGCGAGTGTGCCCGTCTCCCCGCCGTACGTGCCAGCGGTACCGGGGATCTGGTACTGGCACTCGACGGAGAACTCGGGGGACGCACCGTTGCCCGAGGCGACGCGGGCGCCCTGCGTGTAGCCGGTGATCAGGCCGACGTCGGGCGGCGGGGTGGCGCCGATGCGGTAGACGAAGGACAGGCCGAACCAGGCACTTGCCGGAACGGAGGCGATCGACGGCGACGGCGCGTTCGTGTCCGAGGTGGCGTCCGTCGCCAGCGCCGACAGCATGCCGGTCGCGGTGGCGCCCCGCAGGACTTCCATGATGGCGTTGCACTGCTGGGCTGCGGAGAACGCCAGCGTCACCGATCCGGCGGTGATGTCCGCCGACGTCAGCACCTTGTAGAGCAGCCACCCGGAGTTCGCCGAGGCGCGGTCAGGTCCGGACGAGAGTGTCCAGCCGGTCGGGGTGGTGAGCGTGACCGTCGTGTTCAGCGAGTTGACGGTGACGACGGCGATGTCGTCGACCGCGGCCGCCGCCGGGAAGGTGATCGTGAAGCTGCTGGTGGTGCCCGTCGAGGCGTTGTTGCCGAGCGCCTCCCCGACGACGGTGACGCTGCCGCCACCGCCACCCGGCGGTGTCGAATCCGCAGGCTGACCGACGACCTTCGGCGCTGCCGTCTCCAGGTAGGCGAACGGTGCACCGGGCAGAACAAGCGCCCCGGTAGCCGAGGCGACACCGGGGTTGCCGAAGAGGGGCACCGGTCAGCCCCTCACTCCTCGAAGGTCCAATAAATGTCGTAGCCGACTGCCGCCGTGCTGATCTGCCACAGCGCCATCGACCCCGACACGGGCACGTTGATGCCCTGCGGGAACGTCCAGATGACCCCGGCGCCGATGGTGGCGGGGAGCTGGATGCGCCGCATGTAGTTCGTGCCGATCGTCGGCGCTGTCGTCGCCGCCGTGTCCACCACGGCCACACCGGCACCGGCCGCGTTGTCCTCCGGCGCCCCCGTGCCCGAAGAGGTGAACGTGGCGCCCACCGCTGACGGGCGGATCAGGCCAACCTCACCGGCGACGGCGGTAGTGGCGAACACGCCGATCTCCCAGATCCGCACGTCGCGGGCGGAACCCGCCCGGAGCTGGCAGATCAGGCCGGCGGCTGCGGTCGTGGTCTTGGTAACACCTATGCCGTATCGGGCCACGTCACTGCCAATCGCGCTGGAAGTCGGGGTCGGCGACCACCACGGAGTCTGCGGTGTCGTCGTCGGGGAACAGAACCCAGTCCCCGGACTGGAAGGAGAGGCCGACGGACTGCCCACTCAGGGTCGCCGAGCAGATCGCCCCGGTGTCGTCGAAGTAGAGCGTCACCTGCACCAGGCGGGCGTGCGCCGCACGGGCCTGGAAGATCGCCAGCAGGCACGGCACGGTGCCGTCGAACTGGATGGCCTGGGCGGTCGTCGCCTTGCGCGTGTAGGCGCCGAGCGTCGGCGGCGTGGTCATGCCGCTCAGCTCAGGGTGATCGTGGCTGAGGCGGTCCAGGACTGCCCGGACGTCTTCGTGCCTTGGGCGATGGACGTCTTGTGGTTCAGCAGCACGGCGTTGACCGTCGCGCCACCGGTGACGGTGGGCGTGCCGATGTCGATGCCGAACTCATTCCACGCGAAGTTGCCGTTGGCCGAGGCGAACGTGGCCTGTGCAGTGATGACACCGCCCGAGGTCGTCGGGTAGGTGGCGTCGAACGGCTGAAAGTAGCGGTTGGCCGTACCTGCCGCCGCGGACAGGTCCGTGTCACCGACGGCCGCCGTGCCCACGCCGTTGCCGACACCGATCCGCCCGGACGTGTTGGTCAGGGCCTGCCCACCTGCGCCGGTGATCAGCGACGTGATCCGGCCGAGGCCCGCCGTGGTGAGCAGGTTCCGCATGACCGTGTTGTCTTCGTACGGGTCGATACCGGCAGCGGTGAAGTCGGCGCCGGACGGTTCCCGCCCGAGCCGCTCAGTCAGCCAGGCGACGGCGTCCTCGTCGTACTTGCGAACACCCCACTCAACGGACCAGGTGACGGGATCGGTGGTCAGGGACACGCTGGTCTCCTAGAGCTAGAGGGGGTTACTTGCCGGCGAGCAGGTCGAGGAGTTCCTGGGCGGCCTTGCGATCACGGTGCGACTGCCACGGCTGGTCGACGGTGCGCTGCGCCCAGGCGACGACGTCAGCCGGCAGGTTCAGCACGGGCGTCGGGGTCGGCGTGGGTGCGGGCGGGGGAGTCGGCGCGGTCACCGGCAGGAAGGTGGTCGCGTCACCCTGCTCGGACAGCAGCCGGGAGAACGAGGCCGTGGACATGCAGAACCGGCCGTTTGCGCCCCAGCCAGTTCCCCAGCTGTTCGTGAACCACCACAGATCCTTGCCGGCGTCGTAGCCGTGGCAGACGAACTCATGCCCACCGCGCACCGTCCCGGAGACGACGACGAGGCCGTCCCGCGTGGGGTTGTCCATGCTGGAGTACCAGTTGACCCCGGTGATGAACGGCCCGGCCTGAATGGCGGTGTGGGCGCCGCCGATCGACGTGATGTGCTGGTAGGCGGAGATCAGCCCGGCCTTCTGCGCGGCCTTCGCCACCGACAGGCCATCGGATCCGGTGTCGTCGGGCGGGTACGAGCCGGAGTAGCCGTCGAGCTTCGTGGCCTCCGAGTACAGGGCCACGGCCTCGTTCTCGTCGTCGAGGAAGCCACTCGGCAGCGTCTCGTAGAACGGGGACGTGCCCAGCACCCCGGCGGCAGCGTTGCCGGTGCACGAGCCCAGATTGCCCTGGTCGAACACGGGCACCTTGCGGTCCCAGAACACCGTGGTGGGGGTCGCCGTCTCGGGCACCTTGAACAGCAGCGAACGCGGGTCGTGGTTGACGTGGCGGCCCAGGCGCTTGCCGGGGATGACGTCCTCGGGGATGTGCTTGCGGGTCGACTGCTTGCTCAGGTCGAGCACAGGCTCGGCAGAGTCGCGGCGGGTCGTCCACCCCGTGTCCGTCTTGTCCATCTTGAGTTCAGCCATCCACTTCTCGGTCGGGTCGAGCGGTGCAACGGAGGCAGCCGCAGACGGGGTCGCGGGCTCCGCACTGGGCCGGTTGACGTGCTTGGCGAGCCAGGAGGCTCCGAACGCACACGCGCCAGAGATGAGCGCGAGCACGAACCCGGACACCTGCCACGGAATCGCCTGCATGTCGCCGTGCCAGAACAGGGCGGCGAGCGCCCACAGCACGAACGGGCCGACGACACCGGCGCCACCGAAACCGCCGACCGCACCGGCCTTCGTCTTCGGCTCCACATCGGAATCGGCCACGGTCGCGTAGCGGGTCACTGCTGCTTCTCCTTGCAACGGCGGGCCTCACGCTGGATGCGGAGGATCTGAACCAGCAGCACCCAGCCGGCGACGGCGACACCGGCCAGCGACCAGCGCAGGACGTCGATCACCCCGTCGGGGACAGCCCCGATCTGCACGGCCACTGCGAACGTCAGGACAACCGTCATCGACGTGAGCAGGGTGAACAGGGCGCGACCGATGGGGGCACGCCACCACGGCGACCGCAGCCCGTACGCCAGGGTGCACAGCACGAAAGGCAGCCACGTCGCCGCATAGATCCAGAACTTGGCGTGCAGGATGAACACTCAGACTCCTCGAATGGCCCGCGTGACCGCCTGGCCGAAGTGATTACGGCGGTGAATCTCGGCCAGTTGGTCAGCCACCTCGTCGACCCGGCACGCCATCCGGTCGGTGTCCTTCATCTGCCGCTCCGCCTGCTCCACCGCGTGCGCCGCCTCATGTGACGGCAGCACCGTCCTGCGGCGCCACGGCCAGATCACCGGGGCTCACCCCTCGGCAGCGCACCCGCGGCCTGGATCTCCTGCAGTGCGTGCGTCGACGTTTCTGCGAGCACGAGAAGTCGCTCCAAGGTCATGCCCTGCTTGAGCGTTACCTGCTGCTGCGTGTCGTGCGCCGTCCGCCAGTAGTCCCGGTCGGCCTGCGCGTCCATCAACTGCCTGCGCGGAACGAGGCGGCCGGTCAGGATCAGAAGCACGATCAGACCGACAAGGACGCCTGCGCTGAGGTTTCCGACGGGCAGGTTGCTGAGGATGTCGCCCATCGGCCCGCCCCCGTAGGTCGTAGGTCAGGCGGGGTTGTCGAGGGAGCCGAGCACCTTGCGAAGGGCGGTCTCCACGTCGGACTCGCTGAGGCCGCCACCGGAGCCGGAGGGCAGCGCGGCGACCACGGCGGCGGCGATGGCGGCCGGGTCAGCGAGCGCCCGCACCGCGTTGAGGGTGGCGTTCGACGTGTTCAGGATGTCCTGCACGCCGCCGTTCTGCTTGCGCATGAGGATGTTCTCGATGCGCGTGAGTCGCGCGTCCTGGGCGTCGTTCATGTCGTCCTCCTGGGGGTTGTAGGCGGCCTGCACGAGCCCGGCGAAGGTGTCCCACGGGAAGCTCGTGCCGACGTCCCAATGGGTGCCGTCACCCGTGGCCTGCGTGTAGTCCCAGTGCGCGAAGTAGCCCGACCGTCGACCGGCTGCGATGTCGGCGGGGGTGAGCCGAACGGGGGGCACGTTGCGGGCGTGGCAGCGGTCAGCGACCCACTGCGCGGCCTGCGACAAGATGCCGGGGTGCGCGAGCCACTGATCCCGCGTCCACTCGGCGAACCCGCACATCTCCGCGTTGTCGGTCCACGGGTTGCCGTTGCGCAGCGTCCACGCCTCGAAGACAGGCTCCACGTAGGCGACGGTCTTCGTGTCGTCGATGCCCACATGGGAGGACGCCTGCACCGACGACTGCGCGAAGTAGGCGCCGAGTGCGTTGGCGTCGGTCGCGCCCTCCGCCGTGTGGATGACGACGCCGGTGACCGTCGTGCCGTTGCGGCTGGAGTAGTTCGGCGACGGGTAGGAGCCGACCAGCCCGCGCAGGTGCGCCGTCCGTAGCGCACCGGACGCCCGGCGCTTGCCGGGGGTGCGCAGGTTCTCGTGCGTCAGGGGGGCGCTCACGGAAGGGCGACCCAGCACAGGTTCACCCCGGCGGTCACAGCTGTCCCCGACCGCTCACGGACACGCCAGCCGAATGAGGCGGCAGTCCTGGAGGTGGCGACCGCGATCACGTCGGTGGTCGTCCCACCCAGCATCACCGGAGTGAGGATGATCGCGGAAGGTGCGGCAGCGAACGGCGTCGGGAAGGTGAGCGTCCCCGTCGAGTTATTCGACGCGTTCAGAGTCGCGTCGAACACTCCGGCCTGCCGCTTCGGCGTCCACGCGCCCGACAGGTAGATCATTTCTCCGATGCCGGTCACCCAACAATGCAGCCCATCGCGCAGGGTGTTGCCCAGCGCCGTCCACGACGAGAACGCCGAGTCCCGCGCCGTGGTGGTGGCGAACGGGCCCGCCAACAGGTTGTCCTCGAGGTCATAGACCGCGTTCTGAATGTCCTGGTTGACGTTGGGCGCCGACGAGGATGCGGGGTAGCGGGCGCTCACCAGAGGGGACGTGGGCACGGCGGCCTCCTACACGATCGGCGGTGGGGGGGCCTGCAAGACCGCGACGGCGGCTTGCAGGGATGCGATGTCGGTCTGCGCGGTGGCTAGCTGGGCCTGCGTGTCGGCCAACTGCTGCTGCGTCGTGGCTAGCTGGGTCTGGGCGGCGGTGAAGTCGGCGCGGAGCTGAGTGATCTGCGCCGTCACCTGGGCGATGGCGTCGACCACAGCGACCCGGATGCCCTCGTGGCCCAGGTCGGGCATGGGCGTGTTGATCGACGGGAGGGGGGCGGACAACGGGCCTCCCTCGGAGGTGGTTAGGGCTGGCCGATGGCGCGGTGCAGAATGGAGAGCTGCCCGTCCACGAGCACGCACAGCACCGGATGGTTGAGGGCCGGCGTGTACGAATCGGGGTAGTCGGAGACCGTCACTTCGTTGCCGCGCCAGGTGACCTTCACCAGCGCCGCGACGCCATCAGCCGCACCAGCTGGCGTGACCGTGGTGACCTGCGCCCGTGCGTGCGTGCCGTCGGGCAGGTCGGCGATCTTGGACGACTGCTGGTCGGCGAACTTCCTAGCCGCGCGGGCAGCCTGCCGGGACAGGACCATGAGTCACCCCGTGTACGTGTCGGTGCGGGTGGAGCGCCCGTCAACCTGCGTCGGCCCGTTCGGCGTGAGCGAGTGGGTGACCGTGTCCGCGAAGTGCCGCTCGATCACCCGCGCGATGTCGTACCGCTCTTTGGGCGGCATGACGTCGAGGGAGTCGAAGGCGTCGAGCGCCGGGTTGGGGGCCGACGAGAGCGACACCTGCGAGGCGAGCCCCGTGGTGCGCGCGAGGATCGTCTTGCCCGCCGCGATCGCGCTGGCCGCCGTGGTCAGGATCGGCGAGTCGAAGTTGTACGGCGCCGTCCCGAACGGCCCAGCGGTGCCCGGAGTCGGCTTCGACGTGCCCGCGCCGTTCCCGGAGCCCGCGTAGGTCGGCGAGTTCGGGTCGTTGTCCCACACGTACTGCGTGGGGAACTTCGGGCCGCCCGAGTACGAGGACGAGACGACCACCACGTTGTAGGTGGTGGCGCGCGACCGCTCCCGGTCCAGGGAGACCAGCACGCCCGATGGGGAGGCGTCGATGAGCCAGTCCGCCGAGGCCGCGATCTGCGGCACGTTGTCGATGGTGAAGACGCCGTTGCGGTCGAAGTAGCACCAGGCGCCGATCTGGGTGGCCAGGTCGATGATCGCCTGCGCGCGGTCCTTCTCCCACGTCGTCGTGCCCATGACCGCCGTCGACGTGGCGTTGACGACCACCGACTCCGAGGAGCCGAGCGCGTCCGTCACCAGCTTGGCGATCATCGCCGTCACGGTCATGCCGCGCACCCCGGCCGCCGGGCCGATGAACTGCGCCCGCTGCAACCGCACCCACTTGTCCGGGGCGGTCAGGCTGATCTTCCCGCCGCCCTCCGACATGGACTGCGAATCCACGTCGAACACGCCCATCGGGATATCAAGCGTCTGCTGAGACAGGTAGGTGATGTGCGCGGTCACGGTCAGCGTCGTGCCGATCGGCGCCAGCAGATCGAATAGGCCCGGTGTGGACGGGAGCTCCAGGTTCAGGGTGCGGCGCACGCCCGGCTTGGTGGTGTCGGTGATCGTGCCGCCGGTGGGCTGCATGCCGGTCGCACCCGAGATCTGCGCCCCGCCGATGGTGGCGTCCACGGTGTACGTGAGGAAGTACCCGCCCGACCGGTTGACCGCCCGGTACGGGTCCGGTGGCCACGCCGACGACACGACCGGAACCGCGGACGGCGCCGGTGCCGGGGGCGGGGGTGTGCCCGTCGCCGGGTATGCGATCACGTAGTCGACGCCGACGGTGTTCGGCGAGGACGTGCCCGTGCCCGAGATGGACCCGGCAGCGGTGGTGACCTGCCAGCCGGCCAGCGACGACAGCTCCGGGCCGCCCGCGAAGTTCGTGGCAGCCGACGGGCCCGCCGTGAACGCGGCAGGCAGCCCCAGCGTCGGGATCGTCGAACCCACGAAGCGGCGGCCCATGAACGCGAACACCAGCGCGCCCGACGGCACCGAGGCGACCGTCGGCAGCTTCGGGGTGGTGGTCGTCGAAGACTCGATCAGGGCGCCCGACAGCAGGCCCGTCGTCGTCGTGCCCGTGCCCACCAGCATCGTGGCCGTCGCCAGCACCGACGCCGAGAACACCAGCGACACCGACGCAGCCAGGTCACCGGCAACCAGCGTCTTCCGCAGCAGCCACGACACGTTCTGGTACGACTTGTCCGGCCCAGACACCAGCGTCCAGCCCGCCGGCACCGTCAACGCCACCGAAGACGTAGAGGCGGTGACCGCGATGACCGCATCGTCCCCGGCCGCCACCGTGCCACCCGTGCCCGACGTCGGCACCGTGATCGACAGGCTCGAGACCGTGGCAGTAGAGCCCCCGCCGGCCGAGGCGGACGCCCGAAACGCGACGCTCACGGCCCGGCGAGCAGAGCAGCATAGGTCGGGTACGCGGCCCGCACCGCCGCATACGTGCTGTAGGCGGCCAGCACATCGGCGTAAGTGCGCTCAGACTGCGACCCGCCCTCGGGACGGTCCACGATGGTGAAAGGCAGGGTGATGTCGCGGTAGGGGTCTGCGGCGATCGTGGACCGGCGGGTCACCTTCATGTCGCCCACGGCGATGTAGCAAGAGTCCTGGCCGTAGCCGAGGCTGGTCGGGATGTTGAGCAGCAACACACCCGCGTCAGCGACGACGGACGTCACGCTGGCGAGGTCGGCCAGAGTGTCGACGCCGACGATCACCTGCGACTGTCCGCTCTTGCGGGCGCCGTCAGACACGACGATCGGCGTTGAGCGGCCCATCGCGTAGAAGACGCCCTGCGTGACGGGGTACGTGGACTCGTCGAGCGATCCGGGCCGCAGAACGACCGGCAGTGACAGTGACGGGATGCCTGGGTGGATCAGCCATACCCGCGACTCCGGGACCGTCACCGCGGCCGAGGATGACCCCGGCGTCTCCACCGTCGAGTAGGTGACCGACTGCTGGAACGGCATCTCGTAGTCGTAGAGCAGCCCCACGCGGTTGGTGCCCGACGTGGACAGGGTCAGCGGGTTGCCGTCCGAGGTCCGCACGTTGACCGTGGTGCCATCCGGGTTCAGGCGGGTCACCGTGGTCGAGAACAGGTTCGGCGTGCCGGTGTCCGTCACGTCCAGGCGGACCCGGGGCGGCACGTTCGACGCCTCGACGGTCGCAACGACGGAGACCGTGCTCATCTAGCTCCTCCCCCACGTGGTCGCATGGTCGAAGGCTTCGACGATCTGGGCGTCAACGAACCGGAGCATCCCGGACGGATCGAAGGCGACCGTCCCCGAGATCTTCATGCCGTCGAGGCTGGGCGCGGCCACGTTGACGACGGGCCGCGTGGAGGCTCCCCACGACGTCTCGCGTGACCTCATCGCCGCGTTGTCCGCGGCAGTGACCACCCGCTCGCCCTTGTGGAGATAGGCCAGGCCGTCCTCAGGCACGTAATCCGTGCCGGTCTTGTAACCGGCGTATGCGCCACCCGATGTGCGATTGCCGCCGCGGGCCAGCATCGAAGCCCCGTAGCGGTGCAGGGCGTAGTTCACGCCTGCGTAGATGTTCGCCAGCGGGTCCGTGATCCCGCGTCCCGCCAGGGCTCCGGCGTAGGCGTAGAACGTCGACGGGATGGTCTGCATCAGCCCCTGCGAGGGGTGGCCGGCGCGGGCGTTGGAGTCCGTCAGGTTGATCGCCCGCGGGTTGCCGCCGCTCTCCGCCTGGATCATCCGCAGGATGCCGTTGGCGAGCAGTGGTGACTGGCCGAGCATCGACAGCACCCGCAGCACCACGCCACGCCACTGCTCGGCACCCGATCCGCGACCGGGCGCGCTCGAGTACATCGCCATCATCCTGTGGACGGCGCTGTACGCCGGGGTGAAGTCGACGTTGACCGGCACGTAGCCACCGCCCGCGTAGCCGCGCAGCGACTGCGCCAGGTGTGCCAGGTTGCCGACACCGGCGCGGGCCGTCTCCTCTTTTGTGAAGACGTACTCCCCACCGTGCACGACGCCCTTGGGCTCGTACTTGCCGCCGGGCCCGGTGTAGCCACCCCCGGCGAAGCCAGCGACGGCGTGACCGGTGCGGAGAGCGCCGTTCGTGGCGTACTCAGCGTTGATGACCACCGTCTTGCCGGTGATCCCGTTGATCTTCCGCTGCACCGTGTCGACGGCATCGGAGGCCGACTTGATGTCGGCCTTTATGCTCGTCGTGCGCGACGCAGGGATGCCGTAGATCTTGTCGGCCAGGTGCTGCGCGTCCCCGGCCGAGATGCCCATCTGCTGCGCGGTCTTGATGAACGTGGCCCGCAGTTCCGCGTCCTTGGCGATGACCTGACCCTCAGTCGCGCCGTGCTTGATCATCGTGGCGATGACTTGGTTACCGGCATCGCGGACGTTGAAGAGGATGCCCTGCGCCTTGCGGCCCGACTCCGATTGCACGTTGAGGCCGCCAGCGGCGTCGAGGACGCTGCCGTGCAGTCCCTTCATGGCGCCCGTCGCCTGCGACGCGGCCTCGTAGAAAGCGGCCTCAACCTGCGCGGTCTCCACCATCTTACCGGTGAGGATGTCCAGCGACAGCTTGAACAGGTCAGTCTGCGTCTTCGCGTCCGAAGCGGCCTGGGAGGCGTCCTGCAGGCTCTGCTTGTAGGTGTCGACCTTAGGAGCGGCGGCAGCAGCAGCGCCGGCCTGCTGACCCATCGCCGCGCCGGTCTGCCCGGTTGCGTCCCCGAGCTGCCGCTGCTGCCGCGCGGTCTCGCCGACGGTGGGCGCCAGCTTGTCCAGCGCCATGATCGCCTGGCGGGTGCTCTCCAGCGCCTTGCCGTTCCCGACGTTGGCTTCCTGCGACCGGCCCAACTCCCCGCGCACCTGCGCGTAGGCGTCCTTGTTGCCCAGCAGCGCATCAGTGACCAGCGACAGAGACACCCCAGCACGCTGGGCAGCGTCGAGGACCCCGGCGTCCTGGGCGGCCTTCGCGGCGGCCTGCCGGACGCTCTCGTTGAGAACGCCGTTCTGCTCTTTCAGAACTTCCACGTAGGTCTGCTGCGCCTGCTTGGCGGCGTCCGACACCTGCGTCAGCGACTTGAAGCCGTCGATCAGCGCCGGGATCAGCAGCGTCGCACCGGTGATGGCGAGGCTGACCGGGTTGATCGACGACGCGATCCCGCCCAGCGAGCCCTTGAGTGCAGACACCGGGCCCCCGGCGTTCTGGGCGGAGGCCTTGAACACGTCGACCGCGAAACCGATGCCCTGGAAACCCTTGGTCAACGGGCCGGACAGCAACTTCGCCGCCGTCAACGCCCCGACCATCAGCCACACCGGGGCAGGCACCGCGCCCAGCATCGTGACCAGGTCGCCGGCCGCGTTGACGATGCCCGTCAGGCCCTGCACGAGCGCCCGCAGTGGACCCTGAGAACCGCTGCCAGCGGAGATCAGGAACGTGTCGAACGAGCCGCCGAGCCGCTCCAGGTCTCCGGACAGGTTGTCGGTCATCTGCGCGGCCTGCCGCTGGGCGTACCCGGCGTCGTTGACCTTCTTCGTCCAGTCCTCGATGCCCTTCGCGCCCTCGCGGTACAGCACGCTCGCGGCGCGGGCGGCGTCGCTGCCGAAGATCTGCGCCAGCGCGTGATCCCGCTCGGCCTGCGTCAACGGCCCCAGCTTGTCCTTCAACTGCTGCGCCAGCCCGGCGAGCCCGACGAAGTTCCCCTGAGCGTCGTAGGCGTTGATCCCGAGCTGCTGCATCAGTTGCGCCGACTGCTGCGACGGCGCCTGGAGCTGCTGCAGCATCGTCTTGAACGAGGTACCCGCGTCCGACCCGATGAGACCGGCCGAGGCGAAGGCGGCCAGCGTGCCCGTCGTCTCCTCGATGCTGATGCCGCTGGAGGAGGCGAGCAGGCCGGCCTGGTTCAGCGCCTGCCCGAGATCGTCGACCGAGCCCATCGCCTTGCCCGCACCAGCGGCGAGCAGGTCAGCCACGTGGGGGAGCTGGGCGCCCGTCAGCCGGAACTGCGTCATGGCCGTGGAGGCGATACCAGCGGCATCCGCCACGTCCATCTGCCCGGCCGCGGCCAGGTTTAGGGCGCCGGTCAGGCCGCCGCCCATGATGTCCTTTGCGGAGACGCCAGCCTTCGCCATCTCCGTGATCGCATCGGCAGCCTCGGTCGCCGAGTACATCGTGTCGGCGCCCGCCTTGATCGCGGTCGCCCGCAGCGCCTCCATTGTCGCGCCGCTGGCCTGGGTGGCTGCCTGTATGCCCGACATCGACTTCTCGAAGTCCATCGACTTCTTGATCGCCAGGCCCAGCCCCGCGACCACGGCACCACCGAAGATCAGCGCGCCCTTGCCTGCGACGTCGAAGCCCTTGGACGAGGACTCCTGCGCCTTCTTGCCGGAGTCAGCCACCCGCATCGTCGCCGCTGCAGCCTTCGACATGCCCGAGACGTACTGGCCGATCTCGGCCTGCAACCTGACGGAGACGGTGCGCGTGGAAATGACACACCACCTCTCCGGGGTCCTCTGCAGCAATGCGATGCGCTAGATTCAGCGGCTATGACTGACGCCCGCCTGGAAGATTCGCTGCTTGCTCACGCCGAGCGGCAGACGAAGGCGCTGGAGAACATCCAGAGCGCCCTCATGTTCCTGCTGGCGCTAGCGATCCTCGGGGCGATCCTTGGGATCGTCGTTCTCGTCCGCGGATAGGTTCAGCCCCGCGTCGAAGTCCGGCTCGTGACCGGCGCGGAATCGCGCCGACACCTGCGTAGCCGCCTTCGTGTCGTCCTGCTTCGCTTTCCACCGGTCTGAGGACTGGTGCTGCGACAGCCGCTTGGCGACGAAGCACTCTTCCTCGTTCGGCTCGAACGCGAACTGGTTGCCCGGATCGCGGCACCACGCCTTCGGGTAGCCGCACGCCGGGCAGGTGTCCCGCTCCTCCTCGGCCAGAGCGATCGCCCACGCCGTGTCCTCGGCCGTGAACAGCGGCTCACCCGCCGCCGGCCACGGCCCGCCGAGGAACACCGACCGCGGCACCCCGTAGGCGCGCGCCTGCTCTACTTTGAGTCGGTCTCGTGAACCAACTCTGAGGCGCGCGCGGAGAAAGGGATCTGAGTGCTCCCCGTCGATGCCAGCCAGGCCGCGCCAACCAGCCGGTCAGCGTGACCCTGCGAAATCACGTCGAGCAGCCGGGCCGCCTGGTCCTCGGTCATCGTCGGCTCGACAGCAGACGCGGCGAGCAGCGCATACGCGCCCGTCTCCACGTCCCACGAAAGGCCAGAGTCCTCCGGCGCCGGGAACCGCTCGTACAGCTTGGCGAGCCCCGCCTTGGTCAGCCCCCGGAACTTGAACACCTGCTCGGAGTCACGCATCCCCTGTTCGAGCTGCGTGATCCGGTCGGCGATCTCCTTGGCCTCCGACGACTGGCCCATCGTCGCCATCGACTCGCGGCGCAGCCGGTCTAGGCGCTCGTTCAGCTCGTCGTGCTCGCCCTGCAGGTCGGCGTCCATGCAGATGGACACCGACCTGACAGGAACCTTGATCGCCCCGAGAACTTCCTCGATGGACCGCTTGCCCATCAGGCGACCGTGGTGGCCGGGTTCGACGAGGAACGCGGGTCGGCGGTCAGCGTCAGCGGCACCACGACCGTCTGCAGCGCGTTCGCGGCCGGCGAGTCGTACTGCGGCTCCGCGCACTGCGCCGGGTAGACCTCCACCTTCTGCGAGGCGGCGATTGCGACGGTGGCGAGGACGTTGCGACGCACCACGAGGTAGCCCGACGTCCGGTAGGTCAGCGTCGTGTCGAGGATCGCCTCGTTCACGGCGTCGCCGCGCACGTACTTGAGCTGCAGGCCGTCGAAGTTGCGGCGGCCGACGATCTTCGTGTTGAACGTCGAGGACATCTTCGACGTGTCGATCGTGTCCGACCCGGCGCCCGTGTTCAGGCCGTCCGGGGTCAGGCGGGTGTGCAGGACGACGGAACCGGCAGCAGCGATCTCCGTCGCGGCCTTGGGGGCGGTGATGTCGGCGATGGTGGGAACCCACCACACCGCGATCATCCCATCGAAGCCGAGGTCAGCCATTGTCAGTTCTCCTTGCTGGCGGCGGGGGTCTGCTGGGCGGCCTTACGGCCAGCGCTGTCGAGCAGCACCCAGGGCTGCTCGTCGTTGACGAAGAAGGGCACGGCGCTCTCGTCGATCACGCGCTCTTCGAGCGTGTTCGGGTTCCTGATGGTCTTGTCGGCCACGGCGGGCCCCTTTCGTGCATGGGAACGGCCGCAACCGGGGACCCGGAGGCGGTGGATTAGTGGTGTGACGAAACGGGGTGGAGATCAGGCGGGGGACGTCGACAGCCGCCACTCAGTAGTGAAGTCGTACAGCGGGGGATTGACGTCGTCATCCCGCGACAGCGGCAGCGACGACAGGTTCTCCGGGTACTGCACGACCCGGCCGGAGACGACCGTCCGGTGCAGGGCATAGATCGCCGTCGTCAACTTCTGGAACGCCACGGAAGCCGACTCGGGCGTCAGCCCCATGCAGTGACACACCCAGGTCTCCGAAAGCCCATCGTTGGCCTTCATCGTCGCGGCCGAGTGCACGCCGCCATCCGGCCAGATCACGACGAACGGCTTCGTACCGTCCAGCACAGGCCGCTTGCCCACGCCCACAGGGATGTCGATCACCAGGGCATCGGTCAGGGCGGTCACAGCAGCCTCTCGATGCCGGCGGCGAGGAACTGTTCAAGGCGGGGCTCTTCGACGTCCAGGGCCCGGCCGAGGTCGCGGTGCCCTGCCTGCTGGTGCGTGCCGTACTCCAGTAGGTTCCCGAGCGAGCCGCCGCGCTTGCCCTTGTCGTAGCCGATCTCCGCGTCGACTGTCGTCTTGCCGATGGCCGTGTCGTAGGTGACCGCATACTGGGCGTGCGCGTTGTGGACCGGCGCCGACTTCGCCACGTTCGCCCTGGCGCCCGTCTTGACGTTCAGGGCACCCTTCTGCACCACGGCGCGGGTGATGACGATCGCCTCAGCGGCAGCCTTGAGCATGTCTGCGGCCAGCGACTCCGGGGTGTCCATCAGCCGCTCACCTTGTAGCAGAGCATCCGACGAGCCGTGATCTGATCACCCAAGGCAACGTCGCGGATCTGCATGGACGCACCCACCAGTGCCGGGTCCGGCGATGACACGACCACCAGCCGCTGCTTCACGGCCGGCACCGGGGTCTGCGCGAACGGCACGGAGACGACGTAGTTAGTGGCGAACACCTCTGCGCCACCAGCCTGAGATGGGTAGTCCCGCATCGTCGCAGGCCGCACCCGCGCTATGCACGTCACCGGGCCCACCTCGGACGGGGTGACTTCCCCCGTCACCGGGTCAGTCACCGGGTCGCCGACCGTGAAGTAGCGGACCGTCGAAGTCATCGACTTCTCAGCAGCGCGCCGCCCAGACAGCGCCGTGGCGAGAGCGGTCACAACTGGGGCACCGACCAGGACGACAACCGCACCGACCGCACCCGCCTGCGGGTCTTGCCAGCGGCGATCCAGAGCAGCTTCGACCGCTCGTCCTCAGTCAGATAGACCCCAGCCTCTTGCGTAGACGCAGGACGCTGGTAGGTGTAGTCGTCGATCCGCTCAGAGGCGTACCCGTTGGCGTTCCGCAGAGCACGGGCAGCCACCTCGAGGCCGATCGCTACAGCCTCGGTGGACCCGTCGGCAACAGCCTGCGGAACGACCCCGTACACCAGGCCCGTCGCCAGATCCTGAATGAGCTGGCTGCGCGCCGGGTCAATGTCCTCACCGAGATAGGAGACCAGCTCGTCGGTCGTAAACAACATGCCGGCCTCCTATCTCGGGTTCGGACTACTGCTTCTCGATGTTCTCCCCGGCGCGGCGGATGACCCCCGCGACGGTGTAGTCCTCGCGGGGGCGCTCGTCGACCGCGTCGCCGAAGAACCCCTGCTCGGCGGCCTCGTCGACCTTGGCCTGAACCTCGGCCTCGCCGCTGTCAGCAGCCTTCGTTTCGCTCTTCCGGGAATCGGCCATGACCGATCACCTCTCCTCTGTAGAAGTCGGGCACGTTGTTGAACTCTGGACGTTCCGGGTCGATCGGTGACTCGTACGGCGGGATGACCGCCGCCCAGTTGGCGACCACACGGGCGGCGGCCACGGGATCACCGGAGAAGTCGAACGCCTCCTCGAAGGCGTTGGCGACCTGCTCCTCCCGCGGCCAATGCCACCCGTGCTTGGTCACCGGAAGAACTGCGGGGTCTGCCCGCCGGCCGCGACAGCCGTCTCAACCTCAGCCTTAGTGACCGACCCGACCTTGTAACGGGTGCGGGTGGCCTCAGGCGTCCAGCCGATGAAGCCCGCAGTGGCAGCGGCAGACAGCGTCTCCGCTGCCTGCCCGCTGAGCTGCGTACCCGAGCGAGCCATCAGACGGCCTGCTTGATCACCGAGAACGGGTAGCGGGTGCCCGCGGTGGGGTTGTCGTAGTTCAGGGTGTTCGCGGTCTGGAAGGCGCACCGGAACACGACCCGCAGCGCCACCATGTCCTGCTGCGCCAGGTTGTACTGGATGACGCCCGAGCCGTCGGTGATGACCGACTCCGTCAGGAGCTTGTACGTGATGTCCTGACGGATGCCCAGGATGGCCTGGGTGAAGTCGCCGACGACGGCCTCTGCGGCACCGGTCGCCGAGGCGGGCCACAGGCCACGCATCGGGTAGAGGACCGGGACGCCGTAGATGTTGTTCGGGGACACCTCGGCGAGCAGGTTGCCGTTCGCGTCACGGGTGTTCCGCAGCATGCCCTTGTAGATCGTGTTGGCGACCGCGGCGTTGGAGTCGAAACCGTCGGCCTCGACCTGGGCGAGAGCGTCGGAGAAGTAACCGGAGAGACCGGCCTTGTCCGTGCGCGGGGTGCCGACGGAGCGGTTGACGACGTTGCCCGCCGTGGTGGCGTCGGTGACGATCGCGCCGCCCCACGTGGAGGGCTTGTTCGTGCCGAAGAACACCGCAGCGTCGAGGACGCGGGCGATGGCGTCGGTCAGCAGGGGCATGATCGAGCCCCACACGTCGAACGTGGCGTCGTCGAGAACAGCCTCCGGGATCGGGACGATCGCCGCCAGCTCTTCGACGTTCAGGTACTTATTGCTCCACGCGGCCTCGGTGGTCTGCTTGAGGCCGGTGTCGGTCGGGGAAACGAAGTAGGCCGTGGGCAGCGCCGAGAGGACCGGCATGCGGGTCTGGTTCGTCGCCATCCGCACCTGACGGAACAGCTTCAGGGCTGCGGACTGGTTGTTCAGGCCGCCGAGGATGTCATTGGAGACGACCTCGGGAATGAGCGCCTGAGCGTTCGTCCGCGAAACGATGTTGTTGTACGCCATGGTTGGAACCTCCGATTAGGAAGGGGTGGGCAGCGGGGCCAGCCATGGCGGACTGGTGCTGCGAGCTATCCGCGGCCGGCGGCCTGGCGGATGAGGTCGGACATGGACACGCCGCCCTGAGCGGACTGGCGGGCCCCCCCGTCGAAGGACGGGGGCTGGGGGGCGCCGCTGACCGGGATGAGGTCAGCGACAGCTGCGGTGATGGCCTTGACGTCCGGCTCGCCGTCGTCACCGAGGAACGTTCCGAGGTCGAGGTACTTGAGCGCCTTGGCGACGTCGGCCTCGGGGTTGCGCGCGGCGGCTGCCGCCCGGAACTCCGTCTGCGCGAGCCGCTTGCCGTACTCACTACGGACGTTGTTGGCGCCGCGCTCCTCGGCCTCGAGCAGGGCGCGTTGGGTCTCATCCATTGAGGCCCGCTGCTGCTGCTGGAAGTCCTTGGCTGCCTTCTCTGCGGCCTTGCGGGCGTCGCGTTCCTTGTCGAGCGCGGCCTGCAGGCGGCTGATGTCCTCCGCGGTGGGAGCCTTGGGCTCGTCGGCGGGGGTTTCCTCGGTCGTCACGACGTCGGGGGTTGGTTCGGTCACTGCGTCCTCCTCGGGCATCACGCCCTGGGAAGTCCCGCCTTGCCTCACGCGAGGCGGGTGGTCTGTTGCGCTACGCTGTGCGCGCGCGGTGGTGGCGAAGCGGTAGCGGCGGGACCGTCCTCGACACCGAGAGGCCCAATGCGGTTACGGCTCAGGGGAACTGCACGGTGCTAAGCAGTCCTGAGAGCAAGCGCGGGGCGCGGGTTCGACTCCCGCACCGTCACGGCGCTACCTATGCGGCGTAGCCCTGCGCCTTCATGGCGCCGAGGGCCTCTACGCGACTCGTCAGGCTGGCGAGCAGGTCTTCGATACCGACAGTCGGCCGGGGGCTCGTGGCGCCCGCCCAGAGGCTGTCGCGGCGCGCTTGGTCGGCGGCCTTCTGTTCAGCGATCCGCGCCCGCCACATGTCGCGGGAGGCGTTGATCACCTTGTTCCGGTCCTCACCGGCGGCCAGGCGGTCCGTTTCGCGCTGCGTCAGGCCCTTCACGTGGCCGTTGGCGAACAGCTCGGCGGGGCTGATCGACAGCCGCTCCCAGCCGTCACGGGTCGACGGGATCGCCGTGCAGTCACAGCGCGGGTGCCGCCGGAACCCGGCGTCGTAGGCGTACCAGCGGCCGGCGAGGATCGCGCACCGGCCACAGCACGGCGGGTTGACCATGCGGACGAAACCCATGTGCGGGCGGACCGCGACCTCAGCCTGCGTCGCACCACGGCCGGCGTCCGTCACCACGCCCTGCAGTAGCGCGTCGAGCCACCGGCCGCCCTGCGCCAGCGCATCCGCCGGGGGAGCACCAGCGCCCGATGCCCGCTTCGCGGTCACCACAGCGCCCTGCAGCAGCCCGTCGAGCCCTCGACCGTCTGCCGCTATCCCTGCGAACGCCTGGGGCCGTACGCGAGCCTCAGGGGCGTCCGGTTGCCCGGTCTCGGCCAGTACGGCCGGAACGTAGGCGGTCGCCGCGGTCGCCGACGCCAACTGTGCAGCGGAAGCCACCCCCACCAGCCCCGGCGCGATCGCCGCCCACGACGCATCGAAGTCAGCGAGCATCCGCGCCCACGCGCGACGACCCGCCGCGACCAGCACCAGTTGGAGGCGCTGCTGCGTCCGGTAGAAGTCAGCCGCCGACTGCGGGAGTGCCACCAGGAGCCCCCGTCGGCGGTGCGGTCGGTGCGCTCGCGTTGATCAGGTCGCGGGCGATGGCCTGCAGCGTCGGATCGGCCGCAGCCGCTTCCTCACGGGCCTCCATCTGAGCGATCTCCGCCTGCGACAGCCCGACAAACTCGCGGGCGGAGCGGAGGTCGCGGATGCCGGCGGCGAGCTGCTTCACCGCCGCGTCGGACACCTCGGCTTCGGTACGGAACTCCGGATTGCGCCAGATGGTCTCGATCTCATCCGGAGACGCCAGCCCAGCAGCCTGCCGGGCGAGGCGCATCGTTTCCTCGAAGCCCTCCGAGAACGACCGCATCCGCTGCCGGACCTTCGACACCAGCCCCGACTCCGACGCCTTCAACGTCTCCCCGTTGACGTTGGACATCTCGCCCAGCAGGTACTGCGCCGGGGTGCGGGTGCGGGCCGCGATGTCGTGCACGTCCTGCTGCTTCGCCGCGCTGTACGGGT
>Ga0308175_100000805_pt1 | contig 20625 bp, 15 predicted proteins | sample PhyCR1_3_FD_203893 | JGI IMG/M metagenome (GOLD analysis project Ga0308175, IMG submission 203893) | Soil microbial communities from UC Gill Tract Community Farm, Albany, California, United States - DLSLS.C.R1 | ecosystem: Environmental > Terrestrial > Soil > Agricultural land | place: USA...
TTCCAGGCCGCGTGCTCGGGACCCACGCCGGGGTAGTCGAGCCCGGCGCTGATCGAGTGTGCGTGCGCGATCTGGCCGTCGTCGTGCGTGAGCACGTAGCTCTTGCTGCCGTGCAGCACGCCGACCCGGCCGGCGCCGAGCGTGGCGGCGTGGCGGCCGGTCGCGATGCCCTCGCCCGCCGCCTCGACGCCGATCAGGCGGACGCCGGCATCGCCGACGAACGGCGCGAACAGCCCGCCCGCGTTGGAGCCGCCGCCGACGCACGCGACGCAGGCGTCGGGCAGCCGGCCGGTCGCCGAGACGATCTGGGCGCGCGCCTCGCGGCCGATCACCGATTGCAGATCGCGCACCATCCACGGATACGGGTGCGGGCCGGCGACCGAGCCGATCAGGTAAAACGTATCGCCGACGTTGGTCACCCAGTCGCGCAGCGCCTCGTTCATCGCGTCCTTGAGGGTGCGCGTGCCGCTCTGGACGGCGTGGACCTTGGCGCCGAGCAGGTACATGCGCTCGACGTTGAGCGCCTGGCGCACGACGTCCTCGGCGCCCATGTAGACCTCGCACGGCAGGCCGAACAGCGCCGCCACGGTCGCGGTCGCGACGCCGTGCTGCCCCGCGCCGGTCTCGGCGATCAGCCGCCGCTTGCCCATCCGGCGGGCCAGCACCGCCTGGCCGATGCAGTTGTTGATCTTGTGCGCGCCGGTATGGTTCAGATCCTCGCGCTTCAGGTAGACCTCGGCGCCGACCTCGGCCGACAGCCGGCGCGCGTGGTACAGCCGCGACGGCCGGCCGACGTAGTTGACCAGCAGATCCTCGACCTCGGCCCAGTACGTGGCGTCGGCGCGCGCCTCCCGCCACGCCGCCTCGAGCTCGGCGATCGCCGGCATCAGCGTCTCGGCGACATACTGGCCGCCGTACGCGCCGAACCGGCCGTCGTCGGGGGTCGGCAGCGCGGCGATCTCGTCCACCCACGACCGGGTGCGGGCCCCAGCCTCCTCGTCGAGCTCGACGTACGTGGTCGTCTTCATCGAGGCCTCGCGTAGCATAGTCCGGCGGGCCACGGCCAGCCCAGCGGCCAGCCCAGCGGCGGTAGCGCGCCCCGATGAGGCCCCCCTCGCCGGCGAGCCGCGCGCGCGCCGTGTGGTGCGCCTGGGCCTCCCGTCGGGACAACCCCGCGGCGCCCCCCGATCACGATCACCTCCGGTTCGCTCATAGGGCTGCGCCGGGCCCGCTCACGCGCTGTGCGCGCGGACGATCGACACGAACGCGGCGACCTTGGCAGGATCCTTGACGCCCGGGGCCGACTCGACGCCGCTCGCGACATCGACCGCCCACGGCGCCAGCTCGACGAGCGCCGCGCCGACGTTTTTCGGGCCGAGGCCGCCGGCGAGCACGAACCGGCGCGCCGGATAGACCCGCCGGGCTTCGCGCGCCAGGGTCCAGTCGAACACCTTGCCGGCGCCGCCGCGCGCCGCCGTGGGCGCATCGACCAGGATCGCGTCGACCGGCCAGGCGTCGAGCCGGTCGAGATCGCTCGGTCGCCCGACGGCGATCGCCTTCCAGACCGGGCAGCGGGTCGCCTGGGCGACGATCACGACGTCCTCGGGCGTCTCGTCGCCATGCAGCTGGATCACGTCGAGCGATAGCTCGCGGCTGACCTGCGCGATCTCGGCGGGAGGCGCGTTGACGAACACCCCGACCAGCTGCGCCGCGCCGGCCGCGCGGGCCGCGGTCGCGATCGCCAGGGCCCGGTCGGGCGCGACATAGCGCTTCGAGCGCGGCCAGAAGTTGAGGCCGATGAAGTCGACCCCGGCGGTGATCACCTGGGCGGCATCGTCGGGCCGCGTGACGCCGCAGATCTTGATCTTCGTCCTCGTCGAGTTCATCACGCCGGCTCCGGTGAAACGCCGCGCAACGCGAGCAGCGCGTCGCCCGGTGACTCGGCACGCATGAGCTGCTCGCCGACCAGGACCGCGTGGACCCCCGCCGCGCCGAGCCGGCGCACATCGTCGGTGGTCCGGATCCCGCTCTCACCGACGAGCACGACCTCCGCCGGCACGCGCGGGGCGATCTGCGCGGTCAGCGTCATGTCCATCGTGAACGTCTTCAGATCACGATGGTTGACGCCGAGCAGGCTCGCCCCCACCGCCAGCGCGAGGTCGACCTCGGCGAGATCGTGGACCTCGACCAGCACATCGAGGCCATACCCGCGCGCCGCGGCAAACAGCTCGGCGAGCTGCGCCGGGGTGAGCGCCGCGACGATGAGCAGCACCCCATCGGCGCCGGCCGCGCGGGACTCGGCGATCTGGTAGGCGTCGATCACGAAGTCCTTGCGCAAGAGCGGCAGGTCGACCGCCGCGCGGCAGCGCGCGAGGAAGCCGAGCTCGCCGTCGAAGAACTGGCGATCGGTGAGCACGCTCAGCGCGGCGGCGCCGCCGCGTTCGTACTCGCGGGCGATCATCGCGGGATCGGCCCCCGCGCAGATCGGCCCCGCCGACGGCGACGCGCGCTTGATCTCGGCGATGACGCGCACCGGCATGCCCGGCGACCGGCGCAGCGTCCGCTCGAGACCGCGGACGGGTCCGGCGGCGCGGGCGGCGGCGTCGATGTCAGCCCAAGACCGCGCGGTCCGCGCGGCCGCGATCTCGGTGCGCTTCACCGCCAGGATCTGATCGAGGATCGTCATCCGCTTGCCTCTACTTACTCGACCCCGGCGAAGTCGCGCGCGGTCTTTTTGGCCAGCTCACCGAGGTCCGCGCCGAGCGGCGCCCGGCTGACCTCCTGCCATTTGTGGAGCACGAGGCGGGCGGCGCCGTCGACCGCGACGGTCCGGGCGCGGATCAGCTGATCCGGCAGGCGATCGAGCTCGAACGCACCGGGCTCCAGGAGCTCGAGCCCCAGGGCGGCGGTCATCGCGGAGGCGAGCAGGACCGCCTCGTGGCGCTCGCCACGGCCGACCTCGTGGCCGGCGAGCACCTTGCGCAGGACGCTCGCGTTGTAGGCGGCGTCGCCCCCGGCCAGCCCCGCCGGATCGGCCTCGTCCGCGCGAAACGTGCGCGGCGTGATCGTCATCGCGAACACCACGCCGTCGTCCCAGACCGCCGCGTGGGTCTCGCCGCGCACCGCGATCTCGTCGAGCCCGCCGGCGCCGTGGACGACCGCCGCGCGCCGCACGCCGAGCGCCCCCAGCGCCGCGGCGACCGGCTCGCACCACTTCCGTTCGTAGACGCCGACGACCTGATGGCGCACCTGGGCCGGGTTGGTGAGCGGCCCGAGCAGGTTGAAGATGGTCCGGGTGCCGAGCTCCTTGCGCGGCCCGGAGGCGTGGCGGGTCGCCGCGTGAAACTTCGGCGCGAACGCAAAGCCGATCCCCGCGACCTCGATCGCGCGGGTGATGGCCGCGGGCTCGGCGTCGATCGTGATCCCGAGCGCTTCGAGCACGTCCGCCGAGCCGCAGCGCGAGGACAGCGCGCGGTTGCCGTGCTTGGCGACGATGCCGCCGCACGCGGCGATCAGGATCGCGGCGAGCGTGGAGACGTTGATGGTCCCCGTGCCGTCGCCGCCGGTCCCGCAGGTATCGATCGAGTGCTCGCGCCGCGGGCAGTCGAGCGGCAGCGCGCGGCTGCGCATCGCCGACGCCGCCCCGACGATCTCGTCGATCGACTCGCCCTTCGCGCGCAGCGCCACGAGCAGCCCGCCGATCTGCGCCGGCGTCGCGCCGCCGTCCATGATCTGGCCGATCACCTCGGCCATCTCGGCGCGCGACAGGTCGCTGCCGGCGAGCGCGCGGTTGATCGCCCGGACGATCACGCCGAGGCCTCGCGCGATCGGCCCGCCATGCTGAGGAAGTTCGCGAGCAGCCGCTTGCCTACGGTCGTCATGATCGATTCGGGGTGAAATTGTACGCCCTCGAGCGGCGCGCCGGGAGCCTTCGCGCGCACCCCCATGATCTCGTCCTCCCAGGTCTTGGCCGTCACCTCGAGCGCGTCCGGCATCGCGTCGGGCGCGATCACGAGGGAATGATAGCGGGTCGCCACGAAGGGGTTCTCGATCCCGGCGTAGAGCCCCGCCTCGTCGTGAAAGATCTTGGAGGTCTTGCCGTGCATCACCCGCGGGGCGCGGACCACCCGGCCGCCGAGCGCCTGCCCGATGCACTGGTGGCCGAGGCAGACCCCGAGGATCGGCGTGACCCCGGCGAACCGCCGGACCACGTCCATCGAGATCCCGGCCTCGTTCGGCGTGCACGGGCCCGGCGAGATCACGATCGCATCGGGCGTGCGCGCCGCGATCGCGTCGATCGTGATCGCGTCGTTGCGCTCGACCGAGACCTGGGCCCCGAGCTCGCCGAAGTACTGCGCGAGGTTCCAGGTGAACGAGTCGTAGTTGTCGATCAGGAGCAGCTTCACGGCGCCTTCCGTTCGGCGGTGCGCGCCATCGCGACCGCGCGCAGCACCGCGCGCGCCTTGTTGACCGTCTCCTGATACTCGGTCTCGGGGACCGAATCGGCGACCAGCCCCCCGCCGGCTTGCACGTAGATCGTATCGCCGCACGAGACCAGCGTGCGGATCGCGATCGCGAGATCGAGGTTGCCGGTGTAGCTCACGTAGCCGACCGCGCCGCCGTAGATCCCGCGCTGGTGCGGCTCGAGCTCGTCGATGATCTCCATCGCGCGGATCTTCGGCGCGCCCGACAGCGTCCCGGCGGGGAACGCCGCGCGCAGGACGTCGAGCCAGGTCTTGCCCGCCGCGAGCGTCCCGACCACGTGCGAGGTCAGGTGCATCACGTGCGAGAACTTCTCGATCACCATCTGCTCGACGACCTGCACCGAGCCGACCTGGGCGACCCGGCCGACGTCGTTGCGGCCGAGATCGATCAGCATCAGGTGCTCGGCGCGCTCCTTCGGATCGGCGAGCAGCTCGGCCGCGAGGCGGTCGTCCTCGGCCGCGGTCGCGCCGCGCGGCTTGGTGCCGGCGATCGGCCGGAGCTCGACGCGGCCGTCGCTGAGCCGCACCAGCGTCTCGGGGGACGCGCCGGTGACGCGGGCCTCCGGAAACTCGAGGTGAAACATGTACGGCGACGGGTTGATCACGCGCAGCGCGCGGTACACGTCGAGCGGGCGCGCGCCGGCGGCGGGCTCGGCGAACCGCTGCGACAGCACGACCTGAAAGGCGTCGCCGGCGAGGATGTACTCCTTGACCCGATCGACCGCGGCGCAGTACTCGGGCCGGCTGAACGACGACGGCGGGATCGCGCCCGGCGCCTCGTTCAGCCGCGGAGGCACCAGCGCGGGCAGCGGGGTGCGCGGCGCGCGCAGCGTCGCGATGATCGCGTCGATCCGCGCGCAGGCCCGATCGTAGGCCGCCTCGGCGCGCTCCGGGCGGGCGACGTAGGGCGTCGCGACCACCTTGAGCGTCTGGCGCAGGTTGTCGAAGATCAGCAGCGTGTCGGTCACGACCATGCAGAGCGGCGGAAGATCGAGTGCCGGGCGCGCCCGCGCCGGCAGATCCTCGAACGCGCGCACGCAGTCGTAGGCGATCCAGCCGACCGCCCCGCCCCAGAACCGCGGCAGGCCCGCCACGTCGACCGGGCGGAGCTCGCCGAGGACCTCCGCCAGCGCGGCGGTCGGATCGGCGGTCTCCCATTCCGCGGTGCGCGGAGGCCCGCCGCTATCGACGTCGTACCAGGTCACGCTCGCGAGGTTGGCCTTCCAGCGCACGACCGCGCGCGGCGCGACCCCGACGAACGAATACGCGGCCCAGGTCGCGCCGCCGACGACCGACTCGAGGATGAACGAGTGCTCGCCGGCCCCGAGCGCCGCGTACGCGGACACCGGGGTATCGCCGTCGGCGAGGAGCTCGCGATAGACCGGGATAAGGTTTCCCCTCATCGCGGCCGCGACGAACTCCTCCCGCGCAGGCGTGTACATCTGATCGCCTTTATACCCATGCGCCGTGATCGTCGCCATCGCGGGGATGCGCCTACAAGCCCCCAACCCCGACCCGAACCTCGCCTCGATGCCGTGCGCCTCCCACGCCCCGCCGGATTCCAATGCCGTTGCCGATTTTCCATCCCGCTCCCTTGCCGCAGGAACCTCCTGTAATTTATTCTATTTGAATAAACTCGTAGCGCGAATAGCCTGAGTCCTTCATGGTTCTGGATGGGGGATGCGGACGACGACGAGGAAGAGCATCGCACGACGGATCGGGCGAATCATTCTCGGAGCGCTGCGGATCGGCTCGTCGTCATCCGCGACAGCGCGGCGTTCGATGGCCGGGTCGTGGCGAGCAGGTGGATCACGGAGAGCGGACATGCGGTGTTTGCGATCACGAGTATGCCGCGCGGCAAGCAGCTCATCGCCGGTGGTAGCGCGCCCGAGGACGGCCTCACCCCTCGCGACCGAACCCTGCATGATATGTCTTGCGGATGCATCCTGTTCTGCAAGCAACGCTTCACGCGGTCGATCCGGAGATCGCGGATCTCATCGCCGCCGAAGAGCGCCGGCAGCGCGACAAGATCCGGCTGATCGCGTCGGAGAACTACGTCTCGGGTGCGGTGCTCGCGGCCACGGGCTCGGTGCTCACCAACAAGTACAGCGAGGGTTATCCGGGCAAGCGCTACTACGAGGGCCAGCAGGTCATCGATCGCCTCGAGCAGCTGTGCATCGACCGCGCGAAGGCGCTGTTCGGCGCCGAGCACGCCAACGTCCAGCCATACTCGGGGTCGCCGGCGAACCTCGCGGTGTACCTCGCGTTCGTCAAGCCCGGCGAGACCGTGATGGGCATGGGGCTGCCGGCCGGTGGCCACCTGACCCATGGCTGGAACGTCTCGGCGACCGGCACGTGGTTCCGCGCGGTCCAGTACGGCGTCCGCCGGGACACGCACCGGATCGACTTCGACGAGGTCCGCGAGCTTGCCCGCAAGGAGCGGCCCAAGCTGCTGTTCGCCGGCGGCACCGCCATCCCGCGCACGATCGACTTCGCCACGTTCGGCGAGATCGCCAAGGAAGTCGGCGCGGTGTTCGTCGCCGACATGGCCCACATCGCCGGCCTCATCGCAGCGGGCGCCCACCCCTCGCCGGTCCCGGTCGCCGACGTCGTGACCACGACGACCCACAAGACGCTGCGCGGGCCCCGCGGCGGCATGCTCCTGTGCACCGCGGCGCACGGCAAGGCGCTCGATCGCGCCGTGTTCCCGGGCCTGCAGGGCGGCCCGCACAACCACACAACTGCCGGCATCGCCGTCGCGCTCAAGGAAGCCGCGACCGACGAGTTCAAGCGGTACGCCCACCAGATCATCGTCAACGCCCGCGCGCTCGCCGCGGCCCTCGTCGAGCGCGGCTTCTCGCTCGTCACCGGCGGCACCGACAACCACCTGATCCTCGCCGACCTCACGACCAAGGGCGTGCCCGGCAAGGTCGCCGCGAAGGCGCTCGACGCCGCGGGCCTCGAGCTCAACTACAACTCGGTCCCGTTCGATCCGCGGAGGCCGTTCGATCCTTCGGGGATCCGGCTCGGGACCTCGTCGGTCACCAGCCGCGGCATGGGCGAGCCCGAGATGAGGCAGATCGCCGCCTGGATGGACGCGGTGATCTGCGCGCCCGGCGACGCCGTGCAGCACGACAGGATCGCCGGCGAGATCCGCGAGCTGTGCGCCAAGTTCCCCGCCCCCGGAATCCTGGTCTGAGCCGCGCCCGGCGCGACGAGGGCACCGCGCTCGATCTCCTCGCAACGAGCCACTTGCGGTGTCGTGAATTCCATTCGACGGGTTGACGCCGCCGAGGCCCCACCGCGCACGCGGATGCCTCGCGTCATGGCCATAGGTTACGCGAGGATGCTTACAAAACCCACGCTCCATCGCGAACGATGTCGAAATCAGGACGATCGATGGTATCTTGTACGTTGGAGGGGAAGGAGATCGGACGTTGCTGCCTGTCAGCCAGCCCGCGCCACTGCCGGCGTCCAGCTTCGCAACCGGCGATGCTCCATGGTCTTTTCGCGGCCGGGATCGCTGTTTCTCACAGCAGACCACATCCCACCACGCCGCTTCGGAGTGCATGCGAACTCACAACCTCGTCATCGCCGCGTTCGCGATCCGTCGCAGCCGTTACGCGATCGAGCAACAACGCAACTGCTGGACAGACAATTCATCATCACGCGCCGGCAATCACTAACTCATAATCTGCACGAGCGGCGCCCCGGCCTCGGTGTGTACGCGCGAGCACGTTGAATGCGAGGGAGTGGCAATATGCCGCGCAAGTACGATACTGACGTGACAGACGGCTCAACTTTGATTAGATTCCAAGCATGAGCAGTATTTCCATCACAGGTGGCTCGACGTCGACCCGTTATGTCGACTGGAAGAGCTGGGCATGGGCGTTGTCACCGGTCTGGATCTGCATGCCGCTGATGGGCATCGGGCTCGCCTCGGTCACGGGCGTCGGGGCGTGGAACTGGATGACGTTGGTGGTCTGGTATCTGGTCTTGCCGGCTGCCGACTTTATCGTCGGGACCGATACAAATAATCCGCCGGAGTCCGCCCTCGAACAGCTGGATAAAGCGCCCTATTATCGAATTCTGACCTACATCACCGTACCCGTACACTACGTCATTTTCATCGCGGCGGCGTGGTATGTGGCGACCCAACCGCTGAGCGTCATGAACCTACTGGGCCTCACATTGTCGGTCGGGCTCGTCAACGGGCTGGCGATCAACACGGGCCACGAGCTCGGCCACAAGAAGGCCGCGCTCGAACGCTGGCTCGCGAAGATCGTGCTCGCGGTCGTCGGCTACGGCCACTTCTTCGTGGAGCACAACCGCGGTCATCACAAGGACGTGGCGACGCCGGGTGACCCGACGAGCTCGCGGCTCGGGGAGAACCTCTATGCCTTCGCCTTGCGCGAGGTGCCCGGCGGGTGCCGGCGCGCGTGGGCCTCGGAGTCCGAGCGCCTGCGGCGCAAAGGCCAGCGCGTGTGGTCGCTGCACAACGAAGTCTTGCAGCCGCTCGCCATCACCGTGGCGCTCTACACGACGTTGCTCGTCATGTTCGGACCGATCATGCTGGTCTTCCTGCCGCTGCAGGCCGCGTTCGGCTGGTGGCAGCTGACGACCGCCAATTTCATCGAGCATTATGGGCTGCTGCGCCAGAAGGGCGCCGACGGGCGCTACGAGCGCTGCCGGCCCGAGCACTCGTGGAACGCGAACCACATCGTCACGAACCTGATCCTGTTCAACCTCCAGCGCCATTCGGATCATCACGCCAACCCGACGCGCCGGTTCCAGAGCCTGCGCAACTTCGAGGGCCTGCCGCAATTTCCGAGCGGCTATCCGGCGATGTTCGCGCTGTCGTACGTCCCGTGGGCCTGGCGCCGCGTCATGGATCACCGCGTCTTCACCCTGGTGCGCGGCGATCTGTCGAAGATCAATATCGATCCCTCGCTGAGCGCGAGGCAGCGCGCGCGCTACGAGCGCATGGCGACGGCCTGAGCCGCCCGCGGCGCGACCACGCCTGCGTGCGGCACGCCAGAGCTCCGACTACGAGGCGAACAGCTGGACATCGCTGGCCGCGGCAAACGCCATCTGACAGGCAGGATCCCAGTCGGGGTGGCGAACCACGAGGTAGCCGTCCGACAGCAGCGTGGCCTTCCAGTCGCGCCGCGGGGTCCCCGGCCGGAGCAGGGTATCCTCGACGATGTGGGCGCGATATCGCTCGTAGTACTCGCGGAGCCCCCCGATCCCGATGATCCGGCCCTCGCCCCGTGCGCGCTTGAACACGATCCCGACGTTGTACTTGCGCTCGGTCGGTGCCTCGAACCGGCCCACCGTGGCGACGCGCGCCCACTCGCGAAACAGATCGATATCGCCCGTGTAGTTCATCAGGTCGACCACGCACGCACCGCCCGGCCGGCAGGCGACCTCACCGAACACGACCTCGCCGCTCGGCGTCCGGAACCACTCCATGTGCGTCATCCCGTTGCCCATGCCGAGCGCGCGCAGCACCTGACGGCCGAGCTCGATGCCGCCGCGCAGGTGCGGCTGCTCGAGATCGCGCACCGACACCATGATCGGCGAGATCCACTCGTGCGAGCGCATCTCGAGCGCGTTCGGGAAGTACCGTGTCACGCTCTCGTAAGCGGGTTGACCGGCGATCGACACGGTATCGTACGTATACTCCTCACCGGCGATGAACTCCTCGCAGCTCGCCTCGGCGACGTGCGCGAGGCGCGGCAGGATCCGCTCGAGGTCCGCCCGCGATTCGAGCTTGTACGTATCGGCGCTGCCGGCGCCGCTGATCGGCTTGATGATCGCCGGGAACCCGGTCACCTCGACCGCGCCCCACACCTCCTTCACCGAGCGCACGCGCTGCGCGCGAGGCACGCGCAACCCGGCGGCGGCGACGCGCTCCTTCATCAGCTGCTTGTCGCGAAAGCCGCGCACGGCATCGACCGACATCCCCGGGAGGCCGAACCGTTCGCGCATCCGCGCCGCGGTGATGACCAGCGGCTCCCAGTTGGCGAGCACGAGGTCGACCGACCGGCCGCGCAGCCACTGGTACACGCGGGCGATCACGTCCTCCTCGGCGAGGATCGACGGGACCTCGAGGTAATCGGCGAGGTAGCGCCGGAGCTCGGGCTCCGGGCTGCCGTCGCCGACGCCCAGCACCTCCGCGCCGACCTCGGCGAGACCGCGGGTGAATTGCCTCATCTCGGGGGGATACCGCGGGGAGAGAAACACGACGCGCATCACCTCGACGGTATCCGTGGTCGCCCGCGGTCACAAGGCGCAGGGAAGCTCAGCGCACCGCCCGACACTGGCCAGGACGTCGGCACCGAGAACTCACCGGATCCGGTTTGGCTGGTCATTCCCGACGCCGGGAATCGCGCGGTCCGATCACAACAGGTCGAGGTTGATGTTGAGGTTGGACTCGTTGAACATCCGCGCGTTCCCGGCCTGGCCGAGCACCTGCGCCGCGAGATCACACACGGTCCCGCCCAGGAGCCCCAGGCCCGGCGCGATCAACCGGGTGGGGCAAGCCGCCACGCCGGTGGTGCACCCGAAGGTGAACTGCGTGCGCTCTCCTCCAGCGCGACCAGCAGCGCATCCGCGGAGGGAAACCGCGCTGTCTCGAACGAGAGTGTAGGGATTCAATTTCTGCAATCACCCGCGAGCATTCGAGCATGACCACCGCATTAAACGCAATCATTCTCACCCGCACGCAGTTTCTGCGTGTGCCGCGTTTTCTCCGTCGGAGACCGCCGGGTTTGACGACACCAACGTCCGGTTCGAATCGGTGAGGCGCGAGTCACGCGCTCTACGTGATGGACACCTCGCGTTGCGCGCGCGCCGACAAGACCCGCACGTTCGAGTACTGAGTCCCCTGCACCCAGGCCTCAGAGGCGAGGGCTCGACTCCCGTGGATATTTGTAATTTAGCTGCATGGCGATTGTGGTGTCGTGACATGTCGTCGCGCGGGCTCTCCACGGACCGCACCGGCGCTCCTCGAGTTCGGCGCCGCAGTCTTCGTATCGAGCGTTGCCGGCGTCGCCCGTGAACACGAGCGTGGCCAGCGCGACGCGGCGGTGAATGCGCCTCGGGCGGCGCTAGCGGGTACGTCGGTTCGCCGCCGAGAACGCCACGACGCGATCGAGGATGCGATGCGCGACCTCGGCCTTGGTGCCGGCGGGGAGCGCGACGGCGCCGTGGTGATCGACGATGGTGACCCGGTTGGTGTCGACGGCGAACCCGGCGCCGGGCTCGGCCACGTCGTTGGCGACCACCAGGTCGCAACGCTTGGCCGCCAGCTTGGCCTGGGCGTTGGCGACCACGTCCTGGGTCTCGGCGGCGAACCCGACGAGCAGCGGTGTCTTCCTGGCACCGCGGCGCTTGCCGAGCCCGGCGAGCAGATCGGGGTTGGCGACCAGCGCGAGCTCGGTCCTGGCGCCCAGCTCGCCGCGCTTGAGCTTGTGCGTGGCGGGCCTGGCGGGCCGGTAGTCGGCGACGGCGGCGGCCATGATGATCACGTCGGCGCCCTGGGCGGCGGCGGTCAGGGCGGTCTCGAGCTGGGCGGCGGTCTCGATCGTCACGACGTCGACGCCGACCGGCGCCGCGATCGCGCTCGGCCCGAGCAGCAGCGTGACCGCGGCTCCACGGCGCTGGGCCGCGGCGGCGAGCGCGGCCCCCATCTTGCCCGAGCTGCGGTTCCCGATGAACCGCGCCGGATCGATAACTTCATACGTCGGCCCGGCGGTCACGACGACCCGCTTGCCCGCGAGATCCTGCGGCGCCAGCACGTGCGCCGCGGCCTCGACGATGTCGGCCGGCTCGGCGAGCCGCCCCGGGCCGGTCCACCGGCACGCCAGGAAGCCATCGCCCGGGCCGACCACGCGATAGCCGGCGATCTCGACGAGGCGCGCGACGTTTGCCCGGGTGAGCGGGTGACTCCACATGTTGACGTTCATCGAAGGCGCGAGCAGCACCGGCGCGCGGGTCGCGAGCACGACCGCGGTGACCGCGTCGTCGGCCTGCCCCGCCGCCAGCCTCGCCAGCGAGCTCGCCGTGGCCGGCGCGATCACGACGAGGTCGGCCTGATCGGCGAGCTGGATATGCCCGATCGCCGCCTCCTCGGTGAGGCTGAACAGATCGGTGAACACCGGCCGGCGGGTCAACGCCTGGAAGGTCATCGGCCCGACGAACTTCTGCGCCCGCGCGGTCATCGCGACGTCGATCTGCGCGCCCGCCTTGTCCAGCAGCCGCACCAGCTCGGCGGCCTTGTACGCGGCGATGCCCCCGGCCACCCCGACGACGATGCGCGCGCCCTTCAGGGGATGTGCGGGATCACGGGGAGGTCGTTCGCTGCGCGGTCCGTCGGCCACGTCACCAGCCTAGCGTGCAGCGCGGCCGCGTGGCGCGCCGCCAAGCCGAGTTCGCCAAGCACATCGCGATGTACTTATATATGGTTATCGAGGCGCGCTCCTGCTACTCGCGCGCGGCATCGTGGGGCGGCGACGACTGATCGGCGTGAGCGATCCCAGGTCAAACCGCCATCTTCGATTCATGGATGCTCAAAACGCCAAAGACATGAGTGGCATTCGCGGTCTCCATCACGTGCAATCGGCGACCGGCGCCTGGGCATCGAGACCAGCCCTCGCCAGCCCGCGACCAGGCCGCGTTGGTGCCGATCATGCCGGCCTCGGGCAGATCGCCGGCTCGACAGCCGGCGATCTGGGGTAGCGGTACGCGCGCCCGCGATCGCTCGTGATAGGGTCCCGCGCACCATGAGGGTGAAAGCCATTCGTCACGTCCTGCGCTGGCCCCCCGCGCTCATCGCGGTGGCCATCCTGTGTTTTGCGCCGCCCGCACGTGCCCAGGAGCCGAGCACGACGCTGCGTGGAATCGTCACCGCCGAGAATCACGTTCCCCAGGTCGGTGCCAGCGTGAGCATCGCCAAGCTCGGGGCCTACGTGTTCACCGATGAGAAGGGGGAATACACGGTGTCGGTGCCCCCCGGGGAGTACACCGTGCGGGTCGAAGCCCCCGGCTACCTCGCCGTCGACAAGGCCGTGATCGTGGGGGCCGAGCCCGCGGTGCTCGACGTTCAGCTGGCCGAGAGCAAGCTCGGCGAGGTCATCACGATCATCGGAGCGCGCACACCGCGTAGCCGGCTCGAGACCTCGGTGCCGGTGGACGTGATCACCAATGAGGAGATCAGCGAATCGACCAACACCGAGACCAACCAGATCCTGAACACGATCGCGCCGTCGTTCAGCGCCAGCCACCTCACGATCGTCGACGGCACCGACCATATCGATCCGGCGGAGCTGCGCGGCCTCGGCCCGGAGCACGTGCTCGTGCTCGTCAACGGCAAGCGCCTCCACCAGAGCGCGCTGGTCAACGTCTACAACGGCGGCACGGTGGGCGTCGATCTCAACGCGATCCCGTCCAGCGCGATCGCCCGGGTCGAGATCCTGCGCGACGGCGCCGCGTCGCAGTACGGCTCCGACGCGATCGCCGGCGTGATCAACATCGTGCTCAGGGACGACGTCGATGTCGTCGACCTCTACTCGATGACCGGGATCACCGCCTCCAACGATGGCGCGCAGTTCAAGCTGGGCGCGAACACCGGGTGGAAGCTCGGCAACCGCGGGTTCGTGAACGTCACGGCCGAGGCGTTCTCGCGCGGGCGCACCAACCGCTCCAACCCCTGGAGCGGGGACATCTTCCCCGGCATCACCGGAACGGCGAACACCGACGCCGAGCTGCAGCGGCAGGGCCTGACCCGCGGGAACTTCACCATGGACGTCGGCCAGGCAGGCGCCCTGGTCGGCACGACCTTCCTGAACGCCGGTTACAAGCTCGACGACACCTTCGAGCTCTATGCCCAGGGTGGCTACACCCTCCGCCAGGGCCATGCCTCCGGGTTCTACCGGTTCCCCGACCAGGAGGATCGCGTGGATCTGCGCGTCTACCCCGATGGCTTCCTGCCCCAGATCAACCCGCTGCTGAACGCGTGGACGGGGACGGCCGGCGTGCGCGGCAAGTCCGGGCCCTGGGAGGGCGATCTCAGCCTGACCTACGGGGGGGACCGGTTCCACTTCTTCGTCGACAACAGCATGAACGCGTCGCTCGGCCTCGCGAGCCCGAAGCACTTCGACGCCGGCGCGCTGAACTTCCACCAGACCAGCCTCAACTTCGACGGCGTTCGGCGGATCGAGCAGACCATCATCAAGGCGCTGACCGTGGTCGCCGGCGCCGAGCTTCGCCACGAGGACTACCACATCGACGCCGGCCAGCCCGAGTCGTACGAGCTGGGGCCCGAGATCGACTCGATGGGCAATCCCAAGTCGCCGGGCTCGCAGGTGTTCCCCGGGTTCCAGCCGGCGGACGCGAAGGACTACACACGGCTGAGCGAGGCGGTCTACGCCGGCCTCGAGAGCCAGCCGACCGCGCGCACGAACCTCGACGTCGGGGGGCGCTTCGAGCACTACAGCGACTTCGGCAGCACGCTCACCGGCAAGGTCGCCGGACGGGTGACGGTGGTCAAGACCGGCGACAACGAGGTCGCGGCGCGCGGCTCGGCGTCGACCGGGTTCCGCGCGCCGGGGTTGCAGCAGCTCGGGTACAGCACGATCGCCACGCAGCTCGTGGGCGGCGTGCTGACGAACCTGCTGGTCAGCCCGAACGGGAGCGCGGTGACCAATGCGTTCGGGGCGCCCCGCCTCAAGGAAGAGACCTCGGTCAACTTCAGCGGAGGGCTCACCGCGCGCCTGCTCGGCAACCTGTCGGTCAGCGCCGACTATTACCGCGTGGCGATCAAGGATCGCGTCGTGCTCAGCGGGCTGTTCGCCGCCGACAACGATCCCACGGCCATGGACGAGTTCGGCCACGCCATCGCCGACATCCTGCGCCCGTTCCCCGGCGTCTCGGACGCGCAGTTCTTCGTCAACGCGGTGGACACCACGACCAACGGCGTCGACGTCGTGCTCGACTACAACCATCGCCTGCCCAAGGGCTCGCTCAAGGCGACGGCCGCGGCCAACTTCAGCAACACGACCGTCGACGCGGTGCACGTGCCCCAGAGCATGCTGGACAAGTTCGCCGGCGTGATGGGCAGCGAGGACCAGGTGAGGAGGGTATTCCTTGGGCGCTACGGCGAGAACCGGCTCACGGACCTGCTGCCCCGGCAGAAGGGCAGCCTGGGGCTACGCTGGGACTTCAGCGGATGGTCGGTCGGCGTCCGCGCCAACTACTTCGGTCCCACCGAGTTCCACAGCGACGATCGGGACCCCGACGCCCCCATCGACCCCGCCACCGGCGAACATCCCTACGCCGACGAGTCATTCGGCGCCAAGGTCACGTTCGACGCCGACGTCGACTACCGGATCGGCGGCTTGTGGTGGAGCGTGGGCGCGACCAACCTGTTCAACACGTTCCCGGACGAGGTCAAGCGTGCGTTCAATCGCAACAACGAGACCTTCCGCTACACGCCCGCCGGGCTGTCCGCAGGCGCGCCCTACGGCACCGACGGCGCGTTCTACTACGTGCGCGCCGAATACCGGTACTGACGACCGGACCGATCGACGGCGAACACACGGAGATCAAGACCCTCCAGATCGAAGGCCACATCGACTCGCGCATGAGCGCTCGCCACAACAAGAAGCTCTCGATCCAGCGGGCCAACTCGGTCCGCTCCTATCTGATCGAGAAGGGCATCAGCAAGGACCGGCTGACCGCCGAGGGTTCGGGCGTCGCGGCCGGTCGGGGACAACAAGCCTGGAAGGGCCGGTTCCAGAACCGGCGGGTCGAGCTGAAGATCACGAAGCGCGACGGCGACAGCGGCGCTGCCAGCGCTGATTGATCCGGCACCTCTGCGGCGCTGGGGGGACGGGCCGTCCTGGTGCCGTGACGCGGCGATGTTGTACGAAACGCCCAAATTTTCCGACCAGATTTTCTTTTCCTTACGATAACTTACCTTCCAGATTGGCGCCCCAAAGCGCATCTTATGAGTTTGAAACTAGTTTCAAACGAGTTTCAAAAGACCACACGCCTGACCGAGTACGCCCCTGGGAGGCGGAGACTCGCTACGAGAGCTGCTGGGCGAGCGCACGGGTCTCGATCAGGTTGTCCTCGATCGAGCAGTAGGTCCAGCCGCCGTAGCGGCCGATCGAGTGGACGTCGTGGCCGGCGAACTCTGCCTTGAGCCGCGCGGTCTCGGCGAGCGAGGCCTGGGTGATGTGGACGTAGGCCGGATCGAGCACGACGTGGTGATGCGCGACGAGCTGGTGATCGGTGACGATCGCCTCGCGCCGTAGATCGTCGAGCACGCGCCGGCGCAGCGCCTCGACGTCGAACGTCGCGTCGTGGGGCGCGCCGATCTCGACGTACAGGCTCATCCGGTCGGCCACGCCCGGGGCCGGCGGCAGGATGTTGTCGTACCAGCCGACCCGGTAGAACACGATCGACCGGTCCGGGAAGTACATCCAGTGGACGTCGCGCGGGCCCTTCTTGTCGAACCCGAGATTATACACCAGGACCTTGTTCGCCGAGAACACGGCGGGATCGTGGGCCACGCCGCACAGCCGCGCGAGCGCGGGCAGCGGCGCCGATGACACCACGCGATCGAACACGACCGCCCGGCGCGGCGTGATCACCTGACGCGCGGCCAGGTCGATCGCGGTCACCGGCTCGCCGCAGGACACCATGCCGGGCGGCAGGTCATGAAGCAGCGCGTGGACGTACTGCACCGCGCCGCCGGCCGGATAGGTGAACGTCGCGTTGTAGCCGCGGTCGCCGGTGCCCGGCGGCTTGGGCCGCATGTTGGCGATGATGTCGGCCAGGTCGGCGTGGGGGAAGAACCGGCCCATCGCGTCGACGTCGAGCCGATCGAGATCCGTGGCGTAGAGCTTCTCGTTGTACGGCCGGAGGAACTTGTCGGTGATGCCCTTGCCGAGCCGCCGGTACAGCATCTCGCCGAACGAGCGCGGCGGGTCGTCGCCGGCTGGCTGCTGGGACGCCCGGGATGCAAAGAACACGTCGACCAGGCACTCGAGGAACTCGTCGTGCGGCAGCTGGTGGATGTGCTTCTGGAACGGAAAGTCGATGTCGCGGCCGGCGTAGCGGATCGTGCTGCGCTTCTCGACGGTGCGCACCTCCTGGCCCGGCATCCGCGCGCGCAGCCAGGCCTCGATCGCCGGATCCTTGAAGTGGAAGAAGTGCCCCGAGTAGTCCCACACGAAGCCGTCCCGGGCGACGGTCCGGCAGTAGCCGCCGGGCTCGGTTTCGGCCTCGAGCACGACGACGGCGGCGCCGGGGTGCCGGGCGCGCCACCAGTTCGCGAACGACAGGCCCGACATGCCGGCGCCGATCACGACGGTGGTGCCGGCGGTCACCGCAGTCTCGCGATCTCGTTCTGGAAGATCCGCTGTGCGATCGCCGCGGCGGCGCCGTAGGTGCTCTCCATGCCGAAGTACGACAGGCTCTTCGACAGGAGGCTCTGGCGGCGCGAGTACGGCGTATCCGACGCGTAGTGGATCACGCCGAGCTCGAACGAGGTCTGATCGACGTCGACCAGCGAGACCAGCTCGTCCTTGGGGTGGCGGCGCGGCTCGGCGATCTCGTAGGCGGCCGACAGGTACGGCCCGGCCTCCATCTCCATCACCGTGTAGCCCTCGCGGTAGAAGACGTCCATGTACTCGCGGTTCTGCAGGAACGCCGAGCGCACGGTCAGCGCCTTCTGGTTGTCGAGCACGGTGCCGTGCTTCATGAACGGCTGGACGTCGGCGGCGGTCAGCGCGTTCTTGAACAGGTACGTGTTCGCCGAGTGCTCGTCGTGGACGACCTTGCTGATCATGACGTCGCCGACACGGCCGTTGAGCGTCGCCGCCTTGCCCATGATGTAGATCCCGCGGAGCTCGTCGACCCCGAGCGACAGCGCCGAGAGGTGGTGATACGCCGCCATGCCGAGCGGGTAGTCGATGTTGATGATGACGGCACGACTCTTGCGAAGCTGCTCGATCCCGGGCTGGCGAAGCCGCGGATCGATGTTGTCGGGGGCAAGCTGCGACAGCTCGATCACCTGCGCGTCGACGTCGATCCGGCCCGGCGACAGGATCGCGCGGATCCCCGCCGCGGCGTCGGACTCCTGCACGTGGGCCATCCGGCTCGGCTCGTTATGGAGGAACGTGCGCAGCGAGTAGTACAGGATGTTGGTCGCGAGCCCGAGATCGCCCCGGGCGACGGCCTCGTCGTAGCGCGGCGCGAGCGCCTCGACGTTCTTGTCCCGCAGGAACGTCAGGATCTCGTCCCGGTGGTTGCGCGCGTAGCCGCCCAGGAGGTTCGCCAGCGAGTGGCTGTTCGACGACACGAAGTAGACCGGCCGCCCCGACGGCACCGCCGGCGCGATCGCCTGGTACCAGCGCTGCGCCGACCGCTGGTACTCGCGGAACGAGCCGTCGAGCAGGCGGACGAACAGATCGCAGTCGTGGGCGATCATGTCGCGCAGGATGTCGTTGGACCGGGGGCCGAGCGCGCCGCGCAGCCGGGCGACCGCGGCATCGTCGCCGAGCGCGCCCGCGAGCGCCGTGTCGTCGGTCACATCCGAGATCCGCGCGGTCAAGAGGTGCTCGCGCAGCTTGTTCCACTCGATCTGGTACGCGGTCAGGATCGGCACCAGGTCGTCGATGTCCGAGGCCGACGCGATGAACGCCGCGAGGGTCTCGGCGCCGTCCCAGCGCAGCGGCCGGCGCCGGCCGCGGGTCCGCACGACCTGCCAGCGGTCGACCCCATAGCCCGCGTGGTCGAACTGCTGCTGCGACTGGCCGAGCACCAGGCGCCGGACCCTCGGCATGCAGTCGGGGAGCCGCCCGGCCGAGTAGGCGAACGCCGCGAGATCGGGCTCGGGCGCCTCGGCCCCCAGGTGGAGGCTCGAGCGCGAAAACAGGTGCGCCTCCTCGAAGGCGCGCACGCGCACGTCCCCGCTCGACCGGAGCAGCGAGTAATACGTCCGGATGTAGAGATCGATCTCGTCGCTGGTGGCGCGAGGCGGCTGGCGATCCACCGTGCCAGGGTAGATCACCCTTGGCTCCGGATCGCTTTTCCTGGCCCCCAGATAGTGCTAACCAAGGGGCCCAACGACCCACCTACAGGCCGGGCAGCCCGGGCATCAGCGTACGCAGCGAGCCCCAAGAGGATTCCGTGAGCAAAGAAGAGCTAGTTCATCTCGACGGCGAGGTCATCTTGATCGCGAAAGGCGGTAACTTTCGGGTCAAGCTCGACAACGGCCACGAGGTACTGGCCAAGCTCGCGGGCAAGGTCCGCCGCCACCGGATCCGCGTGGTGCTCGGCGACCGGGTCACCGTCGCGGTCTCGCCGTACGATCCGACGCGCGGCTTCATCGTCTATCGTCAACGCTAGGCGTCAACGCCAGGGCCCGGCGCTGCTAGACTCCTGGGGTGGCAGACACGCCTCTCTATGTAGGGATCGATCTCGGCACGACCAACTCGGCCGCCGCGGTGTTTGACGGCGAGCGGGTGAGCGTCGTGCGCAACGCGCAGGGCGCGACGGTCACGCCGTCAGTTGTCCGGCTCGACAAGCAAGGCCGGGTGACGGTCGGGACGCGGGCGCGGCGGTTCCTCGAGCAGGATCCGACGAATACGGCCGCCGAGTTCAAGCGCCTGATGGGCACCGGCAAGCCGATCGAGTTCCCGGCGGCGGCGACGACGCGCAAGCCCGAGGAGCTGTCGGCCGAGATCCTGAAGGCGCTGCGCCAGGACATCACCGACCAGCTGAACGTGACGATCGATCGCGCCGTGATCTCGGTGCCGGCGCTGTTCGAGCTGCCGCAGAGCGCGGCCACCTCCGAGGCGGCGCGGCTCGCCGGGTTCGGGCGCGTCGAGCTCCTGCAGGAGCCGATCGCCTCGGCGCTCGCGGCGGGCTGGCGCGCCGACGGCGACGGCGCGGGGACCTGGCTGGTGTTCGACCTGGGCGGCGGCACGTTCGACGCGTCGCTGCTCGAGACCCGCGACGGCCTCCTGCGGGTGGTCGGCCACGACGGTGACAACTTCCTGGGCGGCCGCGACTTCGACTGGGCGATCACCGAGCACCTCGCGTCGCAGCTGTCGGTTGTCCCGCGGCG
>Ga0308175_100000806_pt1 | contig 20614 bp, 20 predicted proteins | sample PhyCR1_3_FD_203893 | JGI IMG/M metagenome (GOLD analysis project Ga0308175, IMG submission 203893) | Soil microbial communities from UC Gill Tract Community Farm, Albany, California, United States - DLSLS.C.R1 | ecosystem: Environmental > Terrestrial > Soil > Agricultural land | place: USA...
TCGCCTCGATTTCGTTGGCGAACGCTCTGACGTCTTCCAGACCTCTCGCATTCGCGATGCGGAGATCGTGCCCGGCGGCGCTCAATTTCCGGGCCAGCGTGCCGCCGATATTGCCAGTCCCGATGCCGCGATTTCATTGAGCCACCAACTCAGCATCTGTCTGTATCTGTTCGCGTGCTTGGCCTGGTTTGACGCCAAACCAAATAGAGTACAGAGCGGGTAAGGAAAGGAGGGTGAGCACTGTGCCGACCGCTGTTCCACCTATCAGAGTAAATGCCAGGGAGCCCCAGAAAACAGAAAATGTAAGTGGGACAAAAGCAAGCACGGCTGCTAACGCGGTTAGAATCACTGGCCGCGACCTCTGTACCGTGGCTTCCACCACTGCGCGGAAATCGTCCAGTCCTTCTTCCTTATTTGTCTTGATCTGGCCAATCAGGATAAGAGTGTTGCGCATGAGTATTCCAGCCAGGGCAATTAACCCAAGGATCGGATTGAAACCGAACGGCACATGAAAAATGAGTAGCGTGGGTACGACGCCTACCAGCCCTAAGGGGGCGGTCAAAACCGTCATAGTCAAAGCCGGTAAAGACCTGACCTGGAGTATGATTACGACGAGCATGCAGATAAACATGATCGGAAACACCTTGCCGAGCGCCGTGTTTGCCTTCGCCGAATCCTCGGCATTGCCTCCGGTCTCTATCTTGTATCCGTCGGGCAACTTGTCGATCATCGGCTGAATAGACCTTAGAACCTCTTGAGTTATCTGCGGAGGTTGAACTGAGTCGTCGTGATCGCTCTGAATGGTGATTGTAGTTAGGCGGTCGCGCCGTTTGAGAATCGGGTCTTCTTGCCTGACCACGACCTTGCCCAGCTGACTGAGCGGAATCAGCTTCCCATCATTGCTGGTCAATGACATATTGAGCAGTTTTGTGGGATCCAGGCGATTCGGGCCGGACGTGCGCGCCACGACATCGACAGTCCGGATGTCCTCGCGCACCTGTGTTATGGCTACCCCGGTCGTGAGGAACTGAATCTGTTGACCTGCATCATTCGATGAAAGACCAATTAAACGAAGTCTGTCTTGATCGAGAACAAAATGAACAACCGGAGTGCGTTCGGTCCAATCTTCGTTTGCCTGCCGTACATTGGGATTTGCCTGCATCTTCGCCAGAACCTGATCTGCAATTAGGCGCACCTTTGCCGGGTCGGGTCCCATCACACGGAAAGCAACCGGCCATGGCGAATAGGGACCAAACACAAATCGAACTGCACGAACACGAGCCTCAGGGGCGAGTCCTGCGGCGACTTGGTCCCGAAGACGATTGATGAGCTTGTCTCTTTGCTTCGCGTCGGGCGTCAAAATAATCACCTTGGCAAAATTTGGATCCGGCAGCTCGGGATTGTAGGCCAGCCAGAAACGTGGGCCGCCACCGCCTATATAGGAGCTGACAATCTTTGCTTCGGGTTGCGCTCTTAACCACTTCTCGACGTTAATTACTGTGGCTTGGGTCGCCTCGATACTCGAGCCCCGTGGCAGAGTTACGTCCACCAGGACTTCTGGGCGATCGGAACTCGGAAAGAACTGCTGCTTCACGAGGCCCATTCCCAATACGGCAGCAAAGAAGAGAAGAACGACAGTCCCAGCGATGACGAATTTATGCGCCACTGACCAGACAATTAGCCGGCGTAATCGTTGATAGTTGGGCGTTTCATAGATATCCGCGTAGCCGCCGTCCATAGGAGGAATATTCGGAAGAAGCTTTACTCCCAAATACGGCGTGAACGTGACAGCAACCACCCACGATGTCAACAGAGCGATGCAAACGACCCAAAAGAGATTCCGGCAATATTCGCCGGCGGTTGATGACGCAAAGCCGACTGGCATCAGGCCGATAATCGTCACCAACGTTCCCGCGAGCATCGGCGCCGCCGTATGCCTCCACGCATAGCTTGCTGCCTCGATGCGATCCCAGCCTTCCTCCATTTTGACGACCATCGTTTCGATGGCAATGATGGCATCATCAACCAGAAGACCCAACGAGAGGATCAGAGCGCCCAATGTAATGCGGTCGAAATCTTTGCCTGTGGACAGCATGATCACGAGCGTCGCGGAAAGCGTAATCGGAACCGCTGCGGCAACCACGATACCCACACGCCACCCCAAACTGAGCAGACTGACGAGCATAACCACAAGAAGCGCGACAAAGAATTTGAGCTGGAACTCACCGACAGCTTCATCGATAATGGTCGACTGATCAGTGACCTTTACGAAGCTCATGCCGGCGGGAAGATTCGCCTGGATTCTCTTTTGTTCCGCTTCAAGAGACTTGCCCAATTCCAGCCCGTTGTAACGGTCTCGCATTACGAGATTGAGCATCATCGCCGGTTGGCCATTGTGGCGAATCAGGAACGTAGCGGGATCCTCATAGCCGCGTTTTACTTCCGCGATTTCAGACAATTTGAGTGTCCTTCCACGGGCGGTAATGGGCGTATCTCGAATCTTCTGCAGGTCATCGAGCGCACCGTCGAGCCGAATGTAGACCTGCTGGTTGCTGGTATCGATAGAGCCGGCCGGCGTCACGGCATTTTGTCGCACGAGAGCCTCGAAGATGTCGCGCGCTCCGACGCCTAAAGTGGCAAGCCGCTGGTAAGAGAACTGAACGAAGATTTTCTCGGGACGCTCGCCGAAGATATTCACTTTCCTGACTCCAGGAACGTGCAACAAATTCTGGCGTAGGGTCTCCGCCTCTCTCGTGAGTAGTCGGGGAGGCAGTCCTGCCGCCTCTAGTGAGTAGACCGCGAAAATCACATCCCTGTATTCGTCATTCAGGACAGGCGGCAAGACGCCTTGCGGAAGCCTGGAGGCTTCGTCCTGAATCTTCTTACGCCCTTGATAGAACTCTTCCGGAACAGCTTCGGGAGGTGTGGAGTCCTTCAGCGTGACAGTCAAAAACGCAAGGCCTGGCCTGGTGAACGTGTCCACATGGTCGTAATACGTGAGTTCCTGGATTCGCTTTTCCAGAGGCTCCGCAACCAGATCCTGCATCTCCTGCGCGGTGGCGCCCGGCCATGCCGCCGCGACAGTAAACACTTTGATCGTAAATGTTGGGTCTTCTGCTCGACCCAGTTGAAAATAGGCGACGATGCCCGCAATCACCAATGCCAATAGGAAGAACAGGGTGACGGACCGTTCTCTAACTGCGAGAGCGGAGAGGTTAAACCCCTTTCCTCCCGCATGATGCTTGTCGATTCTCTGATCTTCGAAGTCGTAAGTATTCATCGCTGGGCCATGTCTTTCTCGTGAACTGCGACCTGCTGTCCCTCGTGCTCGTCCAGTCGAACGTGTTGTCCGTCGTGCAGCAGGTGAGCGCCAAGCGCTACGACTTCTTCCCCCGGTTGGAGACCAGAGCTGAGGTACGTATCTTCTTCTCCGATCTGTGAAATCGTCACCGGCCGAATCGAAACCGTAAGATTATTTCGATTCAAGATCCAAACACCGGGACCAGTACCTCGGTCTGTGATGGCAGCATTGGGAACGGCCAAAGAATTCGCTGCTTCAGGCGTCGCGAGCTCTATTGTGACGGTGGAACCCAGGGGAGCTTGAGCGCCCGCACCTCCCAGCACATATCGCGCTTCGAAGGTTCGTGTAAGCTGGTCGGCCGAGCCCGAGAGCTGTCGCAAGCGCGCTGGAACCGTGGCGCTTCTGCCGAACAGCGTGGCGTGAGCGACGGAGCCGAGAGGAGGCCGCATTGTCTCCGGCAGGAATACGGATGCCTCACGTGCGCCCGCGTGAGCAAGTCGGATGACGGTCTGCCCTGCGGAAACGACCTGACCGGGCTCGCCGAGTGTGTCCACCACAGTACCGTCAGCGTCTGCCAAAAGCACTGAGTAATCCCCCTGGTCTCTCGCGATTTTTTCCTGCGCCTCTGCTGCAGTCAATTGCGCTCGCGCTGTATCGGAAGCCGCTTTGATTTGGTCGTACGTCGAAGCCGAAACGGCTCCCGTCGCTACCAGTCCCCGGTAGCGTGCTTCGTCTGCGCCTGCCTGATCGGCGCGCGCTTTGGCGGCTGCAACGCTCTCGGCCTGGGCAGTGATGGCGTGGGCATAGTCAGTTATATCTATCCGCATCAACGCCTGACCCGCGCGGACATTCTCGCCGACGTCGACCAATCTCCGAGTGATCTTGCCCGAAACCCGGAACCCCAGATCGCTCTGAACGCGAGCGGTAACGACTCCGGTAAACAATTGGCTGGATTCCGACGACGTGGAGGGTTTCGCGATTCGCACAAGTTCCGGCAGTGTGCGTGAATCTTTCTCCTGGCGCTTGGCGCAACCTGCGCCTAAAAGAGCGAGCAACGCGAGAGGAATCATGGCGAAACGTCGCATTGCTTTAGAGCTTGTCGCTTGTGCAGTAAACATATCGGATCACCTCACCATTCGCGCTTTACGGATTCCATCCCCCGCCAAGAGCTCGGAAAGAGCCGACGGCCGCGCGCGCCGCATTCTCGCGTGTCAACGCCAAATCATCGCGCGCTACCAGCAATTGCCGGTCCGCATCGAGCAGGTCCGTCAACGCGATCACTCCTGCCTGATACGCCTCTTGCGATCTGTCTCTTACCCGCTGTAACGAACTGATTTCCCGCACGACCTCATCTTGTCGGGCCTCGAACTGGATGAGCGCATAGAATGAGTCTTCGACATCTTCCGCCGCGTGTAGTACTGAGTTCCGATAGCTGGCAAGAGCTTCGGCATTAGCGCCTCTCGCTTGCTTCACTTCTGCGTCGACACGGCCAAAATCAAACAGTCTCCAACGTAGGCCCGCGATGGCGCCCGGCTGAAAGGTCTTCTCTCGAAAAAGATCTCCCGCATTGCTTGCTTCGTTGCCGAGCAGTGCGGATAGCGAAAGCTTTGGATAATATTCGGCGAGCGCCTGGCCGATGCGAGCGTTTGAAGCGGCCACATGGCGCTCTGCTGCGATAATGTCCGGTCTTCTCCGCATGAGTTCCGAGGGTTCGGCAAAAGTCGGAATGGCAGGGATCGCCGGAATACCCGAAACCGTTTTCAACTCGGAGGCGTACGTGCCCGGCTGCGCGCCCATGAGGACATCCAGGCGATTGAGTTGAGCCTCCAACGTAATCTGAATTTGTGGCACGGAAGCCTTTGCCTGCGCTAATAACGCTTCGGCCTGAGCCAGCTCTCGATCGGAGGCAATCCCGGCAGTCCTTCGCTGCGAAACAAGCTGGAGCAGGTGATCGTCGATCGCTATCTGTTCGTTCGCAAACGCGAGCCGTAGTTGGGCGCCGCGAATCTGTAGGTACGCATCCGCGGCTTCCGCAGCCACAGATATGCGCGTGCCCAGATGTTCCGCCTCCGCTACCTGTACCTCTTCTGTTGCGGCTTCGGCCCCACGTCTCACGCCGCCAAACAGATCGACCTCCCACGTCGCGCTAATTCCCAGGTCCAGATAGCTCTGATTGCGGTCAAATCCCGGAAAAGCGCCCGCAACGCGCCCCACTGGGCTTTCCAGAGATTGCCGATATGAGGTCGATTGCGCAATTAGGGAGCCGGAAGGCTTCAATCTTGCACCTGCCTCCTTCGCCGCAGCGCGGGCTTGCTCGACACGGTGGAGGGAGGCTGCCAGGTCGAGGTTCTGCTGAACCGCTCGCTGCACGATCTTCGTAAGCTTCGGATCTTCAAATCCGGTCCACCATCTGTCAAGAGACGGTGCTGCAGCAATCGTCTTCCGTGCTTGAACGGCGGGAGCGTTGTGGAAGGGTTGAACGTTGGTTACTGGCTGCCTGTATCTCGGGCCAACGGCGCAACCGGCTAGCAACACTGTGATCAGTCCGCAGGCCACTCCGCACGCTGCCACCCAAGTAAGCCGCGACGGTTTCCCGGCCTTACGCCGCGCCAATCGGCACCAGCTTCTTAGAGGCTTTCCAGAGTTGCCCGTTGATGAAATCGGGAGCAAGCCGGCGCAGAAATGCGAGCTGTTTGGCCTGCCCGGGCCGGATCTCCTGCGCACCCGCCTTCAGGGCCGCAAAGGATTGCTTCACCAATTCATCCGTCGTTATCAACTTGAGGCTGCCCTCCGGAAGATCTGCCGTGAGGTCAGTCTTCACGGCGGGTGGCATGAGCTCGATGACCTCTATGCCGGTTTTCTCCAATTGGAACCGCAGTGATTGGGTGTAGGAGTGAACCGCCGCCTTCGTGGCGCTGTAAATTGGTGCGGACGGCAACGGCACGAACGCCAGCGCGGAAGAAACGTTGATCAGAGTGCCCTTATTCGCCGTGAGAATGTCGATGAACGCGGCGGTCATGCCGATTACACCGCCCAGATTGATATTCATCTCTGTCATCAACCCAGCGAGGTCCGCCGCCGGGACCTTGAGGTTCTTGTGGATCATGATGCCCGCATTATTCATCAGCACGTCCAGTTTGGGGAAATCCGCCTTCACGCGCGCCGCAAGGGCCGCGATTTGCGCGGGGTTCGCCACGTCGCTCTGGACAACGTGAAGCTTCGGGTATTTCGCCTTCACCTCGTCGAGCACCGTGCGGCGCCGGCCAGTCACGATGACCTCGTTACCGAGTTCGATGAACTTGAGAGCGAAAGCCAGGCCAATGCCGGCGGAGCCTCCGGTGATGAGAATGGTGCGGCCCTTTAGATTCATAAGATTCCTTTCATTTCGATTCTCATAGAAGCGGAGCGTTTTGGGGCCCCTCACGAGTCTTCTTTCGATCCCGTCTAGTGCATGGGATTATAGATATAATCCCAAAGTCGCAAAAAAATTTCAGAAACTGGCCAAAAGATGATCGCGGGTACTGCCCAACACCCTCTCCCTATCCGCAGGCTCAGTAAAAAGACGCGCCGTCGCCACGGCACCCGCCATCGCACTGAAAATGATGAAGAAGTTGCGCTCCCGCTCTCTTGCGGTCACGCCCGGCATGAACTCCGCCCACCTATTCGTAAGCTCTTTCATCAGGCCGGCAATCCGTTTTCTAACACTCAATTTACTGCGAGCAATCTCCGGCGCTAACGTTACAATCGGGCACCCCGTATCGGGACGATTACAGTGCTCGGGTGAGAGATACCACCGAACGACCTCTTTCCACCTGGTTTCAGGCGGGACGCTCTGCAGCGAGGCAAAGAGCTTTTCACTAAATTCCGCGAAGCCCTGCGCAATACCCTCGGTGAGAAGCTCGTCCTTGCTCCCAAAGTGCTTGTAAAAGCCACCGACGGTCAGACCTGATGCTTTCATTACGCTTGCGACGCCGGGACCGCTCAGCCCCTCAGCACGGAGCTTGCGAGCGGCGTTCCGCACGATGCGATCGCGGGTTTCCTTCTTGTGTTCCGGTTCGTAACGCATATCGGCTGTTTCTTGGATTATACAGGTAATCCCATAGATTCGCCATTCTGCAAGCGACAGCAGGCTGGGGACGACTGACGTCAGGTTCGGCAAAACCTCTGTCGGCGAACGGAGGGTGGCTCCATTGAACGAATTCGAGCCTGGATCGGCCGGGCACGCCGCCAGGTGTTGGCTGATCAAGCGCCCGGAAGTCCGCTACGACACTTGGATTGTGATATCGCGCTATCAGAGATTGGCACCGGCGGGATAAATCCGCGTTAACGGCGATGTGTTTACGAATTCTGTCGAGCGGTTGCGGATGTAGACGTGGTAGCCAGAAACAGACCAAGCAGTCGGCCTCGATCCTCCAAATACCCGAACTTCCCGTTATTCGCAATCAACCCAGGACGAGTATTCAATCCATTGCGGTAACCGCCCCCTTCAGGTCGAGCGACTTCGAAGCGGCAGGGCCGACCAGCCGAAGACAGCGAAATGGAGGCATATTGAACTCGCACTACCGAGCCGGGGTCATCTCAGCACAGCCGACCATCCGGGTCATACAAGGTGGGAGCGCCGTAAGATGAAAGAACGGATTTGAGGAGAATTGTTTTGAATACAGTTTTCTTTTCGTACTCGCATAAGGACGAAAGCCTGCGGGACGAGCTCGAAGTCCATCTCAGCCTGCTGAAGCGGCAGGGCGTTATTTCGGTCTGGCATGACCGGCGCTTGGGCGCCGGAAACGAACTCAACGCAGGCATCAGCCGCGAGCTTGAGCGCGCCGATATCATCCTCTTGTTAGTGAGTCCCGATTTCCTGGCCTCCGATTACTGCTACAGCGTCGAAAGGACTCGCGCCCTTGAACGTCACGATAAAGGCGAGGCCCGGGTGATACCGGTCATCCTCCGGCCTTGCGATTGGCACCATGCGCCCTTCGGCAAGTTACTCGCCCTGCCCCGAGATGGCAAGCCGGTTACGCGTTGGACCGATCGGGATGAAGCCTTTCTCAATGTGATCAACGCGATCCGCACGGTATTACAGCCGGCAGGCCCCAGCACCGCGGCGGCAAGGCCGGTCGGCAATCCGGCCGATACTAGAGATGCTTCTTCGCGCGAGCCTCGTTCGAGCAATCTGCGCCTACGCAAAATCTTCACGGATCATGACCGCGATCTCTTTTTGGAAGAGGCCTTCCAGTTCATGATGCGCTTTTCGAAAACTCTTTGGAGGAGCTGAAGGCCCGCAATCCGGGATATGAAACGGCATTCAAGCGTATCGACGCGACGATGTTTTCGGCAGCGATCTACCGTACCGGGTCGGCCCTCGCGCGTTGTCAGATCCGGTTAGGCGGAATGATGGGAAACGGGATCTCCTTTTCCTACGGAAATGCTCCTTACGAGAACAGTTTGAATGAGAGCCGTCTGTCGAAACCGGAGAACAGGCACTCGGCCTGCGTCCTCTAGGCATGCAGTCATTCGGCGCATCCTCCAAGCCGGGCCATCTCAGTTTCGAGGGTGCCGCCGAGTATTACTGGGAACTCTTCATTCAGCCGCTCCAGCGGTGAGACCGAGAGGATCTGAAAGCGCGGGTAATTTTATGATCCCCAAACTGCTGAGCGATATCGTCGAAGCTGATATTCAGGCTCTTAGAGATGGGGGTGTTCAGGAAGGGCAAACACTTGAGTTTAAGCGGGAACTGCCCGGAACCCGGGATGAAGACAAACGTGAGTTTCTCGCGGATGCCTCGTCATTCGCAAACACCGATGGTGGCGACATAATCTATGGAGTTGCCGAAGAGCAAGGAGTCATAACCGATATCGTCGGTGCATCCTCGCCGGATTTCGATGCGGAGATCCTTAGGCTGGAGAGTCTTATCCGAGACGGCATATCGCCTCGGATGGGGATTACGTCCCGCATTGTGCCTTGCGCCGCAGGTAAACTACTCGTACTTCGCATCGAGAAGAGTTGGATACGACCGCATCGGGTGATCTTCCGTGGACACGATAAATTCTACGGGCGCACGTCGGCCGGCAAGTTTGCGCTGGATGTGAGTCAGCTTCGCACGGCATTTCTCCATTCGGCAACACTATCAGAACAAATCAGCACGTTCCGCGTAGACCGAATCATCGATATCGCGAATGATCGCGCGCCTGTGGCTTTGGTGAAAGCTCCGACCGTGGTCTTGCACCTCGTTCCGTTGAACGCGCTTTCCGAGCAGCCTGAATTTGATGTCGCTGAACTTTACAGAAATCCGTCATTACACCAGCCTTTGAGCGCCTCGGGATGGAGCCAACGCATGACATTTGACGGCATCCTGCTCCACACGCCCGTGGACGGCGAGGGAAAGGTCAGTTCATACACACAGTTTTACAGGAACGGAATTCTGGAAGCTGTGGCCACTTCGCTCTTAGAAACACGTCAGGTTCCTGGACAACGGTTGATTCCACATGTAGTCTTCGAGAGCTCTGCACTTATATACCTGCAGCGATGCTTGCAATCGCTGGAACGCCTGGGCGTCAGACCTCCTGTGTCGGTCATGCTGACGATTCTGAACGTACGGGGTCTCAGAATGGCAATGGGAGCGTTTAGTGATGACGGCGGCAACGAAATTCGGGAGGAGACGTTAATTCTTCCGGGCGCGTTGGCCCCGAACTTCTCAGCGTCGCCTAGCTCAATCCTCCGGCCTATGTTTGATCGGATGTGGAACGCTTGCGGCCTGTTGAGATCTTCAAATTTTGATGAGGCGGGGAATTGGGCACATCGGTGCGGCTTTTGATCAGACGTTTCAATATCAGCCTGAGCGCAATTCGCGTGGTTAGTGAGCCTGGCAGTCCTGCTACGCAAGTAACTCTATTCTCCGCAGAGCGCTTTCACTAAAGCGCTCAGGTCACGTTTGAGGGAGGAGAACCGGGAAATTCGGATCATCAGAACTATGGAACGGCTCCGACGTACATGAATCCTCTCCCTATTCCAGACGAGAAGGTGCTTGCGTTCCGTAGTGGTTCTGCTTACAATTCAGTAGCGGGAGCAAAGAAGGTTGGAGCCTTCTTTGTCCCTAACTTCACAATCGAGGTATCAGCTCGAATGCAAAGCTGTTCGTACTCTAGCATTCTATTTACGTTTGCCTTTTGCGGCACACGTTTCCATTTCCATTCATCAGCGGTTCTGCTCCAGCCTGGCTCTACCTCCTTCTTTTGGAGGGGGATACTTCATGGCTAAGTCGCGAGCGTCTTCGTTCCGGCCAGGCCAGAGTGGCGCCTGTGAAGCCGTCTTATATACCTTTACGGAGTGGCCCGGGAATAGCTGCGCGGGGCCCAGAGTTCTGCAGATTGCCGCTGATGGGTTGCTACAGGCGGCCACGTATATGAACCGGTGGCACCAAGATTTTCGCATTCAGCGAGTGGAGGCGATTGGTCTGATTGAAATGATTTCGGGCTCCCCGCTGGACTGACCATCCGTGAACCCGCTCACAATCGTTTTCGCAAAAAAGAGGCTTTCCCAATCGATAATAGGCCTATTTCCGATCCTTTTAAGAGAACCCACTTTCTTTTAGGCTTCGAGGAGATCTGTGGCGGGAGAACTAATGAGAATTGAGAAAGGGCAGGAATGCGCCTTCTCTCCGGGCCAGGACACGCCTTAATACGGAGGACGTATGCTATGCCGGGAGCTTAGGTGCCCAGAGATTGTCCGATGCTCTGACGGTCTACGTCCCACAGACCATCCTCCCCAAAATTTAATTACATCCCGATACGGTAATAAAGCGAGCCCGGACTTCTCCGGCTTTTTATTTGTCCCTAATCTCTCGGAATGTCCTTTACAGGAGTCCCATCCCTCTGATGCTTTCCCGACAAATCAGAAGCGAGGAGGCAATGAAAAAGGGAAAACGGCAAAATGGCGCCTCGCGAGCACAGCGCATCAGTCCTGGTAGGTTCAGGACTGTCCAGCGGATCCTCTCGATACGGTCGCGCTGGCCTTTTACTCCTCTCTGATGATCCACGGCTCACAACTGAAATACTGCGCGAGTCACGGCTACCCAAATCACCTGGATCAGCAGGATCAGGAATCGGGCCGAGCACAATCGCGCCCAAAAAGTAATGTTCTAAAGTTGTGAAAAAGAGGGCGCTTTTTATTCATGTATGGGAAACATAGCTCTTTCATAAGCACCCGAAAAAGGAAAAATCAAATTCAGAATGATAAAGCGCACCATGCAGGTCTGCGTACCCCTGTTGTCCGCAGTGCGCGCTACTCCGTCCGGGGGAGGCCAGGACTTACGCGGGTCTTTCGCCTTTTTTCTGTGAGTCTTCTCCTCCCCTTACTACCCCCAGAGGACTACTCGTGCCCGGGGAACCGGGAGTTGCATCGTTCGGGCCGTCCGGCGATGCGAACGCAATGGCCGCCATCGTCATGAGGAAGCGGTAGCCATAGGAACCGGTGTCGTTCGTCGTTCGTGAGTTCTGGTCCCCGGGCCAGACCGGCTCGATGCCGAGCCACCGCACGGTACTGTCACATTGCGGTACGGAAGACATTGTATAGATCTGGAAGGGTGCTGGTGGTAATGGGGCCGAGATGGAATGCTGTTCCAAACTTATGTCAGGCGGCGATGATCTCCTGCCATGTCTCAAATCGACTCTGCCTATCGGCTTGGTAGTCCGCCGCGGAAAGGAGGTGTCGTTTCGGTCGGAAGTGGGCAGCCAGTACGTCATGTATGTCAAGAAAACGTTGCGCATGCTCAGGAGACTTGAAGCGCTTCATTCGCCGCTCGCGTTGCCGAGTCGGCTGATGCGAATTCTCTGCTCGAGTGTTTAAGTACCGACTCTGCCGATGAGCCACTCGGGGCAGAACTATTTTCTTGGCAGCACCATAGCTGCAAAGCTTGTCGGTAACGATCACGCGAGGCCGGCGTCGGCTGGTTTGTAATAGTTTGCGAAAGAAGCGGATAGCGGCAAAACGATCCCGCTTCGGCTGTCCCAAAATATCGATCACAGCGCCATGCTGATCCACGGCACACCAAAGATAATGTTGGACGCCATTGATCTTCAGAAACACTTCATCCAGGAACCATTTGTCACCCAACTTCGGCCGTCTCCGGTTTAACTTCGCTACATAGCAAGCCCCGAATTTGTCGCACCAGCGCCGGATCGTTTCGTAGCTCAACTGCACGCCGCGGAACGCCATCATCAGTTCCACTTCTCGCAGGCTTACGGCAAAGTTGAAGTACAGCCACACGCATTGCGAAATGACCTGTTCCGGAAACCGGTAACCACGATAGGGATTCGTTGACACCCTGTCAGCATCTCATCTGCTCGATGTGACAATGCCCTCTGGACGACCCGGTCCCGCGAAATCGAGCGAAGCTTAGGTCCGTTTGCCTTCGCGATTAATCTGAGACTGCTGGAATCGCTCGATTAAATCGCGGATTTTTATAGCATCCCGCTTACTATGTCCGCGGCTCACGATGGGATCGGTTCCGCCAGTTGAATCAATTTGAATTGTGGACCAGATGAGCCCTGTCCGGATACTCACCGATGCGACTTGGGAAATCGAGATGCTCTCTTCATTCGAACCAATGAGCCGTGGCTTAATGCGGGATACGCGCTGGGGCGTGACTTCGATCCTCAGTGGAAACCAAAGGTTTCCGGCGGTCCAGTGACTTGCCTTGAAAACGTATTTTTCTTCGGACATGAGCAAAAGTTAGACGCTTGAGTCAGCTCTTACGCCTCGCGATGACTATAATACCGGGGCTACAGCATTTGTCGCGCCGGGAGTTCTACAAGGCCCTTTGCATGGCATCCGGGTGCTCCTTCAGAAAACAATGGATCGCACGGTACTGCACTGTGGCGCCACAGATGATGAACTCCCGACGGGGATTGTGCCTTCTTTTCAGTCTGGAAAATCAGCTGAGAGTTGTGGGTTTGTCATGCGATGAGCTGGGCGTCGAGCGCAGAAACTTGTCTGACACTTGGCGGCGAGCGGCGCCAATACACGAACTACATTGTTCTTGAAAAAGGACCATCCTATTACGCTGGTTCTAATGCTGACGGATGCCCCCGGGTGACATCGATCAGGAAAGTCCTGACCAGGCTTCTGTTGAATTTAGCTGCCCTCGTCAACTTGACCATTTGTTGTTTTGATTGAAGGTCATATCATATTCGTTTGCACACGTCAAAAAGGCAAGCGGCATTCCAAGTAGGACTGTGGCTCGGCAGCCTGTTTTTATGGCCTCATTTTGCACACGCCGCGACCGTAAAGATCCGTCCGGTTGAGGTCCATGACGTTCTGGTAAATCCAGGGATGGGGATCGAAACCTTTCAGCGATACAACGGCGATACGCTGAATCCCGGCATCAAATGGTCGGAAGCTGGCCCAACGGAGAAACTCACACCTCTCGCGGAAAAGCCCGACTTTCCAGCTTCGACGGTCGCCTATTGCCGCTGGCACTGGTCCACGCTCGAACCCGTCAAGGGAGAAGTTCATTGGGAGATCATCGATCTCGCATTGCGTGAGGCGAGACGCCATGGACAGCGCCTCGCTATGCGCTTGATGCCCTACGATCCGAAACATCCATTACCGCAGTGGTACCGCGACTCGGGAGCGGCGCGTGCGAACAGCGATTCTTCAAAAGACGGCAAGATTTGGCAGCCGGACTTCAGCGACCCTCTGTATTTCAAATATTGGAGCTCCCTCATCACGGAAGCTGGCAAGCATTACGACGGCAACCCCGATCTCGATAGCGTCGATATCTCCACGGTGGGCTATTGGGGGGAGGGTTGGAGCGATTACATGCCGGCATTCCATGTGCAGCGCGAGTTGATCGATGTCTATCGCAAGGCCTTTCGAAAGACTCCGCTGCTGATGAACTTCGACCAGCCGGAGGCATTGGCATACGGCACATCCCATGGCGCGGGCTGGCGTTTTGATTGCCTCGGCGACCTGCGTCCAGGATGGGCACATATGTTCGATTTCTATCCCGAGCAGATCGCAAGAACGGGAATCCAGGACGTTTGGAAGACTGCCCCTGTCTCGATGGAGACCTGTGGCGTTCCGGAATCATGGTTCCGCAAGGGATGGGATGTGAAGTACATCCTGAAGGAAGCATTGCGCTGGCACGTGAGCACACTCAATGTGAAATCGAGCGCCATACCGAAGCCCTGGAGAGAGGATTTCGAAGAGTTCGAGCGCAGAATGGGTTACCGCTTCGCGCTGCGGCAGGCCGAATGGCAGGACGAAGTCTCCGCCGGCCAGCCGATCGGGTTATCAACCTGGTGGGTGAACGAAGGGGTTGCTCCCGTATACAGGTCCTTTGTGCTGGCATTTCGTCTCGGTTCGCCGGTCCATTCTGCAGTGGTACGCACGGACGCGGACGTCCGCAAGTGGCTTCCCGGGGATGCGGTATTTGAAGATCCGGTTTTCGTCCCGGCTGATTTGCCTGCTGGCGACTATGAATTGAGTGTCGCCCTGCTCGATCCGGTCACGCTTCAACCGGCCATCCGGCTTGGCATGCAAGGCAGGGACAGCGATGGCTGGTACCGGCTCGGCAAGATTCATGTCAAAGCAGAAAGGTGACTTGCGGCAGCTTACGGCTGCTCCATAGATGTCTTCCTGGGTGCATTCTTTTCCTGAAGCTTGATTTGCGCCTGATCCTGCGCCGGTTGTCCGCAGTCAAGTCTCAATTGGTCGTCGAATCAGTAACCTGGCACATTCGGCCTAACCTTGTTACGGGACCTGCTTACTTGGATCAAGGTTCTTGTAACGTGGAGTAACATTCGAATCTGTGACGACGTAAGCGACTGACTCTGCTTGTCGATAGGGTTTTGACTACGGACACCCAACCGGTGTAGGTTGCCAGTGAACCGCAGCTTCGGGAAGGCGTATACCGGCGATGTCCTTACGGTCGGCATCTATTTCCTTTCCGGAGCGTTCGCCTGCTAACGGAACCCCGCAAAACGCGCTCTAACGGTCGAGGAGAAAACACCGATGAAATGCGCCATACCTGCTATTGCCGCGTTTCTGGGCTTACTGGCCCCAGCGCTGGCGCAAAATTACCCCGACCGGAATAACCAGCCATACCAAGACTCGGGAAATCACGACCGCAGCTACCGTCGTGATCAAAATAGCAACTATCCAGACACCATTCCGTCAGGCACGCGAATCAACGTACGGACAAACGATACGATCGACGTTCGCAGCCACGCCGATAACCGCATTTATGCCGGCACCATCGCCGAAGATGTCGTCGGAGAGAACGGAAGGGTGCTGATCCCAAGAGGTGCGAACGCCGAACTCATCGTCACAAACGTGAATAATAACGAAGAATCTGTGGACCTGGAATCCGTGACCATTAACGGTCATCGGTATATGGTTTCTGCCGATGCCTATGACCAGTCCCGGCGCGCTGGCCTTGGCAAAAATAAGCGGACGGGTGAATTCCTCGGAGGAGGAGCGGCACTCGGAGCCATCGTAGGAGCGATCGCTGGCGGAGGGAAGGGCGCAGCCATCGGCGCTGCGGCAGGCGCGGGAGCAGGAGCTGGCACTCAAGTCCTCACGCGAGGCAAAACGGTCCGCATCCCTGCCGAAAGCGTTCTGACCTTCCGCCTGAATCAGCCGCTGAAACTCGGCCGTGGAACTTACGCCACCGATCGAGGCGAAAACCGCAACGGCCAGCACTATCACGACAACTACTATGGCCACAACCGCGATCAAAACACCCCGCCGCAATAACTCGGGAGGACCGCCTGATAACCGCTAACTCAGGGTGACATAGTTTCCGCGTTGCCTGTCATCCTGTATCAATCCGAACAAAGCACATCTTCGGGATGGCGTCAATGCCTCCAAATGGGTTCCTCTATACATCCCCGTCACGCGCGAATAATCGTCGAGCGCACTCAAGTTGTACGAGACGCCGACAACACGTCCAAACGAAGCGATCTCACACGAGACGCCGACAACACGTCCAAACGAAGCGATCTCACGCTGGTTTGAGCAACTTCACGACCTCACGCGAGCGCAGGATGGACCCCCTCAATTAAGTGCAGGCCTCCGCAATGTCGCGCGCGACCCATGAAACCTGTGAAAATCGATCTATGGCGGCCAACCCGCGCCCCCAACCTTCGGATGGCATTCATCGCCGCCGCATTCTTAACGGCCTGAAGTTCATACTTGCTCTCGCCCTGCTGGCCATCATTGTCCTGTGCCTGGTCTTCTCCTGGACCACTCGCGACGCCATGGCCAGTCTTCCGTTCCTTAAGCGGCAAGCCAATAGACCCGGTGTCCTTACTGAAAACGCACCAGTGGATGTGCGGCCTTGGCAGACAGCACAGGCCCTCGCGTTTTTGGCAGTCACGGCGGAAGAAACCCAATACGCGCGTGACGCCGAGCGTTTGGCTGACCACGAAGTCGACCAGGCGTTCGCTTCAGCTCTCCGTGAAGCCGCTGCAAAGCCCTATGCGCTTACTGGCGCTGCGCTCACTCTCTCACGCAAAGTCGAGCACTTCAGCAGATCGTCAGAGAGGACCAAGCCGCCGTCCAGAAACTCACGCATTCTCCCTCTTCGAAAGCTCGGCGTGCGGCGCCCCCCGGCGCGGACGATCTCGCTATAGCAAAAGCCCAGCTCGGCCTTGACTCGGATGAAGTGGCCGATGCGCAGCGAGATTTGGCCCGTGCTGTAGGTGATGAGCGCGCCACGATTAAGCAACAGCTCGCCGCTCATGAGGCGGCCATGCGTAAATACGACGCGCAGGTTCGCAGCCCCGAGCCCGTTGCCCTTTTCGGCTCGGCAAGAAGGAACGGTTGCTACACGCCTCGCGGCTTGGCTTACTCAACGTACACGCTACCAGTTGATTCAGCAGGCGCTCCATCAGGCGCAAGCAGATGCGGTCGCACTCACCGATCAGCACGACCAGCTTGAGAACCAGGCGAGCGTGGGCGACTCGCCAGCTATCGCTAAATCACCACAGCCTGGGGCCAGCACCGCACCCGCGCTGCAGCCGGACAAGGCCGCCACGCCACCGAGTTGCTGAGCAGAACTGCGCAGCGCCAGCTTCTCAGCATCTACGACGACCGAATCCAAACTCAACAGCAGCTCGCCTCCGTTTACGGCAAATGGTCCGCCCAGGTGCTTCTGCAGCATCGCATCGTACTCCACCTGCTAGCGCAATCGTTTGCGCTGATTGCGTTTATTCTCCTTTGCGTGATCTTCTTCGACATTCTCGTGCGGTATCTCGTACGGCGCCCCGGAGTCGACCGGCGCCGCATGTATTCCCGGCGCATCCTCCTCACGCTTGGTATACAGGTCATCGCCCTCCTGCTTATCCTGCTGATTGTGTTTGGAACCCCTCGCCAGCTGCCTACCATCGTTGGCTTCACCACAGCCGGCCTCACAGTGGTCCTGCAGGACTTCATCCTGGGGTTCTTCGGCTGGTTCGTGCTGATGGGTAAGAATGGCATCCGGGTCGGCGACTGGGTAGAGATCAACGGCGTTGGAGGCGAAGTCATAGAAGTGGGACTCCTCCGCACCACCCTCCTCGAAACCGGCAACTGGACGGATAAAGGTCACCCCACTGGGCGTCGCGTAACCTTTATCAATAGCTTAGGCCGTCAAAGGCCAGTACTTTAACTTTTCCACCACAGGGCAGTGGATGTGGGACGAGATCATGTTCAGCATTCCCGCCACGGGCGATGCCTACGCCGTGATCGAGCTCATCTATCAAGCGGTGGTGAAGGAAACGGAACAGGCGGCGCGGCAGGCGGAAGAAGAGTGGCACCACGTCACGCAAAAGAACGAGTTGAGCCGCTTCACTGCCGAGCCAGCGGTAAGCCTGCGCCCCGGCGCATACGGAATCGAGATTGTCGTACGCTATGTCACGCGTGCGTCAGACCGCTTCGAAGCACGCAATCGACTGTACCAGTGTGTGATTGGCCTGCTGCAAAAACCAGTTGCCTCCCCATCTGAGACGTCTCCATCAGAACTACATCGGCCGCCAAACCCCCTCCCGGTCTGAACATTTTCTTGGGCCGGCAGGACTTCCTAGGGCGCCCAAAACGCCTTGGCCACTCGTGATGGAAGGAAAGCATCGGATCTACGTTCGCTGGTGAACTCGAACAGATCCGGTTTCTTCTCGGGCATGTCTCTGTTCAGATGCAAAAACCGCTTCAGCTGCACGAGCGCATCCGGGTATCATCAACGACCCGTACGGTCCAAATACTCATGCGCTCACCCGATTTTGATGATCGACAGGAATTTTCCGCCCTGCTATTGTGCCAATGTCCGCGCTGATGTTTGACGTTGGGCAACACATGGTGAAGGCCGTTACTTTCCTATTTTGTCGGATGTAGCTGATACTGGAGAAAGAGGAAGAACTCCGATGACCGCTCGGGCTGAAGTTTCGATTGAACAGGATGTCAGGCGGCGCCTCGTGGCCGACTATGGCGGGACACTGATTCTTGTGCCGGGAGATAAAGACGATCCGGAGATGCTGTTCGAGAAGGTCTGCGCTGAGTTTGAGAACGTCAAAATCGAGCAGGATGAGGAGGGAAATGTCTACGTCATGGCTCCGGTAGGAGCGGAGTCTTCCGACCAGAACACGGAGCTAACCATGCAGCTACGACTCTGGGCCAAACAGGACGGGCGGGGGCGAGTGTTTGGTCCGGATGCCGAGTTCATTTTTCCCAATCGGTCGAAGCGAGGCCCAGATGCCGCTTGGATTCGCAACGAGAAGCTAGCCGCGCTTCCTCGCAGCGAGCGGCGCAAATTTGCTCCAGTGATCCCGGATTTTGTGGTGGAGTTAAAATCACCCACCGATCGGCTCTCGAAGCTCAAACAGAAGATGCTCGAATATCGACGGAATGGGGTGGATCTCGGCTGGCTGATAGATCCGGACCAACAAACGGTATGGATTTATCGGGCCCTAGACGAGGCGCCGGAAGTCTTCCAGGGAGATCGTTTAACAGCCGATGGACCGATCGCCGGATTTGTGATTGATTTGCAGCCGATTTGGAAAGGGCTAGACTTTAGCTAATCTTTTTTATCGGCCGACTTATAAGCAATCTATTCCATTCACAGCCAACCGGCCTATCATGCTCCTGCTATTCGGGCCAATCCGTCGCGCGGCCTGCTCTGAAACGAGTCGCCCTTTTACGCGTGAATCCATAAACCATAAATGTAAGCACGGTGGATGGTTCTATCTATTCCGAGCCATCGACAGCCGCGGGCGGACAATCGATTTCCATTTGTCACAACGTACTGATGCCTGTGCTGCGCAGAAACTCATGTAGCGATGTTTTCGAGCCAGTATTCATGGCGCAGCCCCCCGAGCACTTTCCTACTTCGAACGATAGAACCAAGCGCGATGGAATGATCGCTGCTGATGGGAACTGGCCTGACTCCATCAGGAATGCCGGGTCCTAAGCTGGAGTGGGGACGGCCCTCGTTGTAGTGTCGAACGTAATCACGTAAGATGCGGCGCACGTGTTTTTCGCCAAACGGAATCATAAGATCCAAACACTCGCGTCGGATTGTGCCAATTAACCGTTCGCACAGCGCATTCGCCTTCGGAGCCCTCGCCGGGATCTTGACGACAAGCAAACCCATACTCCTGATTTGTTCAACTAATTCCATGGAGTAGATGGAATCTCGTCATGAATGAGAAACCGATATTCATGCTCGGTCGGAAGTGCCTCTCGGAACTGCTGGGTCGTCCAACCGGCCGTCGGGTGGTCCGTAACATTGATGTGGCAAATACGCCGACTCGCATGTTCCATTACGACGAATACATAGAGCCCCTTCAGAAAAGCTGTGACCACGGTGAAGAAGTCGCACGCCACAATCTGCTTGGCATGGTTCTGTAGAAAGGTTCGCCAACTTTGTGATCCTATGCCATTCCAGGGTCTTGCTCCGGGTTTGGGCATATACTTGGCAACGGTTCGGGGCGACAATCGAATACCGATTTTCAGCAGCAATTCCGCTGCGATTTGCGCTTGTCCCCACGTCGGATTCTCCGACGCCATTCTCCAAATCAACGCTCTGGTCTCAGCCGGGACGGAAGGCCTCCCCGGCGGCCGTGACTTCCATTTCCAGAACAGCCGAAACGCATTGCGATGCCAGCCAATGAAGGTCGCTGGTTTTACCACCTTCAAAACAGGATGCCAATTGAGGCCAGACTGGACCGATTGGCAAAAAAACAACGCTAAGCGCTATGAGCAGCGAATTGATCCAGAGCCGCGAGCCGGAGTGGCCGAAAGCGTCCCCAAGTAGATTCTGTTCCCTTCCACTGATAGGTG
>Ga0308175_100000807_pt1 | contig 20609 bp, 20 predicted proteins | sample PhyCR1_3_FD_203893 | JGI IMG/M metagenome (GOLD analysis project Ga0308175, IMG submission 203893) | Soil microbial communities from UC Gill Tract Community Farm, Albany, California, United States - DLSLS.C.R1 | ecosystem: Environmental > Terrestrial > Soil > Agricultural land | place: USA...
TGTCGCTGTCGGGGGCGGCCCCCGTAACCCCCGGGCGGTGGCTCGGGTGCTCTGGTGGGTTTTCGACCGACCTCTTTCAACGAGCCCCGCCGATGGCGGAGGACCCCATCACGTGTAGAACGCCGCGCGGCCGGAGGGCCGCCGAAGGTGAAGGACCCATCACCACCAGAACGCCACGGTGCCAGTGAGCGCTCCCGGCGCGGGCCGGCAGCCCGCCGGAGCCGGAGGACCCATCACCGCCAGAACGCCGCGGTGCCAGCCATCGCTCACGGCGCATGCCGGCGGCCCGCCGAGGCTCCCACGGGGCCGAAACCCAGTGGGCCGCTGGCGTCGGGCCGGGTAACGTCGCTCGACTGTGGTGTCTGCGCTGCCTTCCTCGGCGGCGGCTCGGGCGCTGGTGCGGGCCGGCTTCCGGCGGTACGCGATCTATCGGCGGGCGACGCTGGCCGGCGCGTTCACCAACACGGTCTTCGGGGTCATCCGGGTGTCGATCTTCTTCGCCGCGGCCGACGCGGCCGGCGGCTCGGTCGCCGGGTACGACCGCGCGGCGCTGTCGACGTACACCTGGGTCGGGCAGGGGCTGATCGCGGTCGTCTGGCTGTTCGCCTGGACGCCGGTGACCCTGCGGGTGCGCAGCGGCGACGTGGCGATCGACCTCGGCCGGCCGGTGCACCCGATCGCGGCCTGGCTGGCCGAGGACATCGGCCGCGCGGGGCAGGCATGCCTGATCCGGTTCATCGGCCCGCTGCTCGTCGGTGGCCTGCTGTACGGGCTGCAGGTGCCGACGCGCTGGACCACCGTGCCGCTGTTCGTGCTGTCCGCCACGCTCGCCGTGGTGGTGAGCTTCGGCGGGCGGATCCTGGTCAGCCTGATCGCCTTCTGGCTGGTGGACGTCCGCGGCGTGCTGACCCTCTACGTGCTCACCTCGAACGTCCTCTGTGGACTGCTGGTGCCGGTGCACTTCCTGCCCGGCTGGGCGCAGGCCTTCGCGTACGCGACGCCGTTCCCGTCGATGCTGCAGGTGCCGCTGGACATGGCGACCGAGCGCTACAGCGACGCGGAGTCGGTGGGACTGCTGGCGATGCAGGTCGGCTGGGTGGCGGTGCTGCTCGCGGTCGCGGTCCGGGTGTTCGACCGGGGCACCAGGAAGCTGGTGCTGCAGGGTGGCTGACACGCGGGTGTACGCGACGCTGCTGCGCGCCGGCATGGCCGGGCAGGCGACCTACCGGGCCTCGTTCGCGGTCGAGCTGGTCGGCACCGCGTTGGGCATGGGCCTCGATTTCGTCGAGATCTTCGCGGTCTTCCACCAGGTTCCGTCGATCGCCGGGCTGAGCTTCGTCGAGGTGGTGCTGGTCTTCGCGATCGCGTCGACCGGCTTCGCCACCGCCGACCTGCTGGTCGGGCAGAGCGACGCGGTGATCCGGCACGTCCGCGACGGCACGTTCGACGTGGTGCTGCTGCGGCCGCTGTCGGTGCTCGGCCAGCTCGCCGCGGCCGACGTGCAGTTGCGCCGGCTCGGCCGGGTGTCGGTGTCGCTGCTGCTGCTGGTCGTCGTGCTGGTGCGGCTCGACCTGGACTGGACGCCGGCCCGGGCGGCGATGGCCGTGCTCGCCCCGATCGCGGCCACGGTCGTGTTCGGGGCGCTGTTCGTGGCCGCCGGCGGGATCGCGTTCTGGGTGGTCGACGCGACCGAGGTGACCAGCGCGCTGACGTACGGGTCGGCGTACCTGGCACAGTGGCCGACCGGGGTGCTGACCCCGGTGCTGGCCCGGTTCTTCACCTTCGTCATCCCGGCCGCGTTCACCGCCTACCTGCCGGCCCTCGCGTTGCTCGGCAAGCCCGACCCGACCGGGCTGCCCGAATGGCTGCCCTGGGCCTCGCCGCTGGCCGCGGTCGCCGCCGCGGTCGCCGCCGGGCTGGTGTGGCGGTCGGGAGTCCGGCACTACGTGGGAGCAGGAGGATGAGCGAGCCCGGGAGCACGCAGAACGAGCAGGAGATGATCGTCGAGATCGAGGACCTGAGCCGGCACTTCGTGGTGCGCCGGTCGGTCGGCCGGCTGCGCCGGGAGAAGCGGGTCGTACGCGCGGTGGACGGGATCTCGTTCACCGTCGGGAAGGGCGAGTGTGTCGGCTACATCGGCGCGAACGGCGCCGGCAAGTCGACGACCATCAAGATGCTGACCGGCATCCTGGTGCCGACCTCCGGCCGGGTGCGGGTGTGCGGGCTGGAGCCGGTGCGGCAGCGTCGGGAGCTGGCCCGGCGGATCGGCGTCGTGTTCGGCCAGCGCAGCCAGCTGTGGTGGGACCTGCCGCTGGCCGAGTCGTTCCGGCTGCTGGCCGCGATCCACCGGCTGCCGGCGGAGCGGGCCGCCGCACGGCTGGAGCGGTGCGTCGAGCTGCTGGACATCGGCCCGTTCCTGGACACGCCGGTCCGGCAGCTGTCGCTGGGTCAGCGGATGCGCGGGGAGGTGACGGCGGCGCTGCTGCACTCCCCCGAGCTGCTGCTGCTGGACGAGCCGACGGTCGGGCTCGACATCGTCAGCAAGGAGGCGCTGCGGGCGTTCCTGGCCGCCGAGCGGGCCGAGACCGGCACCACGATCCTGCTCACCACGCACGACCTGCCCGACATCGAGCGGCTGTCCGACCGGGTCGTCGTCGTCGACGGCGGGCAGGTCGTGCACACCGGCACGCTGTCCGGGCTGGCGGCCGAGGCCGGCGTGGACCGGGTGCTCACCGTCGAGCTCACCGCGCCGGCCGAACCGCTCGGCGACGTGCCGGGGACCAGGCTGCTGTCCGTGGAGGCGGGCGGGCTGCGCCAGCACCTCGCCGTCACCGGCTCGGCCGCGGCCGCGGTCGCCGCCGTCTCGGCCCGGACCGAGCTGCGCGACCTCACCATCGCCGAGCCGGACATCGAGGACGTCGTCGCCCGCCTCTACCGCCGCGCCGCCGCCGCCCGATCGTCCACAGTGGACTAGGACGTGGTCGCCCTTGGTCAGGTCTTCTCCAGGAACTCGGCGCGTTCGGAGTCGACCAGGGCGGTGATTGCGGCGGCGAGGCCGGGATGGTCGGTGAGATCGGGGTCGGCGTCGACAATCGCGGACGCCTCGGTCCGCGCCGCGGTGATCAGCTCGCGGTCCTTCACCAGCGACAGCAGCCTGAACGATGACCGACCGGACTGCGCCTCGCCCAGCACCTGACCCTCCCGGCGTTGCTCAAGGTCGACCTCGGCCAGCCGGAATCCGTCCACAGTGGACGCCACCGCGTCGAGCCGCTCCCGGGACGGCGTCCCGGCCGGCGAGTCGGTCACCAGCAGGCACAGCCCGGCGGCCGAGCCGCGGCCGACCCGCCCGCGCAGCTGGTGCAGCTGGGAGATGCCGAACCGGTCGGCGTCCAGGATCGCCATCACGGTCGCGTTCGGCACGTCGACGCCGACCTCGACCACCGTGGTCGCGACCAGCACGTCCACGTCACCGGCGGCGAACCCGCGCATCACCGCGTCCTTCTCGTCGGCCGGCAGCCGGCCGTGCAGCACGCCGACCCGCAGCTCGTGCAGTGGTCCCTCGGCCAGACCGGGCGCGACGTCGAGCACGGCCAGCGGCGGCCGCCGGATCTCACCGTCCTCTTCGGACGGTTCCTCGGTCTCGTCCTCGTCGCCGGTGCCGCCGATCCGCGGGCAGACCACGTATGCCTGGTGCCCGGCCCCGACCTCCTCGCGGATCCGCTCCCAGACCCGCTCGAGCCAGGCCGGCTTCTCCCCCGCCGGCACCACCGTGGAGGAGATGGGCGACCGCCCGCCGGGCAGCTCCCGCAGCGAGGACACGTCGAGGTCGCCGTACACGGTCATCGCCACCGTGCGCGGGATCGGGGTCGCCGTCATCACCAGCACGTGCGGGGTGTCGCCCTTGGCCCGCAGCGCGTCCCGCTGCTCGACGCCGAACCGGTGCTGCTCGTCGACCACGACCAGGCCGAGATCGGCGAACTCGACGCCCTCGGAGAGCAGCGCGTGCGTGCCGACGACGATCCCGGCCTCGCCGGAGGCGGCCTCGGCCAGCGCCCGGCGGCGGGCCGCGGCCGGCAGCGACCCGGTCAGCAACGCCACCCGGGTCGCGTGCTCGGCCGCGTCCAGCTCACCGGCGGTGGCCAGCGGGCCGAGCAGGGCGGCCAGCGAGCGGGCGTGCTGCGCGGCGAGGACCTCGGTCGGGGCGAGCAGCGCGGCCTGCCCACAGGCGTCGACGACCTGCAGCATCGCCCGCAGCGCACAGACGGTCTTGCCCGAGCCGACCTCGCCCTGCAGCAGCCGGTGCATCGGGTGCTCGGAGGCCAGCTCCGCGGCCAGGGTCGCCCCGACCTCGCGCTGCCCGTCTGTCAGCGCGAACGGCAGCCGCCGGTCGAACGCGGCCAGGATGCCGTCCGGCGCCGGCGGGCGGGCCTTGCCGGGCCGGCTCGCCGCGGCCAGCCGGCGCTGCGCCAGCAGCGCCTGCACCGGCAGCGCCTCGTCCCACTTCAGCCGCGTCCTGGAAAGCTCCAGGGCGGCGCGGTCGGAGGGGCGATGGATGTCGCGCAGGGCGACGTCGAGGCCGACGAGGCGGTGCCGGGTGCGCAGGTCGGCCGGCAGCGGGTCGGGCGGCGGGTCCAGCTGGTCCAGCGCGAGGCGCACGCAGCGGGCGATCGTCCACGTGGGCGTCGCCGCGGTCGCCGGATATACCGGGATGAGGGCGCCGGCGAACTCCTCGATGTCGCCCTGCGAGTCGTCGGCGTCGAGGATGCGGAAGTCCGGGCTGTTGAGCTGGCGCTTCCCGTTGAAGACGGTGACCTTGCCGGCGAACAGCCCCTGCCGGCCGACCGAGAGCTCCCGCTCGCGCCACGGCTGGTTGAAGAACGTCAGCTTGAGCGTGCCGCGACCGTCGGTGATCTCTGCCTCGACGATCGACCCCCGGCGGGCCCGCATCGGCCGGCGGCCGACCTTGCTCACCTTCGCGAAGACCGTCACGTCCTCGCCCGGGCTGAGGTCTCGCAGGTCGGTCAGCTTGCCGCGCTCGGCGTACCGCCGCGGATAGTGGCGCAGCAGGTCGCCGACGGTCTGCAGGTCGAGGCCGTCGTCGAGGGCCTTCGCGGCCCTGCCGACGACGTCCCGCAGCGGCGTCTCCAGCGTGGCCACTACTCGACCCCGATCAGCAACGGGACGTCCGGGTGTGGGACGCCGTGCACCGAGACCTCGACGCCGGGGTGGTCGCGGGCCACCTGCCGCTCCAGCCGCTCGGCCAGTGCGGTCTCGGCCGTCGCGAGCACGAGCGTGACCAGCTCGCCGCCGCCGGACAGCATCCGCTCCAGCAGCTCGCCGGCGACCAGGGCCAGCTCGCCGCCCACGATCACCACCTCGCCATCGACCAGCCCGAGCACGTCGCCGGCCGTGCACGGTCCGGCCATGGTCAGGGCGTCCCGGCCGGCCGGGAACACCTCGCCCCACCGGGTCGCCGCCGCGGCCTCGGCCATCGCGATCACGTCGTCGCCGAACCGGCGTCCCTCGTCGTGCACGGCGACCGCGGCCAGCCCCTGCACCGGAGACCGGGTCGGCACGACCGCGACCTCGACGCCGGCGTCCCTGGCCCGGGCGGCGGCGGCGTCCGCGGGCGCGGTCAGCTCGGCCCGGCCCGGCAGCACGACCGCGGCACCGGTGCCGGCGGCGAGCACGGCCGCCAGCACCGCGTCCTCGGTGCCGTCGGCGAGCAGCACGCCCTCGGCCGCGAACAGCTCGGCCATGCCGGCGCCGGGGGCGACCGCGACGACCGCGGTGCCCTCCCGGCGGGCCGGCGGCTCGTCGGCGAACCGGGTGACTGTGATGCGGTGGGGCCGTCCCGTCCGCACGCCGGCCTCGATCGCGGCGCCGATGTCGTTGACGTGCACGTGCACGGTCCAGGTGCCCTCGCCGGTGCCGACGACGACCAGCGAGTCGCCGAGCTCGACCAGCTCGGCCCGCAGGGCGGTGGTGTCCGCGGCGTCGAGCAGGTATTGCACCTCGTAGCCGTACGCGTCGGAGCCGGTCTCGCGGGCCATCTCCCGCGGCGGCCGGCCGGGGCGGGTCTTCGGCACCGGCACCGGGTCGCCGGCGACGACGGTGGCCAGCGACTCCAGCAGCACGCACAGGCCGCGCCCGCCGGCGTCGACCACGCCGGCCTCTGCCAGCACCGGCAGCTGCTCGGGGGTGCGGTCGAGCGCGCGGACGGCGCCGCCGGCGGCGGCCCTGGCCACCTCGGCGAGCGAGTCACCGGCGCCGGCCGCGGCCTCGGCCGCCGCGCGGACCACCGACAGCATCGTGCCCTCGACCGGCTCGGCCACCGCCGTCCAGGCCAGCTCGGCCGCCCGGGCCAGCGCCTTGGCCAGCGCGGCCCCGTCGGGGGCGCCCGGCATCGACTCGGCGAGGCCGCGCAGCACCTGGCTGAGGATGACCCCGGAGTTGCCGCGGGCGCCGAGCACCGCCCCCCGCGCCATCGAGCCGAGCGTCGCGGCCAGGTCGCCGGGTGGGTCGGTGCGTACGGCAGAGTCGGCCGCCTGCAGCGTGAGCAGCAGGTTCGTGCCGGTGTCGCCGTCCGGCACCGGGTAGACGTTCAGCCGGTCGATCTCCGTGCGGGCGGCCTCCAGCCCCGCGACGGCCCCGGTGCACCAGCGCCGCACGGCCGACGGGTCCAGCACCTCGATCGCCGCCACCTCCCGGGTCGCGAGGGTACGGGTCCGGCCGCGTTTGGTGCCCCCTGGACCCGCTGGCTACACTGGCGCGGTTGCCCGGGACCGGTGTGCCCGGCGCCTGACGTGATCATCCGGATTCAGAGGAGTACCTCCGTGGCCAGCGTGTGCGACGTCTGCGGCAAGCGGCCCGGCTTCGGCAAGTCGGTGTCCCACTCCCACCGTCGCACCTCGCGCCGGTGGAACCCCAACGTGCAGACCGTTCGCGCGCTGGTCGCCCCGGGCACCCGCCGCCGGGTGACGGTCTGCGCCTCCTGCCTGAAGGCCGGCAAGGTCACCCGCGCCTGACCCGCGCGCCGCACGGCCGAGGCCCGCTCCCGTCGCCGGGAGCGGGCCTCGCCGCATCCGGACCCCGGCCACCCCGGGGCTCCGCGCCTCGCGTCGGACCGTCGCCGGGTCGCGCGGCGCGCCTCGGGCCAGAGGTCCGCGGGCCGGGCGCCGCCGCGGGCCCGGCCCGCGCCTCAGGTCTGGCCCGCGCCTCAGGTCTGGCCCGCGCCTCAGGTCAGGCCCGCGCCTCAGGTCTGGCCCGCGCCTCAGGTCTGGCCCGCGCCTCAGGTCTGGCGGCGCCGGCCGAGGTGCGGCGGTGCGGTAGGCAAGCCCTGGTCGCCCGACCTAGCCGAGGGGGGTGGCCGGCCGCCGCGCCGCCGCCCGCGTGGGATCAGGGGGTGGTGCGCCGCTCGCCCAGCCAGGCGCCGAGGCCGTAGTTGAGGCCGCCGAGGCCGAGGCCGGTGACCAGGGTGCCGAGCGCGGTCGCGAACCGGGAGATCCCATCGCCGTCCGCGGCCAGCCAGAGGATGAAGCCGAGCACGCCGGCGCCCGCGCAGACGTAGCCGACGATCGTGAGCAGCGTCGCCGCCAGGCCGAGCTTGTCCTGCCCCGGCTTCGGCGCGCTCGGCGCCCCCGACGACGGGTAGCCGGACCCGCCGTACCCCGCGCCGCCCTGCTGCCCGTACGCGGTGGATCCGCCGTAGCCGTACCCGCCCTGCTGCCCGTACGCGGGCTGCTGCCCGGACGGGTACGGCTGCTGCTGCGCGGCCGGCGGCTCCCCGTACGGCTGGCCGCCGTACCCGCCCTGCTGCCCGTAGCCCTGCTGCGGGTCGTACTGGCCGGAGCCGTAGGTGGGCTCGCTCATGTCCTGCCTCTCTGTCGCTCTACAGCCCCCGGGCCCGCGCGGCGGCGACGACCAGGTCGGCCGCGGCGGTCCAGGAGATGGCGGTGGTGTCGATGACCAGGTGGTAGTGCCGGGCCTCGGCGGGGTCGGCCCGGTAGAAGTTGCGCACGTACGCGGCCCGAGCGGCGTCGTTGGACCGCAGCGCCCGGCGGATCTCCGCCTCGGACTTGCCGGTCCGGGCCACCGCCTGCGCGATCCGCACCTCCTCCGGGCCGTCGAGCCGCACGTGCAGCGCGTCCGCGCGGCCGGCCAGCACGAGCGCCGCCGCCCGGCCGAGCACCACCCCGCCGGAGTCCGCGATCTCGTGCAGCACTTCCTCGGTCTTCTCCCGGAAGGCGTGCTCGTCGGTGAACGTGTTGTATGCCAGCGGGCCGGCGCCGGCCATCTCCGGCACGAGCGCCATCGAGGAGATCACCCGCCATAGACCGCGGTCGGTCGTCTCGTCCCGCCGCTCGGCCTGGTCGAGCGGCACGTCGAGCTTGCGGGCGACGCTGGCCGGAACCGCCCGGTCCACGAACGGGAGCCCCAGCGCGGCGGCGACCGCCGGCCCGATCTCGCTGCCGCCGGCGCCGTACGACGCCGAGACGGTGACCACTCCCACGGGGGCAGAGCATGGCACGCCCCGCGAGTCAGGGCGCCACCCGCTTGCCGTACGAGCGGGACAGCGGTTGGCCGGCGTAGTAGCCGAATCCCTCGATCGGGCGGTAACCGCTCGACTCGTACAGCCCGATCGCCTCCGGCTGCACGGTCCCGGTCTCCAGCACCAGCTCGCCGATCCCGGCCGCGGCGGCGGTGCGCTCCAGCTCGGCCAGCACCGCCCTGGCCACGCCGCGGTTGCGGTGTTCGGGCACGGTGTACATGCGCTTGATCTCGGCCCGGCCCTCGCCGAGGTTGCGCCAGCCGCCGCAGCCGGCCGGCGCGCCGTCGAGCCTGGCGACCAGGAACAGCCCCTCCGGCGGCAGGAACTCGGCCACGTCGACGGGCGCCTCGTCCCGTCCGCCGTACCGGACCACGTACTCACCCTGCACCAGCTCGATCAGCTTCAGCGCGTCGGGCTCGTCCAGCCGGGCCGGGGTGACCTCGATGCTCACTCTGCCCAATTGCTCGCCTCCGGGCTCGCTCCGCTCCTCGGGCGGTGGTCCCGACCGGCGTGGTGGCCAGCCCTGCGATGCTCACGCCCCCGTCGGCTCACCGCCACCGCCAGGCGTGGTCGACCGGGCCGATGCCGGTGCCGAGCGGGAAGCCGTGCGCGATCGCTCCGGTGACGTAGTCCTTCGCCGCGGCCACCGCCTCCGGCAGCGGGTCGCCGAGCGCGAGCCGGGACGCGACCGCGCTGGCCAGCGTGCAGCCGGTGCCGTGGGTGTGCCGGCTGTCCAGCCGGGCCGACCGGTACGTGCGGGTCTCGCCGGTCGCGGTGAGCAGCAGGTCGACCGCGTCGCCGTCCAGATGGCCGCCCTTGACCAGCACCGCGGCCGGGCCGAGTGCGAGCACCGCCTCGGCCGCTCGGGGCAGGTCGGCCTCGGAGTCGACCTTGACGCCGGTGAGCTGGTTGACCTCGTACAGGTTCGGGGTGACGAGGGTGGCGACCGGCAGCAACCGCTCGCGCACCGCGACGACCGCGTCCGGAGCGAGCAGCGAGTCGCCGTGCTTGCTCACGCCGACCGGGTCGACCACGACCGGCACGCCGATCCGGCCGAGGGCCTCGGCGACCGCCGACACCAGCTCGGTGGAGGCGAGCATGCCGGTCTTCACCGCGTCCACGCCGATGTCCGACAGCACGCTGTCCAGCTGGGCCCGGACCGCCTCGACCGGCAGCTCCCAGTAGCCCTGCACGCCCAGCGAGTTCTGCGCGGTCACCGCGGCCAGCACGCTCATCCCGTGCACGCCGAGGGCGAGCATGGTCTTGAGGTCGGCCTGGATGCCGGCGCCGCCGCCGGAGTCGGAGCCGGCCACGGTCAGCACGCGCGGAGGAGCACTCACCCCGCCACGGTAGCCAGGCCCGGCTGCCTCAGCGGAAGTGGTCCCAGCCGCCGGGGCCAGGGTAGGCGGCCCCGTCCACGACGACCCCCCGGCCGCGGGCCACCCGGCCGATCACCTTCCACGGCGGCGGCGGGCGCTTGTCGCCGGGGAACGTCGCGGCCAGCGCGTGGTCGTCGCCGCCGGCCAGCACCCAGTCCATCGGCTCGACGCCGAGCGCCTTGCCGACGTCGCGCAGCTTCGCCGGCACCTCCAGCCGGGACGTGTCCAGCTCGATGCCGACCTCGCTGGCCACCGCGACGTGCTGCAGGTCCGCGACCAGGCCGTCGCTGACGTCGACCATCGCGGTCGCGCCGAGCTCGGCCGCGCGCGGCCCCTGCCCGTACGGCGGCTCCGGGCGGCGGTGGGCCGCGACCATGCTGACCGGCGAGCGGAACCCGCGCCCGAGCACGGCCAGCCCGGCCGCAGCCCAGCCGAGCCGGCCGGTGTAGGCGACGACGTCGCCGGGCCTGGCGCCGGAGCGGGTCACCGGCGCCCGGCCCTGCAGGTCGCCGAACGCGGTCACCGCCAGCACCAGCACGTCCGAGCGGGTCACGTCGCCACCGAGCACCCGGGCGCCGAGCGGCTCGCACTCGGCCCGCATGCCGTCGGCCAGCTCCTCCAGCCAGGCGACGGCCAGGTCCGGCGGCACCGCGAGCCCGAGCAGCAGGCCGGTGGGCACCGCGCCCATCGCGGCCACGTCGGCGAGGTTCTGCGCGGCGGCCTTGCGGCCCACATCGGTGGCGGTCGACCAGTCCCGGCGGAAGTGCCGGCCGTCGACGAGCAGGTCGGTCGTCGTCACCATCCGGCCGTCCGGCGCCGCCAGCACCGCCGCGTCGTCGCCGGGGCCGAGCACCGGCTCCGGGGCGGGGCCGGCGGCGAACCTCGCGGTCAGCCGATCGATCAGGCCGAACTCCCCGACCTCGGCGACAGTGATGGCTCAATCCTCTCGGTGACAAAGTTCCCGCCAGCGGCTGGGGTAGATTCTCCACCTCCCCGCATCCGTCCGACGAAGGGCTCGCCGTGGTCCAGGCCTACATCCTGATCCAGACCGAGGTCGGCAAGGCCGCGGCCGTGGCGACCTCGATCGCCGAGATTGCCGGGGTCACGCAGGCCGAGGACGTCACCGGTCCGTACGACGTGATCGTCCGTGCGGAGGCCAACAACGTGGACGAGCTGGGCAAGCTCGTCGTCGCCAAGATCCAGGCGGTCGCCGGCATCACCCGCACGCTGACCTGCCCGGTGGTCCATCTCTAGCACGCGCGGCCGGCCCTAGACTCGACCGGTGCGCACGGCGACCGATTCGCAGCAGCCCGCACCGGCGCGGGACGACCGGCGGTCGGCCGCGCGGCTGGCCACGCTCGTCGCCGTGCCGGTGACGCTGGTGCTGCTCGCCGTCGTCGTGCTCGCCTCGCGGCACGCCGGCTCCGGCGCCGAGCCGGTCGCCCCGGCCGGCAGCGCGGCGACCAGCGCGGCCGCACTGCCCTCGATCAAGGTGGCCGCGCCGCCGCCGCTCACGGCCGGGCAGCAGGGGGCCTGCCAGGAGCTGATCTCGGCGCTGCCGACCGACCTCGGCGACCTGCCGGCCCGGCCGGTCGACTCGCCGTCCCCGTACGTGGCCGCCTGGGGCGAGCCGGCCGTGACGCTGCGCTGCGGCGTCCCGCGGCCGCCGTCGTTCATCGCGACCGCGGACGTGCAGCAGATCAACGGGGTGAGCTGGTTCGCCGAGCGGCGCGGCTCGACCACGGCCTGGGTCGTCGTGGACCGTCCGGTGTACGTCGAGGTGCTCGCCCCGGCCGCGGACGCCAGCGCCCCGGTCGCGCGGCTGTCCACGGCGGTCACCGCCGCCCTGAAGCCCCGCCCCCTCGACCCGGCGGACTAACCCCGGGTCAGCGCGGTCTGGATGAGGCGGTCGAGCAGGGTCGGGTAGTCCAGCCCGGACGCCGCCCAGGCCCGGGGGAACACCGAGATCGGCGTGAACCCGGGCATCGTGTTCACCTCGTTGACCGTGACCTGTCCGCCGGGACCGACGAAGAAGTCGACCCGGGCCAGGCCGGCGCAGTCCAGCGCGGTGAACGCGCGGGCCGCCAGCTCCCGCAGCCGTGCGGTCACGTCCGGCGGCAGGTCCGCCGGGATGTCCAGGGTGGACACGTCGTCGAGATACTTGGCCTCGAAGTCGTACCACTCCCGGCCGCCGGTGAGCAGGATCTCCGCCGGCACGCTCACGTCCGGCGCCGCGCCGTCGATCCCCTCCAGCACCGCGAGCTCGATCTCCCGCCCCGGCACCGCCGCCTCGACCAGCACCTTGTCGTCGACCGCCCGGGCCGCCGCGATCGCCGCCGGCAGCGCGGCCCAGTCGTCCGCCCGGCTGATCCCGATCGACGACCCGCCGCGGGCCGGCTTGACGAACACCGGCAGGCCAAGCCGCTCCCGGTCCGCGTCCGCAAGCGCCGCCCCGGCCCGGACCACCGCGTACGGCCCGACCGGCAGCCCCTCGGCGGCCAGCAGCTTCTTGGCGAACTCCTTGTCCATCGCGACCGCGCTGCCGAGCACGCCGGAGCCCACGTAGGGCACGCCGGCCATCTCCAGCAGCCCCTGGATCGTCCCGTCCTCACCGAACGGCCCGTGCAGCACCGGGAAGACCACGTCCACCCCGTGCAGCACCCTGGCCCCCTCACCGGGCTCGACCACGACCAGCCCGCCGGCGGTCGGGTCGCCGGGCAGCACCACCGCCGTGCCGTTCTCCACCGTGGGCAGCTCGCGCCCGGAGATCCGCAGCGTCTCCGGGTCGCCCGAGGTGATCACCCACGCGCCCTTGGGCGTGATCCCGACCGGCACCACCTCGTACCGGGCCGGGTCGAGCGCCGCGAGGACGCTGCCCGCTGACACGCAGGAGATCGCGTGCTCGGTGCTGCGGCCGCCGAACACGACGGCGACGCGCACTCTCCGTCCTGGCTGGGACATGCGCGGCACCCTACCCGGGGACGGGCACCCCGTCGGTCACGCACGCAGCGTGGTCACCGGAACAGCGGGATGACCTGGGCACCGAACCGGGCCATCTCCTCGGCCTGCGGGCTGAACTGCAGCAGCATCAGCCCGGCGCCGGCCTGCTCGTACGCGCGGATCCGGTCGGCGACCTGCTCCGGCGTGCCGACCAGCCCGGCCCGCAGCCCCCGGTTGGACACGCTGTATTCCCGCAGCGACAGCTCCGACTCCAGCTGCGAGCCCTTCACGAAGTCCTGGTACGACGCGTACGCCTCCGGGCTGGACCGCACGTCGAGCACCCGGTCCAGTTCCGCCTGCGCCTCCGCCTCGGTGTCCCGCACGATCACGTAGCCGGAGACGCCGAACCGCAGCGGCGGCTTGCCGGCCTGTTCGCGCAGCTCGGAGATCCGCCGGACCCGGTCGGCGATGACCTCGGGCGGGTCGCCGTGCATCACGTACGCGTCGCCGTGCTCGGCGATCACCCCCAGCGCCCGCGGGGACTCGCCGCCCATGTAGACGTCGACAGCCTTGCTCGGCTTGGGCTCGAGGATCGCGCCCTCGAGGTCGTACAGGGCGCCGTGGTGGTCGACGGTCGGCTCGGTCAACAGCCGGCGCAGCACGGTCAGCCATTCCTCGGTGCGCTGGTAGCGCGCGTCGTGCACGTCGAACGGCATCCCGTACTGCCTGGCCTCGTCGGCCCACCAGGACGAGACCACGTTGAGGCTGATCCGCCCGGGTGCGATCAGGTCCAGCGTGGACAGCGCCTTCGCGGTCAGCGAGGGCGCGTGGTAGTTCGGCCGGACCGCGAGCATCAGCTCCAGCCGCTGGGTCACCGCGGCCAGCGCGGCGCCCAGCGTCCAGGCGTCGGCGGCCGGCGCGCGGTGGCCCTTGATGTCGTTGAGGTTCAGCTCGGCGAGCAGGGACAGGTCGAACCCGTGCCGCTCGGAGTCGACCGCAAGGTCGCGCAGGTAGGGCCAGGCGACCGGCATGCCCTCGTCCTCGACGTTGCGCAGCCAGCCCCCGAACACCGGCATCCAGTAGCCGAACCTCATGAGATCTCCTTGTCCAGCGCGCCGAGGTAGCGGGCGACCGCGCGGGCGGCCGAGCGTGGCGCGACCGCCTCGACGTCCGGGTTGTAGTTCGTGTTGGTGTTCACGTCGTAGGTGACGGCGCGGCCGTCCGCTACCTCGATAAACTCGAAGCCGGCCACCTCGAGCCCGTGCCAGCGGGCGAACGACTCGTACGCGTCGGCCAACCCGGACGGCAGCGGCTCGGTCCGCAGCGCGAACAGGCTCGCCGGCGTGCCGTCGACGGCGCAGGCGTCGGCCGGGCAGAGCTGGAACCCGCCGCGCTCGGTGTCGGCGGTGATCGCGTAGACCAGCTCACCGCCGACGATCTCGGCCCGGGTGATCCGCGGCCGCGCCGGCTCGACGTATTCCTGCACCAGCAGCACGCCGTCGACCGGCTCCACGATGCCGAACTGCGCGCCTTCGGACTCGCTCCGCTCCTCGGGCCCTTGGAGGGCACTGCGATGCTCACTCCCCCGGCGGCCCGCCGAAACCGGCAGCGCGGCGGCCAGCTCGTCGACCGAGTCGAACCGGGTCACCCCGAGGCCCTTGCCGCCCCGGTTGGGCTTGACCACCACCGGCAGCCCGACCGTCGCGGCGGCGGCCAGCACGTCGTCCGGCCGGCCGCCGACCACGGCCACCGTCCGCGGCACCGCGATCCGGGCCGTCCGCAGCAGCGCGAGCTGGCGCACCTTGGACAGCTCGAGGTCGAGCACCGCCCGACCGTTGACCACCCGGCGGCCGTGCGCCTCCAGCACGTCGAGCAGCGCGCGGGCGTGCTCGGCGGCGGCGGTGTGCCCGCGGGTGTGCGCGGACGCGCTCATCCGCGACCACCACAGGCCCTCGGCCGGTGTCGCGGTCAGGTCAAGCGACCCGCCGGTCACCAGCGTCTCGTCCCAGTCGACGCCCTCTGCGGCGAAGGCGGCCGCGAACGGCGGCATCCATTCCGGGTTCTCGTGCAGCACGTGGACGGTCACGGGACCGAGTCTCCTCCCACTCCTCGGACAGACCGTCAGGCGCAAGCGCCGGACGGTCGGCCCTCGTCGCTGGGCCCAACGAAAACGCCTCGCGTTTCCGCCGGGGACCCGAACCCCGCGCATGCTGCGAGCCCTCGCCTGCGCTCATGACCCGAGCGGCCGTACGGCTGTCCACCGGTCAGGCGGTCACCGGCCGTTCGTCCTTCATGTCCCGGCCCATCAGCGACGGCACCAGCTCGGTCGCGGGCAGGCCCTCGTGGCAGACCCGCACGACGCCCTCGGTGATCGGCACGTCGACGCCGACCCGGCGGGCGAGCTCCAGCACCGACCGGCAGGACTGGACACCCTCGGCGGTGGTCCGCACCGCCGCCTTCGCCTGCTCCAGCGACTCGCCGCGGCCCAGCCGCTCGCCGAACGTGCGGTTGCGGGACAGCCGGGAGCTGCAGGTGGCGACCAGGTCGCCGAGCCCGGCGAGGCCGGCGAAGGTGAGTGGGTCGGCGCCGAGCGCCCGGCCGAGCCGGGCGGTCTCGGCCAGCCCGCGGGTGATCAGCGAGGCCCTGGTGTTGTCGCCGAAGCCCATCCCCTCGGCCATCCCGGCGGCCAGCGCGATGACGTTCTTCACCGCACCGCCGAGCTCGCAGCCGACCACGTCGGTGTTCGTGTACGAGCGCAGGTACGGCGTGAAGCAGGCCCGCTGCAGCAGCTCGGCCCTTGCCTTCTCGACGCAGGCGACCACCGTCGCGGCCGGCTGCTCCTCGGCGATCTCCCGGGCAAGGTTGGGCCCGGACACGACCGCGACCCGCTGCGGGCCGCAGCCGGCGACCTCGCCGATCACCTCGCTCATCCGCTTCGCGGTGCCGAGCTCGATCCCCTTCATCAGGCTGACCAGCGTGGCGTCCGGCTCGATCGCCGGGGCCCAGCGGGCCAGGTTCTCCCGCAGCCGCTGGGCCGGCAGCGCCAGCACCACGATCTCGGCCTTGTCCAGCGCCTCGGCCGGCTCCACGGTGGCCCGCAGTGCCGGCGGCAGCACGACACCCGGCAGGTAGTCGGGGTTCTCGTGCCGCTCGGCCACCGCGGCGATCACCTCGGGCCGGCGGCCCACAAGCGTCACCTCGCCGCCCGCATCGGCGAGCACCTTTGCGAACGTGGTCCCCCAGGAGCCGGCGCCGAGGACGGCTGTGCGCATCAGGACGCCTCGCGGGCCGGCGGTCGGCGGAAGAACTCCGGCGGCGGGCTCTCGCCGCGCACCTCGGCCAGCTGGTCGCGAACCGCCCCCATGATCACGTCGGTCACCTCGCGGAGCAGGTCCGCGGTCAGCGGCCGCCCCTTGTAGGCCGACAGGTCGAGCGGCGGCCCGGCCACGCACCAGATCTCGTGCCGCGGCAGCGGGCGGATCTTCTTGTGCTCGACGTCGATCGCGTGCTGCGGTCCCCAGCTGGCGACCGGGATGATCGGCGCGTCGGTCGCCAGCGCCAGCCGGGCCACCCCGGTACGGGCCTGCATCGGCCAGAAGTCGGGGTCGCGGGTGACCGTGCCCTCCGGGTAGATGCAGACGGCCTCGCCCCGGGCGAGCGCCGCGTGCGCCTCCTCCAGCGAGTTGCGGGCGGCGGCGGTGCCCCGGCTGACCGGGATCTGGCTGGCTCCGCGCAGCAGGTTGCGCACCCCCCTGATCCGGAACAGGCTGTCCTTGATCAGGAACCGGGGGATCCGCCCGGAGTCCCAGACGAACTCGGCGAGCGTGCTCCAGTCGGCCTGGGAGACGTGGTTGGCGACCAGCACGACCCCACCGGTGGGCGGGACGTGCTCACGGCCGCGCCAGTGCCGCTTGAAGAACACCGCGTTGAGCGGCTTCACCAGCACCACCGCGAGCCAGATCCAGCGCCCGGCGTTCCTGTGCCCCGGCTTCACCCGGCCCACCTCCTCCGCACGACCCCGCCGTCGTTGCACGCGCAGTCTTCCCGGCCGCCGGCACCGGTGTCCACGCGGCCCGCGGCACCGGGCCGCGGCGGGTAGCGTGGAGCGCCGTGCGGTGGTCCGTGGTCGTCCCGGTCAAGCGGCTGCCGCTGGCCAAGTCCCGGCTGTACGCGGTGGGCCGGCCGCGGCCGGAGCACGAGGAGCTGGCGCTCTGCCTCGCCGTGGACACGGTGGCGGCGGCGCTGGCCGCGACCGCGGTGGCGCGGCTGTACGTGGTGACCGACGACCCGGCGGCGCGGGCCGCGATGGCGGCGACCGGCGCCCGGGTGCTGCCGGACGAGCCGGACGCCGGGCTCAACCCGGCGCTCGCGCACGGGGCCGCGGTCGCGGCGCGGCGGTTCCCGCGCGACGGCGTCGCGCTACTGTCGGCCGATCTGCCGGCGCTGCGGCCCGCGGAGCTGGACGCGGCGCTGGCGGCGGCGGCCGGGTACGGGGCGGCGTTCGTGGCCGATGCGAGCGGCACCGGGACAACGCTGCTGGCCGCCGCGCCGGGCCGCCCGGTCCAGCCGCGCTACGGCCGGGCCTCGGCCGCGGCGCATCGGGCCGCCGGCGCGATCGAGCTGACCGGCGCCTGGCCGTCGCTGCGCAACGACGTCGACACCGCGGCCGACCTGCGCACCGCCGCCGAGCTCGGGCTCGGCCCGGCCACCTCCGCGTGGACCGCACGCCACGCCGTCGCCTGAGGTGCGCGGCGTGCAGGCGACGGTGGCGACCTTCGACCCGGACACCGGCAGCGGGACCGTGCTGACCGACGACGGCCGGCGGGTGCCGTTCGACCCGGCCGCCTTCGCGGCCGGCGGTCTGCGGCTGCTGCGACCCGGACAGCGGGTGAAGATGGACGTCGCAAACGGCCGGATCGTCCGGGTCACCATCGTGACCCTTCCCTGACCACCTCCCGCCGACTTCCCGGCTGAGCAATCATGGCGGCATGACGGCCGACGACATCACCCGGGATCCGGAGCCCATGCGCAGGCTGACCGATCTCGAGCCGGACGACGCCGACGGCGCGCTGTCCGCCGACTTCGACGGCCACGACCGGCCGCCGGCGCCGGACCTGCCGGACGAGCGCTTCTCCAGCCGCGAGCTGTCCTGGCTGGAGTTCAACGCGCGCGTGCTCGCGCAGGCCGAGGACCGGCGGCTGCCGCTGCTGGAGCGGATGAAGTTCCTCGCGATCTTCGCCAGCAACCTCGACGAGTTCTACATGGTCCGGGTCGCCGGGCTGAAGCGCCGGCTGGACATGGGTCTCGGGATCCGGTCCTCGGACGGGCGGACGGCGCGGGAGACGCTCACCCAGGTGTCGCTGCACACCCAGGAGCTGGTCGCCCGGCACTCGGCCCTCTGGCAGGACGACATCGAGCCCGCGCTCGCGGGCGCCGGGATCCGGGTGCTGCACTGGGACGAGCTCGACGCCGCCGAGCGCACCCGGCTGGCCGAATACTTCCGGGCCCAGGTGTTCCCGGTCCTCACCCCGCTCGCCGTCGACCCGTCGCACCCCTTCCCGTACATCAGCGGGCTCTCGCTCAACCTGGCCGTGCTCGTCCGCGACCCGAGCGGTCCCGGCGGGGCGACCGAGCGGTTCGCCAGGGTCAAGGTGCCCAACAACGTCACCCGGTTCGTGGACGTGAAGGACCCGCGGGCCGCCTCGGCATACCTGCCGCTGGAGGACCTCATCGCGGCCCAGCTCGACATGCTCTTCCCCGGCCTGGAGATCGTCGAGCACCACCTGTTCCGGGTGACCCGCAACACCGACATCGAGGTCGAGGAGGACCGGGACGAGGACCTGCTGCAGGCGCTGGAGCGGACGCTGACCCGGCGCCGGTTCGGCCCGGCGGTGCGCCTCGAGGTGCAGGACACGATCACGCCCCGGGTGCTCGACCTGCTCACCGAGGAGATCGACGTACCGGAGGAGGACGTGTTCTACGTCCCCGGGCTGCTCGACCTCGCCTCGCTGTGGCAGCTCTACGACGTCGACCGGCCGGACCTGAAGGAGGCCCCGTTCGTGCCGGCGACGCCGCCGCGGTTCGCCGAGAACGAGACGGCCAAGAGCGTGTTCGCGACCCTGCGGGAGGGCGACGTGCTCGTGCACCACCCGTACGAGTCGTTCTCCACCAGCGTGCAGCGGTTCATCGAGCAGGCCGCGAACGACGCGAACGTGCTGGCGATCAAGCAGACCCTTTACCGCACCTCCGGCGACTCGCCGATCGTCGAGGCGCTCATCGACGCGGCCGAGGCCGGCAAGCAGGTCGTGGTGCTGGTCGAGATCAAGGCCCGGTTCGACGAGCAGGCGAACATCAAGTGGGCCAAGGCGCTGGAGCGGGCCGGCTGCCACGTCGTGTACGGGGTGGTGGGCCTCAAGACGCACTGCAAGACCGCGCTCGTGGTGCGCCAGGAGGGCGGCTCGATCCGGCGCTACTGCCATATCGGCACCGGCAACTACAACCCGAAGACCGCCCGCATGTACGAGGACCTCGGACTGTTCACCGCCGATACCGACATCGGCGCCGACCTCACCGACCTGTTCAACGTGCTGACCGGCTACTCGCGACAGACCAGCTACCGCTCGATCGTGGTGGCCCCGCACGGCATCCGCCGCGGCATTGTCGAGCGGGTCGGCCGGGAGATCGAGCACGCCCGCGCCGGCCGGTACGCGCGGATCCAGATCAAGACCAACCACCTGGTCGACGAGGAGACCATCGACGCGCTCTACCGGGCGTCGAAGGCCGGCGTCGAGGTCGACCTGCTGGTGCGGACGTTCTGCACGATCCGCGCCGGCGTACCGGGCCTGTCGGAGAACATCAGGGTCCGCTCGATCCTCGGCCGGTTCCTCGAGCACAGCCGGATCATCTACGTCGAGAACGACGGTGAGCCCGAATACCTGCTCGGCAGCGCCGACCTCATGCACCGCAACCTCGACCGGCGGGTCGAGGTCATGGTGCAGGTGACCGACCCGACCGCCCGCGAGCACCTGCGGGAGATCCTCGACCTTGCCTTCGCCGACGACGTCGCCGCCTGGCAGCTGCGCTCCGACGACGTGTGGACCCGCAACCCCGGACAGCCGGGCAAGCCGTTGCGGGACTACCAGGAGGTCCTCATGCGCCGGCACGCCAGCCGCGCCCGGTGACCGGCGAGCGGATCCTCGCGGCCGGCGGGGTGCTCTGGCGGCCGGTCGGGACCGGGATCGAGGTGTGCCTCGTGCACCGGCCCCGGTACGACGACTGGTCGCTGCCGAAGGGCAAGCTGCACGACGGCGAGCTCCCGCTCGCGGCGGCCGTGCGCGAGGTCACCGAGGAGACCGGGGTGCGCCCGGTCGTGGGCCGGCGGCTGCCCACCCAGCGGTACGAGCTCGGCCCCGACCGCAAGTACGTCGACTACTGGGCGATGACGCCGGCGGACGGGACGTTCGTCGCCACCGACGAGGTGGACTCGCTGCGCTGGGTCACGCCGGCGGTCGCCGGGACGGCGCTGACCTACGACCGGGACCGGCAGCTGGTCGCGAGTTTCGCGGCCATGCCGGTGCCGACCGCGATGGTGCTGCTGGTGCGGCACGCCAAGGCCGGCAGCCGGTCGCGGTGGAAGGGCGAGGACGCGCAGCGGCCGCTGGACGCCGGCGGCCGGACCCAGGCCGAAGGGCTGCGGCAGGCGCTGCGCTGGTTCGGCCCGACCGCGGTCCGCTCGGCCG
>Ga0308175_100000808_pt1 | contig 20607 bp, 18 predicted proteins | sample PhyCR1_3_FD_203893 | JGI IMG/M metagenome (GOLD analysis project Ga0308175, IMG submission 203893) | Soil microbial communities from UC Gill Tract Community Farm, Albany, California, United States - DLSLS.C.R1 | ecosystem: Environmental > Terrestrial > Soil > Agricultural land | place: USA...
CAACTGGAAGCCGAGAACCAGCGGTTGAAGCTGGAGCGTGAGATCTTAAAAAAAGCGACGGCCTTCTTCGCCGGCCAGCAGCCATGAGGTACGCGTTCATCCAACAAGAAGCTGCGAAGCTGCCGGTACGGACGATGTGCCGGCTGCTGGACGTGCAGCCCAGCGGCTACTACGGCTGGACGCGGCGTGGGCGTGAGCGTGGGCCGTGTCAGCGTGAGGCCCGAAGGCTGCAATTGGTCGAGTCGATCCGGCGGGTGCACGAGCGGAGCCACGGGACGTACGGCTCGCCGCGGGTGCACCGGGCGCTGAAGAAGCAAGGCGTGACGTGCAGCAGAAAACGGGTGGAACGGCTGATGCGGCAGGAGCAGATCCGCTCGACGCGGCACCGGCGGTTCCGGGTCCGGACGACCGACAGCAATCACGCGCACCCGCTGGCGGCCAACCTGCTGGATAGGCGGTTCGCGCAGGAGGGGCTGAACCGGACGTGGGTCAGCGACATCACCTACGTGGCGACCGAGGAAGGATGGCTGTACGTGGCGAGCGTGATGGACCTGTGCTCGCGGCGGATCATCGGCTGGTCGACGGCCGACCACCTGCGTGCGGAGCTGGCGACGAAGGCCTTGTCGATGGCGATCCACGAGCGTTGTCCGACAGCGACGGCGGAGCAGCAGCAGCAACTGATGCACCACAGCGATCGCGGCGTGTAGTACGCGTGCGGCGATTACCAGGCGATCCTGGAACGACACGGGATCACGTGCTCGATGAGCCGCAGCGGCAACTGCTACGACAACGCGTCGATGGAGAGCTTCTTCAAGACGTTTAAGGTGGAGCTGGTGTACCAGGAGCACTACGCCAACAGAGAGGAGGCCCGACGGTCCATTCATTCGTACATCGAGGTGTTCTACAATCGTCAGCGTCTGCACTCGTCGCTGGGCTATCGGAGCCCGGCGGAGTACGAGGCGGACCTGGGTCAGAAACGAACTCGGCGCGCCCACTCCTAGGAGGGAGGTCCACCTCATCTCCTTTTCTCCCCCTTTCCCCCTCCCTTCGCCGCGCCCCAGCGCGCCAGTACAATCCCCCCAGTCGTTCCACCCCACAAGAAGTAAAGGCACCCCGATGACTCACCAAACGCTCACTCCCCCGGCCCCCGCCATCCAGCCTCTCGAACCCCGGCTCTTCCTCTCCGCCGCCAAACCGAAGGTCTCCTTCTCCATCACCAACATCCTTTCCAACGGCGCCGTCACCGCCCCGGCCACCGACGTCACGCTCATCAACCCCTGGGGCACCGCCCGCGCCCCCGGCGGCCCTATCCTGGTCGTCTCCAACGCCTTCGACACCGCCACCGCCTACGACGGCAACGGCGCCCCCCAGATCATCCTCGGCACCAACCCGCCCTCGCCCACGCTCTCCATACCCCCGTCGCCGAATGCCCCCGACGCCCACACCGCCCCCACCGCCGTCGTCGCCAACACCACCGGCGGATTCGGCAGCCCGCTCGTCAACTCCACCCGCCTCACCACCTTCATCTTCGCCACCGAGGACGGCACCCTCGCCGCCTGGGGCCCCGGCGCCGGCACCCAGGCCAAAACCGTCGTGGACAACAACGCCGCCGGCGCCATCTATACCGGCCTGGCCATCGCGGCCAACAACGGCGTGAACTTCCTCTACGCCGCCGACTTCCACAACGCCCGCATCGACGTCTTCGACACCAACTTCAACGCCGCCGCCAGCCCCGGCAACTTCTTCGACCGCAAGCTCCCCAAGGGATACGCCCCGTACAACGTCCAGAACCTCGGCGGCAATCTATTCGTCACCTACGCGAAACAAAACCCCGCCGCCGCCACCGACGCGCCGGGCAACGGCCACGGGATCATCGACGTCTTTCACGCCGACGGCACCCTCTTCGCCCGCGTCGCCACGGGAAAGACGCTCAACTCTCCTTATTCCCTCGCCATCGCCCCGCCGTCCTTCGGCCCGCTCGCCGGCGCACTGCTCGTCGCCAACGCCGGTAGCTCCCGCATCTCCGTCTTCGCCGCCGGCACCAGCAAACCCGCCGGCCAGCTCACCGGGCCCGACAAAAAACCCCTCACCATCCCCGGCCTCTACTCCCTCTACCCCTCCACCGGCGAAGCCAATACCGACCCCGGCGCCATCTACTTCGCCAGTGGCCCCAACAACCACGCCGCCGGCCTCTTTGGAAAAATCACCATCACATGACGAAACAGGATGGAATAAACCCGCCTCCCCCCTCGGTTAACAGTCGGGGCAGCACTGTTTCCTTTTCCACCGACACAACCAGGGAGATCAAAATGCGTCAAGAAACCCCCACCCCCTCCTTCGACACCCTCGAACCCCGCCTCTTGCTCTCCTCCTCCAAGCCCCACGACACCTTCACCGTCACGACGCTCGTCGCCAGCCCCCCCACCACCTCCACCGCCGTCCGCGCCGATTCCAACCTCATTAACGGCTGGGGCCTCGACGCCGCCCCCGGCGGGCCGTTCTGGATCTCCGACAACGGCACCGGCCTCTCCACCGCCTACGACGGCACCGGCGCCCCCGTCCCCCCGGTCGTCACAATCCCGGCGCCGGTCGGCTCCTCCGCCGGCCACTCCGGCCCCACCGGCGTGGTCTTCACCGCCACCGCCTTCACCATCCACCTCCCCGGCGGCGCCACCACCACCGCCGAATACGCCTTCGTCACCGAAGACGGCACCGTCGCGGCGTGGCAGCCGTCGCTCGGCTCCTCCGCCGTTACCGTCGCCGACAACTCCGCCTCCGGCGCCGTGTACAAGGGCGTCGCCGTCGGCACGGCCGGCACGGTCAACTACGTGTACGCCGCCGATTTCCACAACAACCGCATCGACGTCTTCGACTCCAACTTCGCCCCCGTCACCCTCCCCGCCGTCCCCGGCCCCAAGCCCAAGTCCCCCACCGTCGCCGCCTTCACCGACACCAAGCTCAAAAAAGGCTACGCCCCCTTCAACATCCAGAACGTCGGCGGGAAGCTCTACGTCGAGTACGCCCTGCGCGAGACCGGCGGCGACGACGAGGTCGCCGGCAAGGGCAAGGGCATCGTGGACGTCTTTAACACCGACGGCTCGCTCGTCCGCCGCTTCGCCACCGGCGGCTCCCTCAACGCCCCCTGGGCCGTCACCGTCGCCCCCACTTCCTTCGGCTCCTTCGCCAACGACATCCTCGTCGGCAACTTCGGCGACGGCCGCATCAACGCCTTCGACCCCGTCACCGGCAAGTCCCGCGGCCAGCTCATGGGCGCCGACAAAAAGCCCCTGGCAGTAAGCGGCCTCTGGGGCCTCTCCAACGCCGCCGCAGCCAACGCCGACCGCACCGCCCTCTACTTCGCCGCCGGCCCCAACGACGAAGCCGCAGGCCTTTTCGGCAAGATCAACATCTCCAGCGCCACCCCGCAGTCACAGGGCTCGACCGGCTCCGACACGCCGGCCCCGACCGACCCCACGATGAACCCGTTCCCCTACCCGTGATGAATCGGCCGTTCATCTGAAATCGTTGGCCTTGCCCTTCTTCGGCCACTGCCCGCCGCGGTAGTAGTTCCGGTCCTTCTGGACCAGGTCCCGGTCCAGCACCTCCCCGAGCCGCACCGGCGTGTGCGCCTCGGCCGCGATCGCCTTCATCTTCGCGACGATATCCGGATGCTGCCCGGCCAGGTCCTTCTCCTCCGACACGTCGTCCTTCAAATTGAACAATTCCCATTTATCCCCGGTCCGCACGCCCTTCCAGTCGCCGATCCGCACCGCCGCCTGGTTCCGGTGCTCCCAATACAGGTAATCGTGCTGCTTCTGTTTATCGTGCTGGCCGAGCAGCTCCGGTGCGAACGAAACCCCGTCGGCCTCCTTCGGGCATTCCGCCCCGCACAGCTCCGCCAGCGTCGGCATCACGTCCACGAAGTAGCACAGGTGATCGCTCACCCGCCCCCCCTCGATCTTCCCCGGCCAGTACACGATGTACGGCACGCGCAGCCCGCCTTCGTACAGCGACGCCTTAAACCCGCGGAACTTCCTGCCCGTCTTCGGGTCCACGTTCGGACTGAAGAAGCCCTCCGGGTGGTCCTTGTCCCGGAAATAATCCAGTCCGCCGTTGTCCCCGGTAAAAACGACAATCGTGTCCTTGTCGATCCCAAGCTCCTTGAGCATCGCACGGATCTCCCCCATCTCCCGGTCCACCAGGTTCACCATCGCGGCGTAAATCTTCACGTCGTCCTTGGTGTTCATCCCCGGCGGGTACGGCTTGTCCGCGTAGAGCTTCCACGACGGATCGTCCTTCGGCATCCCCCAGAGCCCATGCGGCGGCGTCCAGCACATGTACGCGAAGAACGGCCGATCCTTGTTCTCCCGGATAAACTTCTTCCCCTCCTCGAAGATCCGGTAGTGGCTGTACGTCTGCCCCTGCGTCGGATTCCCGTCATTCCCCGGCAGCACGACCTCCTCGCTGTTGCGGATCAGATACTTCGGGAAATACGTGTGCGCGTGTACCTGGTCGTAATACCCGAAGAACACGTCGAACCCGTGCTTCTCCGGCACGCCCGTCGTCCCCCGCGCGCCATTCCCCCATTTCCCGAACCCGCCGACCGCATACCCCGCCTTCTTCAACATCGACCCGATCGTCTCCTCTTCCGGCCGAAGCGGATCGAACCCGCCGTTCGCCCGGATCGTCATGTGCCCCGCGTGCTTTCCAGTGAGCAGCGCGCACCGCGTCGGCGCACACACCGGCCCCCCGGCCAGGCACTGCGTGAACATCACCCCCTGCTTTGCCAGTTCGTCGGCGTAAGGCGTGCGGTGCTCCGGGTGCCCCATGCACGACAGCTCGTAATACCCCAGCTCGTCGATGATGAAGTACACCACGTTCGGCGGCCGGGCCGACACGCGCGACGGTAATGCCAGCGCCGCCGCGGCCATTGCCACGGCCGCCACGGACCGGAATAGATTCCTCTTGAACATGTAACCTCTCATTCCCTGTTGCCCACCCTCACCTTTACCGCCTCCAGTGCCTTTGCCGCCGCTTCCTGCACAATCCTGTCCCGCCTGTCGCGCGACGCCTGCGTGAGCGGGGCGACGCTTTTTTGCGTGCCAATTACGCCGAGGATCTCGCAGACGTACCGCCGGGTCATCGTCGGGGCCTTGTTGACCGGCAGCAGTTTGAGGACTTCGTCCTCCGCCACCGTTCCCATCTTCTTCAGCGCGTCGGCGGCCGCAAACGGGTCGAGCACCAGCCAGCGGCAGACGGGGTACACCGTCGCCGGATCTTTCAGCTCCCCGAGCACCTCCATCGCCGCGTGGCGCTTGTCGGCGTCGCCGTTCTCGCCGAGCAACTGCACCATTCGCTGCGGCGTCTTCTTCCCCGCCCACTTGAGCAGCGCGGCCGTCGCAGCGCGGCGCGTGTGAATGGTGCCTTCGACCACCAGTTTCTCCAGCGCCTCGGCCACTCGCTCCCGGCGCGCCTCGTCCGCGGGCGTGCGCGCCAGCGTCTCCAGCACGCGGTTCTGGCGGATCCAGTTGCTCCCGTTTCCGTCCAGGTCCAGCAGCAGCTCGCCGACGTCGTCCAGCTCGCCGGGCGCCAGCTTGCGCCACAGCGCCCGCGCCGCCTTGGCGGCGGCGTCGTCCTCGTGCCGGGCCAGTTGCCTGACCAGCGGCAGGCCCTCGGGCATGCCGACGGCCGCCAGGCCTTCCACCGCGGCCCGGGCCGCCAAAGCGCCCTTGTCCTCCGCCAGCAGCGCCGCGATCTGCTCGACGATCTCCTTGGCCATCGACGGACCGTAAGCCTTCAGCGCCGGCCCCAACATGGCGCCGTCGCGCGGCAAGAGGCGCACGATCGGCCCGATGGCCGACGGGTCCTTCCTCGCCGCCAGCGCCTCGACGGCCGCGGCGCGCACACTTCGGTCCTCGTCCGCCAAGGCTTCGCGAATGGGCGCCCACTGCCGCTCGTCCGCGGCCCACGCCGCGATGACGCGGACCGCCGCCACCCGGAGCCGCCCCTCGCCGGGGCCGGTCCGCGAGGTCGCAGCCGCCGCCTCGCGCAGCACCTCCTCGCGTCGCGCGTCCGGCGGAGCGGCCGCCAGCCGCTCCATCGCCGACGGTTGCGCCCCGGCGTCGTCCGACCGCAAGTCCGCCAGTGCCTGATGGACCAAGTCGAGCGGCTGCAGCGTCGCCAGCGCCGCCGCCATCTGCGCGTGTACGCCGCCGTCGAACGGCTCGCGGGCCGCGGCCTCGATCGTCAAAACCAGCGGGCCGGCGAACACGCGGTAGGTCGTCGTGTACTCCGGCGTCGCGTAGTGGCCGTCGATCCGGTGCGTCGCCACGAACGGCCACTCCCCGACGCGCCCCTGCTTCACCCGCAGGCCCAGGCGCTCGGATTCTGTCAACAATCCTTCGACCGTCTTGAAGGGTGTCTCCTCGGCCGCCGCGACCGAGACCGACAGCCGGCTGGACGGCACGGAGATCGTGTGCCCGCTCATCCCCCGCACCTCCACGTCGGTCGCAGGGCCCTCCCACGTGGCCGAGCCGCGGCCGGTGTCCGCCCGGTGCTTCAACTGCATGCCCTTCGGCGGCCGCAGCATGAAATGGCCCACCCACGCCTCGCGGTCGAGCACCTCGTCCGCCCTGGTCGCGCCGACGGCCGAAATCGTCGGCAGGTCCTTGAGCGGCACGTCCTCGACCTTGGGCGCCCTCGATAACTCCCGCTCGGCGTCCGCCGCACGGCTCTCTTCCACGTCGCGGACGCGCGGCGCCGCCGTCGCGAGGTTCGCGGCCGCAATGCGGGCCGGGTCGTGCACGGCGTACCACACCGCCGCCCGCACGATCAACCCCGCGGGCACGGCACCCATGGTTGCCAGTATTGCGGCAAACAAAAACGACACCAGCCCCTCGACGGCCCGCAACCCGAACACCTGCGTCAGCACGAACCACATCAGCGGCACGATCCCCAGCAACGTCACTAGCAGGACGACGAGGTTGGTCACGTGGCAAAGCCCGGCCATGCCCATCACCACCCCGGGAAGGGTCGCCACGCCGGCGGCGCGGAGGTATGCACCGTCGGGCAACGGGAAGTCCATCACCTGTCCCGCGATCCACACGCCGAACCAGACCAGCGTGCAGACGACTGAGAAGAACAGCACGAGTTGCACGAACAGCGGCCCCCAGACGACGCTGGCGGCGCTGGGCTCGGGGCCGCTCCACCCGTAGCGCGAGAGCACGTCGCCGAGGTTCAACGACAGGTAAATCGCCGAACCCACCTGAAGCAGCAGGTAAACCACGATCAGCCACGGCGTCAGCTCGTCCATGCCGACGGCAGCGCTCCGCCGTCGTTCATAGTGACGGCGCTCCCGCTCGGTCATCGGTCGGGCCACGGTTACGCCCGGCACCACCGCAGGACGCCTCGCCACCGGCGGCGGCGGTTCTTCATCCCGCAATGGGACGGCTTCCGCCAATGCCAGCAGCGCGTCCATTTCGGTGTCCGGGGAAACGGGTTTGGCCACACCCCCGGAAATCACGGGCCTCGCGGGAGCACCCCAGCCCGGCGGAGGCGCCGCCGCCCCGGATGCTCCGGCGGCGGTCAACATCCCGCACGCGTCACAGCGGACTCGGCCGCCGGCCGGGACCTGCTCAACGGCGTAGCGCCTCCCACAACCTTTGCAAACGATCTGTACGCTCACCGCCGTTTCCCTCGCAACAGCTCCATGATGCCCGCAATTCATTCTCCCCGACGCTCGTCTTACGGCAAGGTCATGGCGCGGTTCAGGGAGTGGCGGCCGGGCCATCGGTCCCTATAATTCCGCGTTCGCTCACCCGGCCTTGCCACCGCATCAGTGCTAGAGATCACAGAACGGAGTCCCCCCCCGTGCCCGAGCGCTACTATCAGCACACCTTCCCCAACGGCATGACCCTCCTCGGCGAGAAGATGCCCGGCGTCCAGTCCGCCGCCATGGCGTTGCTCGTGCCGGCCGGCTCCTCCACCGACCCGGTTGATCGCTCCGGCGCCGCCACCGTCATCTCCGATCTGGTCCTCCGCGGGGCCGGCGAGCGCGACAACAAGCAGCTTACCGACTACCTCGACTCCCTCGGCCTCCAGCGCTCCAGCTCGGTCGGCGTCCACCACACCCGCTTCGGCTGCGCGGCGATCGCAAAAAACGTCGTCACCGGCATCGCCACCTACGCCGACATCGTCCAGCGGCCTCGCATGCCCGAAGACGGCTTCGACGCCGCCCGCGATCTCGCGCTCCAGGCGCTCTCCGGCATCGAGGACGAGCCGAGGCAGAAGCTGCTCATCAAATTGCGCGAGTGGCACCTTCCGTCCCCGTACGGCCGCTCGTCCATGGGCCAGAAGGAACACCTCGAGCTGCTCACGCTCGACCTGTGCAAGGCCGACTGGCGCGCGCGCTACTCCGCGACGAACACCATTCTCTCGGTCGCCGGCGCGATCGACTTCGAGCAGGTGAAGGACGAAGTTGAGCGGCATTTCGGGCCGTGGACCGCGCGGCCGCCGGAGCCGGTCAAACTCATGCCGCCGCCGGGCAACTTCCACCACGAGGACCAGAAATCCGAGCAGACGCACATCGGGATCGCGTACCCGAGCGTCCCCGAGACCCACCCGGACTACTACACCGTCCGCATGGCCGTCGAAGTGCTCTCCGGCGGGATGTCCGGGCGGCTCTTCACCGAAGTCCGCGAGAAGCGCGCCCTCGTCTATTCCATCTGGGCCGGCTACTCGTCGCTCAAGGGCTACGGCTCGATCCTCGGCTACGCCGGCACGAGCAACGATCGGGCCCAGGCCACGCTCGACCAGTTCATTATTGAACTGCACCGCCTTTCCGAAGGCGTCACCGCCGACGAGCTGGAGCGCGCCAAGACCGGCCTGAAGGCCAGCACCATCATGCAGGGCGAATCGACCAGCGCGCGGGCCGGCGCCATCGCGCACGACTTTTTCATGCGCGGCCGCATCCGCACGCTCGACGAGATCAAGTCTGCGATCGACGCCGTGGGCGTGGACCAGGTCAACGCCTACCTGAAGCAGAACAAGCCCGGCCCGTTCACGATCGTCACCGTGGGCCCCAGGGAACTGAAACTGCCGGCATAACCGACGCGCGTCACGCCTTCACGACCTTACGCTTCTGCTCGTCCCACCTGCCCAGCACCGTTAAACGCTCTCCCAACGCCTCCCCGAGCCGCTGGGCGGCCAATTGGAAGTTGTCCCCGTCCTCGAAAATGTATATCCGCTTCTTCCCCTTGGGGTCACGGAACCTGAACGACCCGAACTTCCCGCCGGACCACATGGACCCCGGGTGAAGCGCCGGATCGGAGATCTCGTCCACGCTCATCACCGAGTTCACCTTGTCGCCATCCAGGAGTTGCTCCGGAGGAATTCCCGCGACGGAGTTGAGCCGCTCCTGTGTTTTTTTCTGCTGCCGCTTGCCGATAAAGTACCCGATTAACATCCCGATGAGCCCGAACTCCGCCGCCAGCACGTTCCTGGTTCTTTTCGAGCCACCGACCTTGATGAAGTAGAGCTTCCCGTCCACCGGGTAGATGCGGAACAGCAGGTCCCCGTGCCAGATGATGGTGGTCCGCGCGTTAAACGCGTTCATGTCCTCGACGCCGGCGGCCCCGCGGTAATTCAGTTCGATCGGCATATGCTTCCCTTTTTATGACGTGACCTTCAATGCAGGAACGCGCGCGCCGACCTGGCCCGGCTCGCCGGCGCGCGCCGACCGGGCGCGTTACTGCTGCTTGCTGCCCTTGAACGTGTAGTTGACGACGCTCCCGTCCTTCTTCGTCAGCACCATCGTGCCTTCCATTTCGGTGGCGGCGACGTGCCCTTCCCACTTGGCCTTGCCTTCCTTGGCGCTGGTCTGCTCCGCCGTGAACGCCGCCGGGCCGAAGCGGCGGGTGTCGGAATCGAAATTCACCTCGCCGAATCCCTTCTTCTTCAGCTCCGTCGCATAGAACTTGCCCCCGCGCGTGAACACGAGCGTGTCCGCCATGTCTTTCCCGCCGGCGCCGTCGGACGTGAGCGTCACCTTCCATTTGCCTTCGAACGGGTCCGCCGCCCGGGCGGTGCCCGCGGAGGCGAAGACGATCATCCCCACCAGGACGACGCCGAGTTTCAACGCAGGCCGCATGACGTGCTCCTTGTGTGAACTTGCCCCGCGAATGATACCCCCGCACCGCCGCCGGCGCCTAATCCCGAGCCTCGTCCCGCACCCGCCCCTCTCCCGCCGCGTCCGCGATTGCGTCGATGACGTCGCGCGCCAGGACGCACCGCATGCCCCACTTCTTTCCCGCGATCTCACCGGCCCGGCCGTGCAGGTGCACGCCGATCACCGCCGCGTCGAAGCGATCGACCCTCTGCCCGAGCAGGCAGCCGACAATGCCGCTGAGGACGTCGCCGGCCCCGGCCTTGGACAGCGAGCTGTCGCCGGTGTGGTTAACGTACACCCGCCGGCCGTCGGTCACGACGGTCCGATCGCCTTTCAGTACAACGACCTGCCCGAACGCGCGCGCCGCCTCGACCGCGATCTCGATCCTCCCCTCGTCATCGCTCGGCACCTCGTCCCGGCCGATCAGCTTCCCCAGCCGCTTCATCTCCCCGGGATGTGGTGTCAGCACCGCCGCCGCACGAAAATAACTCGGCCACCGCTTCTGCTTGGAAAGAATGTTCAGGCCGTCCGCGTCAACGACCATAGGCTTTGATTCGAGGCGCACCAGCCGCGTGAGCCGCCCCTCGCCCTCCGGCGTCTGCCCCAACCCCGGCCCGATCACGACCGCATCCGCCTTCCCCGCCGCCTCCAAAAGCTGGTCCTTCCCCGCGGCCTTGCCGAGGCCCAGGCCAATCAGCTCCGGCGTAATCGAAAGACAAGTCGAAAGAATCGCCCGCGGCACCGCGATCTGCACCAACCCCGACCCCATCCGCAGCGCCGCCGTGCCCGCCATCACCGGCGCGCCGATCATGCCGTCATTGCCGCCGACGACCAGCATCCGGCCGAAAATGCCCTTGTGGCCTTCCTTAGGCCGCGGCGGCAGCGGAGGGATTTGCGAGATTCGTTCAACGTTGCTCATAAAAGCAAATAGCCACCGATTTCACCGATTCACACCAATTTCCGAATTCTGAATCGGTGGGAATGGGCGGTAATCGGTGGCCAATGTCATACCGGCGAACCCGCGAACTTCCCCACCTGCTTCCACACCAGCCCCGCCGAGAACGCCCCGCCGAAGCCGTTGTCGATGTTGACGACGGAAATGTTCGACGCGCAGCTATTCAGCATCCCCAGCAGCGCCGCCAGCCCGCCGAAGCTCGCTCCGTAACCGATGCTCGTCGGCACCGCGTACACCGGGCACCCGACCAGCCCCCCCACCACGCTCGGCAGCGCCCCCTCCATCCCCGCGATCACCACCACCGCGCACGCCCCCTGCAGCACGTCGAGCTGCGCCAGCAGCCGGTGGACGCCGCTCACGCCGACGTCGTTCAGGCGCTTGGTCGGCACCCCCATTGACCGCAGCGTCATCGCCGCCTCCTCGGCCACCGGCAGGTCCGACGTCCCCGCACACACGACTCCCACGTGCGGCGTCCCGTCCTCGTCCACCGCCGGCGGGTTCACCAGCAACACGCGCCCCAGGTCATTCGCCAGCGCCGCCGGGAACTCGCATTTCATGGCGGCGATCTGCAAATCCGACGCCCGCGTCGCCAGCACGGTCCCGCCGCCCTCGGCCAGCCGCCGCGCAATTCCCACGACGTGCTCGACCGTCTTGCCGGCGCAGTAAATCACCTCTGGATGCCCGCACCGCAGTGCGCGGTGGTGGTCCACGGTCGCATAGCCGAGCTGCTCGAACGGCATCCGCCGGAGGCGCTCGACCGCCTGTGCCGCCGAGACCTTTCCCTCCCCCACCTCGCACAACAGCGCGTGTAATTGTTCTGAATTCACCAGCGAAACCTTACGCCCTACGCACGGAACTGGCTATACGTAATTGCGTCGATGTCCAGGCCGCTGAAATCCCCCCGCTCATAATACAAGTGCCCCAACCCCGCCGACATCGCCGCGTTGTCGGTGCAGTACGTCAACGCGGGCACGCGCACGTCCACCCCCAGGCGCCCCAGCGCCGCGCGCAGGCCGCTGTTCGCCGAAACCCCGCCGCCGATGAGGACCGACGTCCCCCCGGTCGCGCGCAGCGCGCGCCTGAGCTTTTCGACGATGACGTCCACGCACGCCGCCTGGAATGATGCGCAGATGTCCGCAATCCGCCGCTCGCCCAGTTCCACCCGACCCGCCTTCACATCCTGCCCCCGCCCCGGCACGCCCTTCACGTGATACAGCACGGCCGTCTTCAGCCCGCTGAACGAAAAATCCAGCGACTCCCGCCCCAGCAGCGTCCGCGGAAACCGCACCGCCTTCGCATCCCCCACCCGCGCCAACCGGTCAATCACCGGCCCCCCCGGATACCCCAGCCCCAAAATCGCCGCCACCTTGTCATACGCCTCCCCCACCGCATCATCAATGGTAGAACCAATCAACTCCACCTCAAGCCATCCCCGCATCGCATATAACGCCGTATGCCCGCCGCTCACCACCAACCCCACGGCGGGGAATTCGACACCCTCTTTCTTCCCCAACCCCTGACCCCTAACTCCTAACCCCTGGTCCTCCCCCAGCATCACGCTGTATAAATGCGCATGCACGTGATCGACACCAATGAGCGGCTTCCCCGTCGCCCACGCCAGCCCCTTCGCCGCCGTCACGCCAATGAGCAGCGACCCGATCAAGCCCGGCCGATGCGCCACCGCCACCGCGTCAACATCCCCCATCGTCACCCCCGCCCCGCACACGGCCTCCTCAATCACCGGCAAAATGTTCTCAATGTGCGCCCGGCTGGCAATCTCCGGCACCACGCCGCGGTACTTCGCGTGCAACTCCACCTGCGTCGCCACGACGTTGCTGCGCACGTCCCACCCGTCGAGCACGACCGCCGCCGCCGTCTCGTCGCACGTCGATTCGATACCCAGAATACAAGCCATCCGATTGCCCGGGGCGCCCCCCTGAATCAACGAACTACGTTGGCTGCAATTGAACTCGTCCAAATCCTAACCCGCACTCGGGGCAGACTCCCGACACATTCCCCTGCAGGTCGTATCCACACCGTTCGCAGAGGCCAACGCGCCGCCGGCGCGCTTCTTCGTCGCCCCGTCGCCGCTTGCGCGTGACACACCAGCACGCCGTCCAGAACAGGATGCAATAGCCGATGTACTCCAATGGGATCAAGGCGCGGTGTGACAGGCCAAAAATCGAAATGCTGTAACCAGGGTCCTTCACGGCGGCGTACGTGATCTCAAAAAGTGAAAGGGGCACGGTCACAGGGGCGGCCACCAGCCAGACGAAGAGCTCCGCAGTGGCCGGTTCCCCCACGTTCCATCCTAAAACCCCCACACACGACAGGTACGCGTAGCTGCGAGGATGTGAGAAGAGCATATCTCGAGCAACCGGCGTCTCATGCGGTCACGCATCATAACAGCGTTGTCCTTTCGCTCAGCCTCACCTGGCCGCCGGCCGCGTCGCCGCCCCCTTCTTCGACTTCCCGTTCCCGCGCTGCCCCTCCACCGCCACCTTCGTCGCCGGCGGCACCGCCGCCCCCGCCACGCCCTTGTTCGCCCGATCGCCTTCGAGCACCAGCAGCGCGATCATCGTGTCCACCGCCCGCTGCAACTGCGAATCCACCGGCTGCGTGCTCGGCTGCGTCGCCTGCGTCGCCCCCAGCGCCGCCTGCGTCGTCGCCTTCTTCACCGGCCGCCGGAACAGCTCCTGCTCGTATCGCTCCTTCATCACCCGCGCCTCCGTCTGCGCGTCCATCGGCACGTTGATCTGCGGCTCCACGCCCCAGTCCGTCGCGTCCTTCTTCCGGTGCACCAGCCGCCCGCTCGGCAGGTAGTAGTACGCAACCGTGAGCTTCAATTCGCCGCCCTTGCTGTCCATGGGGATCAGCTCCTGCACGGAGCCTTTGCCGTACGTCCTCGTCCCCACGACGACCGCCCGCCGGTTGTCCATCAAGCTCCCCGCGACGATCTCCGACGCGCTTGCCGAGTGCTCGTTCACCAGCACGATCATCGGGAAGTACGGCAGCGTCCCCTCCGCCTTCGCCGTCGCCACGTCCTCCGGCCGATTGCGCCCCTTGGTCCGCACGATCACGCCCTTGTCGATGAACAGGTCGATCACTTCCTTCGCCTGGTCCAAACGCCCGCCGGGGTTGAACCGCAGGTCCAGGATCAGCCCCTTCATCCCGTCGGCGATCAGCCCGCCGTACGTCTCCGGCCGCTCCGGGTCCCCGTCCGGACCGATCAACGCCGCCTTGAGCTTGTCGAACGTGTCCGGCGTGAACTGCGTGATCCGCACGTACGCGATCTTCGGATTATCGCACACGTAGTAGTCCCAGCTATTGTCCTGCTTCCGCTGGTAGCCCTTGACCGTCGGGATGACGATCTCCTCGCGGGTCATCGTCAGTTCCTGCTCCTCGCCGGTGACGTGCCGGACCTTCAGCGTCACCTCGGTGCCGAGCTTGCCGGCGATCTTCTTGATGACCTCCGCCAGCTTCATCCCCTCGATCGACTCGCCGTTCACCGCCAGAATCACGTCCCCCGCCTGCACGCCGGCCTTGAACGCCGGGCTCCCGTCGACCGGCGTGACCACCTCGATCGGCCCGTTGCCCTCCTCCCGCTGGTTGATCTGCACGCCCACGCCCTTAAAGCTCCCCTCCAGCAGCCGGTCAAACTCCTCCTGCTTCGCCGGCGGCACGTACACGCTGAACGGGTCGAGCTGCCCCAGCATTCCGTCGATCGCCCCCTCGCGCAGCTTAGACTCGTCCACCGGATCGACGTAGTTGTTGGCGACTTGGCGGTGGATGTCGATCAGCGTGCGCACGAACGCGTAATCGTCGTCCCGCTGCGCCATCGTCCCCGGCAACTGAAACGCCAGCAGCGCCATCAGGACCACGCTGACCGTCCAGGCAAGTCTCTCTCGGTTCATGACGATTGTGCTCCGCGATTCGCTCCGGCCGCCCCGTGATAAGCTGTTCATTTTATCCCAAGCGCCCATCCCCGAAAAGTTTACAACAAAACACCGGAACGATGTTGACAAACTTAACACCGTTAACTAACGTCACAACGTTCTATCCCGCGAGGTTCCTCACGATGGGCATCCCCGAACGCCGCGAACGCGAACGCCTCGAAACCCGCACACGCATCATGGATGCCGCCCGCGAGCTGTTCGCCAAGGAAGGATACGAAGCCGTATCGATGCGCCGCATCGCCGATGCCTGCGAATACTCCCCCAGCGCCATCTACGTCCACTTCAAGGACAAAGCCGACCTGATGCGCGAGATCTGCCGCGCCGACTTCGCCCGCATGGCCGAGCGCAACCGCCAGGCCGCCCAACTCCCCGACCCCGTCGAGCGCATCCGCCTCCTCGGCCTCGGCTACATCCAGTTCGCCGTCACCCACCCCAACCACTTCCGCCTGATGTTCATGACCAAGCCCACGCCCGAAATGACCGAGCTGACCGACGAGCAGCTCAAAGAGCGCGGCAAAGGCGACCCCAATCGCGACGGCTACGCCATGCTGAAATTCTGCGTCGAAGAAGCCCTCGCCCAACACCGCTTCCGCCCCGACCTCACCGACCCCGACCTGATCTGCCAGATCCTCTGGTCCGCCGTCCACGGCGTCGCTTCCCTCCACATCACCAGACCCGACCAGGAACCCTGGTGCCCCTGGCGCGGCGCCGCGGTATTAGGCCCCACCGTCGCCGACACCATCCTCAAAGGCCTCCTACGCCCCACTAGCAACTAGCAACCATGAATTTCATCGCTCTCAAAATGCTCGTCGGCGACCGCCTCAAATACATCGCCCTCGTCGCCGGCATCGCCTTCGCCGCCCTGCTCATCACCCAGCAGGCCTCGATCTTCACCGGCTACGCCAGCCAGATCGGCGCCTGGGTCCGCGACACCTCTTACGCCGACCTCTGGGTCATGGACGACCAGATCCAGTTCGACAACGACTTCAAGCCCATGTCCGACACCGCCCTCACCCGCGTCCGCGGCATCGACGGCGTCAAATGGGCCGTCCCCATGTTCAAGAGCTACCTCAAGTGCCGCCTCCCCGACGGCACGCGCGTCCAGGTCCGCGTCGTCGGCCTCGACGACGCCACCCTCGTCGGCGCGCCCCCCCAGATTGTCCACGGCACGCTCGAAGACCTCCGCCGCGATCGCGCCGTGATCATCAACGCCGACCAGGCCGCCGACACCCTCCGCCTCGGCCACGAAAACCGCCCGCTCCGCGTCGGCGACCGCATCGACATCAACGACCACGAGGCCGAGGTCGTCGGCACCTTCAACTCCTCCCGCGAGTTCTTCTGGGACCCGGTCATCTACACCACCTACTCCCGCGCCCTCTCCTGGGCCCCGCAGGAACGCCGCGTCCTCATGTTCATCCTCGTCAAGGTCGCCGACGGCCAGGACCCTAGCGTCGTCGCCGACCGCATCCGCAAAGCCACCGGTCTCGCCGCCCGCACCAACGCCGAATTCGAGAAGATTACGACCGTGGCCCTCCTCCAGAAAACCGGCATTCTCATCAATTTCGGCATCACCATCGCCCTCGGCTTCGTCATCGGCCTGCTCGTCGCCGGCCAGACTTTTTACACCTTCGTCCTCGACAACCTCCGCCACTTCGCCACCCTCAAGGCCATGGGCACGCCCAACCCCACCATCCTCCGCATGCTCACCCTCCAGGTGCTCGTCGTCGCCCTGATCGGCTACGGCCTGGGGCTCGGCGCCGCCTCCGTCTTCGGCGCCCGCGCCGCCGGCGGCCGCCTCGCCTTCCAGATGTCCTGGCACATCCCCGTCGCCGGCGCAGTCGCCGTCACCCTCTGCTGCCTCTTCGCCGCCGCGCTGGGAATGGTCCGCGTCCTCAGACTGGAGCCCGCGATCGTCTTCAAGAGCTAGCGACTGGATCCCGATGCTTCCCACGATCCTCCAGTACGAGAAGCCGCCCCGGACGCGCATCGAGCCGCCCCCCGACGTCTCCGTCCACCTCCGCTCCGTCACCAAGACCTACGGCACCGGCCAATCCGCCGTCACCGCACTCCGCGGCATCGACCTCGACATCCGCATGGGCGAACTCCTCATGCTCGTCGGCCCCAGCGGCTGCGGCAAAACCACCCTGATTTCGGTCATCTCCGGCATCCTCGACCACGACGCCGGCGACTGCATCGTCTTCAACGAAGACTTGAGCCGCCTCCCCCAATCCGCCAAGACCCGTTACCGCGGCCGAAACATCGGCTTCGTCTTCCAGGCCTTCAACCTCCTCCCGACCCTCACCGCCGCCGAGAACGTCGCCGTCCCCCTGCTCATCAACGGCCACCCCCGCCGAAAGTCCCTCGCCGCCGCCAGAGACATCCTCGCCCGCGTCGGCCTCGCCGACCGCGCGCATTCGCTGCCGCCGCAGCTCTCGGGCGGCCAGCAGCAGCGCGTCGCCATCGCCCGCGCCCTCGTCCACAACCCCCGCCTCGTCGTCTGCGACGAGCCCACCAGCGCCCTCGACCACGAGACCGGCCACAACGTCATGCAACTGATGAAACAACTCGCCGTCGCCCCCGACCGTTCCCTCGTCATCGTCACCCACGACGCGAGAATCTTCGAATTCGCCGACCGCATCGCCAGAATGGACGACGGCCGCATTACAAAAATAGAAAACTCAGCCACGAAGACACGAAGCCACGAAGAAAGGCAAGAAGGCATAGAAGTCGAATAACCGCTTCGTGTCTTCGTGGTTAATCTCTTCTTTGAGAACTCCGATGATCCGCAAACTTCTCCTCCCCCTCCTCGCCATCGCCGGCGTGCTCTTCGCGCTCTTCATGGTCGCACGCGGCCAGAAGCCCGCCACGCCCGCCAATCCCATCGCCCAGCCCGCTCAGGCCCCCTTCCCCTCCTACGTCGCCGGCGCCGGCATCATCGAGGCCCGCACCGAAAACATCTCCATCGGAACCGACACCCCCGGCCTCTGCACCGAAGTCCTCGTCCAGGTCGGCGACTCCGTAAAGCGCAACCAACCCCTCTTCAAAATCGACGACCGCTCCCTTCGCGCCGAGCTGAATGTCCGCCAATCCGCCCTCGCCATGGCCCAGGCCAAGCTCCAGAGACTCCAGGCCATGCCCCGCCCCGAAGAAATCCCGCCCGCCCAGGCCAAGGTAAAAGAAGCAGAAGCTAACGTCGCCCAATCGCGCGAGCTCTGGCAGCAGGTCGAAAAGGCTATCGAGGACAACGTCTTCTCCCGCGAAGAAATCGCTCGCCGCCGCTACGCCTACCAAGCCGACCAGGCCAAGCTCGCCCAGGCTCAGGCGGACCTCGCCCTCCTCAAGGCCGGCTCGTGGACGCAGGACATCGCGATGTCTAAAGCCGACGTGGACAACGCCACCGCCCTCGTCCACCAGACCGAAACCGACCTCCAGCGCCTCACCGTCACCGCCCCCGTGGACGGCGACGTCCTCCAGGTCAAGATCCGCCCCGGCGAATTCGCCGGCAACGACCGCCGCGACCCCCTCGTCATGTTGGGCAACATCAACCTCCTGCACATCCGCGTGGACGTGGACGAAAACGACGCCTGGAAAGTCAACACCGCCGCCCGCGCCCGAGCCTTCGTCCGCGGCAACAACGACCTCTGGACCGACCTGACCTTCGTCCGCCTCGAACCCTTCATCATCCCCAAGCGCTCCCTCACCGGCGACACCGCCGAGCGCGTCGACACCCGCGTCCTCCAGGTCCTCTACTCCTTCGACCGCCGCTCCATCCCCAAGCCCGTCTACGTCGGCCAACAAATGGACGTCTTCATCGAGCGCCCCGCCACCACAACCCGCCCCACCCCGTAGCACGGGCTACCAGCCCGTGTCTTCTTTCGCCACCTCGACTTTCCCCCTAACAGTGGTAAAACTCTCTACGCGCATGGATGCCCCCACCCCGACCTTCCTCAACCCCCAACAACTCACCGCCGCCACCCACCCCAACTCCTCCCCCCTCCTCATCATCGCCGGCGCCGGCACCGGAAAAACCAACACCCTCGCCCACCGCGTCGCCCACCTCCTAAGCACCGGCCTCAAACCCTCCCGCCTCCTCCTCCTCACCTTCACCCGCCGCGCCGCCCACGAAATGACCCGGAGAGTCGAATCCATCCTCTCCCACTCAGCACTCAGCACTCAGAACTCAGCACTTTCCTCCCAGATCTGGTCCGGCACCTTCCACTCCATCGCCAACCGCCTCCTCCGTATCCACTCGCGCTCGATCGGCCTCCCTGAATCCTTCACCGTCGTCGACCGCTCCGACGCCGAAGACCTCCTCAACGTCGTCCGCTCCGATCTCGACCTCGACCGCTCCAACACCCGCTTCCCCCGCAAATCCACCTGCCTCTCCATCTACAGCCGCTGCGTCAACGCCCAGGAACCGGTCGAATCCGCGCTAAAGGCCCACTTCCCCTGGTGCTCTCAATTCCCCGACCAGCTCAAAACTCTCTTCAAAACCTACACCCAGCGCAAGCAGGACCAGAACACCCTCGACTACGACGACCTGCTCCTCTACTGGCACCACCTGATGCAGGAAGAGTCGATCGCCGCCGAAATCCGATCCCGCTTCGACGCCGTCCTCGTGGATGAATACCAGGACACCAACGCTCTCCAGGCCGCCATCCTCAAATCCCTCCGCCCCGACGGCGCCGGCCTCACCGTCGTCGGCGACGACGCCCAGTCCATCTACTCCTTCCGCGCCGCCACCGTCCACAACATCCTCAACTTCCCCAAGACCTTCCCCGGCGCCGCCGTCCTCAAGCTCGAGCAGAACTACCGCTCCGTCCAACCCATCCTCGACGCCACCAACGCCGTCATCTCCCTCTGCCCCCGCCGCTACAACAAGGACCTCTTCTCGACGCGCCAGAGCCGGCAGAAACCCCGCCTCGTAACCCTCCTCGACGAAGACCAGCAGTCCGACCACGTCATCCGCCGCATCCTCTCCCACCTCGAAGCCGGCATCCCCCTCCGCAAACAGGCCGTCCTCTTCCGCGCCGCCCACCACTCCGACGCCCTCGAAGTCGAGCTCGTCCGCCGCAACATCCCCTTCGTCAAGTACGGCGGCCTCAAGTTCCTCGAAGCCGCCCACGTCAAAGACGCCCTCTCCCTGCTCCGATTAGCCGAGAATCCCCGCGACTTCCCAGCCGCCTTCCGCTGCCTCCAACTCCTCGACGGCATCGGCCCGACACACGCCAAGCGCGCCCTCTCCCACCTCGCAACCCACAACTACGACCTCCAATCCTGGACTACCTACACCCCACCCCCCGCCGCCTCGGCCCAATGGCCCGCATTCCTCAATCTTCTCTCAGCACTCAGCACTCAGTGCTCTGCACTTCCCGATCAGCTCTCCGAAATCCGCGCCTTCTACACCCCCATCCTCGAAAAACGCTACGACCAGGCGCACGTCCGCGCCCGCGACCTCGACCAGCTCCAGCAGATCAGCCACAACTTTCCCACCCGCTCCGCCCTCCTCACCGACCTCACCCTCGGCCCCC
>Ga0308175_100000810_pt1 | contig 20603 bp, 15 predicted proteins | sample PhyCR1_3_FD_203893 | JGI IMG/M metagenome (GOLD analysis project Ga0308175, IMG submission 203893) | Soil microbial communities from UC Gill Tract Community Farm, Albany, California, United States - DLSLS.C.R1 | ecosystem: Environmental > Terrestrial > Soil > Agricultural land | place: USA...
AAAGCCTCCGTTCATTTGCGTATTGCCTTGTTGGTTTATCAAAAGGTTGGGTGAAGTAAGCAGGCTTTGAATGCTTGTGTTGCTGGTACTGTGGTTCTTCTGCTGGTTGCCAAAACCTGAAAGTGATAAGTTGATTTTATCTTGTCGCACGTTCAAACTTGCGCCCCCGTTGATGCCGCCGCGTTTGTCCACACCGGCATTTATGGCCCCGTTGTAGCCGCTCTTTTTATTTTTCTTTAAAACAATGTTCAGGATACCGGCATTGCCACCCGAAGCATCGTATTTAGCAGAAGGATTTGTAATCACTTCCACGCTTTCAATCGCATCCGCAGGAATTTGATCAAGCGTTAAGGTCGTTGGCCTGCCGTCAATGTAAATCTGCGGTGCCGCGTTGCGCATGGTTACGTTGCCATCAATGTCAACGTTTACCGAAGGCACGTTCTTCATCACGTCCACAGCCGTACCGCCAGCGGAAACAATGTTCTGTCCAACGTTGAACACTTTTTTATCAATGTCCATTTTCATTCTCGTACTCTTTGCAGTAATCACCACGCCTTGCAGTTGCTGTGCGTCTTCTTTCAGCGTGAGGTTGCCCAAATCTTTATCGAAGGCTCCAGTCATCGCACTTGGATCAGACATTTGTCCGCCCACAGGCTTTGCACTACCCATAGGCTTCTTCATTTCAAACGAAACGGCTTGCGTTAATGGCTTATAGCCAATGGCTGTTATCGTAAGCTTCATTGAACCAAAAACAGGTAAACCCTCCAGGTTAAAATCGCCGTTGGCTTGCGTGTTTGTGCCTTTCAGCAATACTTCTTTCATTTTATGCGTAACAGTGTCCATGCGGTTTTGCAACAACACAATGGATGCATCACGAATGTCTTTGCCGCTGCTGTCAACGAGCTTCCCGTAAATGCGTCCGATGGAAGGCGGAGCCTGCATTTTACCGTTTCCTGTCATGCCTGCAGGCGGTTGTGCGGCAAGGGAAAAAACGATGCAAAGACTCCAAAATAAAAAGGCCAACTTTTTCATAAACTGATTTTGTTTGTTCAATGGTGCGAAAGTAGAATGGCACAAGAAGGCGGGATTTCCAAATGAGACAAGAGCCGGAAATGCTGCGACAAAATGAAAGGATGTGTTGGAAGCAAAATGGATTGGGTTAGCAACCAGTGTTTCTTTATGCAGTTGTTGATAGAACTGGTTACACAAACAATATCAGCAGATGGTTCGACGAGCTAACTATGCCAACGTCGAGGTCCGTGAGTAGAGAAGGCTATAATGACAAGACCTGCGCTGCGACCCTTCGATAAGCTCAGGGTGACAACGCAAACCCGTGAGAATTATGAAACGGTTCAAAAAAGAAATGCTTCGCTAAACGAATCTTAGAACAAAATGCTCGATGAAAATTTCTTTGTAATAACTTAATCAGCCTTGCCGATGACTTTGAAAAAAGCGTCGCGGTAATTCTCACTCAAAGGCAATTCAACATCGCCTAAATGAACGTTGCTTTTTCGAACAGAGGTAATGGCCGCAACGGAAACAATGTAGGACTTGTGAATGCGGATGAATTGCGCAGTAGAAAGTTGTTCTTCGATTGCCTTCATGCTCATGCGGGTGATAATCGGTTTGGTTGTACTGCGCAGATGAATCTTTAAATAATCTTTCAGCCCTTCCACGTAAACAATATCGGACTTCTGTACTTTAACCAGGCTGTATTCTACGTTTACAAAAAAGAAACCCTGTGCTGTCGTTTCATCAGCCGTTTTTCCTTTTGTACGCAGGCTGTGTAATTCTTGTGCTTTGTTGCAAGCTTGAATAAAACGAGCCAGTTCAACCGGCTTAACGAGGTAATCAACTACATTCAAATTAAAACCCTGCAAGGCGTATTTTTCATAAGCCGTAATGAGGATAAACATGCACTGTTGCGCAGCTTGGCTTTGAATGAATTGCAGGCCCGTTAATCCCGGCATTTGAATGTCGAGGAACACAAGGTCAATCGCATTCTCCTGCATCACTTTCATGGCTTCTAACGGATCGCTGCACGCAGCCACCAGTTGCAGGTATGGCACGTTCTTTATGTTGTCCTCTAACAGTTCCAGAGCAAGTTCTTCGTCGTCTATGGCAATGCAACGCAACATCAATGCAAGTTAAGGCTAAGTGATACAGTGAACCAACCGTCTTTTTTATCTATTTGCAAAGAATGGTTTTGATTGTACAACAAATTCAATCGTCGTTTTACATTGGCCAGGCCAATGCCTGATGTTTTGTCTTTCGGGCTTTCGCTCCCTTCGTTAAAACGGTTACGCACAAAAAAATGCAAGACGCTGTTTTGCACGCTTAACCGAACGTCTATTTCGCCGGTTTCCATCAAGCCGGTTCCGTGCTTGAAAGCATTCTCCACAAAGGGTATTAAAAGCATGGGCTCAATGGTATGACCGCCATCAACGTTTTCGAAGCAAGTGACAATGTTTACATTCTTGCCAAAGCGCTGCTTTTGCAGGTCAATATAGCTTCGCAGGTATTCCACTTCTTTTTCCAGCAATACTTTGTCTTCATCGGTCTCGTAAAGCATGTATCGAAGCAATTGCGAAAGCTTGATGAGCGAAGGCTCCAGCACATCGGATTTCTTGCGAGCCAACGCGACCATGTTGTTCAAAACGTTGAACATAAAATGCGGGCTTACCTGCGAACGCAAAAAAGACAATTCTGTTTTCAGGTTTTCTGTTTCGCGTTCTTTGCTGCGTTGGTTCTCTTCAACGCGGTCGCGAATGAGGCGCAAGGCCGAACTGGTAATGATAAGAAAAACAAAAACAGGCAAATGAAAGGCGAAGAAATTCCACACCCGGTAATCCCTATCTTTTATAAACAAGGAAAAAAAGAAGGCGTCAAAAGTCAACATAACGCCAAGCGCCAACAGTAATAGCAATGCGTATTGAATGAGTTTCTTGCGGTAAACCAACCTGGGAACGAAAAGATTGGCGTTGGCGTAAAACAACGCAACACGAAGCAGGTTGTTTGCAAAATGCATGTAATAGAACCCGTTGTTATCGGGAGGCCGCAGACGCCCTGCATCGCTGTGCACTGGTTGCAATAAAAAAGGAAAGACGAAGAAGAGGGCCCAACACAAAACGTGAAGGCTTACCGTCGCCCATTTTTTTGTGTACCATTGATTGCTCATGCGGGCAAAATACGCCTTGCTTTTCAATCCCTGATTTGTTGTTGCGACAAAAGCCTTGTTTCCATCTACCAAGAAGGCCTTGTTATGCAACGCATGCCTATCCTCATTTTTCATTGTCAATGTTTGTAGCTCTCCTCTATATAAAAGAAAGGTGTTGTCAACCATGCCGTGCCTTATCTGTGAAGAAAAACTGCTGATGCGAAGCGATAAAGCAGCCCAAGAACGCTTACTTCATTTGATTCTAACAGGACAGCGCTAAAATCTTGCGACGAAACTGCCATATCCATCTACCTAATCCACCTTCGCGATTTAAACACTGAAGACCAATCGCCATCTTAAATACAGTTCTCACTTTTAAAAACAAAAATTATGAAAAAGACATTTTTACTTTTACTCTCGATTGGTACACTTAGCAGCGTATTTGCACAAGACGGCCGTTATCATGATGACAGGAACAATTCGAAAGACGTTGTTCTTGGCCGCAACGATCATCAAACGGTTTACAACAATACACCGGTTCGTGATGACCACCGCAACGTGCCGTATGTTGACTATCGCAGAAGGGATGAAGAAATTGCAAGAGTAAGCGCTGATTACAACCGCAGGATTGATGCCGTTCAGTGGGACCGCCGTTTACGCAGCAAAGAAAAGGCTCGTGAGATCAACCGGCTGCAACGCGAAAAAGAACAAGCCATCCGCGACATAAACGAACGCTATGAAAGACAACGGTTTGGTCACAACCGCCATTAAACATCACGCCTAAAAAGAAAAGGCTCCGTTTGCGCGGAGCTTTTTGTTGAAATTTTTATCGTCTGATGTTGGTTTTTCGATTTGAAAATGGATGCACAAGTGCAGAACAGTTCATTTTCCTTGGCTGATGATTTTTCCGTCCTCCATTTCAATTTTTCGCTGCGTGCCTGCTGCAAATTCCGGATCGTGTGTCACAATAAGCAAGGTTTGATTGTATTGTGTTGCGAGGTTTTTGAAAATATCAAATACAAGCCCGCTGTTCTTTTTGTCAAGGTTGCCCGTGGGCTCATCGCCCATAATGACGTGCGGATCGTTGATCAGCGCACGGGCAATGGCCACCCGTTGTTTTTCGCCGCCCGATAATTGGTTCGGAAATTTTTGCGCCGCTTTTTCGAGGCCTAAATCAGCAAGCCATTTCGCCGCCTTCTCTTCAATTTCTTTGACTGGCAAACGGGCCAACTTCATTGCGGGAAGCATGACGTTTTTCAGCACGGTAAATTCGTTCAGCAAATAATGAAACTGAAAAACAAAGCCAATCTTTTCGTTGCGGATTTGCGCCAGCCGCGAGGCTTTTTTTCCGGTAAGCAATTCGCCGTCAATCAACAACTCACCTTCGTAATCTGTGTCCATCGTAGAAAGAACGTAAAGCAGCGTGGATTTGCCGCAACCGGATTTGCCCACCACCGATACAAACTCTCCTTTGTTCACGGTAAAACTGATATCAGAAAGCATCGGTATGTTCTGGTCCTTGAAAGATTTGAAAATGTGCTTTGCTTCTAAAACGGTTTGCATTTCGTCAATGGTGAACGGTGAAATTCAAAATCCAATATCTCAATATCCTAATACCGCCTCATTTTCCACGAATGATAACGACGGGATCAATTCGTCCGGCTTTTGCTGCGGGGAACAATCCTGCCAGATAAGTTGTAATAATCGAAAACACGATGCCGATAACGTAAAACAGCGGATCGTAATTGACGGGAAACGTTTTTACCGTGGGCAATGCCGCTGTGTTAAACGGAATGGCGTCAATAATTTCCGACAATCCAAATCCAAGCGCCAAACCCACGCCTCCACCGAAGATGCCGATGCTCAACGCAATCAGCAAAAAAATACGGCGGACATCGGGACCGGAAAAGCCGGTAGCCTTCAAGATGGCGATGGAATCCATCTTTTCGTAAATCATCATGTTTAAAATATTGTAGATGCCGAAGCCCGCCACAATCAAAAGCGTAATGCCTACGGTGTAAGAAATGAGTGTGCGAATGAAAGTGCCTGTGTCGAATTGTGCGTTTGCGGTTTGAATGTCTTCGGCCTGCGTGCCAAAGGTTTCGCGGTATTCTTTTGCCACGGCCGGCGCTTGCTTAATGTCGTGCAGCTTGATTTGAATATCGGTTAAATAATTGGCAGGCTTGCCCAAAAGCTTTTGCGCCGTTGCAATAGATGTGTAAGCCGTTATCTTGTCCAAATCATTGATGCCCGATTGATAAAAAGCCACGAGTTTCAACGGAAAAATTTCTCCGCCTGTTGTGGTTAGATAAACCATGTCGCCAACATCGGCGGCCAATTTATCGGCCAGTGCCTTACCCAATACAATGCTGTTGGGAACGATGCTTAAGTTGGCAGCATTGCCCTTGGTGATGTATTCGTAAAAATGAAACAGGCGATTCTCGGCCTGCACGTCAATGCCGTTAACGTTGCCGTTGAGCCGCACGGCGCCGTCGTTAAAAAAGGCCGGTGTATTTATTTTGGGCGATACGCCCAGCACCCGTGCATCGTTGTGCAAAGCATCCAGGATGGCGGCGCTGTTGTAAATCTCCTCGCGGCTGTTGCTTGTTTTTATCGAAGAAATAAAGTGATAATAAGCCTTGTATTCGCCTGCTTGGGCAATCGGTTGATTTGGGTTTTGCCGCACTTCGTTAAAAAGCCGGACGTGCGGTGTACGGTTTACAACCAGGCTGTCGAGCAATTTGTTTAAACCTGTCATGAAAGAAAGCAAGGCAATGAACATGGTGATGCTGAACGTAACGCCGATGGCGGCTACCAGCGTTTGCTTCCAGCGGGCCATCAGTAAAGAATACGCAATATCAACGTTTAGCTTGCGCATCAGTCATGCGGTTTTTGAATGACGTCATCTTTGTTTAAGCCACTCAACACTTCCACGCGTTGATAATCTTTCACTCCCGTTGCTATTTTTTTCTTCTCTCCACCTTGCAGCAAAACATAGGTTTCGTCAACAAGATAACTGCGTGGAATGGTAAGCGCACCTTCTTTTACACGAAGCAAAACGTTGGCTTCGGCCGTGAGGTTGGGAAAAAGGTTTGGAGGTCCTTTGGTAAACGTGGCTTCAATGGTTGCCGAACGCGAACGTTCGTTCAGGTAAGGATCAACCTTGGTAACGGTGGCTTCAAACACTTGTCCTTTGTAGCTGTCCATTGTTACCAATACTTTTTGCCCCAACGCAATTTTTGCCACGTCGTATTCGTCCACCTGTAATTCTAAAATAAAATCCTTACCGCTGCCGATAACAGCCACCGGCGTTTGCGGATTCACGGCCTCTCCCACTTCCTTCGTTACGTTGTAAACCTTTCCGTCTTGTTTTGCGCGAACGGTATAATCGCCGCTCACTGTCGAACTGATTTGAAGGCTTTTCTTTGACTGTTGTTCCGAGAAGGTCAATTGCTGTTGCAATTGCTTGTAGCGAAGCAAAGCCGTTTGGTAGGCAAGCCGCGAATTTTTGGCCGCCAATTCGCGTTGCTCCAAATCGTTGCGGCTGCCGATTTCGCTGGCCCATAGGTTGCGCTGTCTTGCCAACAACAAGGAATCGTTTTGCAGTTTTGTTCGCGCAAGATCAATATTCGCCTGCGCTTCGTTCAGTTTGTCAAGATTGGCTTGCACGGATTGGTAGCGGGCAGTGATGGCGGCGTTTTCCTGGCTCAATTGCGGTGCTTCGTTTATCAGCGTAAAAAGCACGTCGCCTTTCTTCACCTGATCGCCTTCCTTCACCCGCATTTGCGCAATGATGCCACTGACAGTGGCAAAAACTTCATACTGTCCACGGCTTTTGATTTTGCCCGATGCGTACACCGATTCGGTAATGTTTTGCGTTTCGGTTTTTGTCAGCTCAACTTTCTGTTTGCAGGAGAAAAACGGGACAAGAAGGAGCAGCAAACAAAATTGTTTCATTCGTCAAACTTAAACCGCCGGGGCTAATTTACAACTGATAAAGATTAGCCCTGCTCCTGACAACAAACGCACCGCATCACAAAACAATGGTGCAGACCGGAATTGAACGAACTATAAACCCGTGCAAAAAAATGCTGCGTTTAATATCCCGGATTTTGCGGAATTACGAGAGAGGTATTTGTGTCAATCTCCCGTTGTGGAATGGGCAAAAGCAAATGTTCCTTTGTCACATTGCTTTGCAACTGCACAAGCGTAAGCGCCGGTGCGGTGTACTGGCGGTAATGGTTGTAATACTCCCGCGCAAAATGATCTTTCATGGCTTGCTCGGCTGTGATGGTTGTCAGCGTTGTATTGAAGCGTACCAAGTCAAACCAACGCTGGTCTTCAAAAGAAAATTCAATGCGTCGTTCGGTGGACAAGGCCTGTTCAAATTGTGCCACGTTGCCCAAAGCACCAGCCGCATAAGGCGTTGCACCGGCACGGGTTCTTACCTGGTTAATCAAATCAATGCTGCTTTGCGAAAAGCCCTGCGCTTCGGCCAACATCAATAATATATCGGAATAGCGGAGCACAGGCCAATCGTTCTCCGTGTCGTCGTTTACCGATGGCTGGGGTGGAATAAATTTCTTCACGTAAAGTTTGGCCGCTGAACCGGTACCAAAAACACCGATGTTGGTGGCACGCCGCGGATCGCCCATGGACGCGGTATCCAAATCATTCGTTGGGTAATTCAGTCCGTCACCGTCACCCGCAATGACGGCCGAACCGCTGCTCAATGGAGCAAATACGTTTGGCAACAAATTACCAAGACCCAATCCACCGGCTTTAAACCGAATGGCGAATATGATTTCGCTGTTCATTTCGTTCGTTGTCGAAAAAACGTTGGCGTAAGCATTTGCGCCGGTTAACAATGCGTAGCCGCTGTTGTTCTTAACGTCTTGCAACAGGGCAATAGCCTCGGCTTTTCGGTTTAACGTGAGGTAAGCTTTTGCCAGCAAACCTTTAGCGGCCCAACCGTTTGCACGGCCTAAATCAGCGCCGGCAATCTGGTTAAACTTCAGCGTGTTCATGTTGCTCGCTGCTGTTTTTAAATCGGCTTCAATGAGCTTGTAAATTTCCGCGGCGCTCACTCTGTTCATCGTTTTTGCCTGCTCGGGAGTGAGCGGTTCGTAATTCAAAAACACACCGCCAAACAGCCGCACAAGATTGAAATAATTGTAAGCCCTGATGAACATGGCTTCACCCGCCAATTGCTTTCTGTCGGCATCGCTGATGGGAATGGAGATGGATTGAAAACTGAGACTGCCCGCAGCCGGATCGTACTTCACGCCCAGCTTCTGCAAAATCAAATTGGCGTTGCGAATGCTGTTGTACGAGGTGAGCCAATACTGGTAAATGGCGCCGTGACTTGTGCTTGGCGTAAACATATCCAGGTCACTCAGGTCTCGGTTGTTGGAACTGGTGCTCCCGGGATTTCCCTGCTTGGTATTGTCACTTCGCAGTTCGGTTAATTGCCACTCGTAATAAATGGGTTTTTGCAGGGAATTGTAAGCGCCGGTCAGTCCCGCTTTTACTTCATCAAGGTTTGAATAATAGGTTTCCGTGTTCAGGTTCGATTCAGGATAAAGGTCTATGACTTTTTTACACGAGGCCAAGCCGATAAAGCCTAAAAGAAAAATATAGTGGATGCGTTTCATCTTGTTTCGATTGAAGTTTTAGAAGTTGATGTCGAGGCCAAACAAAACCGTTTTTGGCAAAGGAAAACTTCCGCGCTGATAGCCGTCAACAAGTGGCGTGGCGTATTGCGAAGTGTTGAACCTTGCTTCGGGATTAATGCCGCGGTAACCGCTTGCGCTGTGGTAATAAAGGTTCTGCGCAGAAAAGTAAAAACGGGCACCGCTCAAATGCGCAAGGCGGGTAACCTTCGCGGGCAAAGTATAACCTACGATCATTTCGCGCAAGGCATAGTACGACGCGTCTTCTACTACGTAATCGGTCAGCATCCAGTTAAAGCCGTTTGTTGAATAAGGCGTTTTGCCGTCGCCGGGATAAGCGGGGCTTAACCAGCGGTTTTCAATGTAATTCTTGTTGATGCGTTTTGTTTCGTTGTAATTGGCATCGCCGTTAATCAGTTGGCCGCCTTGCGAACCTTGCAGCAAAAAGCTGAAATCAAACTGGCCCCAGGTGAAGTTGTTGGTCAAACCCCAGTTATAATCTGGATAAGGATTGCCCATTACCACGCGGTCTTTGTCGTCAATCACGTTGTCGCCGTTTACATCCACCAACTTTAATCCGCCGGCCACAAACAAATTTGACAAGTTAGACGTCAGGCCTTTTGCTTTAGCGTCGTTGATCTGTTGTTGCGAGAGCCAAACGCCGTCTGTTTTATAACCAAAGAATTCAACCAGCGGACGGCCCGGCATGTTGCGGTAAACTTCGGTGCGTTCACCGTAGTTCAGAAAATATTGCTCGCCGGCAAGCGCCAGCAATTTGTTTTCGTTGTGCGCTATGTTGGCCGATACTGTCCAGCGAAAGTTTTTGCGGCGGATAACATTGCCTGTAAGTTCGGCTTCAATGCCACGGTTCTGCAATTGACCAATGTTGTTGATGGTTTGCGTACTGCCCAAAAACGCCATCACTGCCTGTTGCAAAAGCAAGGCTTTTGTCTTCGATTGATAAGCATCTACCGACAAGCTGAGTGCGTTGTGAAAGAGGGACACGTCAACGCCGAAATTGTATTGATAGGTTTGTTCCCACGTAATGTTTTTGTTGGCAAGAACGGGATTGGTGGGTGCTTGTCCTGAGACCAATGTACCGTTGCCCGAACCAAAATCATAATTGGACGCATACAACAAATCAACCCACAGAAAATCGTTGATCCGGTTGTTGCCGGTAACGCCGTAGCTGCCTCTGAACTTTAAGTTATCCAGCCATTTTACATCTCTTAAAAATTTTTCCTGCGTGGCTACCCATCCCAACGAAACTGCCGGAAAAGTTCCCCATTTATGGCCCGGTGCAAACTTGGAACTGCCGTCGCTTCGCAGGCTTGCCGAGAGCAGGTACTTGCTCTTGTAATCATACGTCAGGCGGCCCAAGTACGAAAGCAAACCAATACCAAATTTCGTATTGAACGTTCCCTGCTGCACCCCGTTTGCATCCACGTAAGGCAGTGTAACCTGCGCGGCGTTGTTCATCGTGGTAAAGTTGTCGCTCGGAAAATCCTGTGCTTGTTGCTGCTCGTCTCTTTGTCTCGTCTTTTGTGCCGTAAACCCGCCTAGCAGTGTAAATGAATGGCCGCCGATGCGTTTGTTGTACGTCAGCGTATTTTCCCAAAGCAGGTCTGTCATCAAACGGCTGTTGTATTGGCCTCTGTTCACATCGCCGTCTTTGTTTGAATTGCGTTTGGCAAAATCAAGTGCATTAGAATAAACGATGTAAGCGCTTGCCATTGTTTTGAAATCAAGGCCGTTCAAAATGTTTACGCTTAAATCACCCGAACTCATTACACGATAATCATTGCTGGTGATGCTTCTCGTTTCCATAATGGACTTCGGCGTATTGTTGGCGGTAGAAAAAGGATCAACCGCCGTAACCGTGTTGTAAAAACTTCCATCGGGCATGTAGCCGCTATAAATCCGCCCGTTGAAGTGCCGCGCCTGCGCAAAATCGCCGGGTTTTAAATTTCCCCACAAGGCCGATTGATTGGCGAAGGCAGCCGTTACGTCGTTGTGATAAACGGGCAGGAAAGAATAGAAGCGCACAAAGTCAATGTAATTCACCGATGGCCGTTCACGCTTGATGTAGGACGGATTCATATTGAATGAAAGCTTTACGCGTTTGCTTAAATCTACATCGAGGCGTGTGCGCAAATTGAAGCGGTCGTAATTACTGTGATACATCATGCCATCGTCTCTTTGATAAGCGCCGGAGATGAAATACTTTGCTGTGTTGCTGCCGCCGGAAACGCTTAACTGAAGATTGCGAACTGTGGCGTCGCGCAAAGCCTGCGATTGCCAATTGGTAGGTTGTCCGCCGAGCAAGGTTTGTTCAATGATGTAGCCAGCACGTTCGGCCGGCGTCATGATCTGGCTTGTTGTTGGCGGCGTGATGCTGGGATCTTTTGCTTTCAAAGACGCTTCATAATAGAGCAGGTTGCCGTATTCCGTCATCGTCAGCATGGGGTAACGTTCGTAGGCTGCCTTCGTTCCTGTTGATGCTTTGACCGAATATTTCGGACGATTGGCCTTGCCACTTTTTGTCGTGACGATGATGACACCACTGGCACCGCGTGAACCGTAAATAGCTGCGCTGGCCGCATCTTTCAGCACTTCAACGGATTCTACATCGGCAGGATTTACGTAAGACAAACCATCGGGCACAGGGTGGCCGTCAACCACCACCAACGGATCGGCGCTGGCGTTGATGGAGTTGCCGCCGCGAATGCGAATCTTTGGATCGGAACCCGCTTCGGATGATGTGTTTTGTATTTGCACGCCGGCAATTTTCCCCTGCAAGGCCTGGTCGAGCCGCGACACCGGCGCCTCGTCTAATTTCTCATTTTTAAATTTTGAAACCGCGCCGGTCAGGTGCGACTTGCGCACGGTGCCGTAACCGATAACTACGACTTCGTCAAGAGCGTTTGCCGCCTTTGTTAAACGCACAGTCGAAGGCACAGCCGCAAGCGGAAAACTTTGTGATGTATAGCCCACTGAGGAAAAAATAACAACCGATGTTTTGCTGTCAACGGACAACTTATAGCTGCCGTCGGCAGCCGTAGTGCCACCCGATTTTTTCTTGTCGGATAAAACAGAAACGCCGCTCAACGGTTCGCCGGTAGCGGAATCAACCACTTTGCCTGTAATTTGTTTTTGTCCAAAAGCAGCGCAGAAAAAAAAGCCTTGGAGAAATAGGAGCAGCAGAAGCCTTCTCGTGTTCATAATAGCAAGTTTGTAATTCAATCTTTCAGAATGCAGTTCAGAATTGCGAACTAAATATAGAAACAAATTGGTTGACCAATTAAAATCCTGGCCGTCTTTTTTTTGCAAATTTCACCGGGAACGTTCCCAAAAAAAACGAGAACGTTCCCGATACGAAAGGAGTCGAAAGCGCCTTGTGTGATCACGGATCCGCGTCCAAAAAAATTGGTCAACCAATTTTTTAAACTGATTATTTACCGTATTCTTGTCGAACAGATTCTTGCGTATGAACGAGGTACTCAAAAGTTTGAAAGAGGTTTCGTTGGAGAAGCCGGTTGATGTTATCATCCGTCAAATAAAAGAATTGCTCGTCTCGGGCCGGTTAAAGCCCGGCGACAAATTACCGCCCGAACGCAAACTTTCCGAACAATTTGCCGTTGGCCGCACGCATGTGAGAGAAGCCTTGCGCAAATTGGAGTTCTTCGGCATTCTACAAACACGTCCGCAAAGCGGGACTTTTGTTGCAAGCATCGGCGTAAGCGCTTTGAAAAGTTTGATTGCCGATGTGCTTAAGATTGATTCGCCGTCTTTCTTATCATTGGTAGAAACCAGGGTTTTGTTGGAGGAAGCCACGATTAAACTGGCTTGCCAGCGAAGGACAAAAGAAGACATCAAACAGCTCGAAGCTTCGCTGAACGCTTATCTCGAAAAAGCAGAAGCCGGTATCAAGGCGGTTGACGAAGATCTTTTGTTTCATCTCACCGTTGCGGAAGCCAGCAAGAACAAAGTTTTGAAGTCACTTTTGCTTATTATCATTCCCGACATCATTTCCAATTATTCTGTTTTTAAAGTTTGCGATACTGTTTCGGGCAAAGCGCTGAACGAACACAAGCAAATTTTCGCCTCTATAAAAGAGGGCGATGCGGAAAAAGGCGCGGCCGTTATGAAAAAGCATTTAAAAGGCGTTATGGATTTTGCAAAATCACTTGTGCAGTAGAGCGGCCCATCCCAACCTTCCCGGTGGGAAGGCCATCTAACGCAGACCCTTGCTTTGCGCCGACGTAAATAAGAAACAATTAGGCGCAAAGCACAAAAGAAAAATAAAATGAATCAAAGACTGTGTGTTTTAGAACCCATTGTCTTTTCTAAACAAATGATTGATATTAAAAACAAGGTTCGTTGAAAAATCAGTCCTGTGCGGCTGATGGCCTTCCCACCGGGAAGGTCGGGATGGGCCGTTTGAATTGCTGTATGAAAAAAATACTTCTCTCCTTTTTCTTTTTTGGTTCGTTTTGCGCCGGTGCGCAAATGAGCTTGACCGATGCTGTGAAAGCCTTGCAAAAAGCGAAACCCGGCGATACACTTGTTGTTGCGAACGGAACTTACAAAGACATTGAAATAAATTTTACAGCAAAAGGCGATGCAGCCAAACCCGTTGTGGTGAAAGCGCAAACGCCCGGTGGTGTTGTCGTCTCCGGACAATCTTCCCTGCGGCTTGCGGGTGAAGGCCTTGAAGTGAACGGTTTTTATTTCACGGCCGGTTATGCGCCCAAAGGGGCGGTCATTGAATACCGTTTGGGCAATGAAGTGGCGAACAATTGCCGCGTCACGAATTGTGCGATTGACAATTTTAATCCGCCAAGCCGCGAGACCGACAATTCCTGGGTTTTGCTGTACGGAAAGAACAACCGTTTTGATCACAACAGCGTACAAGGCAAATTGAATCAGGGTGTCACCTTCGCGGTGATATTGGACGAAGAACGCAACCTTAACAATCACCATTCCATTGAACACAACTATTTTGGCGAACGTCCGATTCTTGGTTCGAACGGTGGTGAGACAATAAGAGTGGGCACGTCGCAATCTGCATTCAAATCGTCCAGCACGGTTATTGAAAATAATTTTTTTGAACACTGCAACGGTGAAGTAGAAATTATCTCCATCAAGAGTTGCGACAACATCATCCGCAACAATACGTTTTACGAAAGCGCCGGCGTGTTGGCGCTTCGCCACGGCAACCGAAACCTGGTGGAAGGAAACGTTTTTATTGGCAACAACAAACCGAATACCGGCGGCATTCGCGTCATCAACGAAGGCCATATCATTCGCAACAATTATTTATCGGGTTTAAAGGGCGACCGCTTTTTCGCAGCGCTGGCCATTATGAACGGCGTGCCGAATTCATTGCCCAATCGCTACAACCAGGTGAAAGACGTCACCATTGAAAACAACGTTTGGATTAATTGCGACAACGTTCAGTTTTGCGTAGGCAAAGACAACGAACGCACCGCGAAACCCAGCAACGTGTTGCTAAAGAACAACGTCTTTTTCAACAAGAACAAGAACGAAGTTTATACGGCGTATGACGATTTAAGTGGCTTCCGGTTTGTAAACAACAGCGTGGCAACAAAGTCGGGAAAATTTAACCAACAAGGCTTTGTTGAAGCAAAAGGCACGAGTGGGAAATTGACGCTGAAAAAATACACGCAACGCGACGAGTGCGGTGCTCACTGGTATCGGCAACCAACCAAAGCGATCGCTGTTTTATCCGGTAAAAAGTTAACGGTTAAGCCTGAACACAATTCGCTCATCAGGGCAATTCAATCTGCGCAAAACGGTGACACAATAGAACTGACAAGCGAAGGCGAATACCTCGTTGACAACGGCATCGAGATAAACGAGTACCTGCTGATACAAGGTGCAAAAGGATTGAAAACAAAACCAGTTATCCGCTTTAATGAAACCAAAAGCAAAACGAGCATTTTCACCATCGCCGACGGTGGCGTTTTGCGCATGAACGGTCTTGCCTTCAACGACGAAGCCTTCGACGGCAAAGCCGCTGCGGTAGCGGCGATTAGCACTGCTCCTGTGATGCGCGGGCATTACAGTGCTTTCGTTGACAACTGCGAGTTTTACAATTTTCAGGAAGGTTCCTACTCTCCTTTTAAAGCCCAACACACTACTTACGCCGATACAATTTCATTCACCAATTGTTTGTTCAGAGACATGAGCGGCGACGCGATTTCATTGGCCGCCGAAAAACAAGACGACGGCAAGTACAACGCTGAATACGTGGAAGTAAAAAATTGTGCTTTCTACAAAGTGCTGGGTTATGCGGTTGACCTGTACCGCGGCGGCAGCGACGAAAGCACAACCGGTCCTACCCTCCTTGTTGACCATTGCACGTTGGAAGACGTGAACAATAAAGAACGCGGTGCGGGCATGCGCTTGTTTGGTGTACAAAACGCAACGGTAAAAAATACGTTGTTCTCCAATACGGGCCGCGGTGGCGCTTCGTTGCGCTTTGACGAAACGCATTGGGACAAGATAGCCGTGACCAATTGCAACCTTTACAACTCAGGCCGCATTTCATCTTTCTGGGGCAAAGCGGTTACCGGCCCAATGTTTAATCTCAAACCAAGTTATCGCTCGTTTGCAACGCACGACTTTTCGCTGCAAACGACTTCGCCGCTGCTTACAAAAGGAACGGCTGGCGATGCAATTGGTTTGGCAAACACCAGCTATCTCAACACGAAAAAAAGGTAATCACACATTAAATCAACCAACATGAAATTGAAAGGAAAAGTTGCGATTGTAACCGGAGGCGCAAGAGACATTGGCCGCGAAGTGTCGCTGCGGCTGGCGAAGGAAGGCGCAAAAGTCGTTGTCAATTATTTTGGCAGCGAGAGCGAAGCAACCGAAGTAGCAAAGCAGATTAAAGACGGCGGCGGCGAAGCCATTGCCGTGAAAGGCGACATGACGAAGTGGAATGAAGTGCTGAACCTAATTGATGAAACCAAAAAAGCTTTTGGGGCCGAGATACACATTTTAGCAAACGTCGTGGGCGGTTTGTTCGGACGCAAAACCGTGGAAGAGCAGGACGAAGACTGGTACAACCTGGTAATGGACGTAAACCTGAAAAGTATCTTCTTCACAACAAAGGCATGTGTGGCTGCAATGCCCAAGGGATCTTCCATCATCAACTTTAGTTCGCAAGCCGGACGCGACGGCGGCGGCGGCGGCGCTTCGTTGTATGCCACGGCCAAAGGCGCGGTGATGACCTACACAAGAGCGATGGCGAAAGAACTTGGGCCAAAAGGCATTCGCGTAAACGCCGTTGCGCCGGGCATGATCGCCACCAGTTTTCATGATCGTTTTACCAGGCCGGAAGTGCGCACAAATGTAGCCGCAACAACGCCGTTGCGAAGACAAGGCGATGCGAAAGACGTTGCTGATTTGGTGCTTTATCTCGCATCGGATGAAGCGACCTTCATCACCGGTACAAACATTGACATCAACGGCGGAACCTATTTCTCGTAACGAAGCAATTAAATCGCAGCGAACGAGAGTTAATTGAGTCATGCAGAGACTCTCCGCATCTCCGCTTCTCTGCGGTTAAAAACCGAATAATAAAAGACCTTCCATGAAAAACTTTCTTTTCGTCGCCTCTCTCCTCTTCATTGCCTGCACGGCCACAAAAGGCAACGGCACACCGCTGCAATCGCCAGCAGTTTTTATTTTAAATGCCGATGTGCTGAACCAGAAGAAAGCGGCCATCAATGCAAAAGACGAATCACTGATGGCAGCGTATAAAAAGCTGTTGAAGGATGCCGACAAAGCCCTGAAAGAAGGGCCGTTCAGCGTGATGAAAAAGAAAAACAATCCGCCCAGCGGCGACAAGCACGATTACATGAGCCTTGCGCCTTACTTCTGGCCTGACCCAACAAAAAAAGATGGCTTGCCCTACATCCGCAAGGACGGACAAACCAATCCCGAAGTAAAAGATTACGAGGACAAAGAATACATGCCGAAGATGTGCGAACTGGTGCACACGCTTGCGCTGGCGTACTATTTTTCCGGCGATGAAAAATACGCGGCACACGCAGCCAAACTCCTGGAAGTCTGGTTTCTGAACGCGGATACAAAAATGAACCCAAACCTGAATTACGCACAGGCCATCAAAGGCGTGAACAACGGTCGTGGCGCGGGTTTGATTGACGTCCGCCATTTCATGAATGTGATTGACGCCATCGGTTTGCTGCAAGGTTCAAAGGCCTGGACAAAGGCCGACCAAACGGGTATGCAAAAATGGTTTGCCGATTTTTTGAACTGGATGCAAACAAGTCCAACGGGCAAAGACGAAATGAATGCGAAGAACAATCACGGCACGTATTACGATGCCTTGCGCTTGTCCATTGCCTTGTTCATCAACGACAAAGAAGCGGCAAAAGCAATCGTTCAAAACGTTACGAAACGCCTCGACGCACAGATGGACGCAGAAGGAAAATTTCCGAAAGAAATGGAGCGCACCATCGCCCTTCATTACAACGTATTTGACCTTCACGCTTTCTTTATGATTGCTTCGATGGCCGAAAAGACCGGCTTCGATCTTTGGCATTACACCTCTCCTTCCGGCGCTTCGCTGAAAAAGGGTTTTGATTATTTCCATCCCTATATTTCTAAACAAAAAGAGTGGACAGGACAACAAATAAAGCCTTTTGATTTTGAAGAAGGCTATCCGCTTTTATTGATGGCCGCAGAGAAATACGGTTGCAACCAATGCCGCGATGAAGTAAAAACATTGGCGGGATTGGATGCGGAAAAAATGCGGGAGAACCTGCTTTATTAAAACGAAAAAGCACCAACAACAAAAGGCAACCGTGTGGTTGCCTTTTGTTGTTAAAATGAAATACAGACAATACGTGGCTCCATAAATAAAAACTTTGTCAGGCTGAGCTTGTCGAAGCCGGTGATCTTTCAACAAGCGTTCGACCGAGCTACGCCGAAGTCTCAAAATGACAAGGCCTGCGCTGCGACCCTTCGACAAGCTCAGGGTGACAATCCTTTTGACATCGTCGGTCTGAGCTTGTCGAAGACTCAGGGTGACAACGCACCCATAATCTTTTATGAGACCAGTTCAAACAACTTACAGTCCCGGCAATTTTACGCCACTGCTTTTCAAATCATCAACAATTCGTTCTTGCAGCAGCAGTTTTGTATCCACAAATCCATGCGCATGCGACCAAACATTAATCATCACTTTGTAGCCATCCGGTTCAATGCCCGATACGCCAACTCGGTGCGCCGGATTGGTCAACAAAGTTGTTACACCGGCCACGCTTTTGTTAACGATGTTTTTTACCTGTGTAAAATCTACCGTAAACGGAAACTTCACTTCAATGTCCATCCGCCGCTTGTCTTCGCGGCTAAGGTTTACAATGATTTCATTAGACAGTTTGCTGTTGGGTATAATTACGGTGCGGTTGTCAAATGTTTTCATGATGGTGAAAAAAATCTGGATCGTATCCACCGTGCCCTCGTTGCCTTGTGCAATGATGTTGTCACCAATGCGAAAAGGCTTCAACAATAAAATCAGAACGCCGCTGGTAAAGTTTTGCAGGGTTCCCGAAAGCGCCAATCCCGCAGCCACACCGAACGCACCAATGACCGCTGTGAAGATGGTCATTTGCAAACCCACTACCTGCATAAAGGCAATGAACAACAAAACCTGCAGGGCCGTTACAAACAGGTTCACAAGAAAAGGCCGTACCGAAGAGTTAACCTCACGCTTGTGAAAATGATGGTTGAGCCATTTTTTGATAAACCCGATGAGCCACAAGCCAATCAAAACCAGCAACAGGCCGATAAGAATGCGCGGTCCTTCGGTTAAAATCCAATTGTAGGCCTTGTCGTAAAACTTACTCCAATCCATTTAGCTTTTCGGCAGAGATGCGTAAAAATCATGCCCTGTGCGGAAACAAACGAGTGCAAAGGCTTTTACAAACAAGCTTTCTAACAACGCAGTTTGGCAAAACGTATGCAAGAGGCTCCTGCAGAATCCACGGTTGAACTCATTTTTCAGGAAGCACCCGTACAATTTGAAAGCGCCGGAGAAAGGCCGGATCAAGATCTTGTTTTTTGTTCGTGGCGAGGATGACGAGACCAGGATGTGTCTCGATTTGTTGAAGCAGGTACGTTGACTCAAGGTTTGCATAACGATCGTGTGAGTCTTTTACATCGGTTCTTTTGCCAAACAAGGCATCGGCTTCGTCGAAAAATAATATCCAAGCCTTTTCTTTTGCCCGTTCAAAAATCTGTTGAAGATTCTTTTCGGTTTCGCCAATGTATTTGCTGACGATTTGCGAAAGGTCAACGCGGTGAAGTTCTTTGCCCGTTTCCTTTGCAAGCGCTTCAGCCGCTTGTAATTTATCAGAGGTTTGCGAACCGTCAAACAGAACGGCAAGACCTTGCCTTTCTTGTTGCTTCAGGCGTGGCTGTTGTAACCATGTTTTGATTTCTGTTAGTGAAGTCATGATTGTTTGCTTTGCAGAAAGTTAGTAAATCAAAACTATTCTGCATTGTCTTGGGTACAGGCAAGAATACTTGAAAGATGAAAAACTTTTAAAGTTGATCTTAGCCGCATGTTCTATTGGCAATCACGTGAACAACCAGATACCCGCCCTTTCTTTTTGTTATAAACAAGGATCTGCCAACAGGTATCGCTTCCTGAAGGATGCAATTGAATTGTGATTTCTTGGTTCACGGAGTCCCTTGCAACACTTCGAACATTGAAGTTGTGAAATCTAAATAACAAGTCTTGATAATCGTAAGATTTACCCAACTGAATATCACAAAAGACTTTCCCATCGTTGTTGGTTTGAAATTCCTTGTTGCTGCTTGTACAGTCTGTAAGACTCCAGATGCCTATTAAAAGTAAAATGCAATGGTTCCGTGGGATTTGAGCATAGTTCAGGTAATTGTTGCTAACGGTTCAGGGCTTTGTGTTCGTGTGGGCATTCATTGAACGTCCAGCCTTGGTTAAAGATATATTGCTTAATTTAAAGACAACTGTTCAGCACTTGTTCGTCAGCCCACATGACGCAAAACCTATGTTACCGGCATGTGGTTCGTCACTCGAATGAATTTGTCTCAATTATATTTTTCACCTGTGTCAATACGTCCAGTTGATGTTTCGATTTTAGATATGTATGATTAGAACTGTCCGACAAACCTTCTAAAACCCTACTTTTCTTGTCGATTTGTTTGTCAACAAAACCCTTTAAATCGTCTATGAATTTTTTCTGCTTATAAATGGTTGTCCGTTCCTCTTGCCATGTGGTTTCCTGTCTCAAAATAATTTCCGTTAGTTCTTCTGTGTTGTGGGGTCTTACTTCTTGATGAATTTCCTTGCAATCAAAAATGTATACCCCATTGTCAAAATAGGTATCAATGACAAGCCGCATTTTGCCGTTGACGTTCAATTCCTCTATATCGGCATCTTCCTCGTAAGAAATCAAAGTGTCCAATTTCGCTTTGTCAAGCTGGGCTCTTTCAACTCCTGAAAGTCGCCAAACTTAATTGCGTCCGGTCTGAAGGGCTCAAACGCCCAATACATGCTTTCCGTTAAGAAAAGGTCGTCGCCCACTATTTGATATTTTTTGAATGTACCCATGTCTGTCTCACCATTGCCTACAACGGCTCCGGCATTGCCGACGTGACGGCGAAGAAATGTGAAAGCCTTGCTGTTTGAGTGTTTCGAAACATAGTTCTTTACAACTTTCGAAGGTCCGGCT
>Ga0308175_100000811_pt1 | contig 20602 bp, 21 predicted proteins | sample PhyCR1_3_FD_203893 | JGI IMG/M metagenome (GOLD analysis project Ga0308175, IMG submission 203893) | Soil microbial communities from UC Gill Tract Community Farm, Albany, California, United States - DLSLS.C.R1 | ecosystem: Environmental > Terrestrial > Soil > Agricultural land | place: USA...
CCCCCACGCCCGCGTAACGGCGGCGCGAGCCGCCCATCACGCGGATCGTCAGGATCTCGCGCGCGCCGGTGTTGTCGGCGACGCGCAGCCGGGTCTCGTTCTGGATCATCTCGCGCGCTCCAGAACCTCGAGCAGGCGCCAGCGCTTGGTGCGCGACATCGGCCGGCACTCCTGGACGCGAACCGTGTCACCCGTGTGGGCGTCGTTGGACTCGTCGTGGACGTGCAGGGTCATCGAGCTGCGGAGGATCTTGTGGTAGCGGCGATGCCGGCGCGCGATGTCCACGCGCACGACGAGCGTCTTGTCGGCCTTGTCGGAGATGACGACGCCCTGGCGGACCTTCTGGCGGCCCTCGCCATGCTCGCGCGGCGGCGTCGCCTCGCCGGTGTGCGCGGCCTTGACGCGCTCGCGCGCTCTCGCACGCGCGGCTCTGCGGCGCGCCGCCTTCGCCTTGCGGGCGGCGTCGCGCTCGGCCTGGCGCTCCTCGGGGCTGCGCTGCGCACGCGAGCCGGCCGCGGCGGCGACCTTCGCCGCGCGCGCCTGGCGGCGCTCCTCCTTCTTGTTGGCGGGCGCCGCAGCAGGCGCCGCCGCCGCGTCGCCGTCCTCCGACGCCGCCTCAGCGGCCTCGGGCGCCTCAGCCTCGACGGCCTCCGGGGCGGCCTCGGGCGCCTCGGCCTCGGGGGCCGGGGTCTCCTCGGTCGTCTCCTCGACGTTCTCGTTCTGCTCTTCGTCGGCCATCGCTTACCGGCTCAATTCCTTGTTGACATCGACTCCCCGCTCGCGCAGGACGGTCAGCGCGCGTGCGACGTCGCGCTTCGCGTCGCGCAGGCGCGAGGTGTTCTCCAGCTCGCCGGTGGCGTGCTGGAAGCGCAGGCCGAACAGCTCGCGCCGCGCGGTCCGCAGGTGCTCCGCGAGGACGGCGTCGTCCATGTCGCGCAGCTCAGTCGCTTTGGTGCCCGCCATCAGCCGTCCTCCCGCATGACGAATCTCGTCTTGACCGGGAGCTTGTGTCCGGCGAGGCGCATCGCCTCGCGCGCCAGCGGCTCCGGCACGCCCGCAAGCTCGAACATCACGCGGCCGGGCTTGACGACGGCGACCCACCCTTCGGGCGAGCCCTTGCCGGAGCCCATGCGCGTCTCGGCCGGCTTCTTCGTGTACGGCTTGTCGGGATAGACGTTTATCCAGACCTTGCCGCCACGCTTGATCTTGCGCGTCATCGCGATACGGGCCGCCTCGATCTGGCGGTTCGTCAGCCAGCCCTCGTCGAGCGCCTTGAGGCCGTACTCGCCGAACTGGACCTTGACCTGCCCGCGCGAGAGCCCGCGACGCCGGCCGCGGTGCTGCTTGCGGAACTTCACACGCTTGGGAGAGAGCATCAGCGCGTCACCTCGGGAGCACGCGGACCGCTGCGACCGCCCGGACCGCCGGGACCGCGCCCGCCGCCGGGACCGCCGCCGCGGCCACCGAACCCGCCCTGCCCGCCGCCGCCGCGGCCACCCGGACCGCCGCCGCGACCGCCGGGACCGCCGCCACGGCCACCCGGACCGCCGCCGCGACCGCCGGGACCGCCGCCACGGCCACCCGGACCGCCGCCGCGACCGCCACGACCGCCGCCACCGCCGGGACCGCCGCCGCGGCCGCCACGGCCGCGACCGTCCCCGCGCTCGCCGCGGCGCCCGCGGTCGGGCTGCGCCGGCGGCTCGTCCATCTGCGTCAGGTCGGCGCCGGTGTAGCCCTCGGGCATGATCTCGCCCTTGTTGATCCAGCACTTGACGCCGATGCGGCCGAACGTCGTGCGCGCCTCGTGGAAGCCGTAGTCGATGTCCGCGCGCAGCGTGTGCAGCGGGACGCGGCCGTCGGAGTAGCCCTCGGTGCGCGCCATCTCGGCGCCGCCGAGGCGACCGGAGACCTGCACCTTCACGCCCTTCGCGCCCGAGCGCATCGCGCTCGTGAGCGCGCGCTTCATCGCGCGGCGGAAGGCGACGCGGTTCTGCAGCTGCTCGGCGATCGACTGCGCGACGAGGCGCGCGTCGAGCTCCGGACGCTTGATCTCGAGGATGTTGACCTTGACCTGCTTGTTGGTGATCTTGTGCAGGTCGCGGCGCAGCGCGTCGACCTCGGAGCCGGACTTGCCGATCACGATGCCCGGACGCGCGGTGTGGATGTTGACCTCCACCTCGTTCGCGTTCTTGCGGATCGTGATGTCCGAGAGCCCGGCGTGCGAGAGCCGTCCGACGATGTGTCTGCGGATCTGGACGTCCTCGTGCAGGTAGTCGGCGAACTGCTTCTCGTTGAACCAGTTCGACTTCCAGTCGTGGATGTAGCCCACGCGGAGCGACTCGGGATGAACCTTTTGTCCCATGCTGTCGTTACTCCTTCGGGGCGAGCAGGATCGTCAGGTGGCTGGTGCGCTTGCGAATCGGCGTCGCGCGACCCATCGCACGCGGCCGGAAGCGCTTGAGCGTGGGGCCTTCGTCGGCGTGGGCCGCCTTGACGAACAGATCCTCGCCGTCCAGCTCGTTGTTGTGTTCAGCGTTCGCGACCGCGGACTCGAGCACCTTGGCCCAGTCGCGCGCGACGGCGCGGGGCGTGAACGCGAGAATCGCGCGCGCCTCTTCCACCGACTTGCCGCGGATGTGGTCGCAGACGAGCCGCGCCTTGCGCGCGGAGCTGCGGACGTACTTGGCCTGAGCGCGCACGAGCATGGGGCGAGCGGCGCCATCGTCGGCCGGCGCGGCTCTGCGCGCGGCTCTTCTGGCGGCCGGTCTTCTCGCTGCGGGCGTCGCGGCCGGCTCCGCGGGCGTCTCGGCCGGCTGCTCGTCGGCGGCTCTCGCTCTCGGCGCTCTTCTGGCTCTCGCCTCGGCTCGTCTGGCAGATCTTCTCGCGGCCGCTCTTCTGGGAGCGGCCCTTCTCGAAGCGGCCTCGGCCTCGGTTCTCTCGGTTCTGTCCGTCTCGTCAGCCATTCAAGTTCTCGTGTGCTAGCGGCGTTTGCCGGTCTGGGCGTGGCCGCGGTACAGGCGCGTCGGCGCGAACTCGCCGAGCTTGTGTCCGACCATCGACTCGCTGATGAAGACCGGGACGTGTCTGCGGCCGTCATGGACGGCGATCGTGTGACCGACCATCTCCGGGAAGATCGTCGAGGTCCGCGACCAGGTCTTGATCATCTGCTTCGTGTTGGCCGCGTTCATTCTCTCGATCCGCGCCATCAGGCGCTCTTCGACGAACGGGCCCTTCTTGCTCGAGCGGCTCATGTCCTAGTCCCTCAACGCTTCTTCCCGCGACGACGGCCGCGGACGATGTAGCGGTCGGATGCCTTGCCCTTCTTGCGCGTGCGGTAGCCGAGCGTCGGCACGCCCCACGGCGTCACCGGGTGACGGCCGGGCGTGGTCGAGCCCTCGCCGCCGCCGTGCGGGTGGTCGACCGGGTTCATGGCGGTGCCGCGCGTCTGCGGGCGCACGCCCAGGTGACGCTTGCGGCCGGCCTTGCCGATCTTGACGTTCTGGTGGTCGGCGTTGCCGATCGTGCCGATCGTGGCGCGGCACTCGCCGCGCACCATCCGCATCTCGCCGGAGGGCAGGCGCAGCGTCGCCATCCCGCCGTCCTTGGCCAGCAGCTGGATCCCGGTCCCTGCGGAGCGGCCCAGCTGTCCGCCGCGACCGGGCGTCAGCTCGACGTTGTGCACGACCGTACCCGCCGGGATGTTCTCCAGCGGCAGGCAGTTGCCGACGCGGATGTCCGCGTCCGGCCCGCTCTGCACCGTCATGCCGACCGTCAGTCTGTTCGGCGCGAGGATGTAGCGCTTCTCGCCGTCGACGTAGTGCAGCAGCGCGATGTAGGCGGAGCGGTTCGGGTCGTACTCGATGTGGGCGACCTTCGCCGGCACGCCGTCCTTGCGGCGCTTGAAGTCGATGCGCCGGTAGAGACGCTTGGCGCCGCCGCCGCGGTGACGGGCGGTCTTGCGCCCGCGCGCGTTGCGGCCGCCGGACTTCGTGAGGCCCTCGACGAGCGACTTCTCCGGCTCGCTGCGGGTGATCTCGGCGAAGTCGGGATAGGTGACGAAGCGCCGGCCCGGGCTCGTCGGCTTCGGCTTGCGAATCGCCATTACTCAATCCCCTCCAGACCCTGGAAGATCGGGATCGAGTCGCCCGGAGCGAGCTGCACGATCGCCTTCTTCCACGTGCGCGTGCGGCCGGCATGGACGCCACGGCGCTTCGGCTTGCTCTTGACCGACACGGTGCGCACGTCGCGTACGCTCACCTCGAACAGCTGCTCGACCGCCTGCCGGATCTGCGTCTTGTGCGCGTCCGCATGTACGCGGAACGTGTACTTCCCGATCTCGGCCTGCACGAAGGACTTCTCCGAGACGACCGGTCGGATGATGACTTGACTCGCGTCCATGGCTACGCCGCGACCTCCTCGGCGGTCTCGCGCTCGCCCTTGGCGCGCGCGGTGATCTGCTCCAGCGCAGCCTCCGAGATCAGCAGCGACGCGGCGCCGATGATGTCGGCGACGCCCGCGTCCTCGACCGGCATCGCCATCACGCGCCACATGTTGCGGAAGGACAGGCCGGCGTTGGCCTCCTCCCCGTCGAGCAGCACGAGCGTCGCGAGCGGCTGGCCCCAGTCGGTCAGCAGCTGCGCGGCTTGTCTGGTCGACGGCGCGTCGAAGGTCGTTCCGTCGAAGACGGCGATCGAGCCGCGGTCGGCATGCACCGACAGCGCGCTGCGCAGCGCGGCGCGACGGGCCTTGCGATTGACCTTGAAGGTGTAGTGGCGCGGGCTCGGGCCGAAGACGGTGCCGCCGCCCTTCCAGACCGGCGAGCGCGAGGAGCCGGCGCGCGCGCGGCCGGTTCCCTTCTGCCGCCACGGCTTGGCGCCGCCGCCGCTGACGAGGCCGCGCGTCTTCGTGGCCGCGGTGCCCTGACGCAGCGCGTTGAGCTCTGCGCGCACGGTCTCGTGCACGAGCGGGCCGTTGAACTTGGCCGTGAAGACCGCGTCGTCGAGTCTGACGTCGCCGCCGCCGAGCTTGGGAGCTCTAGGCATCCGTACGCACCTCCACCGTGCCGCCCTTCGGGCCGGGCACGGCGCCGCGGACGAGCATCAGGTTGTCTCTGGCGATGATCTCGACGATCTCGAGCCCTTTCTGGGTGATGCGCTTGCTGCCCATCTGACCCGGACCGCGGATGCCCTTCATCACGCGCGCCGGCCAGGCCGACGCGCCGATCGAGCCAGGTGCGCGGACGTTGTGCGAACCGTGCGACTTCGGGCCGGCGTTGAAGCCGTGGCGCTTGATCGTGCCCTGGAAGCCCTTGCCCTTCGAAGTTCCGGAGACCTTGACCTTCTGGCCGGCCTCGAACACCTCGACGGTGACGGTCTCGCCGACCTGCAGCTCGCCGGCCTCGTCGCGGAACTCGACGAGGTGGCGGTGTGCGGAGGCGTCCGCCTTCTTGAGGTGGCCGAGCTCGGCGCGCGTGAGCTGCTTCTCACGGCAGGCGCCGAACGCGAGCTGCACCGCCTCGTAGCCGTCGCGGTCGTGGGTGCGGATGCCGGTGACCGGGCAGGGGCCGGCCTCGAGCACGGTGACGCGCTCGACGCGGCCGTCGTCGAGGAAGCGCTGGGTCATCCCGAGCTTCTTGGCGAGGATCGCAGCCATGACTAGCTCGCCAGCCGGATCTCGATGTCGACGCCGGCGGGCAGGTGGTCGAGCCGCTGGAGCGAGTCGACGGTCTTCGGCGTCGGCTGGTGGATGTCGATCAGCCGCTTGTGCGTACGGATCTCGAAGTGCTCGCGCGAGTCCTTGTCCTTGAACGGCGAGCGAATCACGCAGTAGACGTTCTTCTCGGTCGGAAGCGGCACGGGCCCGGACACGGTCGCGCCGGTGCGAGTCGCCGTCTCGACGATCTCTCTCGCCGCCGTCTCGATCGCCGAGTGATCGTAGGACTTGAGGCGAATGCGGATCTTGTTCTGGGCCAGGGTTGCCACGGGAGCCTTTGGTTCTTTCCGTCCGGTGTCTGGTGTGTCGTGTTGACTGGTTCTCTGCGTGCGTGAGGCGAGCCCCGGGTGTGCTGCTGGGACCCGCCCCTTCGTCGTATCGCTTGACTTCGTGATGGCGGCGGGCGGAGCCCGCCGCCGGCGGAACTACGCGTTCGCTACTCGATGACCTCGGTCACCACGCCGGAGCCGACCGTACGGCCGCCCTCGCGAATCGCGAAGCGCAGGCCCTGGTCCATGGCGATCGGCTGGATCAGCTCGATCTCCATCTGGACGTTGTCGCCCGGCATGACCATCTCGGTGCCCTCGGGGAGGTTCGCCACGCCCGTCACGTCCGTCGTGCGGAAGTAGAACTGCGGGCGGTAGCCGGTGAAGAACGGCGTGTGACGGCCGCCCTCCTCCTTCTTGAGGACGTAGACCTCGGCCTTGTACTTCGTGTGCGGCGTGATCGAGCCCGGTCTGCAGAGGACCTGGCCGCGCTCGATCTCCTCGCGCTTGGTGCCGCGCAGGAGGCAGCCGACGTTGTCGCCCGCGCGACCCTCGTCGAGGATCTTGCGGAACATCTCGACACCGGTCACGACCGTGTTGGTCGTGTCCTTGATGCCGACGATCTCGACCGTGTCGCCGGTTCTGACGATGCCCTGCTCGATGCGGCCCGTCGCGACGGTGCCGCGGCCGGTGATCGAGAAGACGTCCTCGACCGGCATCAGGAACGGCTTGTCGAGCTCGCGGACGGGCTCCGGGATGTAGGAGTCCAGCGCCGCGGCCAGCTCGACGATCTTCTCCTTGTAGGCCTCGTCGCCCTCGAGCGCCTTCAGCGCCGAGCCCGTGATGAACGGGATGTCGTCGCCCGGGAAGTCGTACTCGGAGAGCAGGTCGCGGACCTCGACCTCGACGAGCTCCAGGAGCTCCGGGTCGTCGACCATGTCGGCCTTGTTGAGGAACACGACGATGTAGGGCACGCCGACCTGGCGGGCGAGCAGGATGTGCTCGCGCGTCTGCGGCATCGGGCCGTCGGCGGCCGACACGACCAGGATCGCGCCGTCCATCTGCGCGGCGCCCGTGATCATGTTCTTGACGTAGTCGGCGTGGCCCGGGCAGTCGACGTGGGCGTAGTGCCGGTTCTCCGTCTGGTACTCGACGTGCGAGGTGGCGATCGTGATCCCGCGCTCCTTCTCCTCCGGAGCGTTGTCGATCTCTTCGAAGCTCCGGGCCTCGCCGCCCATCTTCTCCGCCAGCACCGTCGTGATGGCAGCAGTCAGCGTCGTCTTGCCATGGTCGATGTGACCGATGGTGCCGACGTTGACGTGCGGCTTGTCGCGCTCGAACTTCTCCTTCGCCACTTTGGGTTCGCTCCTTGTAAAAGTCGGGTGTGGCTCGCCTCGCCGGGCGAACCTCGGAAATCTATCTCAACCGCCGCGCTCGCGCCGATTCAACGACGCTGCGGGGCGAATTCCCTGCTCAGGCGGCCTGCTCGCCTCCCGAACGGGACTCGACGACCTTCTCGGCGATGTTCGGCGGCACCTCTTCGTAGCCTTCGAACACCATCGTGTACGTCGCGCGCCCCTGCGTGTTCGAACGCAGGTCGGTCGCGTAGCCGAACATCTCGGACAGCGGGACCGAGCCCGTCACGACCTGGGCGTTGCCGCGCGCCTCCATGCCGTGCACGCGGCCGCGGCGGCGGTTGAGGTCACCGATCACATCGCCCATGAACTCCTCGGGCGTGACGACCTCGACGGCGAAGACGGGCTCCAGCAGAACCGGCTTGGCGCGGCGCGCGGCCTCCTTGAAGGCCAGCGAGCCGGCGACCTTGAAGGCGATTTCCGACGAGTCGGTGTCGTGGTACTTGCCGTCCACGAGCGTGACTCTCACGTCGACCATCGGATAGCCCGCCTTGACGCCCGTGTCGAGCGCCTCCTCGACGCCCTTCTCGACCGCCGGGATGAACTCGGACGGGATCGCGCCGCCCTTGATTCTGTTGACGAAGTCGAAGCCCTCGCCGGGCGCCGGCTCGATGTCGATGTAGACGATGCCGTACTGGCCCGAGCCGCCGGTCTGGCGTACGAAGCGGCCCTCGACTCTCTCGGCCTTGCTGCGGATCGTCTCGCGGTAGGAGACCTGCGGGCGGCCGACGTTCGCCTCGACCTTGAACTCGCGCAGCATGCGGTCGACGAGCACCTCGAGGTGCAGCTCGCCCATGCCGGAGATCTCGGTCTGGCCGGTCTCCTCGTTCGTGCGGACCTGGAACGTCGGGTCCTCCTCGGCGAGGCGGCCGAGCGCGACCGACATCTTCTCCTGGTCGACCTTCGTCTTCGGCTCGATCGCGACCTTGATGACCGGCTCGGGAAATTCGATCGTCTCGAGCTTGATCGGTCTGTCCGGCGCGCACAGCGTGTCGCCGGTGACGACCTGCTTGATGCCGACGGCGGCGGCGATGTCGCCGGCCGAGACGTCCTCGAGGTCGACGCGCTCGTTCGCGTGCATCTCGAGGATGCGGCCGATGCGCTCGGTGCGGCCTGTGGACACGTTCAGGACGCGCGCGCCCGCCTCGAGCTTGCCCGAGTAGACGCGGAAGTAGGTGAGCTTGCCGACGTAGGGGTCGGCGGCGATCTTGAAGGCGAGCGCCGCGAAGGGCGCGTCGTCGGAGGCGTCGCGCGTGGCGGACTGCCCCTCCTCCTGGCCCTTGACCGGCTCGAGCCCTTCGACCGCCGGGACGTCGAGCGGCGACGGCAGGTAGTCGATGATCGCGTCGAGCAGCGGCTGCACGCCCTTGTTCTTGAAGGACGAGCCGCACAGCACCGGCGTCAGCTTGAGCTCGAGCGTGGCCTTGCGGATCGCGGCCTTGATGCGCTCGGCCGGGATGTCGGCCTCCTCGAGGATCAGCTCGACGAGCTCGTCGTCGTAGTGCGAGAGCTCCTCGAGCATGTGCTCGCGCGCGGCGGCGGCCTCGTCGGTGAGCTCGGCCGGGATCTCGACGACCTCCTGCTCCTTGCCGAGGTCGTCCTTGTAGATGATCGCGTGGTTCTCGACGAGGTCGATGATCCCGCGCAGGTCCGACTCCGCGCCGATCGGCAGCTGGATCGGGACCGGGTGCGCTCCGAGGCGGTCGATCATCGTCTGGACGCCGCGCTGGAAGTCCGCGCCGATGCGGTCCATCTTGTTGATGTAGGCGATCCGCGGGACGCCGTACTTGTCGGCCTGGCGCCAGACGTTCTCCGACTGCGGCTCGACGCCGGCGACGGAGTCGAAGAGGGCGACGGAGCCGTCGAGCACGCGCAGCGAGCGCTCGACCTCGACGGTGAAGTCGACGTGGCCGGGCGTGTCGATGATGTTGATGCGGTGGCCGTTCCACTCGCATGCGGTCGCGGCCGAGGTGATCGTGATGCCGCGCTCCTGCTCCTGCTCCATCCAGTCCATCGTCGCCGCGCCCTCGTGCACCTCGCCGAGCTTGTGGGTGCGCCCGGTGTAGAACAGGATGCGCTCGGTCGTCGTCGTCTTGCCGGCGTCGATGTGAGCCATGATCCCGATGTTGCGGGTTCTGTCGAGGGCGTATCTGCGGGGCATCTGAGTGCGGTCTCTTCTCGGTCTGCGGTCGGTCGTGGCCGGGCACAAAAACGGGCCCAGTGGGCCCGGTCGTGACGTGAAATGTCGTCCCGGGGCTCGCGTGTTATCGCGTGGAAGTCTCCATGGCTCGTGACCTCCGTTGCGGCAAGCGCGCAAGCAGGCGCGCACTTCCCGGAGGCGGCGAGGGAATATAGCAGAGGAACCGCGGACGGATCGGCCGGCCGCGGTGCGATTTCACCCGCTGCACGGCCGCCTGCACACCGCGGTCCGAGAACGACGAAGCGCCGCTCTCAGGCGGCGCTCGACGGCGGGCTGCGAGGCGCGCGGGCGACTACCAGCGGTAGTGCGCGAAGGCCTTGTTGGCCTGCGCCATGCGGTAGATGTCGTCCTTGCGCTTGTACGCGGCGCCCTGCTGGGACTGCGCGTCGAGCAGCTCGTTGGCGAGCCGCTGCGCCATCGTCTTCTCGCGGCGCTGGCGCGCGAACTGGACGAGCCAGCGAACGGCGAGCGTGCGGGCGCGGCGCGCCGGCACCTCGACGGGAACCTGGTAGGTCGCGCCGCCGACGCGGCGGGAGCGGACCTCGAGCTGCGGCGTGAGCGCTCTGATCGACGCCTCGAGCTGCTCGACCGGGTCCTTGCCGGTGCGCTCGCCGATGATCGCGAGCGCGTCGTAGACGATCCGCTCGGCGGTCGACTTCTTGCCGTCGAGCATCACGCGGTTGACGACCTGCTGGACGAGGCGGGAGCGGTGGATCGCGTCCGGCTCGATCGTCCGGATGGAGGCTGCTGCGCGGCGCGGCATTACTTGGCCTTCACGCCGTACTGGGAGCGGGCCTTCTTGCGGTCGCTGACGCCGGCGGCGTCGAGCGTTCCGCGCACGACCTTGTAGCGCACGCCCGGCAGGTCCTTGACACGGCCGCCGCGCACGAGCACGACGGAGTGCTCCTGCAGGTTGTGCCCCTCGCCCGGGATGTAGACCGTGACCTCCATGCCGTGCGTGAGCCGGACACGCGCCACCTTGCGCAGCGCGGAGTTCGGCTTCTTCGGCGTGGTGGTGTACACGCGGGTGCAGACGCCGCGGCGCTGCGGGGCAGCGACCTTCTTCTTGCGCCCCTTGCCGGACTTGAGGCCCGGAGTGGCAAGCTTCTTCTTCGGCGTCTTGCGTCCCTTGCGGACGAGCTGGCTGGTCGTAGGCATGTGGCGCGAGATCGTAGCAGCGGCGGGCGGGCGGCGGCGCCCGCACGTTCAGTGCACCAGCTCGCGCCCGCGCAGCGCGAGCCAGAACTCGATCCGGTCGCGGGCGTTGGCGAGGCTGCGGCCGGTCAGCTCCTCGACGCGGCGCATGCGGTAGCGGAGCGTGTGGCGGTGGCAGTACAGCCGCTTCGCCGCCCGCTCCCACTGGCCGTTCTCCTCGATGAAGGCCTCCAGCGAGCGCATCAGCTCGCCGCCGTAGGCGCCCTCGCTCTGCTCGATCGGCGCGAGGATCGAATCGCAGAAGAGGCGCAGCGCGTCGTCGTCCTGAAGCGCGAGCAGCAGCTGGAACGAGCCGAGATCGCGGTAGGTCGCGACAGCCGCACCGATCGGTTCGGCCGCCTTGACGCCGTTTCCGTTGCCGGCGGGCTCGCCGCCGTCGAGCGCGGCAAGCGCGCGCGCCTCCAGCGCGCAGCGCGCCTCGTGGAACGAGCGGCGCGCCTGCGCGCCGGTCACCGCGCGGCCCGCGCCGAGGCGGACATGCGCGTCGAGCGCACGTGCGATGCGGCCGCCGATCCGCTCCGCGAGCGCGAACAGCTCCTCCTCCTCGAGGCCGGGCACGAGCGCGCACGCGAGCCCTTCCGAGCGGGCGACGAGTCCCTGCGTCGCCTCGCCGCGCAGCGCCGTGGCAAGCGCGGCCTCGGCGTCGCCGAGGGCGGCGCCTCCCGGACGCGGCGCCGCCAGCACGATCGCGCCGACCTGCTCGGACAGCCCGAACGGCTCGAGCCGCCGCACCAGCTCGGCGCCCACGAGGTCTCCGCTGACGATCGCGTTCAGCACGTCGCCGGCGAGGCGGCGCTCGGTGTCCTCGGCGATCCGTCGGCGCAGCAGCTCGAGCGCCACGATCGTCACGGCCTGATGGAGCGTGAGGCGGTCGAGCTCGGAGAAGCCGTCCTCGTCCTTGACGGCGACGAGCCACGCCTGCAGCGCCGCGCCACCCTCGCTCTCACCGAGCTCGCGCGCGCCGCTCGCGCGCACCGGCAGCACCAGCGCGCGCCCCGCCAGCGAAGCCGGGCTGGGCGCGAAGCTCTGGCGCTCGCCAGCCCGCGCGCGTGCAGCCAGCTCCGCGCCAAGCTCGGCCAGCGCCGACTCGTCGAGCTCCTGACGGAAGGCGCGCCGCACCAGCAGGCCGCCGCGCGCGTCGTACGCCAGCACGGTCCCGCCGATCAGCGTCGCGAGCGCGGCGACCACCGCATCGAGGCCGCGCTCGGCGAGCACGATCCGCTCCAGCCGCTCGTGCGCGGCGATCGCGCGCCGCAGCACCGCGTACTGCTCGTTGACGAGCCGGCTGAAGGCCGCCTCGGTGACAGCGATGAACGGCACGTCGTAGGGGACCTCCACCAACGGCAGCCCGCGCTCTTGCGCCGCCTCCACCACCGCGGTCGGCACGCCTCTGTGCGCGAAGCCCGTACCGAACCCGAGGCCCGCCAACTGGTGGTCGGCGAGCCGGGCGACGAACGCGCGCTGACGCTTCGGGGTGTCGAGCTGCAGGCCCGTCGTCAGCAGCAGCTCGCCGCCGGACATCCACGGCGTCGGATCCTCGAGCTCGGAGATGTGCACCCAGCGAACGGGCGCCTCGAGGCCGGACTCGCCCGCGAGCACGCGCAGGTCGAGGCTCCGCACCAGCTCGTTCACCGTCAGCATGCGCGCCTCCTCATCGTCACGCTCTCCGCACCCCGACGCGCGGGACGGCCCCGCGCACGTGCATCCGGCGCGTCGCCTCCTCCAGCACCGGCCGCAGCACCGCCTCGATCTCCTCGAACTGCTCCGCTCCGGCGATCAACGGCGGCGAGAGCTGGACCACCGGGTCGCCGCGGTCGTCGGCGCGGCAGATGAGCCCGCGGTGGAACAGCTCGCCCGACAGGAAGCCGCGCAGCAGCGTCTCGGCCTCGTCGTCGTCGAAGGTCTCCTTCGTGTCGCGGTCCTTGACGAGCTCGATCGCCTGGAAGTAGCCGGCGCCGCGCACGTCGCCGACGATCGGGATGTCGCGCAGGGACTCGAGCATGGCGCGGAACGGGGCCTCGTTCGCGCGCACATGCTCGAGGATCTCCTCCCGCTCGTAGGCGTCGATCGCGGCGAGCGCGACCGTCGTCGAGATCGGATGGCCGGCGAAGGTGAAGCCGTGCAGGAACGTCTCCGTGCCGTGCATGAAGGGTTCGGCGACGCGGTCCGAGACGATCATCGCGCCGAGCGGAGCGATCGCGCCCGTGATGCCCTTCGCCGTCGTGATGACGTCCGGCTGGTAGTCGTAGCGCTGCGCGCCGAACCAGGTCCCGAGCCGACCCCACGAGCAGATCACCTCGTCGGAGATCATCAGCACGTCGAACTCGTCGCAGATCTCGCGGATCCGCTGGAAGTAGCCGTCAGGCGGCGTGAAGCAGCCGCCGGCGTTCTGGACCGGCTCCATGATCACGGCGGCGACGGTCTCCGGCCCCTCGAACAGGATGCGGTCGCGCACCGCCTCGGCGAGCCGCATCGGATCGAAGTCCTCGGGCAGGCGATACACGTTCGTGTTGGGCACGTGCACGCCGCCGGGGGTGAGCGGCTCGAACGGCGTCCGCAGCGCCGGGATGCCCGTGGCGGAGAGCGCGCCGAGCGAGGTCCCGTGGTAGGCGATCTCGCGCGCGACCACCTTCGTCTTGTTCGGATGGCCGGTGCGCTTGTGGAAGGCGCGCGCGAGCTTCAGCGCGGACTCGACCGCCTCGCTGCCGCCGGTCGTGAAGAAGACGCGGTTGAGGTCGCCCGGCGCGAGCGACGCGACCTTCGCGGCCAGCTCGATCGCCGGCGGATGCGCGTAGGACCAGGTCGAGAAGTAGTCGATCCGTCCCGCCTGCTCGGCGCCGGCGCGCGCGATCTCGACGCGGCCGTGCCCGAGGTTGGAGCAGAACAGCGAGGAGAGGCCGTCGAGGTAGCGGTTGCCGTGCTCGTCCCAGACGTAGCAGCCGTCGCCTCTGACGACGATCGGGACGTCCGCGTCGGCGTAGGCGCCCATTCGCGTGAAGTGCATCCACAGATGCCGCTTCGCCAGGTCCTGAAGCGTGGCCCCGGCAGCCGTGGCCGGGTGCCCTGTGGTCGCCATCGCGCGATCTCCTCGTCGTCCGTATGCGCCTCGACGTACAACGGTACTCCCCGCTCACGCCGCCCAGCAACCATCCCATGGGCAGAGGAGCGCCGGAGCGCTTGTACGCCGGGTACAGCTCAGCGGCGTCAGTGCGCGGCGGCGGGCGCCGAGACGGCGCGCACCGGCGCGGGCGTGAGCGCGGCGGCGACGATCACGAGCGCGAACGCGAAGCCCTGCAGCACGATGCCGAAGGCGGTGCCGGGGAGCGGGTCGCCGAAGACGATGATGCCGCCGAGGATGCCCGAGACGTTGGCGGCGACGCCGGTGAGCGCGATAACGGGGACCGCCTCGCCCTCCTGCAGGCCCTTGGCCGAGGCGTAGAAGGCCGCGATCGACGCGGCTACGGCGACGAGCGTCCAGGGACTGAGCAGCGCGCTGAAGATGCCGGCCTCGCCGACGAGGCCGGTGATCGCCTTGATCGCCACGTCGGAGACGCCGAACAGGACGCCCGCGGCCGCGCCGAGCATCACGCCGTGGTGATGGTCGGGCGCGCCGATCCGCTTGCCCATGATCAGCAGCGCGCCGACGGCGACGAAGCCCGCCTCGAAGGCGATCATCCCGGGCAGCGAGAACTGCGACTGCGCGCCGTGGACGTGCGGGAGCGTGACGCCGAGCAGCACGAGCCCGACCGCCGTGAGGCCGAGACCCGCCCATTGGCGCGGGCCGACGGCGAAGCCGAAGATCCGCTCGGCCATGACGGCGAGCAGCACGACGCCGCCTGCCAAGACCGCCTGCACCACGGACATCGGCGCGAGCGCGAGCGCGCCGACGTGCAGGCCCCAGGCGCCGACGGCCACGAGCATCCCGATCGCGAACCAGCGCGAGCGGAACAGGTCGCGCGCCGAGCGCAGCGGGTGGTGGACGTGGACGGCGGGCGCCGAGTTCGCTCCACGGTGCTTGTAGAGGAACGCGAGGTTCGTCGTGAAGGCGCAGGCGAGCGCGAGCAGGATGCCGAGGTAGATGGTCATGAGATCAGCGGGCGTCCATCACTAGGTCGGCAGCGGCGGGCGCACGCTTGAGTTCGTCCCCTGGATCGGGACAGCGTACCGACTCACCTTCGTGGACGGTAAAGGTGGGCGAGACGCGCCAGACTGTCCGAATGGGCCGAACGCGCGAACGACCGCTGCTGCTCGTCGACGTCGACGGCGTCATCTCGCTGTTCGGCTTCGCGCTGCACGCACGGCCAGCTGGGCGCTTCGAGATGGTGGACGGCATCGCCCACTTCCTTTCGGCGAGCGCGGGCGAGCACCTTCGTCGGTTGGCGGACGCGTTCGAGCCGGTCTGGTGCACAGGCTGGGAGGAGAAGGCGAACGAGTACCTGCCGCGCGCGCTGGGTCTCGACGGTCGGTGGCCGTACCTGTCGTTCGAGCGCGCCGCAGGGCCCGGCGTCAGCACGCAGGGCCACTGGAAGCTGGAGGCGATCGACGCCCACTGCGGTACGCGGCCGCTCGCGTGGATCGACGACGCGCATGGCGACGCGTGCGAGGCGTGGGCGCAGGAGCGAGCAGCCTCCGGCGCACCGACGCTGCTCGTCACAACCGAGCCGGCGGTCGGGCTTACAGATCCGCAGGTGGCTGAGCTGCTGGCGTGGGCGAGATCGGCGGCAGATACGTCGGGACCGGCGCTGCGCCAAACGGGTGCTCCTCCCGCGCCCGCAGGGAGAAGTACATGAGCGTGCCGAAGAGGGCGCTCAGCGACAGCGTGAGCACCTGGACGAGTGCGTACAGCACGACCCAGAGCACGCCGACGTCAAGAGCGTCGAGGCCCCGGTCGACCGGATAGGAAGCGGCGGCGAGCAGGAGCCAGCCGAGCGCCAGCGTTCCGGCCGTGCGCCACCAGCGGTCGTCGACCAACTCCGAGCTGCGTCGGAAGGCGTCCAACGGCCCGCGCCCTTCCATGACGGCCGCCTGCGTCGCGAAGTAGCCGGCGACGAAGACCCAGACGCCGGGGATGACGAAGAGGATGAGCCCGCCGATCGCGAGGGCCGTGTAGACCACGACCGCCCCGATCGCGCGTGGAAAGCGCGGGGCGGCAGCGCGCAGTGCCTGCGGCACCGACGGCACCCGGCCCTCGCCCAGGTCGCTCACGACCATGACGTGTAGCGCGGTGACGAGCACCGGCATCAAGCCCGAGAGGGCAGCCGAGGCCACCAGCGCCCCCACGGACACGGCGTCGTCGCTCGCGTAGGACACCCCGCCCACCAAGACGGCGACCAGGATCGCGAAAGGCGCGACGACCACGAGCGTCACCGACAGGAACAGCAGCGCGTGCCGGGCAAACAGCGCGAGCGTCGTTCCGATCAGGTCGCCCGCGCCGCGATGCGCGTCGAGGTCGAGCTGCGGCGCCGCTTGCACGCGCGGAAGACTAATCGCCGCGATGGCGGGCGGCGGCGAGCTCAGCGGCTCTGCGCTGCCAGCCCGGCAGGCCCTTCTCGGCCTGCGGACCGAGCACCAGCGCCCACAGCCGCGCGAGCGGGCCCCGGATGTAGATGGTGTTGGTCAGGCGGACGCCGGCGGCGCCAGGGAGCGCCTCCAGCTCATGCCGATGCCCCATCCGCGCCCCGGGCAGCCGCGACTCGTCGGTGAACACCCGCTCCGGCTCGACCTCGACGAGCGTGAACTTCAGGCGCAGGCCGGTTCTGAAGCGGACGCGCGCGCGGGAGCCGACGGCGAAGGGGCCGAGCAACTCGGCGGAAGCGAGCGCGTCGTTCCACGCGGGCCAAGCCGAAGCGTCGGCGTACGCAGCGGACCAGACCGCGGAGGCCGAAAGCCCAGGAGCGTCAAAGGTGCTCGACACCGACCACATCGAGCCGGAACCCTAGCCACCGCCGATCGGGCGGGTGGCGGTGAGGATGCACGTGCGCCGCCCGAAGGGCGGTGTGCGCGCACCCGGAGCCGACAGGACCCGCCCGCAGCAGCGCTGGAGCGGGCCCGGTCGGCGGACAGGTCAGTCTTGCGAATCCTCCGGCACGTCCAGCTCGGCGAGCTCCTCGGCAAACCCATGCGAGTCGCCATTCCCACCGCCGCCGATGCCGTCGAGCTCCGCCAGATCGGCCTCGAGCCCCGGGCCGAAGCCCTGCAGGCCCTCGCCGTCCGTCAGACCCAGCTCAGCCGCAAGGTCGTCGTGGTCGAGCAGGCCGACGTCGTCGATCCCGCGGGGCAGCGGCTCGGCCGGCTCGATCTCGATCCGCCGGTACCGCTTGAGGCCCGTGGCAGCCGGGATCAGCTTGCCGATGATGACGTTCTCCTTGAGGCCGTTGAGGCGGTCGATCTTGCCCTCGAGCGCCGCGTCCGTCAGGACCTTCGTCGTCTCCTGGAAGGAGGCCGCCGACAGGAACGAGTCGGTGTTGAGCGAGGCCTTCGTGATGCCGAGGATGATCTCCTCGGCCTGGGCCGGCTCGCCGCCCGCGTCGATCACGACCTGGTTGATCTTCGCGTACTCGTGGCGATCGACGAAGACGCCCGGGAGCAGGTCGGTGTCGCCCTTCTGGTCGACGCGGACCTTCTTGAGCATCTGCCGCACGATCAGCTCGATGTGCTTGTCGTTGATGTCCACGCCCTGCGACTTGTAGACCTCCTGCACCTCTCTGACGAGGTACAGCTCGGTCTCCGTGCGGCCGCGGATGGCCAGCAGCTCGTGCGGGTACAGCGAGCCCTCGTTGAGCTGCGTGCCCGGCTCGACCTTCTGCTTGTTCTCGACGAACAGGCGCGTGCGGCGCGGGAACGAGTGGCGGTGCTCGTCGCCGCCGTCGTCGGTGATGACGACGGTGAGCGCCTTCTCCGTCTCCTCGATCGTCACCGTGCCGCCGACCTCGGCGATCTTCGCGAGGCCCTTCGGCTTGCGCGCCTCGAACAGCTCGACGACGCGCGGCAGGCCGTGCGTGATGTCCGCGCCGGCGATGCCGCCGGTGTGGAACGTCCGCATGGTGAGCTGCGTGCCGGGCTCGCCGATCGACTGCGCCGCGACGATGCCGACCGCGTCGCCGATCTGCGCGAGGTTGCCGGTCGCCATCGAGCGGCCGTAGCAGGCCTGGCACACCCCGGTCGGCGCCTCGCACTTCAGCACCGAGCGCACCGGGACCTTGATGCCTCTCTCCTCGCCGAGCGCCTCGATCAGCGCCGCGAGATCGGCGCGGCCGATCTCCTGGCCCTTCGTGAGCAGCGCTCTTCTCGCCGGCGTTCTTCTGCCGAAGTCGAGCGCGGCGATGCGGCCGATCAGGTTGTCGTTCGGCTCGTCGCCGGCCTTGTGCAGGAACAGCTCGACGTGCTCCGGCGTGCCGCAGTCCTCCTGGCGGATGATCACGTCCTGCGCGACGTCGACGAGACGGCGCGTCAGGTAGCCGGAGTCCGCCGTACGGAGCGCGGTGTCCGCGAGGCCCTTGCGGGCGCCGTGGGTCGAGATGAAGTACTCGAGGACCGTCAGCCCCTCCATGAAGTTGGCGCGGATCGGCCGCTCGATGATCTCGCCCTTCGGATTCGCCATCAGGCCGCGCATGCCGGCCAGCTGGCGGATCTGCTTGAACGAGCCGCGGGCGCCCGAGTTGGCCATCATGTAGATCGGGTTGAGGACGTCGAGGTGCTCCTCCATCGCCTGCGCGACCTCCTCGGTCGCGGCGGTCCACTGGGCGACGACGGCCTCCTTGCGCTCCTCCTCGGTGATCAGGCCCGTGTCGTACTGGTCCTGGATCTCCGCGACCTGCGCCTCGTACTTCGCGAGGATCTCGCCCTTGGTCGGCGGCACGATCACGTCGTTCTTGGAGATCGTGATGCCGGCCTGCGTCGCGTAGCGGAAGCCGAGGTCCTTGAAGGCGTCGAGCACCTGCGAGATCGTCGGGGCCCCGTACGCCTGCACGAGGTCGTCGACGAACTGGGTCGTGTCGCGCTTCTTCATCGAGCGGTTGACGAACTCGTAGGAGTTGGGGTCGAAGTCCTCGCCCAGCGTTTCCTGGATCGAGCGCTCGATCTTGTCGTTGTAGATGATGCGGCCGACCGTCGTGAGGATGTGGCCGCCCTCACGCCCGAGCGGACGGAACTCCGCGAGGTCGTGGAGTCTCACGACGCCGTGCTCGTAGGACCACTCCGCCTCCTGGGCGGTGCGGTAGCGATGCGGGCGCGGCGTGTGTCTGGCGAGGTCGATCGCGTCGAGCTCGTCCTGCTCCGGCCCGTACGTGAGGTAGTACGCGCCGAGGATCATGTCCTGGGTCGGCGTGGCCAGCGGCGCGCCATGCGCCGGCGAGAGGATGTTGTTCGCCGACAGCATCAGGATGCGCGCCTCCGCCTGCGCCTCCGCGGAGAGCGGCAGGTGGACGGCCATCTGGTCGCCGTCGAAGTCGGCGTTGAACGCGTGGCAGACGAGCGGGTGGACCTGGATCGCCTTGCCCTCGACCAGCACCGGCTCGAACGCCTGAATGCCGAGGCGGTGGAGCGTCGGGGCGCGGTTGAGCAGGACCGGGTGCTCGTGAATGACCTCCTCGAGCACGTCCCACACCTCGGGGATCATCGAGTCGACCATCTTCTTGGCCGCCTTGATGTTCTGCGCCGCCTTGCGCTCGACGAGCCGCGCCATGATGAACGGCTTGAACAGCTCCAGCGCCATCAGCTTCGGCAGGCCGCACTGGTGCAGGCGCAGCGACGGGCCGGCCACGATGACCGAGCGGCCCGAGTAGTCGACGCGCTTGCCGAGCAGGTTCTGGCGGAAGCGCCCCTGCTTGCCCTTGAGCATGTCGGAGAGCGACTTGAGCGGGCGGTTGCCCGGGCCCGTGACGGGCCGGCCGCGGCGGCCGTTGTCGAACAGCGCGTCGACGGCCTCCTGCAGCATGCGCTTCTCGTTGTTGACGATGATCTCCGGCGCGCCGAGGTCGAGCAGCCGCTTGAGGCGGTTGTTGCGGTTGATGACGCGGCGGTAGAGGTCGTTGAGGTCCGAGGTCGCGAAGCGGCCGCCGTCGAGCTGGACCATCGGGCGCAGCTCCGGCGGGATCACCGGGACGGCTTCGAGGATCATCATCTCCGGGCGGTTGCCGGAGTTGATGAAGGCCGAGACGACCTTCAGGCGCTTGACCGCGCGGGACTGCTTCTGGCCCTTGGCGGTCTTGACCATCTCCTGCAGCTCGTCGCGCTCGTCGTCGAGGTCGACCTGCTCCAGGAGGTCGCGGATCGACTCCGCGCCCATGCCGCCGCGGAAGTACTCGCCGAAGCCGAACGGGCTGCCGAAGCGGTCCTTCAGCTCGCGGAACAGCGTCTCGTCGTTGACGACGTCCTTCGGCTTCATGTTCTGGAAGAGGTCCCACACCTGACGCATGCGCTCGGCGGCGTCCTCGATGTAGGCCTCCGTGTCGTCCATGTCGGCCTGGAACGTTCTGCGCAGCTCCTTGAGGAGTCTCTCGCGCTCCTCGTCGGAGAGCTTGCTGACGTTGACGTCGAGCGCCTCCGCCCACAGGTGGTCCTCGTCGGAGAAGTCACGCGACTGCTTGCCGCTCTCGAGGTACTCGACGCGGCGCTCGAGCGACTCTCTCAGCTCGAGCAGGCGCTCCTCCTTCTCGGCCGCGTAGGAGTCGAGCACCTTGTTGACCTCGTCCTGCAGCGAGTCGACGTCTCTCGCGCGCGCCTCATCGTCGATCCAGGTGACGATCGACGCGGCGAAGTAGAGGACCTTCTCGAGCTCCTTCGGAGCCATGTCG